>Ga0136634_10000616_pt1 | contig 14991 bp, 14 predicted proteins | sample AntDrymUQ8332106_2_FD_104654 | JGI IMG/M metagenome (GOLD analysis project Ga0136634, IMG submission 104654) | Polar desert sand microbial communities from Dry Valleys, Antarctica - metaG UQ833 (21.06) | ecosystem: Environmental > Terrestrial > Soil > Desert | place: Antarctica: Dry Valley... | reverse complement strand
TACCGCATCGCCGACTGGACCCTCGAACTCCACAACGGACGAATCTGGTGCATTGCCCCACCACTCATCGACCGCAACGGCATTCCGCGACTGAACAACTTCTTCCGCGACCCACCCATCGCCGACCTCCTCCACCACTAGCGGCCGACGCACGAGCAACAATTCACAGCGCATCCGGTCCGATTGGTGCGGTGTTCGTCGAGGTCGGCCACAGCAACGCGAAACGCTCCAGCACCACAAGCATGTCATCGGCGAAGGTGATGCCCTGGGAGGCGAGATAGCGCGTGAAGTAGCGCCGATGGCCGTCCATCCAGTCCTGCAGCGATCGGTCACCTTCGCCCTCGTCCCAGGCGAAAGCGGCGTCCACTTGGTTCATGGGCTGCCCGTGACCTCCGACGATGACGCTGTAGACCCCGACCTCGGGCAACAGGTCGTCGCCGGTCGGCGCGAAATCGGACCGCAACCCGGCGGTGGCCCGCTTCGGGCCGTTGACAACCAGGTCGCCGAGCTCATCCGCCATCTCGGGCGAGTCACCGAAGCCGTACACATCCCACCGCTGGTCAGGCTCGAGTCCCGAGCGCGTGCAGAAGTCCTGCAAGAACTGCACGACCGCTGCCGTGCGAAGGTCGTCCATCTCGTTCATGTGGCCTCCTCCCCGTCTCCGCAGCTGACGTCTCCGCAGCTGACGTCTCCGCAGCTGACGTCTCCGCATCCTGCCTGCCACACCCGCCGGGGGGCGAGGCTCATTCAGCCAGCATGCGTGTCGTGAGCCTCCACAGCCACCGGTCGGCTCGGCCGGCAGATGATCCGTACATCCGCTCCGATCGCGGAGACATCGACTAGCTCGAACCGGATGATCTCGCTGATGCTGCTCCGGCCTAGGTCAGCGACAACCGGTGTGCCGCTGCCGAGGACAGCGGGTGCGACGTACGCGACGATCTCGTCGACCACGCCGGCAGCGAGGAAGGCGGCGGCAAGGGTGGGCCCACCCTCTAGCCAGACCGCCCGCGTCCCGAGCTCCCACAGGCGACGCAGCGCGTCGGCGGGACTTCGGGTAAGCAGGCGAACGGCGCGGGCGTCGGCGTTGAAGACAGCTGCGGCCGCCGGCAGCTCGCGCAGCCCCATCACCGCGCGCAGCGGCTGTTGCTCGGCGAGCCGTTCCGACACGTCGCGCACCGTGAGCTGCGGGTCGTCGCGAAGCACCGTGCCCGTGCCGACCAGGATCGCGTCGCACTCGGCACGGCGCAGATGCACGTCCGCGCGCGCCCGCGGGCCGGTGATCCAGCGACTCGAGCCATCCGCTGCGGCGACCCGCCCGTCGAGGGTCGAGGCGTACTTCCAGGTGACGAACGGCCGCCCGTGCTCGACCGCAAACGCCCACCGCGCGACCAGCTCCGAACACTGCGCGGCGAGCACCGGGTCGTCGACTGCTGACGCGACGACGCCGGCCGATCGCAGCGCGTCCGCGCCGCCGGCCGCAATGGGGTTGGTGTCCCGGCGCCCGTACGTCACCCGTGCAACGCCCGCGGACAGCAGCGCCTCGACGCACGAGCCGGCGCGGCTGCCACGGTGGGAGCACGGCTCGAGGGTGACGACAGCGGTGCCACCGCGGGCGCGGTCACCCGCGGCCCGCAGCGCGACATCCTCGGCGTGCGGCGTCCCGACGCCGTCGTGCCAGCCTTCGCCGACCACTTCACCGCGGGCATCGAGCACGACGCAGCCGACCCGCGGGTTGACCCGTACCGCGCCGCTGCGGGCGAGGACCAGGGCGCGAGCCATGGCGTGCTCGTCCGACAGTCCGACCATCGGGCCTCCCAAGCCGGGCTCGGATACGTTCGGCTCATTCTGGACGGTGCCGTTCCGTCCATGAGGTGTCGTAGAGGAGTGAGCACGTGGCTGAGAGCGGGGACGACAGGACGTTCGACGGGCTTCGGGCGATGTACATCAACTGCACCCTGAAGCGGTCGCCGGATACGAGCAACACGGGCGGCCTCGTCGAGGCCAGTGCCGATCTGATGCGCCGTCGCGGCGTCGAGGTCGAGGTGCTCCGCGCTGTCGACCACGACATCGCCACCGGCGTCTACCCCGACATGACGGAGCACGGCTGGGCGACCGACGAGTGGCCGCAGATCATGCCGCGGATCATGGCTTCCGACATCCTGGTGATCGCAGGTCCGATCTGGCTGGGGGACAACAGCTCGGTGACCAAACGCATCATCGAGCGGCTGTACGCCTGCTCGAGCGAAGTCAACGACGACGGCCAGTACGCCTACTACGGCCGGGTCGGCGGGTGCCTGATCACCGGGAACGAGGACGGCATCAAGCACTGCGCGCAGAACGTCCTCTACAGCCTGCAGCACATTGGCTACACCATCCCGCCGCAAGCTGACGCCGGCTGGATCGGTGCGGTCGGGCCGGGACCGTCGTACCTCGACGACGGCTCCGGCGGCCCCGAGAGCGACTTCACCAACCGCAATACGACCTTCATGACCTGGAACCTCATGCACCTGGCCAAGATGATCAAAGCTGCAGGCGGCGTCCCGGCGTACGGCAACCAGCGAACCGCGTGGGACGAGGGACAGCGCTTTGACTACGTTCCCGTGCATCCTCACCCGTAACGGAGAACTCGGCAGGTCCGTCCGCGTGGCATCCAACGTCCGCGCGTCGCGTGGGCGACCAGTGCGAGCTCGGGCAGGACGAGGGCATGCTGAGCGGTGCTGCGTGTCGTGACCTATCTGTTCGGCTTGGTTGCTGCGTGGCACTTCGTGACGGCGACGATTTCAACTTGAACTGGTCGAGCGGACCGGCGCGCTCTGGCCGTCGTGTCACGTCGAGTCGACTGCTGGGGCGATGATCATGTTGACCATCGTCGCGTATTGACCCGCCTGCGCGGTGCCAGGGTCGGCGGTCTGTCGGGGGTCAGACGGCGACTTCGACTGGACGACCACCACGAGCTCGAGCTCGGGCACAACCTCGATGAGCTGCCCGCCGTATCAGAACGCACAGAACGCGGGATGCCCGTCGGCCTCCGTGACCCAGAACTGGTAGCCGTATCCCGGCGCCACCGGGTACATGCTCTGCACATGGCTCTGCGTCGCCTCTTGCAGCCACGTCGCCGGAACCAGCTCCTCGCCGCCCCAGCGCCCCTCTTCCAGCCACAGCCTGCCGAGCTTGAGCATGTCACCGGCCGTGAGCTTCAGACCCCCACCGCCGATGTGGACCCCTTGCGGATCGGTTGGCCACGTGAAGCCGACGGCTGCGTCGTACGCGGGTAGATCCGCCGTGGTCGCCAAGACGGGAGTCTCGGGTGTGGTGCTGATGCCCAACGGGTCGGAGAGCCTTTCCCGTGCATACTCCAGCGTCGTCATCCCGGTGGCGTGCTGAAGAATCGCCGACAAGAGGTGCGATCCCGCGCTCGAGTACGCGAACTCGGCACTCGGTGCGGTGGCGGGACCTGACGCGAGCATGTAACGCACCCAGTCGGGTTGGTCCAGGACCTGCAGGTAGAAGGCCTCGTCGGTCGGTAGTCCGGAGGTCATGGTGAGCAGTTGCCGCAAGGTGATCTGTTTCGTCGTCGACGACATGGCCGTGGCGTCTTCGGGTAGCAGCTCGGCAAGTGTCTGGTCGAGGCCGTTGAGGTGGCCATCGGCCAGAGCCAGCCCGATGAGCGTCGCCACGATGCTCTTGCCGACGGACTGGATGTTGGTCGTCGTCGCGGGATCGCTCTCGAAATAGTCCTCGACGATCACATCGCCCGCGACGCTGACGAGCACCGCCCGTCGATTGCGGTACGCGTCGGCGAAGTCGTTGGCGAAGAAGGCATCGACCGACGCCTGTACGGCGTCCGCGGTAGCAGGAGCACTGGACGAGGGCGCGCTCGGAGCTTCATCGTCCGCCGACGTCGAGGTGCACCCGGCGAGCACGAGGGTCGTGACGACGACAAGCTTGACCAGCCGCCGGCCGTACGGAGTGGCCGCGACGCGTGATCTGCCTATACCGGCCATGGGTGTGCCGCCCGTCTGCGTTTGCCTCGCCGCCCGGTGATGTCACGAACGACCGCGGCGGGAGAGGCCTGAACGCTACTGCGCGCACGGTGCTGTGTCGTGGCATTTAGTGCGCTGCTGATGTTCTCCGTGCTGCTCGCCGCGGACGGGAGGGGACCTTCGTCTCGGGTGGACAAGCTGCAAGCGGGCGATCCGGGCCAACGTCGACGGCTGGAACGAACGCGCAACCCTTTTCAGCTGATCGGAGACCGCGCGACTATCAGGAACCTGTGCTGCCGTACGGTCAGGTGCTGCCCCGAACGCATCTGCGCATGCAGCGTGTGCAGGCGGGCGCGATACCGGTCAACCGTGAAGTCCGGAACCTGCCAGCTCACCACGCGCAGGAAGTGCACCAGTGTGCCGATGTCCGAGAACGAAGCGGGGGGAAACTCTTCGTGCTGTTGGCTGATCTCGAAGCCTGCCCCTGCCAGTCCGGCGGTGGCGGCGGCCAGGTCCCAGTCGGCGTAGGAGTTGGCGGGCGCGTCGAGGGCGACGTTGAGGTCCTGCAGGTCGAGCCCTCCGACCTGCTGGGTGACGAATGTCCCGCCCGGCCTGAGCAGACGGCGAACCTCCAGCGGCGCGTACGACTCGTGGCGGTTGAGCACGAGGTCGAATCGTGCGGTGTCGAAGGGCAGGCTCGCGTCGTCGGGCGCCTCACGAACGTCGACACCCAGTGGCACCAGCGTTTCTCGTGCGACCGGGACATTGGGAGCGTACGACTCGGTAGCGGCGGCGTACGGGGGAAGCGGAGCGAGGCTGGCCAGGAACTCGCCTCCGCCCGTACCGAGGTCCAACACCGCATTCACGCTGCGGAGCGAGTCGCAAACAAGCGTTCGGTAGTCCCAGGACGGCGCCGATTCCTCGTACCTGCCGACGAAGCCGCTGAAGTCCCACCCCGTGAAGGACGCCTGCTCCGCCGCACCGATCACTTCTTCGAACTCGGTGTCGGCCGCATCCGACTCGTGCACTGTCATGCACTCAGCCAAACACCGCTGCCCGCTTGTCGCCACTCCCAGAAATGGGAGAGGCGCTCAGAGCACCTGGTGACCGTACATCTCGCCGAGCGGGTCCGCGATCAGCTCGAGGCGGGCGCCGTCCGGGTCCCGGAAGTAGACCGAGACGCCGCTGTGCAACTCGTGCTCGACGCCGGCGTTCTCGAGCTGCGTCACCAGGTGAGCCCACTTGTCCGGCTCGACGCTGATGGCGATGTGGTGCAGCCCGCCGAGGACCTCGGCGTACGGGCCGACGTCGAGGCCGGGGAAGTCGAAGAACGCGAGCAGGTTGCCGTTGCCGATGTCGAAGAAGAAGTGAGACGAGCCGGGATAGTCACGGTTCTCGATGAGCTCGGTCAGCGGGAACCCGAGCACGTCCTGGTAGAACCGAACCGTCCGCTCGACGTCGCTACTGAGCAGGGCGGTGTGGTGCAGCCCCCGCGCCGAGGACGTCGGGCGCTCGCCGGGTGGACGCAGGTACGTCCGGCGGATCGAGTCGCGCGCCGCCTCGATCGCTGCCATGTCGGTCTGGCTCATCGGACCTCCGCGGCGGTCTGAAGGAGACGACTGGCAGGAGCAGTCGCCGAGTGGTCAGTTTGGGCGCTGGCGGAGCGGCCCGCAACCGCCCGAAGTGACCATTCGACGAGGGGCGTCACCAGCCGGCGGCGGGGACCGGACTACGAGCGGGCGGCGACTTGGTCCTCCACCCGCGCGAGCAGGTCGGCCAGGTGGATCGCCTTCGTTCCCGACCGCCGAAGCATCAGGGCACTCTGCAGCTGGAGCTGGCAGCCTGGATTGACGGTGACGATGAAGTCCACGTCCAGCGCCTTGATCTCCGCCAGCTTCGGCGCCAGGATGCGGGCGCTCTCCTTGGGTCGCAGGATGCTGTACGAACCGGCCGAGCCGCAGCAGCCCCCGGCAGATGGCAGCTCGACGTAGTCGGCGACCTGCCGCAGCAGCGCACGCGGCTGGGCGGTGACCCGCAGCCCGTTGCGCAGGTGGCAGGAGTCCTGCAGCGTCACCCGAGCCCGTCGCTGACCGCCGTGCCCGTCGGGGACGAGCAGCTCGCCCGTCGCCCGATAGCCGGTTTCAACGAGGTGTTCGCTGAGCTCCTTGAGGTGATCACGTCCCAGATGATGGGCAATGTGGGCCGCGCACCCACCTGCCGTCGTGATGATCGTGCCGGGCAGGTCTTGGCCCAGCCGCCGCGCCATGTCGGCGCCTTTGGCCGAGTCGCCGTTGTGGGCGTGCAGCGCGCCGCAGCACCCCTGCTCGATGGGGGCATCGGCTCCGGGCACGAGTCGCACTGCAGCCCTGCTGACGCTGGGGAAGAGCGCCCGCTCGGCGCAGCCCAGCATGATGTGCGGTTTCGTGGCCCGCGCATAGCCCCGCGTACGGGCGAACGGGCGGACGAGGCCGGACAGCCGGAGCAGCGATCGGCGCGCGACGCCCCACCGCAGCACTCTCGCCAGCGGGTTGCCGTGGCGGCCGGACCATTGATGATCGCGCCAGGTCTCCAGCAGCAACCCGTACTCCACCCCCGCCGGGCACGGAACCTCGCACGCACGGCAGCCCAAGCACTGCGACGACTGCTCCTGCAACGTCTGGTCGTGCGGGTCGAGGGTGCCCGCCTCGAGCGCGCGCATCAGCGTGATGCGCCCTCGCGGGGACGAGGCCTCGTCCTTCTCGAGCGCGTACGTCGGGCAGGCCGGAAGACAGAATCCGCAGGAGATGCAGCGGTCCAGCAGCTCCGGGTCGAAGATCCCGCGGGTGTGCACGCCGTGATCACCGGTGCCGTACGTCGCGAGGCCTAGCACGTCGTCGGAGTGGTGCACCGAAGAAGGCGACACGCCATCGGCGACCCGACTGAGCACGTCGTTCTGGTCGGGCTGGCCCCCTCGTTCGGATAGGACGCTCACGAGCCGGTCTTGCCAGGGTTGAGGATGCCCGCCGGGTCGAAGGCGGTTTTCACCCGTCGTAGCAGGGCCATCTGGTCCGCGCCGAGTCGTTGCTCGAGGTACGGCAGCTTCGCCGCGCCGACGCCGTGCTCGCCGGTGATCGTGCCGCCGAGGTCGATGGCAGCCGTGAAGATCTGACCCACCGCGGCGTGCGCGCGCTCCACCGCGTCGCCGTCGCCGGGGTCGACGACGGCGGTGGGATGCAGGTTGCCGTCGCCTGCGTGCCCGAACGTCGCGATCGTCAGCCTGTTGCGCTCGGCGATGGCGTCGATGCGGTCGACCATCTCGGCGATTCGCGGGCGCGGCACCGCCACGTCCTCGAGGATCGTCACCGGCGCGAGCCGCGCCAGCGCCGGGAGCGCACATCGGCGAGCCTCGAGCAGCGCCTCCGACTCGACGATCTCCTTGGCAACAGTGAATCCCAGTGCGCCCTCCGTCTCACACGACACGGCCATGCGGGCGAGATTCGTCTGAACGACGTCCGGCGCGCCGTCGTCGCCGAACAGCAGCAGCGCGCCGGCCGTACGGTCGAGCCCGAGACCCGCGTAGTCCTCGACCGCGTTGATGCACTTGCCGTCGAGGAACTCCAGTGTTGCCGGGACGACGCCGTCGGCGATGACACGGGCGACAGCGCGACCGGCGTCGGAGAGGCTGCGGAAGTAGGCCACGCCGGTGCCGCTCGTCGCCGGTGCCGGAAGCAGCGCGACGGTTGCCTCCGTAATGACGCCGAGAGTTCCCTCCGAGCCGGTGAGCAGACGGGTCAGGTCGTAGCCCGCGACGTCCTTCCACAGTCGGCCGCCGGTCCGGATGATCTCGCCTGTTGGCAGAACTACCAGCAATCCAAGGACATAGTTGCGTGTGACGCCGTACTTGAGCCCTCGCAGCCCGCCTGCGCACATCGCGACATTGCCGCCGACCGTCGACACAGTCCGAGAGCCTGGGTCCGGCGCGTAGAGCAGCCCCTGCTTGCCGGCCGCCGCGCTCAGCTCCGCCGTCGTCACACCGGTCTGGACGACCGCGAGCAGCTCGGATGCGCTCACCTCGACGATCTGGTCGAGCCGGGTGAGCACCATGACGATGCCGCCGTACGTCGCTGCGGTCGCCGCGGCGAGGTTCGAGCCGGCGCCGCGCGGTGTCACCGGGATGCGGCGCTCGGTTGCGAGCTTCAGCACCGCCGCCACCTCTTCGGTGCTGGCAGGAAAGATCACCGCATCGGGCCGGGCGGCGAACAGCGGAGTGGCGTCCCGCGAGAACGGCGCGAGATCACCATCACTGCTGCGGACATAGTCGGAGCCGACGATCTTGCGAAGCGCCTTGAGAACGGCCTCGTCCACCGCGCCGAAGCGAGATCGGTCTGGGGTTGCTGATGTTGCGGCGGTCTCGGCGTGGACGCGAGCCGCTCCGACTGTCATCCGGTGTCCTCCAGCAGCACGACGTGAAGCGTGCGCGGGCCGTGCACTCCCTCGACCCGATCCAGCTCGATGTCGCTCGTCGCGCTGGGCCCGCTGATCCAGGTCAGTGGTCGATGCGCGGCGATCGAGGCCTGGAGCACTGTCACCGCAGCGGGAACGTCATCGACGATCTGAGAAGTGCGGATGACGCACACGTGCAGGTCGGGTACGAGGCTCAACGCGCGCCGGCCCTGCCCGACCGAGTGGTCGAGAACGACCGTCCCGGTGACCGCGACACCCACAGCGGCGGTCGTGATCACGGCCCGCACCGGGTCGAGCTCGTGGGGCGTGAGTAGGGGGTCGTCGGAGACGATGTCCAGACCGGTCGGCAACCATTGCTCGTCGAACCACGCACCCACCACGACTGGACTGGCGCCGCCCAGTGCCGCCTCGATCGTCGCCGGCAGCTCAGCCTCGGAGCCGACCCGCGTGACGAGCGCCTTGTAGTCCTCGACCCGCTCGACAAAAAGGTCGACCATTGCAGGCAGATCGCGCCCCCGGACGTAATCGCGCGGGACGGGGTAGGAGGTGCTGGTCTCGTCACTCGGCACATCCTTCAACGCAGACCGCACCCGTTGCAGGATCTCGTCGCGCGCGCTCACGTGATGTCCTCAGGACCGGCCTCGACGCGCCCCGGCCCGGATGACTGGGGGCCGCTCGGGTCATTCTCGTGTCCGCCGTTCGTACGCACCCACCACCCGCGGAAGGTCTCCGTCGCGGGCAGCGGCGCGTCCCGGGCGGAGCTCCACGCGTTGAACGGGGGCGGCAGCGCGCGGATGCGCCCGTGCTTGCGACCGATGACGAACCGCGAAAGCCGCCCAGCCCACTGCGCTGCCGCCAGCCGACGACCGCCCGAGAATATCCATGACATCGTCTTCATCCCCGCGGCCTCGGGAGTCGGGGCCCCCTCGCGGTGACTGTCGACAACCTTCCCCCGCAGGTGCACCAGCACGGTCGGGATGTCGATCGCGACCGGGCAGACCTCGTAGCAAGCGCCGCACAGGCTCGACGCGTACGGCAGCGACGCCTCGACCGGACCGGCTTCGACGCCGTTGAGCAACGGCGTGAGGATCGCGCCGATCGGGCCGGGATAGACCGAGCCGTACGCGTGGCCTCCCGTCCGCTCGTACACCGGGCACACGTTGAGGCAGGCGGAGCAGCGGATGCAGCGCAGCGCCTGGCGGCCGACGGTGTCGGCGAGGACGTCGGTGCGGCCGTTGTCGAGCAGCACCACATGGACCTCCTGCGGCCCGTCGTTCTCGTGCACACCTGTCCACATGGACGTGTACGGGTTCATGCGCTCGCCGGTGCTGCTGCGTGGCAGGATCTGCATGAAGACTTCGAGGTCCTGCCAGGTGGGCAGGACCTTCTCGATGCCCACGACCGAGACGAGCACCTCGGGGAGCGTGAGGCACATCCGGCCGTTGCCCTCGCTCTCGACCACGACCAGCGTGCCGGTCTCGGCGATCGCGAAGTTGGCGCCGGAGACAGCGACCTTGGCGCGCAGGAACTTCTCCCGCAGGTGCTGGCGGGCTGCGCCGGCGAGGTCGCGCGGAACGTCGGTCAGGCCCTCCGGCGCGGGCATGCCGACATTGCCCATCTCCCGCTGGAAGATCTCGCGGATCTCGCTGCGGTTGCGGTGGATTGCCGGCACGAGGATGTGGCTGGGCCGGTCGTGCCCGAGCTGGACGATCATCTCGGCGAGGTCGGTCTCCCAGGCCTCGATGCCTTCTGCTTCCAGCGCCTCGTTGAGGAAGATCTCCTGGGTCGCCATCGACTTGATCTTGACGACCTCTTTGACGCCGTGGCTCTTCGCGATGTCGGCGACGATCCGGTTGGCTTCGGTGCCGTTGCGCGCCCAGTGCACTGTCGCGCCGGCCGCGGTGAGGGACTGCTCCAGTTGGAGCAGGTACTCATCCAGGTGCCGCAGTGTCCGGTCCTTGATCGCCGCGCCGGCGGTCCGGAGCTCCGCCCAGTCCTCGACCTCGCCGACCACGCTGGCGCGCTTGTTGCGGATGGTCTGCGTTGCGTGGCGAAGGTTCTTGCGCAGCTGCGGGTTGGCCAGCGCCTCGGCGGCCGCAACCGGGAACTTCGGCATGCCTACGAATGTGACGCTCATGCTGGCTGCTCCTCGGTCGAGGCCAGGATCTGGGCGAGATGCAGGACGCGTACGCCGGCGCGCTGTCGCGTCAACAACCCGCCGATGTGTGTCAGACAGGAGCTGTCGCCGGCACACAGGACCTCCGCGCCGGTCGCGCGTACGGACTGGACCTTGTCGGTGCCCATCGCGATAGACGTGTCGGCGTTTTTGATCGCGAAGGTGCCGCCGAAGCCGCAGCATTCGGCGGCGCCGGGCAGCTCGACGAGGTTGATGCCGCGCACCTCGCGCAGCAGCCGGGTCGGGCGGTCGCCGACGCCGACCATGCGCATCGAGTGGCAGGTCGGGTGATAGGTGACACGGTGCGGGAAGTACGCCCCGACATCGGTGACGCCGAGGACGTCGACGATGAACTCGGTCAGCTCGTACGTGTGCGGCGTCGCGTCGACGGCCGCGCTCAGGCTGGTGTCGCCCGCTGCGGCGGCGACCATGTGGTGCTGGTGCCGCACGCTGCCGGCGCACGAGCCCGAAGGCACCACGACCGCGTCGAAGCCGGCGAACGCCTTGGTGTACTGACGGACCACCGGCACGGCCTCGGGCAGGTAGCCCGTGTTGACGTGCATCTGACCGCAGCAGGTCTGCGCCAGCGGGAACTCGACCTCGACGCCGAGCCGCCGCAGCAGCCGTACGGTTGCGACGCCCACCTCGGGAAACATGGTGTCGTTGATGCACGTGACGAACAGGCCTACTCGCACGAGCCCTCACCTCTGACGACGTTGCGCACCGTACGGAAAATGTTCAGAAGATCATGCTTAGGGGATCATGGCGAGGATCTGCAAGAGAAGTGCGGAGAACAGGCTCCCGCGGACGGACTCCAGGTCGGGCAGGTACGCGGCGAGAACCACAGGTCGCTCCCTCGTGTCCGGCAACGTCGGGCCCGGCCAGTGTCCGCGCATCCTGGAGCCGTGTCGAGGGACCAAAGACCTGTAAGAGACACGCCGAGCCCGATGGTCGGCTCTCCCGAAGACTTCCGACCGAGCGCGAGCGCGCCGAGAGGTCGGCCGGGATCAGCTGACCGCGCTCGGCCCGTGCTCACCGAACAAGCTGCTCCACTCCCTGCTCCACTCCCTGCTGGACTGACGGGCCCTGCTCGACTGACGGTCCCTGCTGGACTGACGGTCCCTGCTCGAGTGCGGCGAACCGCTCGGGCGGCCCGCTGTGCGTACGCCCGCGCTGCGACAGCATGGCGAGAACGCGCCAGGCGAGCACGACGCACACCGCGTATGCGACTCCGACGAAGACGTCGACCACGTAGTGCTCGCCGGCGTACACCACCGCGAACCCCATCGCGAGCGGGTAGCCGGCCAGCGCGGGCGTACGCCACCAAGGCCCGCGGCCGGCGAAGAATGCCGCGCAGAGTGCGGCGAACCCCACGTGCAGCGACGGCATCGCCGCGACCGGGTTGGACGTCGCCTGGCCCAGCTCGACCAGCCCGCCGAGCCACTCGAGATGCAGCACCTCCCAGCCGAGACCGGAGATGCGGCTCACCGGCTCGATCACGCCGTCGTCGGCGGCGAGCCACGGCGGCGCCATCGGGTACGCGATATACGTCGCCAGCCCCAGCGCGGCCAAGGCGAGGACGCAGCGCACCCAAGCCCGGAAGCGGTCCCGGTCGCGGAACCACAGGACGATCGCCACGACCGGACTAACGACGAAGTGCGTGACGTACACGAGCGCGACGACGGCGTCGTACCAGTGCACCCGGCCGGCGGCGTAGAGGCGGTCCTGCAACCACGTCGTCGGCAGCTCGCCGAACAGCCACCGGTCGAGGTGCGCGGGCTCGACGACATGCAACGCGAAGCCGAGATCGTTGCGAGCTCCCTGGGTGAAGCTGGCGCCGTACGCGCCGTCCAGGCCGCCGGCGACGGCGTACCCGATCAGGACGAACGCGAACGGGAGCGTCGCCACGAGCAGGTCGACCGCGGGCGCGCGGGCGATCGGAGCGGGGGCTCGTGCTGCGCGCGAGGGGGCGATCCGGACCGCGGGGGCACGCGCCGTGCGGGCATCGACGGTGGAGGCCGTGGACCTGCGGCCTGCGCGACCACTGAGCTCCACCGCCACGGTTGTGTTTCGGAGCGGTGACCCCTATCGGTTGCGGTGGCCTCGATCTCGCGATCCGGCCGATGGTCCCTGGGGGGACGGGCGTTCGGAGGAGAAGGGTGCCTGAAGGAGACGGATGCCTGAAGGAGAGGTGCCTGAAGGAGAGGTGCCTGAAGGAGAGGTGCTTGAGGGAGACGGTTGCAGCAGGTCAGCGTTGCTGCAGCCGTAACGCCAGCTTGGGGCAAGCCGACACAGCCGTTCGCGCGTGCCGTCTGAGCCCTGCTGGCACGGGCCGGTCGACGACCGGAAATCCCCACTCGTCCAGTCGTACGACCTCCGGCAACAGCTCGGCACACAGGCCGTGCCCGTCGCATGCCTGCCAGTCGACGCGGAGCTGCTGGGCCTCGCGTCCGCCGGTCGGCCACATCAGCGGACTCCGGCCATCGCTCCGGCGCCGACTGTGCCGATGCCGAATGCTCGGGTGTCGAAGGTCTGGGTTCCGAGTGTCCCGGCCACCAGTGTCCCGGTCCCCAGTGTCCCGGCCACGAGTGTCCCGGCCACTAGTGTCCGGGTCCCGACAAGGTCGCCAGCGGCACACGATCCGGACAGGTGCGCGTCGACCTCCTCGGGGAACACGCGCAGCAGCGAGCGGATCGACCGGGTCGTGCCGTCGGGGTGGTGGCAGGAGCCACGGCCCTCGACGGTCGTCGCCAGCTGCTCCAGGCGGGCCGTGCTCGAGACAGTGCCGAACGCAACCTCGCGCAGCGCCTCGGCGAGAGCGGGCAGCCCGAACCGGCACGGACCGCAGCGGTTCGCGCTCTCTCCGGCGAGGTAGCCGACTATCACGGCTGTGCGCCGGACCGGGCAAGCACCCGCCCGCAGCGGCAGCAGCACGCCGGCACCGATGGCCGCGCCCGCAGCGGTGATCGCGGTGGCCGAGACCGTCAGACCCGCGACGACGTCTCCCGCGAGCCAGGTGCCGTGGTAGCCGCCGAGGAGCAGACCGGTGTCCGCGTCCGCGTCGACCGCCGCGAGGATCGGCGCGAGCGGCGTGCCGTGCGCGACCTCGAGCACGGTCGGCCGCTCGCCGTCCCCGTCGATCGTGAGGAGCCTCGTGCCGGGCTCGGCGTGCGTGCCGGCTGCGCAGTAGGCGTCCACCCCGTCGCGTACGACGAGAGCTGCCTGCGCAAAGGTCTCCGCGTTCGACAGCACGGTCGGCCGCCCGCCGAGCCCGCTGACCGCGGACGGGCGTTGCGTCGTGACCGGCAGGTTGGGCCGTCCGGCCAGCAGCTCGAGGACCGCGGAGGACTCACCAGCCACGAAGCGGCACTCGGCCCGGTGCACGGTCATCGTGATGTCGCCGGTGTCGGCGCGTTCCGCGAGCGCCGTACGCGCGGCTCGCTCGACGGCCGGACGTTCGCCCGGCACGACGACGTGGACGGCTGAAGCTCCGAGCGCGTGCGCCACCGCCTGTGCGCCGTCGAGGACCAGGTGCGGTTTCAAGAGCATGAGCACGGAGTCCTTGGAGCTGGCCGGCTCACCCTCGGCGGCGTTGACAACGACGACCGGGCGGCCCTTCGCCTTCGTCGCCGTACGTACCTTGCGGGCGAGGGGGAATGCCGCGCCACCGCGACCGCGCAGGTCGACCGCCTCGAGCAGGTCGGCCAGCGCACCGACGTGCTGTGATCGAGGGGGCACGGCCAACGCCCGGGGCGCTCGGCGGCGGTGCATGCCGAGACCGGGGCCGTCGGCGAGGTCGCGGAGCAGGCGCGGGCCTTCGAAGACGTGGACGTCGCTGCTGCGTGCGGAGTCGCCGTACGGGGTGCCGCTGTGCTCGGCGTGAGTGGTGTCGCCAGCGGGGCCTTGCCCGGCCGGAATGGTCAGGTGGCTCACGGGTTCATCCTTCGGCTGACGGAAACTGGGGTGGTGGTCGGCGCACCCGCGATCGGCGGTCGCGCTCCGACCGACATGAGGCGGGCACCGACAGCGACCGCTACGAGCAGCGCGCACACCACGGTGAACGACTGGCCCCAGCGAGTGCCGCTGTCGGTGCCCATAGCGAGGCCGTGGACGACGCCGAGGATCCACACGGCGTACGCGCTGAAGTGGATGGCACGCCACCAGCCGTGCGACAGCCGGCGCCGGGCGAGGCTCGTGATGACGATGGCGATGATCATGTCCAGCGCGACGACGCCGAGGCCGAGCCAGGGCCGCTCGTACGACCCGGTGAACGGCACGAGGGCGTGCCACCAGCGGATGTCCACGAACTCGTCGACGGCGGACGTCACCACGTGGACAACGAGAAAGACGGCCGCGAGCAGGCCGACGTTGCGGTGCACAGACTGGGTG
>Ga0136634_10000615_pt1 | contig 15046 bp, 13 predicted proteins | sample AntDrymUQ8332106_2_FD_104654 | JGI IMG/M metagenome (GOLD analysis project Ga0136634, IMG submission 104654) | Polar desert sand microbial communities from Dry Valleys, Antarctica - metaG UQ833 (21.06) | ecosystem: Environmental > Terrestrial > Soil > Desert | place: Antarctica: Dry Valley... | reverse complement strand
AGTTCCAAAAGAAAATATTCTGCCGAATGTAAAAGGACTGAAGGGCCCGTTGGGTTGTCTTACCAAAGCGCGCTATGGCATTGCCTGGGGAACAATCGGTGCGGCAATGGATTGTTATGATACAGCATTGAATTACAGTAAAGAAAGAATACAGTTTGATAAACCAATAGGCGCTTTTCAGTTGCAGCAAAAAAAGCTTGCAGAGATGATCACCGAAATTACAAAAGCACAGTTGTTAAACTGGCGGCTCGGAGTATTGATGAATGAAGGCAAAGTTACTCCGCAACAAGTGAGTATGGCAAAAAGAAATGCCTGTGAAGTTGCAACGAATATTTGTCGTGATGCTCGGCAGATGCTGGGCGGGATGGGAATTACAGGCGAATACCCTGTAATGCGGCATATGATGAACCTGGAAAGTGTGATCACGTATGAGGGCACACATGATATACATTTGCTGATAACAGGAATGGATGTTACAGGGATGAATGCATTTAAATAGTAGCCCTTGTTATTTCCCCGGAAAGCAGATGCAGATGGCATAAGCAAACGTATAATTGTCTTTTAAAAGCGTTGAATTAATCTGAACATAAAATGAATACTATTTCAAATCAAAACGATCCCGGGTCTCTGCTTGCAGCACGGGGGGCGCGTATATCCGTTATTGGCGCCGGAACCATGGGAAATGGCATTGCACATGTATTTGCTCAATCAGGTTATTCAGTTAAACTGGTAGACGTAAATCCTTCGCAATTGGAAAAGGCAATAGATACCATTTCAAAAAATCTCGACAGGCAAGTATCTAAAGCGGCTATTACGGAAGAACAAAAACAGGCCACATTAAAAAATATAAGTAAAGATACCAGTGTAGAAGCGGGTGTAGAAACAGCAGACCTGGTAATAGAAGCAGCAACTGAAAATATTGATCTTAAATTGAAGATCTTTAAAATGCTTGATGAATCCGCACCTCACGGATGTATACTGGCAAGCAATACTTCTTCTATATCTATATCAAAGATCGCCGCAGTTACAAAAAGACCTGATCTTGTAATTGGTATGCATTTTATGAACCCGGTACCTGTAATGAAGCTGGTAGAAATTATTAATGGTTATGAGACGAAAAGAGAAGTGACAGATACTATTGTCCAACTTAGCAAAGAGTTGGGAAAGATACCTTGTGTAGTGAATGATTATCCCGGTTTCATTGCTAACCGTATATTAATGCCAATGATCAATGAAGCGATTTATAGTTTATATGAAGGTGTGGCAGGTGTTACAGAAATAGATACTGTAATGAAACTGGGTATGGCACATCCCATGGGGCCCTTACAGCTTGCCGACTTTATTGGCCTTGATGTTTGTCATAGTATACTTAAAGTTTTACATGACGGCTTTGGTAATTCTAAATATGCTTCCTGTCCCTTACTTGTAAATATGGTAACTGCAGGAAAACTGGGAGTTAAAAGTGGCGAAGGTTTTTATATTTATACAGCAGGCAGCAAAGACCTTGTGGTTAGTAATAGGTTTTCAAAATAAATTTAAGATATCAGTAAATTATGCTGATTTAATTTTGGCTACCAGATTATAACTTTCATCGATCATTTCTTTTAACAACGCACTGCTTAATTTTCCATCAACAATAATGGTGTTCCAATGTTTTTTATTCATGTGATAGCCAGGGATTACATTATCCGGGTATTCTTCGCGTAGCTGAATTGCTTTTTCAGGATCGCATTTTACATTAAATTGTAAGGGTGATGCAGTAAGGGATGCCAGCAGGAATATTTTATTATTGATCTTAAAAACAAGTGTATCCTCTCCAAATGGAAAGCCTTCCGTTGCATTTTTTTTCAACAACGTGTATTCTCTCAGTGCTTCTATATTCATAATTTTTTTTAAGTATGATTTATTAATTTTTGAAACCCATATTGCGAAGTTGTTTTATTCATACACTACTTCAACAGGACTAACCCGAATATTCATATATCGGCCGGTAAATAATTATTTCCTCATACTTTTTTAAAAAATTGTATCTCATCAGATCCCATAGTAATAGTATCAAACATTTCACTTTTACCAGGAGAGGGGGCAGCCAGCCCGTTATCAATATGCATTAGCCGGTTGGTAATAATTCTCGCTTCATCCCACATTCCTGCATCTATAAATGACTGAAGTAAAACAGCACCCCCTTCTACGATCAGTGAAATGATATTTTGCTGGCACAGGATATTGATAGCTGCAACTACCATGTTTTCATCCTTGTCTGTTTTATAAAACAGTTTATTCCCTTTTTGTTCCTGCTTTTTGTTGTTTAATATAATCAAAGGCTGGTCATCCTTAAATACAACGGCATCACCGGGTATTTTTAAGTTCTTATCAATGATAAGCCTCATAGGATTATTTCCCTTCCAGTGCCGGGTTGTCAGTGATGGGTTATCCTGTAAAACCGTATTTGTACCTACAATAATTGCGCCTTCTTCACTACGCCATTTATGCACAAGGATATTCGTGTATCCGTTGGTGATATATGTGCGTTTTCCAGTTTGAGAGATTTTTTTATTATTGCTTTGCGCCCATTTTAAAATAATATATGGCCTTTGCTTATGGTGAAATGTAAAAAATCTTTTATTAACCATTAAAGCTTCGGTTTCCATTACCCCCTGGATAACTTCAATGCCAGCCGAAGTTAAATTTGCTATGCCGCTTCCATTCACTTTTTCAAATGAATCTATACAGCCAATAACAACCTTTTTAATTTTATTTTTAATAATAAGATCCGTGCATGGGGGTGTCTTTCCATAATGATTGCATGGCTCCAGGGAAACATACAATGTGCTTTCTTTGATCAGGTGTTGTTGAGGTGAAGCAACACTGTTTATGCAATTCACTTCAGCATGTGCTTCACCAAATTGGCGGTGAAAACCTTCCCCGATGACCTTATCTTCATGGACCAATATTGCACCTACCATTGGATTGGGCGCAACATTGCCGCAGCCCAGTAATGCCAGCTGAAAACAGCGATGCATATATGTTTCATGTGTAGTCAAGGATGCAAATTAAGAAAGCTAAAATAAACTAAGTTTGCGTGCATGACCCTGAATGATGTTTACAGAAAATATTTATCCGGTCTTCAAAAGCTGTATAGTGAAGGGGAAGCGTCAAAAATAACTTCAATCATTTTTGAATCTATAGCAGGATATTCAAGACAGGATGTAATTAAAAGTCCATTGATACAACTTAAAGATTCATTGGTTGAAAAATTATATAAATGCCTGCAGGAATTGTTGCTGCACAAACCGGTACAGTATGTAACAGGAGAGGCCTTGTTCAGCGGAATAAAATTGAAAGTATCAGAAGCCGTTTTAATACCCAGGCCGGAAACAGAAGAACTGGTATCTGCCGCAACAGATTTTATAAGTCAGAAAAAGATATCTGTTTTGGATATAGGCACTGGCTCCGGCTGCATAGCAATTGCATTAAAAAAAAATAATGCATCCGCAAACATCACAGCTATAGATATCAGCCGGGATGCTTTAGAAATTGCAAAAGAAAATGCAATTATACAAAACACGATCATAAATTTCCTTGAACTTAATTTCCTGGATGAAAACAACTGGGAAAAATTAGGGAACTATACTTTAATTATAAGCAATCCACCTTATATTCCTGAAAATGAGAGATCTTTGTTAGATAAAAATGTCTCCGCCTACGAACCGGATCTGGCCTTATTTGTAGCGGCAAATGAACCCCTTATTTTTTATAAAAAAATTACTGACTTTGGTAAGACTCATTTAAAACCGGGAGGAAGAATTTTTTTGGAAACACATGAGGATTACACAAAACATGTTGCTGCTTATTTTATTAAACAAGATTATACAGTGGTTATTAAAAAAGATATGTTTGGTAAAGACAGGATGATAATAGCCAAGGTTCTCACAGGTGGCACCGTTGGAGACAGATAATAATTTCCAATAAACATTGGCTGAGTATACCCGTGTTATCTGTAAGCTATATTTTCATTATTCATTACCGGTAACTGTAGCAGAAGTTGTGGCACCCAGTTTCCGGGCCACTTTCATTACCCTTACAATTTCACCCCATTGAGCTACTGAATCTGCATTGATAACCACAGCAGGCTTTATGCTGTCCCCTTCATTGATGTATTTACTAAGTACTGCTTCCAGTGAATCACTGTTAATGCGGCGGGAGCCCACATATATGTTCTTTTCTTTATCAACACTTACCACAACGCTTTGTTTTTGCCTGGTATCACTTTTGGCCTTTGGTACACTCATTTTAATAACATTGGGATTGGCAAGGGTAGATATCATTAAAAAAAACATCAGGAGTATAAACAATATATCATTCAGCGGTCCTGTATCCACTTCTGAATGTTCTCCCCGGAATTTTGTTTTTCTTAAACTCATATTTTGGAATGATGAAATTTAAATGATGAATTGGAGGCTTTTCACTATTCACTATTCAACCCCGAGCTATCGGGACTATTCACTTTTCTACCTCACCCCAACCCTCTCCAAAAGAGAGGGAGAAAGACAACTTTACACTTTTCACTATTCACTTCTCACTATCTCGTTGGTTCCTGTAAAATATCTATAAACTCACTGCTAGCTGCTTCCATCATATTTCCTGTTCTGTTGATCTGGGTATCCAGGTAACTATATCCCAGGTAAGCCAGCATACCAATAATAAGTCCTGTTGCGGATGTTATCAGTTTAATATACATCGCATCGGCGATCTGGCTGATAGAAGGATTGCTAATAGTTGCAAATTCTTTTAATAAAAGCACCAGCCCTACGATCGTCCCAACGAAGCCGAATAAAGGTGCGATGCGTGCAATAACAGAAAGCATCGTAAGGTTTTTTTCCATTTTGTACATTTCAAGCTTGCCAACATTGTCCATACTTTTTTCAATGGCATCTATAGGCTTGCCAATTCGCTGAATGCCTTTATCGATCATTCTTGCAACAGGGGTATTGGTATTTTTCGCAAGACTGCGTGCAGCGGAAACATTACCATTAACAGTATGATCACGGATGATGCTCATAAAATTCTCATCGATCTTACCGGCTTTTCTTATCACCATGAGCCTTTCTATAAAGAAATAAACTGCCAATGCAAATAATAACCCCAGTGGTATCATTAATGGACCTCCTTTGCTGAGAAGGCTCCATACAGATTCAACTTTTACGGATGCAGCGGCAGTATCTAATGAATCAACCTGTAAAAAAATATTAAACATGTATAATTTTTTAAGTTCTTAATCAATGCAGTCATTATGATCACTCCTGCAATGCAATAAAGCAAAACTAATGTAAAGCGCTGCTTAATGATATGTTAAAGCGAAAGGAAGGAAAGAAAAGTGAAAAGTCAAGTGAAAAGTCAATTGTCAATAGTGAAAGGTGAAAAGTGAAAAGTCAATAGTGAATACAATAATAAGTACTCCAAACGCTAAACTCTAAGCTTTAAACTTTAAACTTTTAACTCTTATCTCTAATCACTAGTCTCTTATTTAGTATCTGGTATCCCGTATCATCTGCAGTTATCCCTTATCCTTCAATTGTTGCATAGCCATGATCTGGCGCATGGTTTTTTCCATGCCATCACTGCTGCCATCCAGGAATATCACATTCCCTTTTCCATATTCAGCAAAATTTTTAACAGCTTCCACCCACATGCTGAATAATATAACATTGGTATCAAGGTTTGCCTGTTTCATTTCCGAGGCAGCCTGGCTCATCCCTTTTGCAACTTCCTCGCGGAATAAAGCAACACCCTGTCCACGTAATTGTGCGGCCTGCCTTTCTGCCTCTGCTGCTATTTTTATTGCATTGCCTTCTGCTTCCGCTGCTTTCGTTTTAGTGATCAACAGGGCCTGGCCTTCATTTTCTGCAGCTGCTTTCAGGTTATTAGATGCTACTACCTTGCTCATACTGTCTATAATAGCCTGGTCAAAGGTGATATCATTGATCTGCAGATCTTTCAAATGATAACCCCATTCCTCCAGAGATGTATCAACATGTTCCTTTACAAATTCAACAATGTCACGACGCAGTACAAGGATCTCAGATTGTTTCCTCGTTGCAACAAATGCCCTGATGTTTCCTTCAATGGTTCTTACCAAAGCCTGCATCAGGTCTTTATCGCTGAAAAATTTAAAGGCTACTTTTTGTATGGTGTCCTCATTTTCATTTTGCACGGAATATAAAAGCATGGATTTGAAATATACATTGGCCTGATCAATAGTTACGGCCTGGAATTCCAGTTCCACAGACCTGTTCTGTATACTTATGCGCTTATATATTTGTTCAATAAATGGAATTTTCATCCGCAGACCCGGGCGCAGAATACGCTGGTATTTTCCAAACATGGTAATTACCCCAATATAACCCTGGTTAATTGTTACAAAGCTTCCAAGTATTGCAAGCACCAGTAGAATGAGCCACCAATAGTCAATAAAAAATTTCATAGCATTTATTTTCGTGTAAGGTATTATTTTTTATATAGCCGGCAGAAAATCTTTGGGCGGCATTGTTGTGTCACTCACTTCAGCTTTTTCCGCTTTTTTCTTCCCACACCATACACAAATGAACCACTGTTTCTGCAGCCCTGGCCATGTCTTTTGTGCCGATCCATTCCAGCTTGCTATGTATATTTTGCATGCCCGTGAATATATTAGGACAAGGAAGGCCAATATAGCTCAACCTGCTGCCATCTGTACCCCCGCGGATGCTGGTTGTTATAACGGGAAGGCCTGCACGCATTATTGCTTCGCGGGCATAATTGACTACATGAGGGTATTTGTCGAGTACTACTTTCATATTCCGGTACTGCTCCTGCTGCACGTATTCCATAGTTGTCCCGGGATATTTTGCTACAACATCTTCTGCGATCTTCTTTAAACGCTCGTGATTTGCAACCAGCCCCTGTGTTGTAAAATCTCTTACAATAAAATTGATTGATGTTTTTTCCGCGATACCATTTATTGAAACAGGATGAACGAATCCTTGTTTACCTTCTGTGGTTTCAGGGCTCCATTCCTTAATGGGCAAGGCTTCAAGGATAGCACCTGCAATTTTTATTGCATTTATTAGTTTGTTTTTTGCATACCCGGGATGGGCGATCACACCATGGATGGTGATCATTGCGCCATCTGCACTAAAAGTTTCATCTTCCAGGCTGCCCACTTCTCCTCCATCTAATGTATAGCCGAATTGCGCACCTAATTTTTTCATATCGATCTTTGCGGTTCCTTTGCCCACTTCTTCATCTGGTGTGAATAGCAGTCTTATTTCTCCATGTATTACAGATGGGTTGTCTAATAAAAAAACGGCTGCCTGCATAATTATAGCCACCCCGCTTTTATCATCTGCACCCAGTAATGTATTGCCACTGGCAGTAATGATATCAAAGCCTATGTGTTTCCCCAGGTATGGCGAATCTTTCATACGTAATACCTGGGAGGTATCATCCGGTAGGGTTATATCTTCACCGGAATATTTTCTATGCAGTATAGGCTTAACATTGGAACCGCTGCAATCAGGCGCTGTATCTACATGTGCGCAGAATGCGATTACGGGTATTTGTTTTTTTGAATTAGACGGGATGGTTGCATATATATATCCAAACTGATCAAGCTCCACGTTGGATAAACGCATATCTATAAGTTCATCGTATAAAATTTTACTAAGATCTTTTTGTTTTTCTGTGGTCGGGTATGTATTGCTGTTGGGATCACTCTGTGTATCTATTGTAACATATCGCATAAAACGCCGGGCGATAAATTCAGGATTTATTTCAATCATTTACAAACTTAATGAAATACTGGATACTGGATACTGGATACTGGATACTGGATACCGGATGCAGATAGAAAATGTTGTCAGCCTGAGCCCGTCGAAGGACGAAGCAAAAAATTAATAAAAATAAATGGAAAAATAAATGATACTGGATACTAGATACTGGATACAGATAAAAAAAGCTGTCATCTTGAGCTCGTCGAAGGACGAAACGAAAATTTGATAAAATAAAACGGAAAATGATACAGGATACTGGATAAAAAAAGCTCTCATCCTGAGCTCGTCGAAGGACGGAGCGAAATTTTAATAAAAATAAAATGAAACTAAATGATACGGGTTTAATAAAAAATGTTGTCATCCTGAGCTCGTCGAAGGACGGAGCGATATTTTGATAAAAATAAAATGAAACTAAATAATACGGGTTTAATAAAAAATGTTGTCATCCTGAGCTCGTCGAAGGACGGAGCGAAATTTTAATAAAAATAAAATGAAACTAAATGATACGGGATTACCGGAAACTATAAACTATAAACTATAAACTTTCCTCGTCCACGATCTCAACAAGCTCAATATTAAATATCAGATCCTCTCCGGCTAAAAAATGATTTGCATCAAGTAATACAGCATCATTCTTAATTTCTGTAACAACCACTGGAACAGGATCGCCTTGTTCATTGCTTAAAGTAAGGGTCATTCCAGGTTCCAGTTTCATATCTTCCGGGATATTATCTTTAGGAAATTCAATCATTGCATCACTGCTTCTTTCACCATATCCTTCAGAAGGAACAATATTAATTGTTTTCTTATCTCCTATCTTCATCCCTGGCAGAGCCGCATCAAATCCCTTGATCATTTGCCCGGAACCAACTGTAAATTCAAGCGGCTCCCGGCCTTCAGTAGAATCAAATTGTTCACCACTTGATAGTTTTCCGGTGTAATGCACTTTAACAATATCACCATCCTTTACCTGTTTCATAAAATTATTTTACTTTAGTAATGTAGCTAAGTTCATGCACTATTCAAAGTATGTGTGACATAAAATTATAATTTAAGGCGCACCTGTTATAAAACTTTAAATCATCCATTTAAAAAACTTTACTCAACTTTGATTGATGAATTATTTTCTGATAACAATCTGGATTACATACTTTTTCAATCCCAATATAGTAAAGGAAGAGCGTAAAATTATACCGGATGATTCAAAAAAAGTTATTCCTGCCGCTGAACGTATGCAGGTATATGTACCTATGTTGAAAGGAAAGAAAGTTGCTGTATTTGCAAATCAAACCAGCCTGGTAAAAAATGTTCATCTTGTTGATACCCTTATAAAATCGGGAGTTAATGTTGTAAAGATCTTTGGGCCGGAACACGGTTTCAGGGGAAACGCAGATGCAGGTGAACATATTGATGATAAAATTGATAAATCCACTGGTATACCGGTTATCAGCCTTTACGGCAAACACCGGAAGCCAACGCCCGGGGATCTTAAAGGTGTTGACGTTCTGCTTTTTGATATACAGGATATTGGTGTTCGCTTCTATACTTATATATCTTCCCTGCAGGAATATATGGAAGCAGCATTTGAAAACGGAATTCCATTGATGATACTGGACAGGCCAAATCCGAATGGGTTTTATGTAGATGGCCCTGTACTTGATACAAATTTTAAGTCTTTTATTGGTATGCAGCCTGTGCCTGTTGTTTATGGAATGACGATCGGAGAATATGCATTCCTGATCGCCGGGGAGAAATGGTTAAGCAATAAGGCAAATGAAAAATATGCATTTTATCAGACTGCCAAAAATTCACCAGATACACCTTTTCATTTCCAGGTTATTAAAAACGGGAACTATGATCATACTACAAGATATCCACTCCCGGTAATGCCTTCCCCAAATCTTAAAGAAATGCAATCAATATATTGGTATCCTTCAACATGTTTTTTTGAAGGTACTGTTATGAGTGAAGGACGGGGAACCGATAAACCTTTTCAATATTTCGGGCATCCTGCTTTTCCCAAAAGTTTATTTTCTTTTACCCCAAAGCCCAATGAAGGTGCTAAATCCAGCAAATGTTATTTTAAAAAATGCTATGGATGGAATGTATCAGGCACGGAAAAAGAAGTATTAAAAAAAGTTGATGCACAAATCCAATTGTCCTATCTGATAAAAGCATATAAACTTTTCCCAGGCAAAGATTCTTTTTTCCTGAAAAATAATTTTTTCAACAGACTTGCCGGCAATGCAATATTAATGAAACAAATAAAAAAAGGGATACCGGAAAAAACGATCAGGAAAAGCTGGGAACGGGATTTAAATGCTTTTAAAATAATCAGGAAAAAATATCTTTTGTATAAAGACTTTGATGATTAACGTAACTGAATGCATAAAGAGTTAAAGGACCTGCGGATCATTTTTATGGGCACACCGGAGTTTGCCGTAGCGTCTCTTGATAAGCTGGTAAAGGCAGGTGTAAACATTGCAGGTGTTGTAACTGCACCCGATAAAAAAGCAGGGCGGGGGATGCAGTTACAACAGAGCCCGGTTAAAAAATATGCTGCAGATAAAAAATTAAATATTCTTCAGCCTGAAAAATTAAAGGATCCTCTTTTTTTAGAAAAACTTCGTTTGTTGCAGGCAGATCTTAACGTTGTAGTAGCATTCCGGATGCTTCCTGAAAAAGTATGGAATATGCCACCAGGGGGAACAATTAATGTTCATGGTTCATTGCTGCCACAGTACAGGGGTGCTGCACCCATTAACTGGTCAATCATAAACGGGGAAAAATTTACAGGTGTAACAACATTTAAATTAAAGCATGAAATAGATACAGGCGATATTTTATTGTCAGAAAAAATAGATATCGGTGAAAAGGAAGATGCCGGGGAATTACATGACAGGATGAAGGAAACAGGTGCGGAACTTTTAATTAAAACTTTGTCTTTAATAGCCCGGGGTTCTCTCACAGAAATACCACAAACTGATTTAACCACACCTGCTATAGAGATCAGGCACGCCCCAAAGATCTTTACTGCTACCTGCCTGATCGACTGGTCAAAGCCGGTACAAAATGTATATGACCTGATACGTGGACTGTCGCCACATCCCGGAGCTTTTACTTACCTTGATGATAAAATATTAAAGATCTATAAAGCAGAAAAAATTTTCCAGTCGACAAATCATACACCTGGAACTTTTGATTCAGATAAAACAACATATCTCCGGTTTGCCTGCTTAGATGGATACATTGATGTGATCGAATTGCAATTGGAAGGAAAGAAACGGATTGGAATAAAAGAATTTTTAAGAGGCTATCATTTTAAAGTATAAACACCATGCATCTATTTTAAAAATTCAGAGTGCAATCAAAATTGTCAGTGGCCACTCCGAGTTCATCTGCAGCGGCGTTGCTAAGCCTTATTATCATTCCTTCATTCTGATTTATATCAGGAATTACATCAAGTACTTTTGCATAAACAGTTCGCTGGTTTACCGGGTTTGTTATCATCATTATTGTACCTGCCCTTGCTGTGTTATGAAGACAATAATATTTTCCATCCTGCCAGCCGCTTGTACTTTTAAATGTGCCTGCCTGCCCGCGTTCCTCTTTGTTTACCGTTTGTTTTTGAAATGTGCTTTTAAAAAAGCCACCGTTAAAATCCGGGGTACCTGAAGAAGATCCCGTTTCGGCAGTCGTCTTTTTTATAACTATTGGTTCTGTTTTTACTGGTGGTATAGTTACCGGCTGTGATTTTGCCGGTTCTGTTTTTACTGTTTCCGTTTTTGCTGGTTCTGTTTTTGCTGTTTCCGTTTTTGCCGGTTCTGTTTTAACAGGTTCTGATTTTGGCGTTTCTGTTTTTACTGTTTCCGTTTTTGCTGGTTCTGTTTTTGCTGTTTCCGTTTTTGCCGGTTCGGTTTTAACAGGTTCTGATTTTGGCGTTTCTGTTTTAACAGGTTCTGATTTTGGCGTTTCTGTTTTTACTGTTTCCGTTTTTGCTGTTTCCGTTTTTGCCGGTTCTGTTTTAACAGGTTCTGTTTTTATTGGTTCCGATTTTTTTACTGTGGGCTTTTCTGATGTTGCTTCTTTATTTTCAGAAGTTACCGAAGTGGAAACAGGTTCTGTTATAATAGCTGCATTGACTAATGGCGATAAATCTTTTTTTACTTTTAAAAAGCCAACTATCATATTACTTCCGTTAGGAACCGCATCAGTAGATAGATTGTTCCATTTTTTTAGTACCTCCACAGGCACTTTATTATTTGTTATACTAATATTATAGAGCGTTTCTTTAGGCTTTACCTTATGATACAAGGGTACAAGGCTTTCATCTGGTGTTGCTATGCCATCCTGAGAAAAGTTGGTTTCATTTAATGGGATCTTTACAACCTGGCCAATGATCAGGCCTTTTTCCAAAACCAGCTTGTTATAAGGCGCCATTATCTTCGGGCTTATGTTGTATATTCTGCCAATACTATAAAATGATTCTTTAGGCCCGGTAGTATGAGTGAGGTACAGGTTTGAGGACACGCCTTCAATAATCAATGGCTTCGATTGTGAATGAACCAATAATGGAAAAAATAAAATGAAAAGTACATTTTTCATTGGACTGATTTATGTTGCAAAGATGCATAAATAAGTTGGTTAACAATGACAGCTACTTGTTAACGATCCTCCATTCTTTTGGATAATAATTATTTATTCTTGGGCTGATGTTTTTAATCCAGCCAAGGGGTATGCCATGATACTTTAATAACAACCATCCTTTATAATTTGTACTGATATTAATGTCTTTCCGACGGAGATAATCCAGGGCAGTTGTTAAATTTACTTCTGTACCTGGCAGACCTGTTGCTAAAATTGTACTTACAGCGAGCTCATGGTTGGGGATGAGTTCCTCTTTCATTATTGTTCCGATATTTATTCCCGCTTTTTTTAAGTATAAGGTGGATTGCAATTTTATCAGGTCAACGATAATGTTTTTTGGGATGGCAAGAATTTCATTTTTCCATTTTATAAACTCTAATGCTTTAGAATTTTTTATATACCGATTGATAATTTCCTCTTCATTATTGGAAATTAATTGAAATTTAGTTTTTTGTTTTTCCACGGCATTTCCAAATCCTTCTTCCTTCTTAAATGCCGCAATAAAAAATCCTTCTCCTTTTAATTTATCAGGATAAAACCGGTAACCAAATGCTTTGTTTAAGCCTGATAACGTTTCTATAATACCCCACTCTCTTTGTATTTTTATTGGAACAGATGTGAATGTATGATTTTCAACCAGCCAGTCAGCTATTGCTTCATTCTCATTTGCAGAATAAGAACAAGTTGAATAGATCAGCGTCCCTCCCGTTTTTAAAGCAGGAATTATTTCTTCTATTATACGTTGTTGCCGGATACTGCATATTTCAATATTAGCCAGGCTCCATTCATTCATAGCCAAAGGGTCTTTCCTGAATAAGCCACTGCCACTGCATGGTGCGTCTATTACGATCACATCAAAATAACCCGGCAATCGTTGAAAATCTTTCGGATCATTATTGGTAACGATGACATTTGGTCCACCCCATTTTGCGATATTTTCTGACAGGATTTTTACTCTTGTCTTCATGATCTCGTTGCTTACAAGAAGGCTATCAGCACATATGATTGATTGTAACAATGTTGACTTTCCACCGGGCGCTGCACAAAGATCAAGTACCCGCATAGGCTGGGATAAATCTGTCGCCTGCTTCATCACTTCTTCCAGGAACATGGAGCTTGCTTCCTGTACATAATATTTGCCTGCATGAAATAAAGGATCAAGCGTAAACGAAGGGCGCTCTTTTAAATAATATCCGTAAGTGCTCCATGGAATTTTTTCAAGGGTTGAATTTTCAATATTGAATTCAGAATTTTTTGAAGGATTAAATCGTATGGATGTAACCTGCTCCCCGGAATTATGGACAGATACAAATGCTTTTTCATCAAAGCCTTTTATATTTTGTAATGTTTGTAAAAAAGTTGCCGGAAGTTTCAAATTGAATTGTAAAATAAAGGTATGCGGTATAAGTGAGTGACACAACTATGCAGGGTAAAAAACAAATGCTGGTGAAAATAATTACACATTCTTAATTTCCGCGCACACATCCTGTAACACTTTTTTTGCGTCACCGAAAAGCATGGATGTTTTTGGCTGGAAGAAAAGTTCATTCTCTATACCTGCATAACCAGGTTTCATACTTCGTTTATTAACGATCACCGTCTTTGCAAGCTCCACTTCCAGGATAGGCATGCCAAAGATCGGTGAAGCGGGATCATTCTTTGCCGCTGGATTTACCACATCATTTGCACCTAAGATCAATACAACATCACAATTTTTAAATTCATCATTTGCCTGCTCCATCTCCAGGAGTTTTTCATATGGCACATCTGCCTCTGCCAGCAATACATTCATATGTCCGGGCATTCGTCCTGCAACAGGATGTATGGCATATTTTACTTCAACCCCTTTATCAAGCAGTATTTTTTCAAGCTCGTGACAGGTATGCTGAGCCTGCGCAACAGCAAGCCCGTACCCGGGAACGATCATAACCTTATTTGCATAGCTCATTACTGTTGCCGCATCAATAAGTGTTATCTCTTTATAATGCCCCTGTTCACTACTGGCAGCAGCAGCTGAGGCATTACCTCCGAAAGATCCGATGACTACATTCAGCAGGCTACGGTTCATCGCCTTGCACATTAAAATAGTGAGCAGGGTACCTGCTGCACCCACAAGGATACCACCTGTAAGCATCACTTTATTATCATACATAAAACCACCGCTTGCCGCTGCCACCCCTGTAAAAGAATTTAATAAGGAAATAACAACCGGCATGTCTGCGCCACCGATAGGAAACACGAAAAAAATCCCATATAACAATGCAAGTGCCAATGCAACATAAAAATATATGGGTGCATTTGCCACAGTTGTATTGTATGTAAGCACAGCAGTTGCAATTACCAATACCAGCAATACCATATTAAAAATATGCTGGCCTTTGAAATTTATATCTTTCAGCTTTCCACTAAGCTTCAAATATGCTATCATACTACCGGCAAAGGATACACTACCAATTACAAGTCCTGCAACAATAGCAAGAAAATGCCCTGCAGGAACAACATCGGAAAAATTGGTTGAATCTATGTTACTATACTGTGTATGCAGGTGATTGAATTCTATTAAAGAGATCAGCATGGCACATGCACCT
>Ga0136634_10000614_pt1 | contig 15053 bp, 17 predicted proteins | sample AntDrymUQ8332106_2_FD_104654 | JGI IMG/M metagenome (GOLD analysis project Ga0136634, IMG submission 104654) | Polar desert sand microbial communities from Dry Valleys, Antarctica - metaG UQ833 (21.06) | ecosystem: Environmental > Terrestrial > Soil > Desert | place: Antarctica: Dry Valley... | reverse complement strand
GTGACGGCGAGGTGCTGCTCCTGCACCTCGTTCGGCTCTCCCACCCCACCCACGTCCATGACGATCGCACACCACCGCTCATGACCACCACTGAGACTCGCGGCGTCGCCATGTCGTGGCGCGAGAGTCGAGGTCGCTCCAGCGGGCCACGTCTTCCAACCCACCTCGGAGATCCACACGGTGGTGAGGCCACGTCCAACCCAGGCCACGAGCCCAAATCCGTAGTTCGACGAGGACACTGGACCATGACTCTGACCAGTAGAAACAGAGCCGCCTTGGGGAGTGGACCCCAGATCTCCGCATTACGAGAACCTCACTCGTCAGGGTCACCATGCTCGCTCGGTTCATCCGTGCACGTCCAGCGGTTCAACGTGCTCAGATCGCGACACCGTAGGACTCCATTGGAGGCCACGAAGGACGCCACAACGAGATCAACTGGCGCTTTGATCTTCGCAACTGCCTCCGCGTAGCTCCGCCCGCCAACCTGACCGCCTCACCACGCCAAAGGCCCGAGTGATCACGCTGCGACGGGGTGGGTGGTGCTGACCGCGGATCGAGCGGTGTTGACCCCGGCAAGGGCTTCGTCGTAGAGGGTGCGGGTGCGTAGGCGGCCGTGCAGGATCCCGACCAGCCGGTTCCGACGTCCGCTGGCCTGAACGTCTACCGTTAGTCGTCGTCGAGACCAGCCTGCTTGGCGATTTCATCCGCCGCAGGCATTACTGCGAGTACGGCGCGGGCGGCCGCAGACTGTGCGAGCCGGACGAAGTCCTCGTCGATGGCTCGCAGACCCTCGCTCTGGCGACGTTCGAGTTCCTTCTGGATGATCACGAGTTCGACGCCCACTCCGACGGCGTACGTCTCTTTGGGTCGGCTGAGGTCGACGAGACTCCTGGATCGGCTGGAGAGGTAGGTCTTCCATGGGGGGTACTCTTCGTTGAGCAGGATTACTGGTATGAGTTGGTCGCCAAGCTTCGCGAGCTCGGCGTAGGCAGCTGAGATGGCGGCCACGTCGGTTGCGGGCAGGTCCTGCACCTCACCGACGGTTGTGCGGCGCCAGTCCTGCTTGTCTGGGTTCGTCCAGAGAAGTGCCACGTGGTTGCCTCCCCCGGCACCTTTGTCGCCCTTGTCGCCTCCGCCGGGCTTTCCCGAGCCGGTACCTCTGCCTGGGACCTCGGTTGCAAATTCCAGTTTACAGGTGTGGGTCAGGGTAGGCCCGAGTCCTCCGGCAGCTCGGTGCCAGCCCTCAAGCGTTACTCGTAGCTCCTCGGTGCCGGGTTGGGCAGTCTCGGGTACCGCGACGCTCAGCTTGACCCGACCCTTCCGGCCCATGCTGTAGGTGATCTCGTCTAGTCCGATGTCAGCATGGTCACACTCGACGCGAAGTTGTCCCCGTCCTCGTTCCCAGAACTCGTCCACGGCGTCGATGTAGATCGTCATGAACGAGGTCTTGCCGATCTGGACCGCTCGGTAGACCGGCCCGTCGATATAGGTGGGATCGAGCTTGGTGTCGATCTCCTTGGGACGGCCGCCTCCGCCTCCGCTGCCGGCGCCCCCCGCGCCGCCGCTGCTCCCGTCGCCTTTTCCGAGCTGGAAGCCCTTGAAGTCGAGCAGGCGGCTGATCTTGAGCGCGGCGTCCAGTGTTTGCTCGTTGCCTCCGCGCAAGGCGTCCCTGATGAGTTTGCTGTTCTCCTCCTGGAGGGAGTCCCAATCGTTCAACGCAGCAGCGATGGTCTCCTCGAGACGGACCGCGACGTCGGTACGGACCAGGCTGGTGCGGTCGGGCGTGAAGAAAGAGGTACGAAGCTCGATCGGTAGTGCGTCGGTCTCGACCACAACCAGGATGCGGTCGGCCAGCTTGTTCAGCCTGGTGCGGGCCCGGAAGTCGGGCCGTGTCCAGTGGTGCTGGATCTGGCCGTTACTGGTGAAGGCAACCACGTGGTCGTGGGCGACGAAGTTGCGCCGATTTCCAGGATCTCCGGGCTTGCTGAACAGGTAGTAGCTGATCGGGAGCTCGTAGGTCGTGCCCTCGTAGCTGAACGGAACCGATAGGCCTTCGTTCGGGATCGGCTGGTCGCGGTCTTCCACAAGCTTCTTGTGCAGGCCGAACAGGGTAGTGACCTTGTCGATGATTTCGTTCCGGAACCGAATCGGCATGACCGGCTTGAACAGCCGGGTGTTCGCGATCGTGTCGAAACTTCTCTCGTCGCCAAGATACTTCCGGTGCACTCCCTCGACACCGTAGGAGATCAGCGCCAGGTGTGTGCCAGCTTCGAATTCCGGTACTTCGTTGGCCGAGCACGACCAGGGGTCTGCGACGTCACCGGCGTCATTCCAGGGTGTGGTGGTCAGGTAGTAGGCCCCAGCGCCCTTGACGTTACTCAGCCACAGGACGACCGCTACCGTGATCGTGTCCGGTTGTCCCGGTCTCAGGAGCGCCGGATCGCGGCGGCTGACGAGTACCACGGCTCGCGTGTTGCGGTAGGTTAGGGCACCGCCGAGGCCGAAGGCTCCTTGCTGCCAGAGCCGGTCCTCCTTGAGCGTGCCGCCGAGGTGGAAGATCGTTCGGGGGAGCTGCTCGGCGCGCATTCCGCAGCCGCGGTCGCGGAAGATTGCGGTGAGTCGCTTGGACCTGAGCGGGTCGCCGTCCGACTTGACGAACCTCACAGAGGCCAGGTCACGCTGTTCTTTCGCGGAGTACTCCCGGAGGAGGTCAGCGGCCGCTTCGCGCGGAGTCCGGTAGGGGATCGGCTCGGCGCCGAATTTCACGAGTGCGAGCCGTTCGAGCACGGCGTCCTGCATGTTGGTGACCTGTTCGACCAGCTTGTGGTCGAACGTGCCGGCCTGACCCATGAGGCCGTGGTTGTTCCAGCGGTCCGCGAGTGGACGCATATATTCCGCGCCGATTGCCGCTGCCAGCTGGTTCTGCAGGCGTATCGCGTCGTCGAGCGTGGTTGCGGCGAGCGCGGCTCGCACCAGCTGGTCAGCGTTGGACATGGACTGCTCCCCTTTTCTCCGTGCGTGTCTGTAGATCGGTGATCAGTTGTCGCGCAGGTGGGCCGCGAGGGCTTGGGTCGCTTCGCGGATTTCCTGGGCTCGGGCGTTCGGCGTGGTCTTGCCGGGGGTGACGAACCCGCAGTCGCGCCAGATTGGCGCCCCAGGGCCGAAGTCGACGGCAGCAAGGGGCTCGACAAGCTCCTTGAGCGCGGTGCTTGCTTCGGTGGCGGAGTCTTTCCATACGAGTTCATGCACGGCGCCGGCGATAACCCGTAGCGTGGTGGAGGAAAAAGTGATATTGCGCCCTCGCAGCTCGTCGAGCTTCTCGTGGGTGGTGGCCTTGCCGAACTCCGGTCGGGCATCGCGAAGCAGATCGAAGAATCGCTTTGCCCGCTCACGGATCTCGGCCTCGTTGTACTGGTTGGGCTGCCGGACCCGACCGGATTGCCCGACGAACAACCGCTTCACCGCGTCGTAGACCGCGCCCAACGTGTAGAAGGCGTCGCTGCCTGGGCGGACCCGTGAGGCCTCGGAGTCGACGCGGCCGACCAGCAGCGGGTGCGACGCCACAATGTCGTTGACCGCCCGGGCGAACGGATCGCGGCTGTCGTAGGCGACGTTGATCGCCTTAGACACCACCCTCGCGGTGTTGTTCATGTCGCTGAACATCTGCTTGCGCTTGTCCAGCGACGGCTCCACGTAGATCAACAACGCGGTATGCTGCTCACCGACGGCCGCTACGATGTCGATCGCGTCCTTGATCCCCCGCCGGCGGTGCTGGCCGTCCACCGAGCGCAGGCGGGCGGTCAGCGGCATACGCAGGACGCCGATGTCCGCCCCCTCCTCGATCGACTCGAACTCCCCTGGCTGGTCGACCGCATAGGTGATCGCACCGAGTGCGTACTCGGTCGGGTTGGCGACAATGTAGTCGCCGATCTTCTCCGCGTGCTTGGGATCCAACGGGCGCTGCGCACGGTCGTCGACCGGCTCCATCTCGGTGGTGAAGAACGTGTTCAGGATGTTGTTGGTTGGCAGGACCAGATACATGAGCCGGTCACCCTGGCGGCCGCGCAAGGCGGGCAGGGCCAGGCCGGTACTGGCGGCAAGCGAGGGCACAACGATGTCCTTCCGTCGACTGCCCGTCACGCGGGCGTGCTCTTAAGTTACAGGTAGACCATCGCTGTGTCGAGCTCGCTCGTTACTTTATTTATATTCACCCGTTCGGCCCAGCTCGGGTGTGCCACGGACAGTGCCCTGCTGTGTGACGAAGATCGCGCAGCGTGCGCTCTACGTTACGAGCTTCTGCGTGCCCGAGGTGCGCGGCGGGCGGTCACCCTCAGCGGTGATCCGGTTGGCCGCGTCCTCGGCCGCTTCGTGCTCCCACACCCGGACAGCCAGCCACCCCGCTTCGGCCAACCTGCGGTCGGTCTCGGCGTCACGTTGCCGGTTGAGGGCCAGCTTGGAATGCCACCACTCGGGGTTGGTCTTGGGCCAGGTGGCGTGTTCGGGGCAGCCGTGCCAGAAACAGCCGTCGACGAACACGGCGACTCGGGCACCGGGGAACACAAGATCGGCTTCCCGGCGCAACCCCGGAACGACCCGACGGTGCACCCTGAATCGCACACCGCGACGGTGCAGCACCGACCGCAGCGCGAGCTCCGGGCCAGTGTCACGGCGACGTTGGCGGCTCATCCTGTCGCTCACGCCAGCGTCGCGGGCGGGAGGCCGGAACGCCGACATCCGGTTTTCTACCTTACGGCCGCGTCGAGGACCGAGCGCACCGCACGCACCGCCGCCCCGAGGCGAGGAGGGACGACGTTGCCGATCTGGCGTGCGATCTGCACCCGTGGACCGCACCACCGATACGAGCTCGGGAAAGTCTGCAAGCGGGCCGCCTCGGCGTGGCTGATCGTGCGGTTCACCCGAATCGGCGCGTCCCACTGCGGATGCAGGTACCGCCCCTTCTCCGGCTTGTGGAACTCCGTGCGGATCGTCAGCGCCGGAGCGTCCCACTCCAACCGGCCCATCACGTCGGACGCGCCGGATTTCTTCTTGCGCCAACAAGGCGGCAGCAGCTCGTCGGGGAGATCGAACCGGCCCCACCCGGTGGAACGTGATCAAACCGACGCAGCATCAGATCGCTGTAGCGCCGACCCACGTGGATCTGGCGCTCGCCGAACGGGCCCGGCAGCTCGATCCCAGGCAAGAGCTCGACGCGTGCGTCCGAAAGCACGTCGTAGTTCGGTGTCAGCGACAAGCCGTCCAGGGCGTCGCGCACGGTGCGCCAGCTCGCCAATCCGCCGTCCCCGGGGGCCCGGGCATGCGTCCGCTCCGGCAACCGCGGTGTACCCACACGCGACCCGATCACCACCGTGCGGCGCCGGCGCTGCGGAACACCGAAGTCGGCCGCATTCAGCACATCCCAGGGGCGGTCGACTACGGCATCATTGATCTATTCGCTGGCTGCGGCGGTTTGACCGGTGGCTTCCGCGAGGTCGGGTTCAGCCCGGTGTTCGCCGTCGAGTCGGACCCGAGTGCTGCACCGCGTCGCGTACCTGCTCTACACCCAGCGGGAGCGGATCGAACGTCATGGTGTGCTCGTGGTCGAGCCCAACCCGGCGTTCCTGAACCACATCAGCCGCGTGCTGCCGTCGCTGGGCGAGTCCGACGTGGTGTTCATGACCACCGGCGACCTCCTGCCCGGCCTACACGTCACCGCCGAGGACACGCCGGAAGCCGCGCGGCTCAAGGGCTCGTGCAAGATCCTCGACGTGCTCGCGGCGGCTGTCGCCGACCGGCAGCGGCTGCCGGACCATCCGCTGCCGATCGAACTGGCGGACATCACGGTGCGGATCGACGCCGAGACCGCGGAGTGGGCCAGGGAGGAGGCGCGCGCGAGCGGGCTGCCGCACAACGAGGCCCGCGCGGTATTCAGTGAGATCGTCACGTGGGTGCTCACCGAACGGGCGGTGGCGCGGATCGGCCGGGGCTGGCTGACCCGGGCGGACCGCGAAGCGTGGGAGAACCTGCGGGCGGACCTGCTCAAAGAGCTCGCGGACGATGACAAGTTCACCGCCGCGCTCGACGAACTCTGGCCGATACTGACGCCGGAAACAGTGTTGGCACCGCTGTACACGTCCCCCGAACGGCTGCGGGCGGCCGGTGCGGACCCGGCGTTGTCGCGCGCCGACGGCGCCGCCTGGACGGTGTCGGACGTGCCGCTGCTCGACGAACTGGTCGACCTGCTGGGTCGCGACAAGCCGGCCGACCAAGCCGCCGAGCAGGAACGGAAGGCCGAGGCCGAGTACGCCGCCGGTGTGCTGGACATCCTCCAAGTCGAGCGCGGGGACCTGATGGACGACGAGGACCATCTACTCGCCCAGGACATGGTCTACGCCGAGGACCTGGCCGACCGGTTCGGAGAGCGCGACACCCCTGAACTCGTCGAACGCGCCGCCGCGGACCGGGACTGGACCTACCGGCACGTCGTGGTCGACGAGGCCCAAGAACTGTCCGAAATGGACTGACGGGTGCTGATGCGGCACTGCCCGGGCCGATCGTTCACCGTGGTCGGCGACCTCGCCCAACGCCGGTCGGTGGCCGGAGCGACATCGTGGGACACGATGCTGGAGCTGTATGTGCCCGGCCGCTGGGTGTACCGGTCGCTGTCGGTGAACTACCGCACTCCGGCGGAGATCATGACCGTCGTCGCCGCGCTGCTCGCCGAGTTCGCACCCGGGGTCGCGCCACCGGAGTCGGTCCGCGCGTGCGGCGTCCAGCCATGGTCCAGACGAGTCACCGAAGACGAACTGCCCGCTGCCATCGAGGAATTCGTGCGGGACGAAGCCGGCCGCGAAGGCACCAGCGTCGTGATCGGACCACCGGGAGTGCCGGGCGCGGTGGCGCCGTCGGAGACGAAGGGCCTGGAGTTCGACGCCGTCCTGGTCGTGGAACCGATGAGGATCCTCGCCGACGGCCCACGGGGCGCGGCCGAACTCTACGTCGCCCTCACCCGCGCCACCCAACGCCTCGGCGTCCTGCACCAGGGCCCACTACCGCAGGCCCTGACCGGACTCGCCGAAACCGGGACACCCGTCCAAGCCGGGCAGCAACGGTTGGGGTAGCTTGCTGCCTCGTCGAAAGTGAAACGTGAAACAAGCCTCGTCTCTCCTTCCGACATGATTGGGATTAGTGGTTTAGAACTTGGAATTTCTATCAAGGATTACATCGAACAACTGACTTACGGTCACAAGTTGTTGTTCACCGATCCCACGTGCCATGACGAGCAACCCTGCGTTGTGCGCTCGCGGCCCGCCAGTGCTCGCGGACATATCCGTCACAACCCACGGTGTAAGGCCAGCGTCGAATGCGTCGAACGCGGTAGTTAACACACACAACTCGGTGTCGATACCGCACACTACGATGTCGGTCCATCCGTGCCGGTGCACCTGCCGTAGGAACTCCTCAGTAACAGCGCTGTAGCCGCGCTTATCAAAGACTGCTTCCTCTTCGCGACCACCGTAGGGCTTAAGCTGTTCAGCGAGGTCTGTGTCAGGGGCCGCGTACAGCTTCCGCCAGTTAATCAGACGCTCAAACTCTGATCCGGTGTAGTTGAAGTAACGGGAGAACAGGACATGTCCGCCTTCGCTCTGCCATTTGTCAGCCAGCTCCGCTATGCCTGCGATCACATGCTCAGTGTCAGACGTAATAAAGCCGTTCTGTACGTCGACTATCAAAAGCACAGTCGTCTCAAGCCTCATGCCACTATCTGCTCCTGGCTTCGATTATAGCCTCGGTAGCCTGCCGAAGGTGCTCTCTGATCCCACTGGTCTCCAAGATTGCAGTACGCATAGGGAATACTTGCGAACTCTCCTCGGGGCGCGGGTTGATGACTACCGACCTGAGCGCGCGCAGGAGGCGCCAGCCGTACTCCGCTGGTACGTCCGGGTCGCGGACAGCTTCGACTTCGCCCCTTATCCAGTCACAGTAGGACCAAGTTGCCTGTACGGTCAGCTCAAAAGCTAGTACCTCAGATTCAGACAGAGCACGACTGGCCGCTATTGGACAATACACTACTCCTGCCCACGAGGCGACGCCAGCAGATACTCCTTTCAGTCCGAACTCGCTAGCGTCGGCGCTATCGAAACCGTCCCGCAGCAGCGAGCGTTCAACAACTTCGGCATGGGCCAGATCAGACGCATCGTCTCCGAATTTTCGCTGGAGAAGGACTCGCGGCATAGACAGGATGCGCAGTGCGGTTCCGAGTTGGGCGTCTTGCCATACGGACCGTACCAGCCAGTTCACCGGCATCGCATACTGCGCTCTAGATGGAGACTCGAGCAGAAGTTTGAGCTGCCCACATACCCAATTCATCTGTTCGTCATACACCCGGCGATGCCAGATGGCGAAGTCGGCGAGGGAAGTGGACTCGACGGTCTCCGTCAGGTGGAAAAGTGCGACACCGAACGGCCACACCCATAGATCGGCGCTTACCTCACTTCGAGGATGGTCAACGGGGCAGGAGTAGCACTCTAACCACTGGTCTGGCACAGCTTGCATTGAAAGCCGTGCGATGGCGCGCTCCGCTAACTGCGGCCCAATATACGCCGGGACTAATTTGTGATTGCGGAGCTTGAACGTCTCGGAGGCAGCCTGGGGTGGGGTCAGCGCGCCGAACAGCTCGGCCGAGCTGGTGTTGAAAGTCTTGCAGTACAGATCCTCATAGAGTTTAGAGGGCTGCTGGATGCGCCCTGTCTCCAACCTGTAGATCTGTTTCAACATAGCGCCTACATCCGGCGTTGACAGCTTGTGCTTGCGGCCAACCAACTCAAACTGCCGGGCAAGCCGTTCCCTGCCCCAGCTCTTCGACTTTCTCAGGCTAACGAGTACCTCGTTCGGGAAATAGGTCTTGTCCGCTGGTGTCCCTACGTCCATGGACGCCTCCCCTGTCTCTCTATGCCCCTCATGTCATAGGACGATGAGAACGTCCACCGTTGTCCTCTGCTGTCATCTGTGAACCGGCAGCGATCGGAGCCACGCTCAGTGGCATGGATTCGGGCAGATCACTGAGGCGAATCGACTCGTGGGCGTGCCGCGCCTCCCGCGGTACCGCGGGAGGCGTCGAAGGGATCACGCTGTTCACGTGGCAATCCTCGCATCTCAGCCGACTCCACTGACCCGGGACCTCGTCGTGACCCGCGACCCGCAGCGACACCCGACAGATCACCTTGGGACCACGGGTCCGGAGAGTCTACCCGACGAGTGCTCGCCGTACCGACGCGACGGAGTCCACCTGGGCCCGTTCGACACCGAACCCTTCGGCTGCAACCCGCGGCCGAGCGCGGCACATCAAGGCCGCCGCCAAGACGCGCATCGAGTCGGCCGCCGAGCGCATGGCGCAGATGCTCCTGGGCATCGTGATAGACGAGACGACGCCGCCCGCCACCCCGCCTGGCCACGACGCGGGTGCGTTCGACCGGGTTGGTCTGGGGCCGCAGCAGGCGCTCGACGTCCCGCAGGAACTGAAGCCCTACCAGGCCGTCCTGGAGGGCGTCGACCGTGACATCGCCATCGGAGCACCGACTGTCGTGGAGGGTGAAGTTGTCCCGGCGGAGTGGGGCGAGTTCGACGACGGGCGCGAAGCATGACCGTCCCGGCCGACCACAAAGTGCGCCTTGTGCGGGCGCCGTGCCCGTTCTGCCGCGACGGGGAAGACGGGAGATGTGCGCCAGCTCGACGTACTGCCAGTGGTGCACGGAGGTCTGCCACGACAACGAGCCCGACCCCGACACGGCCGCGTCCACTGTGCCGAGTGCGACGCGTTCCTGCCGCGGCTCGCGACGATGCCGCAAGCGCTGCGATGGCAGCTCGTCCATCGAGCGGCACAAGGTTACCGATGACCACAACTGCGTTGAGCCGAAGTGCGTCGTTCACGTGTGCAAGCCGATCGCTGCGTCACCAGTCCGCCAGATTCGCTCGATCATCAGCGGTACGCTCACGGCGGCCGTGCGGTGAGGACTGGATCGCCACAAACCCTGCCCGTATCGCGCAGCGCCCACGCGCGAAGGCACCGGAGCCCGACCCGCCATCACCCGCCGCCGTAATACACAGCACGCCGTGTCCAGCCGGTGGCTCTCCAGCATGGCTAAACGACTGGAAGGCAGCGGTTCGACAAAACGCTCCGCGTCTATGATGCCTGGGTTACTACTTCTGATCGAAAGGCGGCAGAATTGCTCCGTTCTCGTCTGCCAAATCGCCACCGTGGCTCGAACGAGCCTATCCAGTCGCAGACGTTAATAGACATGACCACGTGGCGAGCCCGAGTATCACAACAACTATGATGGTGTAGATCAACCATGGCGGTGGCTTCGGCCTATGTGACGGCGCAGGGGGATATAAAGGATGATCGGTGTAAAGGCTGTGTCGGCCTCGCGGGTCCGGTGGATCTGGCCCCCAATGTCGAGCCGCTAGCTCCAAGGCCTGTGCTGCCATCAGTTGTATCTGACCTGCTATGAACACTATCGGTGGCGGTGTGGAGGTCTTCGGGGCGGTACCTTCGAGCGCGTGACAGTACATTTTCTTCTTTCCTGTGCAGCTCACCTTGGTGTTCCGCTGCTGCTCTCACCCTGGCGCCGCAGCCACCGTTTCCCCAGGGCCCGGATCTCGGTTAGATCGGTCCACCCTTTCTGTGGCACCGGTATGGTGTCCAGCACCTCGGTCATGCTGTGGTTTCCCAACTGTTGACCAGCCAGGACGTATGCCACCGTGTCGCCTCGTCTCCATCGGATGGTGTATCCGTCGTGGCGGTGGTGGTCGAGAAAGGTCCAGCCCACGGGATGTCGTTTGGGTACACGACCGCCACGCTTGATCATGGTGTTGTGCTATCACGTTCGCGGGTGGAATGATCAGCGGTTCGATGTGCGGCGAGATCGTGATCGCCGCGATGTTCTCCTGACAAACGTGTCGGTTGGGGGGATGGGTCCGACGTCAGTGGCTTGTCGGTCTTCACGCATTCTCGGAGCCACTCGTTCACTCTCTCGTCATAGAGGCGGTTTCCTGTGGGGTTGAACAAGTAGGTCCACAGCGTCGTCATACCCGCTCGGCCGCAGTCGATGAGGATACGATGAGTCACGCACGCCGATCGTCGCCGCCAAGGCCACCAGCTGCGACACGCACGCGCCCGGCACCGACCGCGGTCGTCTAGGGAGTGGATTTCGTGCAGTTTCTGGCGTAGCGCGGTTCCGCGCAGCGCCATGAGCGCGATGTCGTCGTCGTGGAGCGTGGGCCACAGCTCGTGCAACTGTTGCGTGGCCTGTCCGACGCATCGGAGATCGACATCGGCTTCCATTGTCGCCATTGACGGAGGTGATGCAGGTTGCGATCGTCGGTGTGACATCTTATCTCCCTTCATGCTTGGCAGATTGGGGTGGAATTTCGACGACCCGCTCGTCCGATGTCTTGGCGACGCCTAGTGGTATTCGATTCTGCGCCTTGTCTCATGGGTCAGGAACGACCGGTGGACGACACAGGGCTTGGCGTCAGAAACCCGCCGAACGGCGGGGTGACCTTGCAGCTCACCTGAGAGTCCCCCACGTAGGTTGCCGTTGCGACGGAGCAGCATGGTGGGGTCCGCTCGATTAGTCCATGAAATTCAGCATCGCAGGGACACCGAAGGCATGACAGATGACAAGGAGGGACACAGATGGACAACGCCGATGTCCCCCAGCGACTCGGCGCACCTCGAGCCCAGGGCGCATCACAGGCCCGGACGGCACCATCCGGCAGGTGCGCGGTTACCTCACCGCGGACACCCGGGCAGTCGTCAACCGCGCACCGTTCACTGATCGCCGAGCTCGTCGACCGTCGGCGCTCCTTGCTCACTGCCTGTACGTGCGGGTGGGGATGCCAGCAGCCTCGGCCAGCCGGGCGGTGTGGCTGGGCGCCGGGCGACCCAGCGCGGATGAACGCCACACAGACCTCGGCCCCGGCTGCCACCATCTCGGCGTTGCGGCGGAACCCGGCCGCGCGCCCGTAAAGACCCCAGTCCGCCGGGTGAGGTTCCACCTGCCCACCCCACGCCCACCAGCAGGCCTCGGCCACCACATCCGCACCCGCCGCGCACGCCCCGCTGACCAACACGGCAGAGCTGTCACCCCACACCTACGCCAACCCGTCTCGCACCGCCCCAGCGTCGGTCCAGGTTCGCGAGCCAGCCACCAGCACCCGCCGGCCGGCCATCAGGTCACCTCGATCACCTCGGCCACCGTCCCGGCCACCCGGCACAGCGCGCTACGGTCGAGGTGAGAGAACTGCGGCACCGCCAGCCCGTCGCTGACCCGCCAGAACGCCAGCGGTGCGCAGCGCACCTGCTCCCCGCAACCCGCGCAGATCAGATCCTCGGGGTCGACGAACCGCCGAACGCCCGTGATGGCGCGGGTCTGGGTGCTCATGGGTGGCCTCCGTGGTGGTGGGCCTGGTGGCCGTCCCCCTTGGGGTGCGGCCGAACGCCGTCACGCAGTGACGCGAGCGCAGCGAGCGCCCTTGACCGTGAGGTCGGCCGTGGTAAGCCAAGGGCCGCCAGGCCCCACCGAAGGCGGTCGATCAACGATTCCTCGGCCCGCGCTGCCCTGAGCGCCCACCCGGGGGCGCCGCGACCTCGCGCTGAGTCCGGCCAACGATCATTCCGGTGAGCCCCGATCCGCCGCGCGGCGTGCGCGCTCTGGGCTGCGGTGGTGTGCCCGATCTGATGGTGGCGGACTTATCAGCACGTCACCCGGCCGGCGCGGCCTTGAGCGCCAGCTCAGCCTCGCCGCTAACCAGATGCACCGCATACCCCCAGCGATTACATGCGCACCGGTCGGCCGTCGAGATGTCGAGCGACGCGCAGCGCAGATGTCGAGTGCGAACAGGACGGGTGTGCTTGCCGCGATCGTCGCTGCTCGACAACGATCAGTCTGTGATCCTCGTCGTTCTCGCCGCCGACCCGGGCGGCACAGGCTGGACCGTCACGACCACCCTGGCTGCCGTCGCGGCCGGCATCAGCCTCGTCACACTGATCGTCACGACCTATTTCACCGGTCGACGTGAGCGCGTGAAGTGGGCGAGGGAAGAGCTGGCCGAGGCGTTCTACGACTTCGTCGACGCCAGCTACGCGGTCTCCCAAGCCGCCCATCAACATCAGCAAGCGCTCTGGGCCGGCGCCGAGCCCGCGGACATCCAGACCGCCGCTTCCGAGGCGAGATCCCAGCTCCTCGCCGTTCGTCACGCCCAGACTAAGATCCGGCTCCTCGCACCCGCGCGGACGGTTGAACGTGCCAATGACGTGCGGTTCCGACTCCGCGACCTCAACGACAGCGCCCATCCCGAGATCAGCGAAGCCGAGCACGAACGACTCCGCACGGTCGTAGCTGAGTCACGGGAAAGGCTCATCGAGTCCGCGAAACGCGATATGGCACTCCCACGCTGACGTCCTGGCATCGCCGATCCGCTGGCTGATTGCTCCAGAAGAAGTTAATCATAAGATCGAAGCCGCCCACGCTGGTCACGTTCCGCTGCCATCATGCACGCGGCGTGACCGGACGGCCTACCGACGCCGAGCCACCGCACCGGTACGGCGCTGCGGTGGCTTTGAAAGAGATCACTTCCCTGCGCTTCGACCAAGGGGGGGGGGTGCCTTGGGGAGTCGAACCCCGGACCTACGCATCACGAGGGTCATGCTCACCGCATCCACCGTGCTCGTGGAGTCCATCCGTGCACGTCGGCGTATTCACCGTGCACAACCAGGACGCCCATAGGACGTCGTTTCAGACCACGAACCAGACCACGACGGAGATCGTCTTCGTCAGGTCCAGGCCCCTCACCGGAGAACTGGGTCTATGACTCATAGGTTATAGTTGCACGGTGGCCTAGGAGATCAGCCTGCACGAGGACGTGGAGCGCTGGTACCTGAGCGTGTGCCGGGACGACCCAACGACGGCTGACGGGATCGCCGACGCGATCGAGCAGTTGGCGATGGTCGGACCGGTACTCGGCCGGCCGCTGGTGGATCGGATCCACAGCAGTCGGCACCACAACATGAAGGAGCTGCGACCACCGTCCACCGGCGGGAGTGAGGTACGGCTGCTCTTCGCGTTCGACCCAGAACGCGAGGCGGTCTTCCTCGTCGCCGGTGACAAGTCCGGCCGCTGGACGAGCTGGTATCGCGACGCGATCCCACTGGCTGACAAGCGGTTCGACGAACATCTGGAAGTGCTGCGGACACGACAGCAGGAACCTCGACGGGCACAGGAGGGGCAGTGAGCGCGACGTTCAACACCTGGGATCAGGTCAAGGCGAGGGCGGCCGCGATCGATCCGCGCGACGCAACCGAGCGCGATGCCGGTCAGGCCGCTGCGGCGGAACACCGCGAGGCGTACGTGCGCGGACACCAGCTCGCGGAGATGCGCAGGGCGGCCGGACTGACGCAGATCCAGATCGCCCAGATGCTCGGCGTGAGCCAGGCCAGGATCTCCAAGATCGAGCACGGCGAGATCTCGGGCATCGACATCGTCCGCGCCTACGTCACCGCTCTCGGCGGAACGCTGGACGTCATCGCGACCCTCGGTGACCGTAGTTGGAAGGTCGCCTGACGCCTGCGAATACCCGCGACCGATCAAGAGGAGACCCGGTAGGGGCCACGAACCAGACCACGAACCCTGCGGAAGGGTCTCCGCGAGGGCCAGAAAGGGCCTCTGACATGCGGAGCCGCCTTGGGGAGTCGAACCCCAGACCTACGCATTACGAGGACCGCGGTGTGCCGTTCGCCCTCGGTCCCCAGAGGTATCCCCGCAGCTCGCGGACGACGGCTGCAACAGCTGGGGATGAGGGAACCGGGCCTGAACTGAGCCCATAATTGAGCCTGACGGAGCCGGGCGCCTGGGCTGTCCGCGTGGGGGACCCCCGCCCCGGGGCGGCGCCGGGCCGCGGCGCGGGTGCGGGTGCGGCTCACCACGACCTGCCGGGTCGTGGGTGGGTGTCGTGGGTGGTCGGGCGGGTCTGTTCGGTGGTGGACACGTGGGTCC
>Ga0136634_10000613_pt1 | contig 15055 bp, 10 predicted proteins | sample AntDrymUQ8332106_2_FD_104654 | JGI IMG/M metagenome (GOLD analysis project Ga0136634, IMG submission 104654) | Polar desert sand microbial communities from Dry Valleys, Antarctica - metaG UQ833 (21.06) | ecosystem: Environmental > Terrestrial > Soil > Desert | place: Antarctica: Dry Valley... | reverse complement strand
ATGTCGATACCGAACCGCATACGAAGCACCTTGGCTTCACGCGGGGTCAGTTGCGCAAGTACCGAGTGGGTAGTCTCTCGCAAGCTTTCCATCGTCGCCTGATCGATCGGGGACGCGACGGACGTGTCCTCGATGAAGTCGCCGAGATGCGAATCCTCCTCGTCGCCGATCGGCGTTTCCAGGCTGATCGGCTCCTTGGCGATCTTCAGCACCTTGCGCACCTTATCGAGCGGCATGGCAAGTTTTTCGGCCAGCTCCTCCGGCGTCGGCTCGCGGCCGATCTCGTGCAGCATTTGGCGGCTTGTGCGAACGATCTTGTTGATCGTCTCGATCATATGCACGGGGATGCGGATCGTGCGTGCCTGGTCGGCGATCGAGCGCGTGATCGCCTGCCGGATCCACCAGGTGGCGTAGGTGGAGAATTTATAGCCGCGGCGATATTCGAACTTATCGACCGCTTTCATCAGGCCGATATTGCCTTCCTGAATCAGATCGAGAAATTGCAGGCCGCGATTGGTGTATTTTTTCGCGATCGAGATCACCAGACGCAGATTGGCTTCCACCATCTCGCGCTTGGCTTCGCGGGCTTCCTTCTCGCCCTTTTGCACGATCTTGACGATGCGGCGGAATTCAGAGATTTCCAGGCCCGTTTCCGAGGCGAGGTTCTGGATGACGCGGCGCATCTCCTCGACGCGGTCGCGCTCGCGCTCGATGAAATTCTTCCAGCCCTTACCTTTGAGATCATGGACGCGGTCGCCCCAATTCGGGTCGAGTTCGCTGCCCTGGTATTCGCGGATGAATTCATCGCGCTTCACGCCATAGCCATCGGCCAGGCGCAGCAGCCGGCCTTCGAAGCCCATCAAACGCTTGTTGATGTCGTAAAGCTGTTCGACGAGCGCTTCGATACGGTGCGAATTCAGCGAGAGGCTTTTCACCTCGGCAATGATCTCGATCTTCAGTTTTTTGTAGCGTTTTTCCTGCGCAGGGCTGAGTGCGTCATCCTTCAGCTTCCGGTCGACAAGCTCGTCCTGCAGCTTGCGCAGCTTCTTGTAATTGCCGGCGATATTATCGAACGTCTCAAGCACTTTCGGCTTGAGCTCGGCTTCCATCGCGGCCAGCGAGAGCGAATTTTCGAAATCCTCGTCGTCGAGCTCTTCCTCGGGCGGGCGAACGGCGCCTTCCTCGATCTCCTGCCCGACATCACTGGCGGGCGGCGGCGGCGCGGCATGCGCGCCATTGACGCCGTTTACGATGGTGAGCTCGGGAGGGGCCGCTTCCGGAGCGCGCGCGAATGGACCGGAATAGGTCGCTTCCAGGTCGATGATGTCGCGCAGCAGAATCTTGCCTTCGTTCAGCTCATCGCGCCAAATGATAATGGCCTGGAACGTCAAAGGGCTCTCGCAAAGCCCCCCGATCATTGCTTCCCGGCCCGCTTCGATGCGCTTGGCGATGGCGATTTCGCCTTCGCGGGAGAGCAGCTCCACCGAGCCCATCTCGCGCAAATACATGCGCACCGGATCGTCCGTGCGGTCGGTCGGCTCCGCGCTCTTGTCCTGCTTGGGGACGGGCAGTGCGGCCGTCAGCGTGCGATCCTCGTCCTCTTCTTCAACGGCGGTGGTGTCGGGTTCCTCGACCTCGTCGGCCTCGATGACATTGATGCCAATCTCGGAGAGCATGGCCATGATGTCTTCGATCTGTTCGGAAGACACTTCCTCGGAAGGGAGAACTTCGTTCAGCTCGTCATAGGTGATGTAGCCGCGCGTTTTCGCGACCTTGATCAGACGTTTTACTGCCTGATCGGAAAGGTCCAGCAACGGGGCGTCTGGCGCCTCCCCCGCAGGAGCTTCTTGTTCTTCCGATTTAGCCGTAGTTGCCATCGATGACTCCAGATGGTCGCCTCGTCATAAGGCTATCGAGGCCCTACAAGCCATCTCTATTTAACGCACCAAGACCCCTGTTTGGTTCTCAGCCCGTGAAAAAAGATGGTGCGCTGCTTGACTCCTAAGCTGGAACATGGGCAACGCCTTCTGATTAGCGAAAGGACGCTCCGCGGTTCCGGCCGCGTAAATACCGTGTTGTCGTCGAAGAAACTCGCCAATTGGCACTTGCCGAACGAATCGTCACGTCATCTCAGCTTAGCGCTATATGGCTAGAGTTAACCATTCATGAAAGGCTCAGAAAGGGGAAGCGATATAACTCTAGTCCTGCGCGCCTGTGCCATAGCCTTCCACTGTGGCTTCCGCGCCAGCCACGCCGAAAGCCTGCATGGAAAGATCCTGCAGCCTGAGATAGTTCTGTTCGGATTGTTCGATGGCAAATGCCTTCTCAGCTGACTCCAGCTCCCGCTTCAACTCAACTGCCTTACGGTGCAGCGCCAGCATATGCCGCCAGCCTATTAAGACATCGTCGCGCGATGTATGAGGCCGCGTGTTCCAATCGCTGTTGTGCGTTATGGCGTGCTTAACCTTGGCCAAGAGACTCGCCTGGCCCAATCTTTCCAATTGCTTATGCAAGCCTTGGTTGTCAAGGGCATTTTGCTCAGAACTGAGGCACAGCAAGCAATCTCTGAGCTGCTGTAGCGCTGGAGCCTCAAAGTGGATGGCGGCGATGTCCTCCATATGCTCGTCGATAAGCCAGGAATGATTAAGCAGCGTTTGCATGAGCAGCACTTCCCGGCGCGGCAGTCCGCCCGGCTGCGCACGAACGAGGGGACTTTCGGCGAGGCTCTGCGATGGCCCGCTCGGTGCGGCGTTCTGAAATTCGGCCCGCTTGGAGCCCGTAAAGCCCCCGGTGACAGCCCCACGCGGTCCGCCACGGCCCGCTTGCGAACCGCGAAATGGCGGAAATGGCTGCGCGCGCCGATCATGCGGGTTTGCCGTCCTGCTTTGATTCCAGCCGCTGCTTGGAGCGAAATGCTCGCGAAGGCGGCGGCGCATCTCCTGAGCATAATAGGTGCGCACGGTCTTATCCGCGATGGTGCCGGTCAGTTCGTCGAGGCGCCTCTCGAGCTGTGCGCGGCGCTCTGGCGTCGTCCAGTCTCCCGCGTCAAACTCTTTCGACCACAGCACATTGACAAGAGCGCGCGTGCCGCTCAGCGCCTGGGCTACGGCTTGCGGTCCTTCTTGACGCAGCAGATCATCGGGGTCGAGCCCTTCTGGCAGAAAGGCGAATGCAAGGCTGCGGCCGGGCTCCAGCAGCGGCAGCGCGGCTTCCGCGGCGCGATATGCGGCCTTGATGCCCGCGCTATCGCCATCGAAACAGAGCAGCGGTTCGTCCGCCATGCGCCAAAGCAGCTTGAGCTGATCCGGCGTCAGCGCGGTGCCAAGCGGGGCGACGCTGTTCGGGAAGCCGGCGCGGGTCAGCGCGATCACATCCATATAGCCCTCGGCCACGACAACCGAACCGCGCTGGTGCGCCGCCTTGCGCGCGGCCGCCGCATTGAACAGCACCGAACCCTTGTGAAAGAGCGGGGTCTCGGGCGAATTCAGATATTTTGGCTGCTGATCCGCATCGAGCGCCCGCCCGCCAAAGGCGATGACACCGCCGCGCAAATCGGCGATTGGAAAAATCAGGCGCTGGCGGAAACGGTCATAGCTGACGGGGATGTCGTCGCCCGCGATCAGCAGGCCCGCAGCGACCATATCCGGTTGGGAAAAGCCCTTTGCCGCCAGATGCTCTTTCAGTGTGAAACGGCCATTGGGCGCATAGCCGAGGCGAAACTCGTCGACCTCCGTCTTCGACAGCCCGCGCCGTTCGATGTAATCCCGCGCCTGGGCGCCAGGCGGTCCAGCCAAGGCTTCCTGAAAGAAGGCGCAGGCTGCCTCGGTGAGCTTGCGCAGCCGCACTGTCTCGGCCTCGCGCGCCTCGGCCTGGGGAGTGGGCTTGGGCATCGCCACGCCGGCTTCCTCGGCCAGCCGTTCCACCGTCTCAGGAAAGGAGAGTCCTTCCGCCTTCATCAGGAAGGTGAAGATGTCGCCATGCTCGCCCGAGGCGAAGCAATGATAGAAGCCTTTCTCGTCATTGACGGTGAATGACGGCGTTTTCTCATGCTTGAAGGGCGAAAGCCCGGAATATTCACGGCCTTGCCGTTTGAGCTTGACGCGGCGGCCCACCACCTGGCTCACGGGTAGCCGGGCGCGAATCTCATCGAGCAGCGAAGGCGGAAAACGCATGCAGTGCTCCGTTCAGGCCTGACGCTACGGCGATTCGCAAGGAAGGAAACCGGCAAGCCGGATTTGTGCGCGCAATCCAGGGCGGCCCCGGTCAGCTTTTGCCGCAGAGCTGCGCGCTGGCCGAGCATTTGTGCTCCCTGCCGATCGCGCCGCCAAAATCGATGTAATGCTCGCAGGCGACGCCGCGCTTGCGGACCGAAAAGCCTTTCGCGCCTTTTTCCGCGAGGCGGTTCTTGGCTCCGTCGATGACGAGATCGAGATTGCCATCGGCAAACTCGGTCACATTCGCCTGACCGAACCCGGTCGCGATCGCACGCACGGTTTCACAGATCTCCTGGCGTGCGGGCGCTTTCGCACTCCTGCCGCGCACCGGCTCGCCATTCGCCTCGTTCAATAAGCATGGAAGCGCCGCCAGAGCAGCAATGACCGTCAATCGCGACATCGTCGATTCCCCCTTCGGCTAGCGGCCAGCTTCTGTCTCGGCGATGGCGCCCGCGATTGCCATGACACGCTGCGCCATGTCGGCGTGCATGATCTCCACCATGCGGCCGTCCACGGCGATGACGCCCTTGCCAGCATTTTCGGGCAAAGCAAAGGCAGCGATGACCGTCTTGGCCCAGGCCACCTCCTCGGGGGCCGGGCTGAAAATTTCGTTGCAAGCAGGGATCTGGCTCGGATGGATGATGGTCTTTCCATCCATGCCGATGAGGCGTCCCTGCGCGCATTCCGCGCGGAAGCCAGCTTCGTCGCCGATCGTGTTGTATACGCCGTCGAGCACGTCGATGCCGTAAGCCCGCGCTGCGGCGATGCATGCCGACAGCCATGGCAGCATTCCGATGCGGCCGCCACCCAGCGCAGCGCGGGTTTCCTTGGCGAGATCGTTCGTGCCCATCACGAACACGGCAAGCGGATTTTTCTCGGCCGGTCCCGCGGCGGCAATGTCGGCGGCGTTGAGAATGGCGAGCGGCGTTTCCATCATCGCCCAGATCGGCAGACTGGGCGGCGCTCCGCAGGAACTGAGCAGCGCGCGAAACGCTTGCAGGTCCTTCGCGGACTGAACCTTCGGCAGCAAGATGGCATCGGCTCCGCTGCAGGCGGCCGCTCGCAGATCCGCTTCGCCCCAAGGCGTGCCGAGCCCGTTGACGCGGATTATCACCTCGCGGCGGCCATAACCTCCCGCCCTCACCGCTCCAGCCGCCTGCTCGCGCGCCGCGTCCTTGGCGTCGGGCGCGACGGCGTCTTCCAGGTCGATGATAATGCCGTCGGCGGCGAGGGTCTTGGCTTTGTCCAGTGCCCGCGCATTTGCGGCGGGCATATAAAGGATGCTGCGGCGGGGGCGGATCGGGGTCATGGGTCAACCTCGCTGGCTCGACGGGAGTGAAACCTTATCGCTCCCGCGCCGTGCCCGCGTCAATGTCAGCACGTTTGCCCCGCCATGGCTCGCAGCTGGGAAGGCGCAACGCCGGCAGCGCCGCGCGGGGCACGCGAAAAAAGAAGGCCTGTTCCTGACCGAAGTCAAAAACAGGCACAATATTCATGTGGTGTTTACGTCGTGGAGCGTTCGTATAAACCGTGACCGGCTTAAGAGCGCTCTCTGTTTCCGCGGTCTCCCGCAGAGGGGAAATCGGCTTTTTCGAACAATATCGACGCCCAAATGTCGCGGGCCAAAACGGAATTCGACTGCTTACGCACACAGTGTACGCAAGATCCTTATCGCAATATAGCTTCCCCTTATTGCCGAGTCGCAAGAGACCAATATGCTGCTCTATAAACCTGGATATTCTAATAAGTATCCTGTAGTATATTTACATATAGACTGGATGTTTCACCAGCCAGCGATCTTCTAACCCGGACCGGGGTGAGCGCGATGTGGTATTTCTCACGAACCCGATCGCTGCGCGTCAGTTGTATCTTTTCTGTCACTGCAACTATTGCGACACTACTCGCCGCCGGCATCGTGAACCATGCGCTCAAGCCGCTCCACATCCTTGACGATGATGGTTCGCCCCTTGCGCCCGACAACGCCGAGTTTGCTCAAGCGGCTGAGCTCACGCGACACAGCCTCCCGATGCGTGCTGATGCGCGCGGCTAGATCGGAATGGGTCGGCGCCGGGGTGATTTCGGGACTACCGTTCTCCTCCAGGGCTTTCTTGACCATGCGCAGCAGCTCGCAATGGATCCGGTTCTTCACCCCAAGCGTGCTGAACTCCACGATGCGTGCCGTAAGTGCGCGCAACATCTCGACGAGGCGGCGCATCACCGTCACCGTGAAGGCGCGGTCGGTGTGCATCAGCTCCCAAAACAGCTGCGCGCTGATGCATAGGGCCGCGGCCGGTTTTACCGCCTCCACGGTCGCGGAACGGCCCTGGCCATCGATCGCGGAAAATTCGCCGAACAAATCGCCTGGATCGATGCGGCGGAAAGCAACCGCCTTACCGCCTGCGGAAAAGAAGGTGACGCGCGCCTGTCCGGAAAGCAGGAGAAACACGTCACGGGACAGATCGGCGCGGCTGATAATCTCCTGCCGCTTAGCGTACGTCATACGAATGGCCTGCTTGTCGAGCCGGCCGAGGCTTTCGTCGGAAACGTCCGCCAACAATGGGATTTTGCGCAACGGCAGCTTGCGGAAGTCGATTTTCGGGACGTTCGCACCCTTGTAGCTCTTGAAGGGATCGCGCCCCGGTCCCGCGCGGTCGTCAGCGATCAAGAAGGAGATGGGGAAAACTGCCGGTTTATCGGTGCTCATGAAATTTTCTCAAACGAGAACGTTGACAAGTGTGGCGAATATCGCGTTTTTACAACCTGTGATTTCAGAAATTTTATCATACAATTTGGAAGCAATTTGTTCGAGTAGATGAGGAAAAAATGCAGCGTAAATTAACCGCAATCGTCGCGGCCGATGTTGTCGATTACTGTGTTCATCTCGGACGCGATGAAATCGGTACCCTGACGGAGCTGAATGTCCTCAAGCAAGACGTGTTCGGTCCCGCGATCCAAAAGCATAACGGCAGGATTATTCGCTTGATGGGCGATGGTTCGCTGTTGGCCTTCAACAGTGCTCTGGGCGCGGTGGATTTCGCTATGGATGTGCAAGAAAGCATGGCGCGGCGGCAGAGCGAAGTGTCCAGGACGGTGCCAATCGAATTTCGCATGGGCGCCAATCTTTGCGACATCATCCATCAGGAAGACGACATCCATGGCGAGGGCGTCAACGTGGCTGTACGCCTTGAGGAACTCGCGCCGCCGGGCGGAATTTGCCTGTCCCACAGCATCTATTTGCAAACCAAGAGCGCTGTTCGGGAAAATCTCCTGCCCATCGGCGAGCGGCAGTTGAAAAATATCGCCGATCCCGTTTTCGTGTGGCGCTGGCACCCCAAAAGAAGTGCCGACGGCCTCGACATGCCGGGCACAAGCCCCAAACGCCAGCGGCAGTTCCGCGGGCGGCAAGTCCTCGATCCGCAAGTCACCGCCCTCTTGGTGGATCTGCATATGCGATCCGCGCGCCTTGCCGTGTCCGACGCCTTCGACCAGATGCTGAGCGACCCGGATAAGGGCTGCGGGTTGACGATGGAGGATATTTACAGGCGGCTTGGCCACAAACTGAACATCGCACGCGCAATGCTCGATCCTATCTTTATCCAGGGCGTCCGCGATATACGGGATTCTACTGTGGAGTTCGGGGAAACCCCGCAATCCATGGCGGCATTCATCTCAAACGTGTTCGACCACGCCAACACCTCCTATGCGGCGCGACTGCTGCCGCAAATTCAAACGATCTTGCAAGCGGACGAGCCCGCTCTGGCCAAGCGCGTGATGTTCATGAACCTCGCTCACGGTTTCATGCGCCAGGACATGGTGCCGAGGGTGAAGAGCATGATCAAATTCGCCTTCGTCGAGACAGCCTGATCGGCGCTTTGGCTATGAATGGAGACGCCGCATCGGCAAATGCGGCGTGCTGGCGTCGCAAACCCTTGAGAAAGTAAGGCCAGGGGGCTACAACCCAAGCCTCCCACTCCTCATTCGCAAGAAGCTCATGGCCGCTCATCAATATGTCTACTCTCTGCAAAAGCTGTCCAAGACCTACCCCGGCGGCAAGCAGGTCCTGAAGGACGTCAGCCTGTCCTTCCTGCCTGGCGCCAAAATCGGCGTCGTGGGCCTTAACGGCTCGGGCAAGTCCACATTGCTGAAGATCATGGCAGGGATGGATAAGGACTTCGTCGGCGAGGCCTGGGCGGCGGAAGGCATCCGCGTCGGCTATCTCCCGCAAGAGCCGCAACTGGACCCGTCGAAGGACGTGATGGGAAATGCCATGGAGGGGGTTGCGGAAAAGAAAGCCTTGCTCGACCGCTATAACGAGCTGGCGATGAACTACTCCGATGAGGCCGCCGATGAAATGGCGCAGCTTCAGGATAGCATCGACAGCCAAAATCTCTGGGATCTGGACGCGCAAGTGGAGCAGGCCATGGATGCCCTGCGCTGCCCGCCGGGCGATGCCGAGGTCACGCCGCTCTCGGGCGGCGAGAAAAGGCGGGTGGCGTTGTGCAGGCTCCTGCTCTACAAGCCCGATATTCTGCTTTTGGACGAGCCCACCAACCATCTCGACGCCGAAACCACCGCCTGGCTCGAACGCTTCTTGCGCAACTACGCGGGCTGCATCGTCCTTGTCACCCATGACCGCTATTTTCTCGATAATTTGACGGAATGGACGCTCGAACTCGATCGCGGCCAGGGCGTCCCGTACAAGGGCAATTATTCGAGCTGGCTGGAGCAGAAGGCCAAACGCCTCGAGCAGGAAGGCCGGGAGGACGAAGCGCGGCAACGCACGCTGACCCGCGAGCTGGAATGGATCCGCGCCAGCCCGAAAGCGCGCCAGGCCAAATCCAAGGCGCGCATCAAGGCCTATGACGAGCTGGCTGACAAGGCGAGCCGCGAACAGACGGGCAAAGCCCAGATCACCATCCCGGCCGGCCCGCGGCTGGGCGGCATCGTTCTTGAGGCGGAAGGCCTCAGCAAGGCCTTCGGCGACAAGCTGCTCATCGACGACCTCTCCTTCCGTTTGCCGCCCGGCGGGATCGTCGGCGTGATCGGACCGAACGGGGCTGGCAAGACCACTCTGTTCCGCATGATTATCGGCCAGGAACAGCCCGACAGCGGCACTTTGCGCCTGGGCGAGACGGTCAAGCTCGGCCATGTCGATCAGTCGCGCGATCAGCTCAACGCAAAGAAAACCGTTTGGGAAGAAATTTCCGGCGGCAACGACATGATCACGCTGGGCAAGCGCGAAGTGCCGAGCCGCGCCTATTGCGGATGGTTCAACTTCAAGGGGTCGGACCAGCAGAAGCGGGTGGGCCAGCTCTCGGGCGGCGAGCGCAACCGTCTGCATCTGGCCAAGATGCTGAAAGAGGGCGGCAATCTCATGCTGCTTGACGAACCCACCAACGACCTCGACACCGAAACGCTGTCCTCGCTGGAAGCGGCGCTAGAGGATTTTCCCGGCTGCGCCGTCGTCATAAGCCATGATCGCTTCTTCCTCGATCGGATCGCGACGCATATTCTCGCCTTCGAGGGCGATAGCCATGTCGAATGGTTCGAGGGCAATTTCGACGCCTATGAAGAAGACAAGCGGCGCCGGCTGGGCGACGCGTCCGTCGAACCGCACCGCGTCGCGTTCCGCCGCTTCGAGCGGTAAAAGCGCCGTTTGCCGAGCCGCTGAGCCGCCGCGGTTCAATTCGCGCTCAGAGTGCGGCGCACCGCGTCGCGCCAGCCCGCGAGCTTTGCCTCGCGCTGCGCCGCGCCGATGGCGGGCGTGAAGCGGCGGTCGAGACGCCAGCTTGCGGCGAAGCCGTCTCTGTCCGGCCAGACCCCGGCCTGGCGTCCGGCAAGCCATGCCGCGCCGAGCGCCGTAGTCTCCAACACCACGGGACGGTCGATGGGCGCGTCGAGAATGTCGGCGAGCCATTGCATGGTGCGGTCGCTGGCCACCATGCCGCCATCGACGCGCAGAACCGTGTCGCTGCCGCCCTGCCAATCGCCGCGCATGGCGTCAAGCAAATCCCGGGTCTGGTAGCAGACCGATTCCAGGGCGGCGCGGGCCAGTTCGTTCGGGCCGGTCGAGCGCGTTAGGCCGAACAGCGCGCCACGCGCCTGCGCATCCCAATGCGGCGCGCCCAGGCCGGTGAAAGCGGGCACGAGATAGACGCTCTGGTTCGGATCGGCGGCTTCCGCCATCGGGCCGGACTGGTCGGCGCGGTCGAGGATTTTTAGCCCATCGCGCAGCCATTGCACCGCCGCGCCGGCGACGAAGATGGAACCCTCGAGCGCATAGGTCGGCTTGCCGTCGAGCTGGTAGGCGATGGTGGTCAGCAGCCGGTTTTGCGAGGGCACCGGCTCATCGCCGATGTTGAGCAAGGCAAAGCAGCCCGTGCCATAGGTGGATTTCATCATGCCAGGCTGGAAGCAGGCCTGTCCGACGGTCGCCGCCTGCTGGTCGCCCGCAATGCCGCCGATAGCGATTTCCGCGCCGAGAACGGAGGCATTGATCGTGCCGAAATCGGCGGCGCTGTCCTTCACCTCCGGCAGCATGGCGCGCGGAATGCGCAACAGCCGCAGGAGCGCGTCGTCCCACTCGCCGGTGCGAATGTTGTAGAGCAGCGTGCGCGAGGCATTGGTCGCGTCGGTGACGTGCACGCGCCCGCCGGTGAACTTCCAGACCAGCCAGCTATCGACGGTGCCGAAGGCGAGCTTGCCCATCTCGGCGCGGGCGCGGGCGCCCTCGACATGGTCGAGGATCCAAGCGGCCTTGGTGCCGGAGAAATAGGGGTCGAGGAGCAGGCCCGTCCGGGCGGTGACGTCCGCCTCCGCGCCCTCCGCCTTCAGCCGCGCGCAGATCTCGGCGGTGCGCCGGTCCTGCCAGACGATGGCACGGTGGATGGGATCGCCCGTCTCGCGGTCCCAGATGACGGTCGTCTCGCGCTGATTGGTGATGCCGATCGCGGCGATGGCCGTGGCGGGCAGCCCGGCATCGGCGAGCGCGAAGCGGATGGTCTCGACGGTCGTGCGCCAAAGGTCTTCCGGCTCGTGCTCGACCCAGCCGCTTTGCGGGAAATGCTGCGGAAATTCTTGCTGGCCGAGGCCGCGCACGCGGTAGCCGTCGTCGAAGATGATCGCGCGCGAGGAGGTCGTGCCCTGGTCGATCGCGAGAATGAAGCCGCTCATGGCCTGCGCCTGCCTGAAATGCTTGTTCCTGGCGTGTTATTATGCGGAAAGGCCCGCGCGCGCAGCTCCCCCTCACCCGGAACGCTTCGCGTTCCGCCCTCTCCCGCAAGGGGAGAAGGCAAAAAGAGAGGCGCTTGACTTCCCTTGCCCTCTCCCTTGACGGGAGAGGGCGGCGACGGCAGTCGCGGGGTGAGGGTGGAACCACGTGTTCGACGTCCGGGGGATTGCCCCCCGGGCGCGTCGTTATTTCTTCTGCCAGCTCTTGACCAGCTCGTCATAGTTGATGGTGACCGGCTTTTCCTTCTCGTTGGCGATCTTCGCTTTCGGAGCGCCGCCCTTCTTCATCCACTCCGCCGCGCTGGTCTCCGGGTTCATCTTCGGGCCGATCTCGCCCTGCACGCCGGCACGCTCAAGACGGATAAGAACCGCTTCCTGCGCTTGGCACAGTGCGTCCATCGCCGCCTGAGCGGTTTTCGCGCCCGACGAAGCGTCACCGATATTCTGCCACCAGAGCTGCGCCAGCTTGGGATAGTCCGGCACGTTGGTGCCGGTAGGCGTCCACTGCACGCGGGCCGGCGAGCGGTAGAACTCGATCAGACCGCCGAGCTTGGGCGCGCGTTCGGTGAACGAGGGATGCTGGATCGTCGACTCGCGGATGAATGTGAGACCGGTATGGCTCTTCTTCACGTCCACGGTCTTCGAGGTTACGAACTGCGCATAAAGCCATGCGGCCTTGGCGCGGTCGGTGGGCGTCGATTTCATCAGCGTCCAGGACCCCGCGTCCTGATAGCCGAGCTTGTTGCCTTCCTGCCAATAAACGCCATGCGGCGAAGGAGCCATGCGCCATTTCGGCGTACCGTCCGCATTCACGACCGGCAGGCCATCTTTAACCATGTCGGCGGTGAAGGCGGTGTACCAGAAGATCTGCTGGGCGATCGCGCCTTGCGCGGGCACGGGGCCAGCTTCGGAGAACACCATGCCGGGGGCTTCCGGCGGGGCATAGGCTTTCAGCCAGTCGATATATTTCTGCACGGCATAGACCGAGGCCGGGCCGTTTGTGTCGCCGCCGCGTGCCACGCAGGACCCCACCGGCTGGCTCTTCTCGTTGACGCGGATGCCCCATTCGTCAACGGGATTGCCGTTCGGAATCCCCTTGTCGCCATTGCCGGCCATCGACAGCCAGGCGTCGGTGAAACGCCAGCCGAGCGAGGGGTCTTTCTTGCCATAGTCCATATGGCCATAAACCTTCTTGCCGTCGATTGTCTTGCCGGTAAAGAACGCCGCAATATCCTCATAGGCCGACCAATTGACCGGCACGCCGAGGTCATAGCCATATTTCGCCTTGAACTCGGTTTTGTTCTTTTCGTCGTTGAACCAATCATAGCGGAACCAGTAAAGGTTCGCGAATTGCTGGTCCGGGAGCTGGTAGAGCTTCTTGTCGGGCCCGGTGGTGAATGACTTGCCGATGAAGTCGTTCACGTCCAGCGTCGGCGAGGTCACGTCCTTGCCTTCGCCGGCCATCCAATCGGTCAGATTGCGGGCCTGCTGGTAGCGCCAATGCGTGCCGATCAGGTCGCTATCATTGATATAGGCGTCGTAGATATTCTGGCCGGACTGCATCTGCGTCTGCAGCTTTTCGACGACGTCGCCCTCGCCGATCAGGTCATGCGTGATCTTGATGCCGGTGATCTCGGTGAAAGCCCTGGCGAGCGTCTTGGCTTCGTATTCATGCGTGGTGATCGTCTCCGAAACCACTTTGATGTCCAGGCCCTTGAAGGGTTCGGCGGCTTTGACGAACCACTCCATTTCCTTCATCTGCTCTTCCTTGGAGAGCGCCGAAGGCTGGAACTCGGCGTCCACCCATTTCTTTGCCGCTTCGGTGTCGGCAAGAGCGGGCCAGCACCCCACCAGCAGCGCGGCTGCCGTTGCGGTTGCCAACAAATGTCTTTTCATTCTTCTTCCTCCCTATCGACTTACTTACTTCACTTCCATTCTTCCCCGCCGGGCGGGCATCGCGATGCTTCGCGCGAATGCTTACACCAAGCGGAAAACGCAGATTGCGTAGACGAGCGAGATGGCCAGCGCCCACCACAGCACCGGTCCGACAAAGCCGAGCCAGGCGAGATGGATGTAGGCGCTGCCGAGCAGCGCGATAAACAGCCGGTCGCCGCGCGTCGTTTCGATGCCGAGAATGCCGCGGCGCGGCGCGCCGCCTGGCGCAAAATATTCGCGCACGCCCATCGCCGCGATGAGAGCCGCGATGGTGGCGAAGAACAAGGCCGTGGGCCAGGTCCAGGCCATCCAGGAGAAGTTCATGCTAGCCTCCTCAGACGCGGCCGAGCGCGAAGCCCTTGGCGATGTAATTGCGCACGAAATAGATCACCAGCGCGCCGGGGATGATGGTCAGCACGCCGGCGGCGGCGAGCACGCCCCAATCCAGCCCCGAGGCGGAAATTGTTCGCGTCATGGTCGCCGCGATCGGTTTGGCGGCGGTGGTCGTCAAGGTTCGCGCGATCAGCAGTTCCACCCATGAGAACATGAAGCAGAAGAAGGCGGCGACGCCGATCCCGCTCGCGATCAGCGGCATGAAGATTTTGGCGAAGAAGCGCGGGAAAGAATAGCCATCGATATAGGCGGTCTCGTCGATCTCCTTCGGCACGCCCGACATGAAGCCTTCGAGAATCCACACGGCGAGCGGCACGTTGAACAGGCAATGCGCCAAGGCGACCGCGATGTGGGTATCGATCAAGCCGAAGGCGGAATAAAGCTGGAAGAAGGGCAGCGCGAAAACCGCGGGCGGCGCCATGCGGTTAGTCAGCAGCCAAAAGAACAGATGCTTGTCGCCAAGGAACCGGTAGCGCGAAAAGGCGTAAGCGGCGGGAAGGGCGGCGGCCACCGAGATGACCGTGTTCATGACCACATAGAGGATCGAGTTGATATAGCCGTTATACCAGGCTGGGTCGGTGAAGATGACGGTGTAGTTGTGCAGCGTCGGATTCATCGGCCAGAGCGAGAGGGTGCCGGTGATCTCCTCATTGGTCTTGAAGCTCATATTGATGAGCCAATAGATCGGCAGCATGAGAAAGACGATGTAAACCGTCATCACCAGCCAGCTATAGTCGCGCCTGTGCCGCCGTGCCGCCACGGGCTGGCTTTGCGCCGCCTGCGCCGCCCGTATCGCCTCGGCGCTGTCGATCCCATCGCTGGCCATCGTGCGCGGTATGCTGCCGACAGGATTTTCTTCCCGTGACATGGACACGGCCCTATCTCCCTTCCTGCCCGGCATTGGTCATGACGGTGTAGAAGATCCAGGAAAGGAGCAGCACGATGAGGAAGTAGATGATCGACATCGCCGCCGCCGGGCCGAGGTCGAATTGGCCGACCGCCATCTTGACCAGGTCGATGGACAAAAACGTTGTGGAATTTCCAGGGCCGCCGCCCGTTACGACGAAGGGCTCGGTGGAGATCATAAAACTGTCCATGAAGCGGAGCAGCACCGCGATCAGCAGCACGCGGGTCATCTTCGGCAGCTGGATGTAGCGGAACCCGGCCCAGCGCGACGCGCCGTCGATCTGCGCGGCTTGGTAATAGGCCTCCGGGATGGCGACGAGGCCCGCATAGCAGAGCAGCGCGACCAGGCTCGTCCAGTGCCACACGTCGATGGCTAT
>Ga0136634_10000612_pt1 | contig 15073 bp, 12 predicted proteins | sample AntDrymUQ8332106_2_FD_104654 | JGI IMG/M metagenome (GOLD analysis project Ga0136634, IMG submission 104654) | Polar desert sand microbial communities from Dry Valleys, Antarctica - metaG UQ833 (21.06) | ecosystem: Environmental > Terrestrial > Soil > Desert | place: Antarctica: Dry Valley... | reverse complement strand
GCGCGAGCTGATCGGCAAGAAATTGGTCACGGCAAATACCGGCCCGGAAGGGCGCATCATCCGCAAGGTCTATGTCGAGACCGCGGTCAAGACCGAGCGCCTGCTCTACATCGCCATCCTGATCGACCGTGCCGCCGGGGGCGTAACGCTGATCGGCGCGCGGGAAGGCGGCGGCGACATCGAGGACCGGGTGGCGCGCAATCCGCGCATCATCGAGAGGCTGCTTTTGACGCCGGATACGGGACAACGGCCGGACGAGCTGCTGGCCTATGCGGCGCGGCTGGGGCTGTCGGGCGATTTGGCCCAGCGCGGCGCGGCGCTGCTCTCCGGTCTCGTCGACGCGTTTCACCAGCTCGACGCCAGCCTTATCGAAATCAACCCCCTCGCGGTGATGGCGGACGGGACGCTTCTCGCGCTCGACGTGAAAATGATCATCGACGACAATGCGATGTTCCGGCATCCCGAGCTGGAACGTTTGCGCGACGAGGACGAACGCGATCCCATCGAATTGCAGGCGCAGCGTCACGAGATCAATTACGTCAAGCTGGATGGCAATATCGGTGTCGTTGTCAATGGCGCCGGGCTGGCGCTCGCGACACTGGATCTCTTGCGCGATGCCGGCGGGCAGCCGGCCAACTTCATGGACATCCGCACCATGGCGACCAGCATTCAGATCGCCCGCGGTCTCGATCTCTTGATGCAGGATCCAGGCGTGAAGGCCGTGCTCGTCAATATCCATGGCGGCGGGCTGACACGATGCGATACCATCGCGGAGGCGATCGGCATGTCCTTCCGCCGAGCCGCGCGCACGCTCCCGCTCGTCTTCCGCGCGGCCGGCAACAATGCCGATTTTGCCCGCACTGTGCTGCGCAACTGCGGCGTCCCCTTCATCGAGGCACGCGACATGGCCGAGGCCGCCGAGCGTGCCGTGGCGCTCACCAGGAACAAGGCTGCGTAATGGCTATTCTCGTAGGGCAGAACACCAAGGTGATCTGCCAAGGCATGACCGGCCGCACGGGCACTTTCTACACCGAACGCGCGAAGGCTTACGGAACGAAGGTGGTGGCGGGCGTGCGGCCGGGCAAAGGCGGCACGCGTCATCTCGATATGCCGGTTTTCGACACGGTTGCCGAGGCGGTCGTGGCAACCGGCGCCACGGCCAGCATCGTGTTCGTACCGGCCCCCTCTGCCGCAAGCGCAATGATCGAGGCCATCGACGCCGAGATGCCGCTGGTCGTGTGCGTCACCGAGCGCGTGCCGATGCTGGACATGATCCGCGTCAAGCATCGCTTGCAGGGCTCCAAGACGCAGCTCGTCGGCCCGAACTCGCAGGGGGTGCTCGCGCCGGGCCTGTGCAAGATCGGGGTGATGTCCACCGTGCACGAACGGCGGGGGCGCATCGGCATCATCTCGCGTTCCGCGTCGCTGACGAGCGAAATCGTGGCGCAAACCAGCGCGGCTGGGCTTGGCCAATCGACCACCATCGGGATCGGCGGCGACGCCGTGCACGGCCTCGGGTTTGCCGAATGCCTGGACATGTTCATGGCCGATCCTGAGACTGACGGCGTTATCCTTATCGGGGAGATCGGCGGCAGCGAGGAAGAGCAAGCGGCCGAATATGTGCGCGCGAACCGGCCCAGGAAGCCCGTCGTCGCGCTCGTCGCAGGACGTCACGCGCCGCCCGAACGCCGCATGGGCCATGCCGGAACGCTGACGATCTTCGGCAGGGAGGACGCCGAGCCCAAGATCGAAGCGCTGCGTTCGGCAGGAGCTTTGATCGCGCCCAATGCGCAAACCGTCGCCGAAACCATGCGCCGCGCACTGCCGTAGCGCCGCCGGCTGCCCCAAGGCGGTCAAAAATCCGAAACGATCCCCTTCTTCTCCCAATCGCCATAGCGGGCTGGGTCCGGTCCGGCGCGTCCGATCTCCGCGGCGCGCGTGCTCGGTTGGTTATCGGCCTCATGCCGGCGCGCATCGGCCTCGGCGAGCGCCCGCTGCGCTTCGGGAGACAGCGCGGCTGCGCGGCCCGGCTTACAATCGTCGTTCTCTTCCGCCACCGCGTGAACCTCCTTCGCCTCACGGCGTTTCATGTCGTGCGCCTTCTTGTTGCGCGAGCGTCCTGTTCCCACCATATAGGCGCTTGCTTGAAGCGACCAAGCCGGCGCTGAAGCCGCACTTGATGGGATACACCATGAGCTTTTTCCGCACTGCGATGCTTCTGGCCTTCCTCACCGCCTTGTTCATGGCCGTGGGCCTTTTCATCGGCGGCCAGTCCGGCATGATCATCGCCTTTTTCATCGCGCTGGCGATGAACGTTTTCAGCTATTGGAATTCCGACAAGATCGTCCTGGCGATGCACAATGCGCAGGAGGTCGATGAACAATCCGCGCCCGAATATTACGACACCGTCCGCCAGCTTGCCGCCAATGCCGAGCTGCCGATGCCGCGCGTCTACATTGTCCATGCGGATCAGCCGAACGCCTTCGCCACCGGCCGCAGCCCGGAGCACTCCGCGGTCGCCGCCACGACAGGCCTGCTCGACGTGCTGAGCCGCGAGGAGGTGGCCGGGGTTATGGCGCATGAGCTGGCGCATATTAAAAGCCGGGATACTTTGACGATGACGATGGCGGCGACCATTGGCGGCGCTATTTCCATGCTCGCCAATTTCGGCATGTTGTTCGGCGGGAACCGCAACAACAACAGCGGCGGCCTCGGCGTCATAGGCACATTGCTGATGGTGTTTTTGGCCCCGCTTGCCGCCGGCGTCGTGCAGATGGCCATCAGCCGCTCGCGGGAATATGAGGCCGACAAAATGGGTGCGCAGATCAGCCAGCGCCCGATGTGGCTTGCATCGGCTCTGGCCAAGATTGCGGCCGCTGCGAAGCAGATCCCCTATGGCCGCGCCGAACGCAATCCCGCTAGCGCGCATATGTTCATCATCAATCCGCTATCCGGGCAGGGGATGGACAGCCTTTTCTCCACGCACCCCAACGTCGAGAACCGCATCGCCGCGCTCGAGCAGATCGCGCAGGAGATGGGGTCGCCTTCCGCGGTGCCGCTCGGCGGTGCCGCGCAGGGGCCTTGGGGCGTTCAGGAAAAGGGGGGTAGCGGCCCTTGGGAATAAGGCGCAGGTTGGAATCCCGTGCACGCCTTGCAAAGAACAGGCGATGCGATACTGGGGCAGGGCTGAGTGTTGTTCGGCTTTTTGACCTTCCGTCCCAGAGAGGACCGTTTGAGCCCCGCAGACCGCTCTGGATTGTATGCAAGGCGCATGGCCGTCGACCTGCTCGCGGGTGTCCTAAGACAGCGTCGCCCCTTCGACGAAGTGCTCGAGCGCGTGGCGCAGGATCCCGCGTTCGCCGACCTGGAGTCGCGTGACAGGGCTTTTGCCCGCGCTATCGCGATGACCGCATTACGCAGGGCGGGTCAGCTCCGGGCAATTCTCGCCAAGTTCATCGAAAAGCCGCTGCCGGCCAAACGCGGTCAGCTTGACGAGATTTTGCTTGCCTCCGCCGCTCAGCTCGTGTTCCTCAAATCCGCTCCGCACGCGGTCATCAATCTCTCGGTGCATCAAGTGCGCGGCGATCCGGCGGCAAGCCGTTTTCATCGCTTGGCGAATGCCGTTTTGCGGCGCGTCTCCGAGCAGGGCGAAACCCTCGTCGGACAGCAAAACGCCGCCGAGATGAATACGCCAGCTTGGTTGTGGACCCGCTGGTCGGAGGCGTATGGCCCGGATCAGGCACACGCGATTGCAAGCCAGCACCTCGCGGAGCCACCGCTCGACCTGACTGTCAAATCCGATGCCGAAGGTTGGGCGGAAAAACTAGGCGGCATCGTGCTGCCGACGGGAAGCATACGCTTGGCGGCGAAAGGCCGGATCGAGGAGCAGGAGGGCTTCAGCGAAGGCGCATGGTGGGTGCAGGATGCGGCAGCTGCCCTTCCGGCGCGCCTTCTGGGCGATGTGGCGGGCAAGCAGGTGGCCGATCTGTGCGCCGCGCCGGGCGGCAAGACGGCGCAGCTTGCACAGGCCGGGGCCAAGGTCTGGGCTGTCGATGTCTCGCCGTCGAGGCTGCAGAGGCTTAAGGCCAATCTGGCGCGCTTGGGGCTGGAAGCCGAGCTGTTGGAAGCCGACGCCGGCGCGTGGATGCCGCCAGAGCCGCTGGACGCCGTTCTGCTCGACGCCCCCTGTACCGCGACAGGCACGATCCGCCGCAATGCCGACATCCCGCATCTGAAGACAGCCGCCGATGTCGACCATTTGGCGCGGCTGCAGCACCGCTTGCTGTGTCACGCACTGGGGATGATAAAGCCGGGCGGGGTGCTGCTGTACTGCACCTGCTCGCTGGAAACGGCCGAAGGGGCCGATCAAATCGCCAGGCTGCTGCGCGAACGCCAGGATGTCACGTTGAGCCCCTTTGGCCCCGAGGAGGTTGCCGGACGCGGCGAATGGCTCGATGGCCGCGGCGCGCTGCGAACGCTGCCGCATTTTCTCCAACTGAGCGATCCGCAGCTCAGCGGCATGGATGGCTTTTACGCCGCACGGCTTGTAAAGACTGCCTAGGGCAAGAAAAAAGTCTGAGCATATTGCCGAAAAAGGGGCAAAAGCTTTGATCGGGTCCTAGCACAACAGCACGACAGGTCGTAAAAAAAAGAATGGTCACAGACTCATTCAGCCATCACGCGCGCGATACCCTCACCGCCGTTGGCGACGCGGGCCGGGCGGCGGCGCGGTTCGTGCTTGCCTCCTCGGTGACGCGGGTTCTCACCGGCGCGCCGACGGCCAATCACCTCCTCATCATCCCGCAAGATCTGCGCACCGCGGACCCGAGCTTTGCCAGCGAGCTTTATGATGGGTATTTCGGTCTCGCCGGGACGGTGGCGCTGACTGGCTCTGAATCCCCTTTCCTCATCCCGCCTCCAAGCCCGCTATGGCAAAAAGACCTTTACGCATTCGGCTGGCTGAACAATCTGCAAGCCGCGCAGGACGAGATCGCCCGTGAAAAAGGCCGCTCCCTGGTGTTGGACTGGATCGGGCATAGCAGCCGCGCGCCCGCGGCGGCTTGGGACGTCGACATCGTTGCGCGGCGGGTGATCGCCTTTCTCTCCCACGCCGGATTCCTGCTGGAGGGCGCGAACGCCGCTTTCTACGACGCCATGATGCAGCAGCTCAGCCGCGAGCTGCACTATCTCACCGTCAGCTACGGCGAGCCAGGGACGACCTCGCCCAAGCTGCGCGCGCTGACCGCGCTGCTTCTTGCCGGGCTTTGCATCGCCGAACAGCAGGTTTATGTGGGCGCCTATCTGCCGACCTTTAGCGCGGAGCTGGACCGGCAGATCCTTCCCGATGGCGGGCATATCTCGCGCAATCCGAACACGCTTATCGAGCTGCTGCTGGATTTGCTGCCATTGAAGCAGTGCTTTCTGGCGCGGTCGCACGAGGCGCCGGACGTGCTCAGCAACGCCGTGAACCGCATGATGAGCATGATCCGCTTTTTGCGGCTCGGCGATGGCTCGCTCGCGCGCTTCAACGGCATGTCGGCCACGCGCTCCGATCTCACAGCGGCCGTGCTGGCGCACTCCGACGATTACACCGCACCCCAGTCTTACGCCCGGGACAGCGGCTATTGCCGCCTGGTTCGCGGGAAGACCGTGATCATCGCCGATGCCGGGGCACCGCCGCCCTACAATTCGAGCAGCCTTGCGCATGCGGGATATCTCGCCTTTGAGATGACCTCCGATATCGAGCCCGTGATCGTGAATTGCGGCGCGCCGCGCGATGACGCCTCCGAATGGGGCGTGGCCGCCCGCTCGACCGCGGCGCATTCCACGCTCACCATCAACGACATGTCCTCCTCCCGGCTCGTCAAGCGCAAGTCGCGCTACCCCGCCCGGGAAAATTTTCTCCTATCCGGCCCGCGCAGCGTGCGCGGCGAAGTTGCCCAGGATCAGGGCGATCTGCTGTTCCGCGGGATGCAGGACGGCTACAAGGACCGGTTCGGCTTCTTGCATCAGCGGCGCCTTCGCCTGCTTGGCAGCGGCGCGGTGCTGGAGGGCATCGATCAGCTCGCCTGCCCTCCCCATGGGCGCCCCTTGACCAAGGAAAGCGATGTCTTCGCGATCCGTTTTCATCTTCACCCGCGTGTGTCCCCCCGGCTCGACCCCGAGGAGAACAGCGTGAGCCTCACGCTTCCCGACGCGCAGCTGTGGAAATTCCGCGTGGCCGGCGCCAAGGTCGGGATCGAGGAGAGCATTTTCCTCGCCGATCCCATCATTCAAAAACGCAGCTTGCAACTCGTCTTGCGGGGGCGGTGCACGTCCGAAGTTCAAGTTGTGTGGTCGCTGCGCAAGATCGAAACGAACGTCAGGCAAACCGTGCGCAAGGATCAGAGCGCCATCCCGGAAATCGCCAAAAAGCGCTGAGGGAACGCGGTCCTGGCGGGCTCGCTGGCACCGCCTCGATCCGGCGCGGCAAATCGGCGTGGCGCTCGGGCGGAACGGCATGTGGGCTGGGGTGTTGGTCATTCAGGAGGATCACGCAATGGCAGAAGATGCAAGCGGCTGGCTTTGGCTGTTCATGACCGTCGGTCTGGCGGGCGTGTTGGCTGCGGCCCTGGCATACGGCCTCGTAATGTGGCGGCGGCGGCCTAAAGGCCCCGTGGCGGAACAGGCCCGCGAGCAAAGCACCGAGCGTGTTTACGACGAAACCGAGCGCCAGCAGCGCGGAGACTTGCCTTCTTAGAACGCCGTGTGCCCAACATTGCTCATCGGTTTAGGCGAGAATAGGCGGTGCAACTAAGTTTTACGGTAGGCGATGACAACGCGCACTGAACCCCTTGCCTGCCGCTTCGCCGACGACGGCGCCGTCCCCAACAATCCGAACCTGCCGGTGGTCATCTATGCGCAGGTCATCCCTCTGCACGGCGATCCAGCGGCGGCCATCGAGCACATCTTCGCGCGCAATGATTGGCCGCCGCAGTGGCGCAACGGCGTGTACGGCTTCCACCACTATCATTCCACCGCGCATGAAGTGCTCGGGATCGCCAAAGGCCACGTGAAGCTGCGCCTTGGCGGCGAGAACGGCCGGGACTTCGATATGCAGGCGGGCGATGTGCTCGTGCTGCCGGCGGGCACCGGGCACAAGCGGCTTGCGGCATCCGCCGATCTCTTGGTGGTGGGGGGCTACCCGCCCGGGCAGGATTATGATTTGCTGCGCGGCAATGCCTCGGACCGGCCATCCGCCTTGGACAACATCAAGCGCGTTCCGCTTCCCGCCAGCGATCCGGTGTATGGCCGCGACGGCCCGCTCACCGGCTTATGGCGCATGTGATAGTGCATGCTGCCTTCGTCGCCATCCCGGCGGCGTGACAGCCAAAGCTGGATCATATTTCAACCCGATGCCGCTCACGTCATTGTGTCGTGCAGGGCTTTTTCCCCACAGGCCAGCCAATATTACGCACATGGTTCGCAAAAACATTGCTGCCGCGCGAGGCGCGCGTTAAAAAATCCTCGCCGGTCACACATTACGTGAACCGTACCACCCAGCGCTGATGCGGATGCATTTTTAGCGCTGCCATCACCTGGCGGCGTTCAGCCTATAGTCGGTATAGCCCGTCAACCATGCCGCGATCGCCCGCGCGCGTGTCATCGTGGCGGGGTATGGGAACGACTATACTGATCAAGAGGTGGCACTGTGCCCATGGCTCTTCCTAATATTGCCGACGCGAAGCGCTTCGCGCTGTTCTTCGACTTCGATGGCACGCTCGCCGACATCGCCGAGCGCCCGGACGCTGTGGAAGTGTCCGAGCACACGCGGGAGACACTCGCATCCTTGCGCTCCGCCCTAAAAGGCGCGGTCGCCATCATCAGCGGCCGCGAGATCGCCAGCGTGGATCAGTTTCTGCTTCCCGTTCAACTCGCCATGTCCGGCGTTCACGGACTGACGCGGCGCGACGCGGACGGCACGCTGCATTCTCCCGATTTCGATGTGAGCGGCGTGCATGACGTCGAAAAGCAGCTCGCGCCCTTCGTCGCCGATCACCCGGGTCTGCTGCTGGAGCGCAAGCGGGGAGCGGCCGCCCTCCATTATCGCCAGCGCCCGGAGCTGGAGGCGGCCTGTCACGCCGCCATGCGGGAGGCTGTGTTCGGCAAGGCGGAGTTGCGCCTGCGTCCGGGGAAAATGGTCATCGAAGCGCTGGCTCATGAAAGCAACAAAGGCGCGGCCATCGAAAGCTTCCTGGACCAGCCTCCCTTTATCGGGCGGGTCCCGGTTTTTGCCGGTGATGACGCAACCGACGAGGACGGCTTCGCCTTTGTGAACCGCCGTCAGGGGATTTCCATAAAAGTGGGCCTGGGCGAGACCCAAGCCCGGTACCGCGCCCGCGACACACAGGAATTGTTGTCCTGGATGAGAGATATTTTAGAAGAAATAGAGGGTCGAAGTGAGCAATCTTGATCTCGGCATCATCGGAAACTGCAGTATCGCCGCGCTAATTGACAGGTCCGCGCGCATCACCTGGTGCTGTCTGCCCCGTTTTGACGGCGACCCCGTGTTTCACGCGCTCCTGGGTGGCCCGCAAGAGGCGCCCGATGCTGGAGTTTTCGCGATCGAGCTGGAAGATTTCGTCTCCAGCGAGCAGTCCTACGTCCCGAATACCGCCATTTTGAAAACGGTCCTGCACGGGTCGTCCGGCTCGGTGCAGATCATCGATTTCGTGCCGCGCTTCTATTGGCGGGACCGGGCATTCCGCCCGCAAATGCTCATCCGCCGTATCATCCCGCTGAGCGGCAGCCCGCGCATAAAAATCGGGATGAAGCCGCGCTTCGACTATGGTAAAATTCCACCTGTTGTGACTTCAGGCTCAAACCATGTCCGGTATGTCGGTCCGAAATTCACACTCCGTTTAACCACGGATGCGCCAGTTGATTACATCGTCGACGCGACGCCTTTCAACCTTAGCGATATCGTCAATCTTGTTCTTGGCCCGGATGAAACGCTAACCGACGGGCCTTCGGAAACGGCCGCCAATTATGAAGAGCGCACACAGCTCTATTGGCGAACCTGGGTGCATCGCCTCGCGCTTCCGCCGGAGTGGCAGGAAGCTGTTATCCGCGCTTCCATAACGCTCAAATTATGCAATTACGAGCCGACCGGCGCCATCGTTGCCGCGCTTACGACAAGCATACCGGAAGCGCCTGGGACGGAACGCAATTGGGATTACCGTTATTGTTGGATTCGGGACGCCCTGTTCGTGGTGCGGGCGCTGAACAGCCTGGCGGCGGTCAAAACGATGGAGAATTATTTCCGCTGGATCATGAATGTCGTCGCCGGTGCGCGCGACGGCCATTTGCAGCCTGTCTATGGTGTCGGCCTCGAAGAAAAGCTGATCGAGCGAACCATTCCAACCCTCAGCGGCTATCAAAACAATCAGCCGGTGCGCGTCGGCAACCAGGCCTATGAGCATTTCCAGCACGACACTTACGGCAATCTGGTGGTTGGCGCCTCGCAGGCATTTTTCGACGAGCGCCTCTTCATGCGCGCCGGGCCGGAAGACTTTAAAAAGCTCGAATTCGCGGGCGAACAGTCCTTTGCCCTTTACGACAAACCCGATGCCGGCCTGTGGGAGCTGCGCTCGCGCGCGCGCGTGCATACCTCCTCCTCCGTCATGTGCTGGGCGGCGTGCGACAGGCTGGGCAAGATCGCGGCGCATCTTGGGATCGGCGACCGCGCCAAGCTCTGGAAAGAGCGCGCCGATCACATCAAGAAAATCATCCTGGAACGCGCGTGGTCGGAGGAGCGCCAGGCCTTCGTGGAAAGCTTCGGCGGGCAGCATCTCGACGCAAGCGTTCTCCTGATGAGCGAAGTCGGCTTCATCGACCCCATGGACCCGCGATTTATCTCAACCTTGGAGCAAACCGAGAAATATCTCGGCCGGGGGCCGCATATGATGCGCTACGAAGCAGCGGACGATTTCGGCATGCCGAAAACCGCCTTCAATGTCTGCGCGTTCTGGCGGGTGGATGCGCTTTCGCGCGTGGGGCGGCGCGAACAGGCGCGGGAAATTTTCGAGGCTCTGCTGCAGACGCGCAACCATCTCGGCCTGATGTCCGAGGACACCGATCCTAAGACCGGCGCGGCATGGGGCAACTTCCCGCAAACCTATTCGATGGTGGGCATTATCAACGGAGCCGTGCGCCTCTCGCGCCCTTGGGAAGGGGTTGTATGAGCCGACTTGTCGTTGTCTCCAACAGGGTCGCGGATCTGGAAAAGACCACCCAGTCCGGCGGCCTTGCCGTTGCATTGGGTGATGCCCTCCGGCAAAGCGGGGGGCTTTGGTGTGGATGGGACGGCAATGTTGTGGAAGACGGAGCCGACCTTAAAACGACACTCAAGAAGAAGGGCAGGGTCACCGCCGCGACGGTACCGATGACGCGCCGGGACTACGAGGAATATTATGTCGGTTTTTCCAATCAGGTGCTGTGGCCGACCTGCCATTACCGGCTCGATCTCGTCAAATTCGAAAACGCCTATTTCGACGGCTACCGCCGGGTGAACCAGCGCATGGCGGATTCCATCGTCGAGCTGCTCCTGCCCGACGACATCATCTGGGTCCATGACTATCATCTGATCTCGCTGGCCGCGGAGCTGAGGGCGCGCGGCGTGAAGCAGCGCATCGGCTTTTTCCTGCACATCCCCTTTCCGCCGCCGGGTATTCTTCTCGCCGTGCCGGTGCACAATTGGCTGGTGAAATCGCTGTTCTCCTTCGACGTGCTGGGCTTCCAGACCGGCGCCGATGTGGTGAATTTCCAGCGCTTTGCCAGCGAGCACGGGGAAGGCCATGTGCTCAGCGACGGCAGGGTTATGGCGTTCGGCCAAACCGTTACCGCCCGCGCCTTCCCGATCGGCATCGATGTCGGCGCCTTCGCCGCCATGGCGCGTACGCCCGACGCGGAACAAGTGATCGAACGGCTGCATCGCCGCTTGCTGGCCAGATCGCATATTATTGGGGTCGATCGGCTTGACTATACCAAGGGTTTACCCGAGCGCATGAAGGCGTTCCGCCGGCTGCTCGAATTGTTTCCCGACAAGCGAAGGGCCGTGACGCTTATGCAAATCGCCCCGCCGACTCGCGAAGACGTGGCCGCCTATACGGAAATCCGCGAGGAGCTGGAGGGCCTTTCCGGCTCGATCAACGGCGCCTACGGAAATTTTGACTGGACGCCCGTCCGCTACATCCACCGCAACATCAAGCGCGAAACGCTGGCCGCTCTGTTTCGCGGCTGCCAGGTCGGCCTCGTCACCCCCTTGCGCGACGGCATGAACCTGGTGGCCAAGGAGTATGTTGCCGCGCAAAATGAGGATGATCCCGGCGTGCTGGTTCTCTCGCGCTTTGCCGGGGCGGCTGAGGATTTGGAGGAGGCGTTGATCGTCAACCCGTACGATATCGACGACATCGCGCACGCCTTGCAACAGGGCCTGACCATGCCGCTGGACGAACGCCGGTCGCGGCATAAAGCGCTGCTCGAACGCGTGCGCGCGCGCGACGCAAAACATTGGCGGGAAAGCTTTCTCGCGGCTCTGGCGCCGCAAACTTACGGAGTGTTCGCGTGAGACCGTGGCGGCTTGTCGGAGATGCCGGCGGATCGAATGTCCGCTTCGCGCGCGCTTCCGCCGGCAACGTGCTCGCCGAGCGGCGGACCTACTCTGTCCCGCATCACGCCAGTTTTTATGACGCGCTGCGCCTCTATTTGGCCGAAACCGGGGGACCGGAGGGGTGCGCCTCGGCCGCTGTCGGTGTCGCGGGGCCGGTCGACGAAGGCCGCGTGAAGCTCACCAACGCCCCCTGGACCATCGACGCGCGCGACACGGCGCAAGCCCTAGGCGGAGCGCCGACGCAGCTTGTGAACGACCTGCAGGCCGTCGCACTGGCTCTCCCGCATCTGACGGAGGCGGAACTCCTGCCGCTTGGCGGCGCGGTGCGCGGCTCCGCCCCAAGGCAAACCATGCTCGCCTTGAATGTCGGAACTGGTTTTGGCGGCGCGTCTTGTATTCCTTCCCGCGATAGCTGGATGACGGTGGGCAGCGAGCCCGGCCATATGACGTTCGGCGCAACCGACGCGGACCAGCTTGGCGTCATTCAGGGCTGTGCCAGCGTGGAGCATCTGTTTTCCGGCAGGGGCGTTGAGGCGCTCTATGCCCGCCTCGCGGCGCGTCGCGGGCATGGCGGCGGCGCGCCTTTGAAGGCCGCCGCGATTTTCGCGAACGCAGCAGCGGACGCGGTGGCCGCCGAGACGGTGCAGCATTTTTCCGTGCTGCTCGGCCGCATTGCCGGCGATCTTGTCCTGGCCGCGGGGGCTTGGGGCGGGGTTTATTTGTGCGGCAGTGTTGTTCAGGGCTGGGCGGCCGTGGCCGGGAAAGAAGATTTTCGCGCGCAGTTCGAGGCCAAGGGCCCCATGAGCGCACGCATGCAAGGCGTCTTCAGCGGCGTCATCAGGCATGACGACGTCTCGCTCGCTGGCCTGACGCATCTCGGCATCGAGGGCTGCGCGTTGCGCGGCGGCTAAGCGCCTCTTTGCCCCATTTTCCAGATGCACGCCTTAGGAAAGGCTGCGCTCGTCCGCTATGATCTTGCCGTCATTGGGGAGCGATCCGGGCGGCGTAAGCTGCACGTGGCCCTTGAGACGGGTCACATCGCTCATTGCCGCGCTGACGCGTTCACGCAGCGCTTCATCCGCGCCGGAACATTCCGCCCTCAGCTCCATCACGTCCTGATCGCCCGCCCTGGAGATGACCAGCCGCATACGGCCCAGCTCGGGATGGCGCTTGCCGATCTCGGCGATGTGGGACGGATGCACGAACAAGCCCTTCACCTTCGCGGACTGATCGGCCCGGCCCATCCAGCCGCGAATGCGCATATTTGTGCGTCCGCAAGGGCTTTGCCCCGTCATCACGGCTGAAAGATCGCCCGTGGCGAAACGGATCAGCGGATAGGTGCTGTTGAAATTCGTGACCACCACTTCCCCGACCTCGCCCGCGGCGACCGGCTCCCCCGTTCCGGGGCGCACGATTTCCAGAATGATCCCTTCGTTGACGATCATGCCTCTGTCGGCTGCGGTTTCATAAGCGATCAGCCCCAGCTCCGCCGTGGCGTAGCATTGCAGCACGCGCACGCCCCGGCTGGCATAGTCCTCGCGCATGGCCGGGAAGAGGGCGCCCCCGGACACCAGCGCTTTCGTGATGGCGCTGGCATCGGTTTGCGCCTCGGCAATCTTATCGAGCAGGACTTTCAGATAATCGGGTGTGCCCATATAGGCGGACGGCCGCAGGCGGATGATGGCCTGCGCCTGTTGCTCGGTATTGCCGGTGCCGGCGGGAATAACGGTACAGCCCAGCGCGCGCGCGGCCTCGTCCAGCATGAAACCGGCGGGCGTGAAATGATAGGCAAAGGCGTTATGGACGAGATCGCCAGGCCGAAAGCCCGCCGCAAAAAGCGCGCGCGCCATCCGCCACGGATCGGCGCCTTGCGTTTGCGGCTCGAAAATCGGTCCCGGCGAGATCATGATGCGTGCGGCCGGCTCGGCGGTCACAAAGCCGCCGAAGGGCGGGTTTTCGGCCTGTAAGGCGGGCAGATCGGATTTGCGCAGCAAAGGCAAACTTGCCAGCGCGGAGCGGGTGTTGATCGCTGTCGGCTCGGTTCCGGCGAGTTGGCGGTGCCATCCGGCTGCTTCCGCCGCTGCCCGCGCCAAAAAACCGGGTAAGCGCCGAAGCAAATCCTCCTCGCGCGCGGATGGCTCCCGCGTTTCGTCCAGCTCGTAGAACTCGCCCGACATCGTCACCTCCCGCACGGCAATCCGCAGAGCCAGAGCGTAATGAAGGCGGGCCGTGCCTTCAAGCGTTAGGGCCGCAGCGCTGATGACGGTTTCCATTGGGCGCGGGCCCCGTATCATGGACGCAGCAATTTCTTGCTCGTGACAAACATGCCTTAACCAGGCCAGCGGCGCCTATGAACCTTTCCGCTCTTCGTCCCGACGAAGCCACAGCAGGGCTTCGCATGCCTGCACGGATTCTTAGGGGCGAAGCCTTAGGTTCAAGGTTCTTTTCTGGAGCTACTCACGATGACGACGCTGCGCAATTCTAACAAGCAGGCCCGGCTGCAGCCGCGTCGTTGCTTTCCGAGCCCCGATAGCCGGCAAAGCCTTTGCCGCCGTCTACGCACCTTTCTGACAAGCCCCCTCAACATTATGGGTCTAGCCGCAGGTGCGGCCATGCTGACGAGCCTCGCCTGCACCGCCCCCGCGTTCGCCCAGCAGGGTATCTATGCGGCCGGCGATCCGATCGTGACCGGTTTTTCCGGCATTCGGCCGCCCGATGGGCCGCTGCCGCCAGCGGTCAGCCCGCTCGATGAGTTCTTCATCGATCTGGACGGGGATTCCATGAAGATCCTCAAGCCGCAATCCCCCGCCGTTCTGGAAGCGCAATTGGTTCCAGCCCCGCCAGCATTCAGAGTAAAGGCGCGCGACGTCGGCCAGGTCTTTGCGATCGGCTTGGAAGATACCGGTAACGGCCAAACGCCGCCGCACATCTATCTCGGCGCGACCTCCGCCTTCGGCATTCAGATCGTGACGCCCGATGCCGATGGCGACGGCCGGCCCGAACGCACCGCGCGCGGCGCGCCAGCCGCGACCTTTATGGCCGGCCAGTTTGGCACCGGCGAAGGGGCGGGCCCCGGCTCGGTGTGGCGGGTGGACAGCCTGACCGGAGCGGTGACGCCGTTTGCCAATCTCGACAATAGTGGTCCCGGGATCGGCGATATCGTCTACGACAAGGCCACGCGGCAGTTCTTCGTCTCCGATCTCGACAGCGGTCTTATCCAGCGGCTCGATGCCTCCGGCGCTGTCCTCGACAGCTTCGACCATGGCACGATCGGCCGTCCCGCCGCCGCTCTGGCGCCGGTTGCGGACGACGGCACGCGCATGGACATCACCAGCCCGGCCTTCAACGCCGAGGACCCCTCGACTTGGGGCTTCACGCAAAAGGAGCGTATGGTCTGGGGCATGGCCACGCGCGGCGGGCGGC
>Ga0136634_10000611_pt1 | contig 15079 bp, 13 predicted proteins | sample AntDrymUQ8332106_2_FD_104654 | JGI IMG/M metagenome (GOLD analysis project Ga0136634, IMG submission 104654) | Polar desert sand microbial communities from Dry Valleys, Antarctica - metaG UQ833 (21.06) | ecosystem: Environmental > Terrestrial > Soil > Desert | place: Antarctica: Dry Valley... | reverse complement strand
CCAAGACGGTGGGGCCCAAGACGGTGGGGCCCAGCACGACGAGTCGCCGAAACGGGCCGCGGCCGGTCAGGCGAACGCCGACGACCCTGTCGCCACCCCGTCCGACGACCCTGGCGACAGCGTCACCGACGACACCGACGACAAGAGCTGACCGGCCGACGGCAGCCGCCATCCGTACGACCAGCACGACCCGCACCGACCCAACAGCTCGAGCCACGGCTCGAGCACGCATCCACCACCTGCGATGCCGCACGCGCTCAGGCCGACGCCTCACCGCGAGTGCCGTGGCTGCGCGCGCGGTGATGCGCTGTCACAACGAGGAGACGACGACGATGCCGAAGATGAAGACGCACAGCGGCGCGAAGAAGCGGTTCAAGATCACGGGATCCGGCAAGGTGATGCGTGAGCAGGCCAACCGAAGGCACAAGTTCGAGAGCAAGTCCTCCGACCGCACCCGACGGCTCAGCATGGATGTGGCGGTCTCACCTGCCGACACCAAGCGCATCAAACGACTTCTCGGCAAGTAACCCTTCACCGAACCCACCCTCCACCGTTACCGAACACCCTCACCCGGGTCGGCGCCAACCGCCTGCCCGCGCATGTAAGGAGCACACGTGGCACGCGTCAAGCGCGCAGTCAACGCCCACAAGAAGCGCCGGGTCATCCTCGAGCGCGCCAGCGGGTACCGCGGCCAGCGCTCGCGGCTGTACCGCAAAGCCAAGGAGCAGGTCACCCATTCGCTCGTGTACGCCTACCGCGACCGGCGTGCGCGCAAGGGTGACTTCCGCAGGTTGTGGATCCAGCGCATCAACGCCGCGTCGCGTGAGAACGGCCTGACCTACAACCGGCTTATCCAGGGTCTGCGCGAAGCCGGCGTCCAGGTGGACCGCCGCATGCTCGCCGACCTCGCCGTCAACGACCCGGCCGCGTTCACTGCGCTGGTCGAGACGGCCCGCGCAGCCCTTCCGACCGACGTGAACGCGCCGCGGAACAACGGTTCCGCGCCGGGCGGGTCCTCAGCGGGCGGCAACCGCGTGCACGCAGGCTCAACCAGTCGGTCCAGCGCACCGGAGCCCGCCGCCTGACTCGCCGCTTCACGTCGTGACACCACGCGAGACCTCCTCACTGACCGTACGATCCGCGCCGGTCAAGGCAGCCCGGCGGTTGCTGCGTTCCTCGGAGCGTCGCGCCGCCGGGCTGTTCCTTGCCGAGGGTCCCCAGTCCGCGGCCGAAGCACTCGCCGATGGGGAGGTCGTCGAGCTGTTCATAGCGCCTGCTGCCGCAGATCGGCACCCCGAGCTGATCCCGACGGCCGAGGCTGCGCACGCTGCCGTACGACTCGCAACCGACCAGGTGATCGCAAGCCTCACCACCACGGTCACACCTGCCGGTGTCATCGCGATCTGCCGCACGGTCGACGTCGCGCTCGAGCGCGTCCTCGGGCCGACCCCCAGCCTCGTCGCCCTGCTTGCGCACGTGCGCGATCCCGGCAACGCCGGCACCGTCCTGCGCACGGCGGAAGCCGCGGGTGCCGATGCGGTGGTCCTCAGCGCGGCGTCGGTGGACGTCTACAACGCCAAGTGCGTACGGGCCGCGGCCGGCAGCCTGTTCCACCTGCCCGTCGTCATCGGCGTCGAACTCGCCTCGGCGGTCGAGAACCTCCGCTCGGCAGGCTTGCGGATCTTGGCCGCGGATGGCACGGGGGAGCTGGATCTCTACGACGAGCAGGACTCCGGCGCGCTCGCGACCCCGACCGCGTGGCTGTTCGGCAATGAGGCATGGGGCCTGCCGCCGGAGCTGCGCAACCTCGCCGACGCAGTCGTCCGTGTCCCGATCCACGGCCGGGCCGAGAGCCTCAACCTCGCCGCCGCCGCAGCCGTCTGCCTCTATGCCTCCGCCCGAGCCCAACGCCACCCCTTCCGCGCCGGCCGAGCCCGGCCATGACAACCGCACCCCTAGAATCGACTGCCCCCCTCACCTCGTCCTGTGCTACGCCGCGCCGTGCGAGAGCCTCGTTTGCGCCGTTGCCTTCCGCACCGGCGCGAGTGCCTGACGGATCGGAAGATGGATGTCCGCGCCCAACAAGTCGTACGACCCGGTGGAGGTGAGCGCCCTGGCGCCGGACCAGCTCGACACCCAGGTCGCAGCCGCCATCGCCGCCGTCGCCGCGGCGGCTGACCTCGCGGAGCTCAAGGCCGTACGGCTGGCCCATACCGGCGACCGGTCACCGCTGGCGCTCGCGAACCGCGAGATCGGCGCCCTCCCGCCGCAGGCTCGCGCCGACGCGGGTCAGCGGGTGGGCGCCGCCCGCAGGGCCGTCAACGCAGCCCTGGCCGAACGCCAGCAGGAGCTGGAGGCGGCGCGCGATGCGCGTGTCCTCATCGACGAGGCCGTCGACGTCACCCTCCCGTGGGATCGCGAGCCACTCGGCGCTCGCCATCCGCTCACCACGCTGCAGGAGCGCATCGCCGATGTCTTCATCTCGATGGGCTACGAGATCGCGGAAGGTCCTCAGGCCGAGGCCGAGTGGCTGTCCTTCGACGCACTCAACACGCCTCCTCATCACCCGGCCCGCTCCACGATGGACACGTTCTTCGTCGAGTCGCCCGACTCCGGGGTCGTGCTCCGCCCCCATACCTCGCCGGTCCAGGCCCGGGTCATGCTGACCCGCAAGCCGCCGATCTACATCGTGGCTCCGGGTCGTACGTACCGGACCGACGAGCTCGATGCGACGCACACACCGGTGTTCCACCAGGTGGAGTGCCTGGCCGTGGACGAGGGGCTGACGATGGCCCACCTCAAGGGAACCCTGGATGCCTTCGCGCGCAGCATGTTCGGGCCGGACGTCACGACGCGCCTGCGCCCGCACCACTTCACCTTCACCGAGCCGTCCGCCGAGATGGACCTGCGCTGCTTCGTGTGTCACGGCGCGTCTGCAGCACCGGGCGGCGACCCCTGCCGGACCTGCAAGTCCGAGGGCTGGATCGAGTGGGGCGGCTGCGGCATGGTCAACCCGCGTGTGCTCGTCACCTGCGGGATCGACCCGGCGAGGTACTCCGGCTTCGCCTTCGGCATGGGCATCGAACGCACGCTGATGTTCCGACATGACGTCGCCGACATGCGCGACATGGTGGAGGGCGATGTGCGCTTCACCTTGCCCTTCGGGATGGAGGTCTGATGCGCGTCCCCTTGTCCTGGCTGCGCGAGTACGTCGACGTCCCGGCTGACAACACCGGGCGCGAGGTCGCGGAGCGCCTGATCAGAGCCGGGTTCGAGGTCGAGTCGGTCGACAGCGTCGGCGCCGGCGTCGTGGGTCCCGTCGTCAGCGGGCGGGTGCTCGAGATCGACGAGTTCACCGCGTCCAACGGGAAGACAGTCCGGTACTGCCGAGTCGATGTCGGCGCCCACAACTCAGTCAGCGATCCGGCCACCTCCGGCTCGAGGGGCATCGTCTGCGGCGCCCGCAACTTCGTGATCGGCGATGCGGTGGTCGTCGCGCTGCCGGGTTCGGTGCTGCCGGGCGGGTTCGCCATCAGCGGGCGCAAGACCTACGGCCACCTCTCGGACGGCATGATCTGCTCGGTACGAGAGCTCGAGCTGGGCGACGACCACGCCGGCATCCTGGTGCTGGCCGACGCGCCGCCGCCCGGGACGGATCTGCTGCCGCTGCTCGCGCTGCAGGACGAGGTGCTCGCCGTCGACATCACGCCGGACCGCGGATACGCCATGTCGATACGGGGACTCGCCCGCGAGCTCGCGACGTCGTACGGCATCGGGTTCCGGGACCCGACCGACCGGCAGGTGCCGCCGGCGGGTGCAGGCGGGCATCCCGTCGTCCTCATGTCGCCGCGCTGCGACCGCTTCGTGGCCCGGACCGTCACGGGACTCGACCCATCGGCGCCGTCTCCGCTCTGGCTGCAGACCCGCCTGTATCGCGCGGGCCAGCGGCCGATCTCGCTCGCCGTCGACGTCACGAACTACGTCATGCTCGAGACCGGTCAGCCCTTGCACGCGTACGACGCCGGCGCGCTCAACGGGCCGATCGAGGTGCGTGACGCCGCGGCGGGACAGACCCTGCGGACTCTCGACGGTGCGCTCCGCACGCTGCTCGCGGACGATCTCGTCATCGCCGACGGCTCCGGACCGATCGGGCTCGCCGGGGTGATGGGAGGCGCGAGCACGGAGATCGGTGCCGCCACGACCGACATCGTCGTGGAGGCGGCCCACTTCGACCCGCACGCGGTCGGCGTCACATCGCGACGGCTGGCGCTCGGCAGCGAAGCGTCGCGGCGGTTCGAGCGTGGTGTCGACCCACGGGTGCCGGCGGCCGCCGCCGACCGTGCGGTCGAGCTGCTGGTGTCGCTCGGTGGCGGCTCGGACGCGGGAGGCGGCACCGATGTCGACCGTGTCCCGCCGATGACCGACGTCATCATGGCCGCGGACCTGCCTGACCGGGTCGCCGGGATGACGTACGGCCTGGCCGTCGTCACTGCACGGCTCGAGGATGTCGGCTGCGTCGTGCGGGAGCGCCAGCCCGACTCCGGACCCGCCGCCGACGGCAGCACGGCTCTCCTCGCGGTGACACCACCGACATGGCGTCCAGACCTGCGAGACCCGAACGACCTCGTCGAAGAGGTCATCCGGCTGGAGGGCTACGAGTCGGTGCCCTCCGTCCTTCCGGCGACTCCACCGGGTCGGGGCCTCACGGCCGCTCAGCGGCTGCATCGCCGGGTCGGCCGCGCACTGGCCGGTGCGGGTTTCGTCGAGGTCCTGACCAACCCGTTCATCGGACCGGTCGTGCTGGACGCATTCGGTCTGGACGGCAGGGACCCACGCCGGCGAGTCGTCACCGTGTTCAACCCGCTGTCGGACGAGGAGCCGTGGCTCCGTACGACCCTGCTCGCCGGCCTCGTCGGCGCGGCGCGACGCAACATCGGGCGCGGGTCCAACGACCTCGCGCTGTTCGAGCTGGGTTCAGTGTTTCTGGCCACCGGCTCGGCGGCGGGGCCGCCCGTTCACGCGCCCGTGCCGCGCCCCCCGGTCGACCGGGCGCCGACCGCGAAGGAGCTGTCCGAGCTCGAGGCGCTGTTGCCCGAGCAACCGTGGCACGCGGCGGTGCTGCTCACCGGCGCGCCCTGGCCTGACGGTCCCTGGGGAGCAGGTCGCGTTGCGACGTGGTCGGACGCCGTCGAGGCCGTACGCACCCTCGCCAGAGCCGCCGGCACCCACATCGAGGTGCGCTCGGCTGAGCAACCGCCTTGGCATCCCGGGCGCTGCGCCGAGGTGCTCGTGCACGGCGCGACGATCGGATGGGCGGGCGAGCTCCATCCGCGGGTCCTTGCCGCTCTGGAACTTCCCCCCCGCACGTGCGCGGCAGAGATCGACCTCGACGCGGTCTCTGCCGCCGCGGCGCCGGTCGTGCGGGCCAACGCGTTCTCGAAGTTCCCGCCCGCACTGCGTGACCTCGCCCTCGTCGTGGCGTCTGACGTGCCGGCGGTCGAGGTGACCGATGCCATACGCGACGGCGCCGGTGCGCTGCTCGAGGGCCTACGCCTGTTCGACGTCTACACGGGGAGCCAGCTCGCTGCCGATCGTCGTTCGCTGGCATTTCGGCTTCGGCTCCGGGCGCCGGACCGCACGCTCACCGCTGAGGACGTGTCCGTCGCGGTGGACGCAGCGGTGGCCGAGGCTCATCGACGCACCGGTGCAGTGCTTCGGACATGACGAGCACCCGGTAGCGGCTTCTCCAACACCTGCTGTAGTCACACTGTTACTCTGAGTACATGCTCCTCACTCCCCCGATCGAGTCGGGCTCTCAACTGACGTGGCCACTGCCGCTGCTGCTCCTCGGCATCCTGGCCCTGGTGGCCATGGTCGCGCTCAATGTCGCCGGCGCCGCGTGGGTCGTCCGCCACTACCGCGCCGCATCGGCTCGTATCAAGGCAGCCGTGCAGTACAACGAGGACAGCCCTGCCTGGAGCCAGCACACGGGAGAGCTCGGGAGAGAAGCCGACGCAGCGGAACGCGAGGCCGTCCGGCGCCTGGGTCTGCCGACCTGAAACCCATGGAGTGAGCCGCCGCAACTCGTAGCGCAACCCGCTACTGCATGAGTTTGCAGTGCACTGTATAGTCATGCATTGTGATCCCAACCGTGGCTGTCGCGGGCGCAAGTGGGTACGCGGGTGGCGAACTGATCCGGCTCCTCGTCGCCCATCCGCTACTGAGTGTCAGAACGCTGACCGCCAACTCCAGCGCCGGCGACTCGCTGGGCGATCGTCATCGCCACCTCGGTTCCGCGCTCGACCTCGAGTTTCGCGAAACAACGCCACACACGTTGGCCGGCCACGATGTGGTCTTCCTGGCGCTGCCGCACGGACACTCGGCTGCCCTCGCCGCCGCGCTGCCGGCCGAGACCGTCGTGATCGATCTCGGCGCCGACTTTCGCCTCAGGTCGTCCGCCGACTGGGCGCGCTGGTACGGCGGCAACCATGCCGGCACTTGGCCGTACGGCCTGCCGGAGCTGCCCGGTCACCGTGAGCGCATCGCGGGCGCCGTACGGATTGCGGTCCCCGGCTGCTATCCGACGGCGGCCAGTCTCGGCCTCGCTCCCGGCTACGCCGCCGGGCTGTTCGAGCCCGACGCCGTGGTCGTCGCGGCCTCGGGAACATCCGGTGCGGGGCGCGCGAGCAAGCCACAGCTGCTCGGCAGCGAGGTCATGGGGGCGATGAGCGCGTACGGCGTCGGCGGCACGCACCGCCACACGCCCGAGATCATCCAGAACCTCACCCCGCTCGCCGGCGAGCCGGTGACCGTGTCCTTCACGCCGACCCTCGCGCCGATGAGCCGGGGCATTCTCGCCACGTGCACTGCCAGGGTCCGTGCCGGCGTGGACGCCGCGGAGCTGCGGACGGCGTACGAGAAGGCCTACCAGGACGAGCTCTTCGTCCAGCTGCTGCCCGTCGGCACCTGGCCCACCACCGCGGCGACGCTCGGAGCCAACACCGTTCATCTCCAGATCGCGCACGATGAGGCCGCGGGCCGCGCCGTCGTCGTGGTGGCGCTGGACAACCTCACCAAGGGCACCGCAGGCGCAGCGGTGCAATGCGCCAACCTCGCCCTCGGCCTGCCCGAGGCGACCGGTCTGCCGCTCGCCGGGGTCGCGCCGTGAGCGCTCCGCCGCCGCACCGGACCCGCGACACCTACACGGGCCGCCCGTCGTGAGCGTCACCGCATCCGCCGGCTTCCGGGCCGCCGGGGTCGCCGCCGGGTTGAAGTCGTCCGGCCGACCCGATGTCGCGGTGCTGGTCAACGACGGGCCGATCTTTGCCGCGGCCGGCGTGTTCACGAGCAACCGGGTGCAGGCGGCCCCGGTCGTCTGGTCGCGTCAGGTCCTGTCAGACGGTGTCGTCCGCGCCGTCATCCTCAACGCCGGCGGTGCGAACGCCTGTACGGGTCCGGCCGGCTTCCAGGACACGCACCTGACCGCGGAGCACCTGGCCGCCGCGCTCGGCGTGTCCGCGAGCGACGTCGCCGTCTGCTCGACCGGTCTCATCGGCGAGCGGCTGGACATGCCGGCGCTCCTGGCCGGCGCGGACACGGCCGTCGCCGATCTGTGCGGCGAAGGCGGTGCCGACGCGGCGGCCGCGATCCTGACGACCGACTCGGTCGCCAAGACCGCTGTCGCCCGGCGCGGAGGTTGCACCACCGGCGGCATGGCCAAGGGCGCCGGCATGCTCGCACCCGGGCTCGCCACGATGCTGAGCGTTGTCACGACCGACGCGCTCGCCACGCCCGGGCAGCTCGACAGCGCTCTTCGCGCCGCCGTCTCGTCGACCTTCGACCGGGTCGACTCCGACGGGTGCATGTCGACGAATGACACCGTCCTGCTCCTGGCCAGCGGCGCGTCCGGCGTCGAGCCCGCGTACGGCGACCTGGTCGACGCCGTGCACGAGGTGTGCGCGTCACTGTCCCGCCAGCTCATCGCGGACGCGGAAGGTGCGACCAAGGACATAGCGATCGCGGTGATCGGCGCTGCCGACGAGCCCGACGCGCTCGAGGTGGCCCGGGCGGTCGCCCGCAGCAACCTGCTCAAGTGTGCGGTTCACGGCGAGGACCCGAACTGGGGCCGGGTGCTGTCCGCTGTGGGCACGACCTCCGCGCGCTTCGACCCGTGCCGGCTCGGCGTCTCCATCAACGGGGTGCAGGTGTGCCGGGACGGCGCGGCGTACGGAGACCGTGCGGCCGTCGACATGAGCGCGCGGGACGTGCTCATCACGGTCGACCTCGGCGAAGGAGATGCGACCGCAACGATCTGGACCAACGACCTCACCGCGATGTACGTCCATGAGAACTCTGCGTACTCGACATGACCAGCCCCACATGAACGAGCCCCACATGACGAGCCCACATGAACAGCCCCACATGAACGGCCCCACATGAACGGCGTCGGCATGCCCAGCCTGCACCCGTCCGGCGCCGTGACCGCGGACCCGGGCGCTAGCACGTCCGGACAACTCCCCGTGAACGGGCCGCAGACCAAGGCCCGCATCCTCATCGAGGCGCTGCCCTGGCTCGAGCGCTTCCACGGCACGACCGTCGTGGTCAAGTACGGCGGCCACGCGATGGGCGAACCCGCGCTGCAGCGCGCGTTCGCTGAGGACGTCGTCTTCCTGCGCTACGCGGGCCTCAAGCCCGTGGTCGTGCACGGCGGCGGACCGCAGATCACGCGACACCTCGCGCGCCTGGGGGTGGCGACGGAGTTCCGCGCGGGGCTCCGGGTCACGACGCCGGAGGTCATGGACGTGGCCCGCATGGTCCTTACCGGGAAGGTGCAGCGCGAGATCGTCGGGCTGGTCAACGAGCACGGGCCGTTCGCGGTCGGGGTGTCCGGCGAGGACGCTCACCTGTTCACGGCCGAGCGGCGCTGCGCGGTCGTGGACGGGGAGCCGGTCGACATCGGCCTCGTCGGAGACATCGTGCGGGTGGAGCCGACTCTTGTTGCCGGACTGCTCGACGACGGGCGCATCCCGATCGTGTCGAGCGTCGCCCGCGGTGATGACGGCGCCGTCTACAACGTCAACGCTGACACCGCCGCCGCCGCGCTCGCGGTTGCGCTGGGCGCCGCGAAGCTCGTCGTCCTCACCGATGTGCCTGGCCTCTATGCCGACTGGCCCTCAACCGACGACGTGGTGAGCGAGACCACGGCCGCCGAGGTCGAAATGCTCATGCCGAGCTTGTCCGCGGGCATGATCCCCAAGATGGAGGCGTGCCTGCGTGCCGTCCGCGGCGGCGTCGGTCGGGCCCACCTTCTCGACGGCCGCGTGCCGCACGCCCTCCTGCTGGAGATCTTCACCGACTCCGGAGTCGGCACGATGGTGACGCCATGACCACGATCGCCCGCACCGTGACCGAACGCTGGCCCGAGGCGATCCTGGCGACGTACGCAACACCGACGCTCACCCTCGTCCGCGGCGATGGCGCCACTGTCTGGGACGACTCCGGCCGCGAGTATGTCGACCTTGTCGCCGGCATTGCCGTCAACGTCCTGGGGCACGCCCATCCGGCGATCGTCGAGGCCGTCTCCCGCCAGGTCGCCACCCTCGGCCACGTCTCCAACCTGTACGCGCACCCGGGGGTCGTCGCGCTCGCCGAACGCCTGGTCGCGCTTCTCGGTCGGCCGGACGGGCGCGTGTTCTTCTGCAACTCCGGCGCAGAGGCCAACGAGGCGGCACTCAAGCTCACCCGGCTCACCGGTCGCGCGGAGATCGTCGCGACCGAGGGCGGCTTCCACGGCCGGACCACCGGCGCGCTCGCCCTGACTGGCCAGCCGGCCAAACGGCACCCGTTCGAGCCGCTGGTCCACGGCGTGTGCTTCGTGCCGTACGGGGACACCGCTGCGCTGCGGGCCGCGGTGAGCGAGTCGACCGCGGCCGTTTTCCTCGAGCCCGTTCAGGGTGAGAACGGCGTCATCCCCGCCCCGGCGGGCTACCTGGCCGCCGCCCGCGAGATCACGCGTGCACACGGTGCGCTGCTCGTGCTCGACGAGGTGCAGACGGGCATCGGCCGCACCGGTGTCTGGTTCGCGCACCAGAGTGCCGGCGTCGAGCCGGACGTCGTGACGCTCGCCAAGGGACTCGGCGGCGGGCTGCCGATCGGCGCGTGCGTGGCGTTCGGCGCCGCCGCAAGCCTGTTGGCGCCGGGACACCACGCGTCGACGTTCGGCGGCAATCCCATCGCCTGCGCCGCCGCGCTCGCGGTGCTCGACACCATCCAGGGCGCCGGCCTGCTTGCGCGTGCCTGCACCCTCGGCGACCTGCTCGCCACCGGGATCGAGGGCCTCGGCCACCCGTTCGTCGACCACGTCCGCGGCGTCGGCCTCATGCGTGGGATCGTCCTGACCGCGCCCGTCGCGGCAGCGGTCGAGACTGGCCTCCGCGACGCGGGCTACCTGGTCAACGCGGTCGCGCCGTCCGTCGTACGCCTGGCACCGCCGCTGGTGCTGACCGACGCGCAGGCGGCCGGGTTCCTCGCGGTCCTCCCCGCGGTCCTCGACCGAGCCCGCCCCGCCGACTGACCCCGTCTCCGCAATTGACACGAAGTGGCTGGCGCTGTCGGCGTGTCGCCAGCCACTTCGTGGCAAATCGCGCGGGGGAGGGGTGGCGCGCAAGTACGGTCGCGTACGACGACATCGAGGGTCTGCGACGGAGGAGATGATGTGGGCGGGCTGAGGCACTTCTTGCGGGACGACGACCTGTCGCCGGACGAGCAGACCGCGGTGCTGGACCTCGCCGACGCGATGAAGGCCGACCGCTTCGGCTACCGCCCCCTCGAGGGACCACGCACGGTCGCGGTCCTCTTCGACAAGCATTCGACCCGTACGCGTGTCTCGTTCTCCGTCGGGATCGCCGAGCTGGGCGGCTACCCCCTGGTGATCGACGCCGCCTCCAGCCACGCGAGCCGCGGTGAGCCGGTCGAGGACACGACGCGAGTGCTCGACCGGCAGGCGGCAGCCATCGTGTGGCGGACGTACGGCCAGGATCGCGTCCACACCATGGCGGCGGTGAGCCGCGTCCCGGTCGTCAACGCGCTGACTGACGCTTTCCACCCCTGCCAGCTGCTTGCCGACCTGCAGACGATTCGCGAGCGCAAGGGACACCTCCACGGCCTGACGCTCACCTATCTAGGCGACGGCGCGAACAACATGGCCCACTCCTATCTCCTGGCCGGCGCCACCGCGGGCATGCACGTCCGCATCGGCGCGCCGCAGGCGTACGCCCCCGATCCGGCCGTTCTCGCGCAGGCCCGCGAGCGTGCTGCGGCGACCGGCGGCTCGGTGGCCCACGTCGACGACGCGGCCAAGGCAGTGGACGGGGCAGACGTGCTGGCCACCGACACCTGGGTCTCCATGGGTCACGAGGCGGCCGCCGTCGATCGATCGAGCCCCTTCGTGCCGTACGCCGTGGACGAGAGCGCTCTCGCCCGGGCTGCCGCGGACGCGATCGTCCTGCACTGCCTGCCTGCCTACCGGGGCAAGGAGATCGCCGCGGCGGTGATCGACGGGTCACAGAGCGCGGTCTGGGACGAAGCCGAGAATCGGCTGCACGCGCAGAAGGCGCTGCTCACCTGGCTGCTCGAACGCGCCGGTTAGCGGTCGAGCGTGTCCACCGCTCCCCAGCCGGACGAGCTCACGCGGGACTTCTTCGCGCGGCCCGCCACCGCGGTCGCGCCCGACCTTCTCGGGTGCGTGGTCGAGCACGAGACAGCCGACGGTCTGGTGGGCGTACGCCTCACCGAGGTCGAGGCCTATCTCGGCGAGGACGACCCCGGCTCGCACGCGTACCGGGGGGTGACGCCGCGGACGCGTGTGATGTTCGGACCCCCCGGCCACGCGTACGTCTATTTCTCCTACGGCATGCACTGGTGCATGAACCTCGTCTGCGAACCCGCGGGAAGCGCAGCAGCCGTGCTCCTGCGGGCCGGTGAGGTCGTCACCGGACACGAGCTAGCCACGGCGCGTCGCGGTGGCGCCCCTGCCCGCGACCTGGCTCGCGGCCCGGCGCGACTGACCCAGGCGCTGGGCGTCGACCGCCGCCAGGATGGAAGCGACGTCGTCGACGGTGGGTGCGCACTTCGCGTCCGTGCGGCGGGGTCGCCTGCCGCACGGGTGCTCACCGGCCCGCGTACGGGGGTGGGCGGCGGCGGCGCGACCCAGCCGTGGCGGTTTCATCTCCCGGGGGAGCCCACCGTGTCGCCGTACCGCCCGCACCAACCGCGGCGACGCGCTCCCGGCTCCCGCGAGTAGGGGAGACTTCGCCGGTGGACGACATCATCGACGAGCTGCAATGGCGGGGCCTGCTCGCGCACACGACCGACCTGACAGCGCTGCGGGCGGCCTTTGCCGCGGCGCCGGTCACGTTCTACGTCGGCTTCGACCCGACCGGGCCGAGCCTGCACCACGGCCACCTCGTCCAGGTCCTGACCGCCCGGCGCCTCCAGCAGTTCGGACACCGCCCGCTCGCGCTGGTGGGCGGGTCGACCGGGCTGATCGGCGACCCGCGTCCGGACGCCGAACGGGTGCTCAACCCGCCAGAGGTCGTTGCCGGCTGGGTGGACAGGATTCGCGCCCAGATCGAGCCATTTCTCGACTTCGACGGCGACTCTGCGGCGCGGATCGTCAACAACTTGGAGTGGACCGGCCCGCTCAGCGCGCTCGAGTTCCTCCGGGACATCGGCCGTCATTTTCGGGTCAACAGGATGCTCGCAAAAGAGGCAGTGAGCGCCCGCCTGACATCGGACCTCGGCATCAGCTACACGGAGTTCAGCTATCAGATCCTTCAGTCACTGGACTACCTCGAGCTGCACCGGCGGTATGGCTGCGTCCTGCAGACCGGAGGCAGCGACCAGTGGGGCAACATCACTGCGGGCGTCGATCTCGTCCGCCGGGCCGATGGTGCCTCGGTCCACGCGCTGGCCACGCCCCTGCTGACCCGCGCGGACGGCACGAAGTTCGGCAAGACGGACTCGGCGGGAGCGGTCTGGCTCGACCCAGACCTCATGTCTCCGTACGCCTTCTACCAGTTCTGGCTGAACAGCGCGGACGCCGACGTGCCGACGTTCCTGCGTGTGCTGAGCTTCCGGGACCGGGCGCAGATCGAGGCCCTCGAGTCCCAGACGATCGCTGAGCCAGCGGCTCGAGCGGCGCAGCACGCGCTCGCCGAGGAGCTGACCACCCTCGTTCACGGTGCAGACGAATGCGCGGCTGCGGTCGCTGCGAGCCGGGCCCTCTTCGGTCAGGGTGAGCTCGCCGGCCTTTCCGAGCGCACCCTCACGACGGCCCTTGCCGAGCTTCCCACCGTGTACGTCGAGACGGGCGCGCCCCTGCCCACCGTGGTCGACCTGCTGACGCAGTCGGGCCTTGCGCCGAGCCGATCGGCCGCGCGGCGCACCATCGCCGAGGGCGGCGCGTACGTCAACAACGTCCGCGTGGCCAGCCCGGACGCCGTCACCGCTCCCGCCGACCTGCTGCAGGGCCGCTGGCTCGTGCTTCGGCGCGGACGCAGGAACCTCGCGGGCGTCGAGGTTCGTTGAGCGTTCCTCCCGATCGGGTGCGCGACAAGCTCGGGCGGGACGGACGACAACGGCCATGAGGCCCGGTCTCGGGTACCGCCGGTTTGACTGCGCCACAGGGTCCACCTAGAGTCACTCCTCGCCCCACCACGAGGAACGGCCGCTGAGCGGCCGGTCTGGTGAGGCCGACCTCCGGGATCTGACCCGCACGGGCTGCCGCGCACGACATCGCGCAGCCTCGGGTGGGCGGCAACCGGAACCGCATCGGAGCATCCGGGACTGGTTTGACTCGTCCCCGCACCGACGGGTATGTTAGGCAAGTTGCCCCGATGCCATGTCGAGAGACTAGGCGCCGGTGCGCGACCGCTCCTTGAGAACTCAACAGCGTGCCGAAAGTCAATGCCAAAACAACCCCGTCCGTGGGGTGGGAGAGCCGCTATGGCTCGATCGTCGCACGGCGGATTCCTTTGGTGATGACAGACGATCTAGATGCTAGTTACGTCTGCTCTATTGCCAGATCAAATCGGTCTTCGGACCGGCTCTTAATGTCGGTGCAGCCACCTCGTGTGGCTGGACCTTTAGACATTTATGGAGAGTTTGATCCTGGCTCAGGACGAACGCTGGCGGCGTGCTTAACACATGCAAGTCGAACGGTGAAACACCTTCGGGTGTGGATCAGTGGCGAACGGGTGAGTAACACGTGGGCAACCTGCCCCTGACTTCGGAATAACCTCGGGAAACCGAGGCTAATACCGGATACGACTTCGAGCGGCATCGCTCTTGGTGGAAAGTTTTTCGGTCAGGGATGGGCCCGCGGCCTATCAGCTTGTTGGTGGGGTAATGGCCTACCAAGGCGACTACGGGTAGCCGGCCTGAGAGGGCGACCGGCCACACTGGGACTGAGATACGGCCCAGACTCCTACGGGAGGCAGCAGTGGGGAATATTGCACAATGGGCGAAAGCCTGATGCAGCGACGCCGCGTGAGGGATGACGGCCTTCGGGTTGTAAACCTCTTTCGACAGGGATGAAGCCTTCGGGTGACAGTACCTGTAGAAGAAGCACCGGCTAACTACGTGCCAGCAGCCGCGGTAATACGTAGGGTGCGAGCGTTGTCCGGAATTATTGGGCGTAAAGAGCTCGTAGGTGGTCCGTCACGTCGGGTGTGAAAACCCAGGGCTCAACCCTGGGCGTGCACTCGATACGGGCGGACTAGAGTTCGGTAGGGGAGACTGGAATTCCTGGTGTAGCGGTGGAATGCGCAGATATCAGGAGGAACACCGGTGGCGAAGGCGGGTCTCTGGGCCGATACTGACACTGAGGAGCGAAAGCGTGGGGAGCGAACAGGATTAGATACCCTGGTAGTCCACGCCGTAAACGTTGGGCGCTAGGTGTGGGGGACCTTCCACGTTCTCCGTGCCGCAGCTAACGCATTAAGCGCCCCGCCTGGGGAGTACGGCCGCAAGGCTAAAACTCAAAGGAATTGACGGGGGCCCGCACAAGCGGCGGAGCATG
>Ga0136634_10000609_pt1 | contig 15083 bp, 17 predicted proteins | sample AntDrymUQ8332106_2_FD_104654 | JGI IMG/M metagenome (GOLD analysis project Ga0136634, IMG submission 104654) | Polar desert sand microbial communities from Dry Valleys, Antarctica - metaG UQ833 (21.06) | ecosystem: Environmental > Terrestrial > Soil > Desert | place: Antarctica: Dry Valley... | reverse complement strand
CCCGATGCACCTGCACGGGCACCATGCCGTGGTGCTCGCCCGGGACGGCGTCAAGGCGAGCGGCAGCCCGTGGTGGTTCGACTCCCTCGAGGTCCGCAACGGCGAGAGCTTCGACGTCGCCTTCCTGGCGGACAACCCCGGCGTGTGGATGGATCACTGTCACAACCTCAAGCACGCGAGGCAGGGAATGGTCACGCACTTCATGTACGACGGTGTGACCACCCCTTACCGACTCGGTGACGAGACCGGCAACGTCCCGGAATGAGCCCTCGCCGGGGCTCCTGGGGGACCGGATAGTTTGAGTCCGTGACCCCACCGGCCCCCGAGAGTCCCGGAGCAGAACGGACTGCCGACCTCGGCTACGCCCGGGTCGATGTTGAGCGTGCTGTGCGCACCGGCGACCCGGAAGTGGTCTTCGGCGGTGGCAAGACCCCGACCCAGGTCGTCGGGATCCTCCGCACCCTGCACGAGAAGCATCCCGAACGCGCGGTCTTGGCCACTCGGCTCTCCCCGGAGGGGATCGACCTCGTGCGGGAACAGCTCCCGGAGGCTGTCGTCGACCACGTCGCGATGGCAGTGACGCTGGGGCCGTTCCCGGTCGGCCGCGGGCTGGTCGCTGTGATCAGCGCCGGCACCTCGGACGCCTTCGTGGCTGCCGAGGCCGCCCTCACCGTGACGGTGCACGGGGCAGGGGTGGTGCGGATCGACGACGTGGGAGTGGCCGGCCTGCACCGGGTGCTCGAGGCGCGCGGCCGCTTCGCGGAGGCGGACTGCCTGGTCGTGGTGGCCGGCATGGAGGGCGCCCTGCCCAGTGTGGTCGGTGGGCTGAGCGGCGTACCCCTGGTCGCGGTGCCGACCAGCGTCGGGTATGGCGCCTCGTTCGGTGGCCTCGCTGCCCTGCTGGGGATGCTGAACTCGTGCGCCCCCGGCGTTGCCGTCGTGAACATCGACAACGGGTACGGCGCCGGTGTCTTCGCCGCGCGGGTCGCGCGCCGCGCCCATCCTGAGGAGCCCTCGTGATCGCCTGGATCGACGCGTCCTCGGGGGCCAGTGGCGACATGCTGCTCGGGGCCCTGGCCGGTGTGGGCGTGCCTCTGGGGGTGATGGCCGAGGCGGTGGAGAAGGTGGCGCCGGGTGAGGTGCGGCTCGACGCCGAGCGGGTGCAACGCGGAGGGTTCGCCGCGACCCGTTGCCATGTCCAGGTCGAGGACACCGAGCAGCACCGCACCTGGCGTGACGTGGAGCGGCTGCTCGCCGGGGCGGGCCTGCACGAGGACGTCCGGTCGCTGGCCCACGACGTGTTCGCGCGGCTGGCCGAGGCAGAGGGACGGGTGCACGGCGTACCCGCCGAGGACGTGGACTTCCACGAGGTCGGAGCCCTCGACGCCATCGCCGATGTCGTCGGGGTGTGCGCCGGGGTGGTCCACCTGGGCGTCGAGCGCATCGTCGTCTCGGAAGTGTCGGTGGGGGGTGGCACGGTGAGGACCGAGCACGGCCGCCTGCCGGTTCCGCCGCCGGCGGTGGTCGAGCTTCTCCGTGGGGTGCCGAGCTCCGGGGGCCCGGTGGCACTCGAGCTCTGCACGCCCACCGGTGCCGCGTTGCTGACCACGCTGGCCGACGACTGGGGCGCCCAGCCGGCGATGGTGGTCGACCAGGTGGGTGTCGGTGCGGGTGCGCGGGACCCCGAAGGGCACGCCAACGTCGTCCGGGTGCTGCTCGGGGAGCTGCACTTCGAGCCGCTCGGCGCCGGCTCCTCCACCGAAGCCGTCGGCGGAGGTGCGGTGCTGCTGGAGACGAACATCGACGACCTAGACCCACGGATCTGGCCGGTCGTGATCGCTGCCCTGCTGGAGGCCGGGGCGAGCGACGCGTGGCTCACCCCGATCCTGATGAAGAAGGGGCGTCCGGCCCACATGCTGAGTGTCCTGGTGGGCGGTGACCGTGCGGACGCCGTACGCCGGGAGATCCACCGGCAGACCTCCACCATCGGTCTGCGCGAGGTGGCTGTCGGCAAGCACGAGCTGGCGCGCGAGATGACCACGGTCGAGATCGAGGGACACACCATCGCGGTGAAGGTGGCCCGGTTGGGCGGGGACGTGTTCAACGTGCAGCCGGAGTTCGAGGACGTCGCCGCGGCAGCGTTTGTCCTGGGGCGACCGGTCAAGACGGTGATGTCCGAGGCCGTGGCGGCGGCTCACGGGCTCCTCTGATGGTGACCCGCTCGTGGATCTGACGCTCATCGCGCTCGTCTTCGCAACGATCTTCGTGGTCGAGCTGCCCGACAAGACGTTCATCGCCGCCCTGGTGCTGTCCACCCGTTACCGGCCGCTCGCGGTCTGGGTGGGGGTCGGCCTGGCCTTCTTCGTCCAGACCCTGATCGCGGTGCTGGCGGGCCACCTGGCGACGTACCTCCCGGAGGTGCTGGTCAGGTCCGTGGCTCTGGTGATCTTCCTGGGCGGGGCCGTGATCCTGTTCCGCTCCGCCCCGGGGGCCGACGAGGGTGAGCAGCAGACCGAGGAGGAGTACGCCGGCAAGGCGACCCATGCACACACCGGCATGAAGGCGGTCGTCGCCTCGTTCCTGGTGCTGTTCGCCGCCGAGTGGGGCGACCTCTCACAGCTGCTGACGATCAGCATGATCGCGAAGTACGGCCATCCGCTGAGCGTCTTCATCGGTGCCTGGGCGGCGCTACTGACGGTCTCCGGTCTCGCCGTGCTCGCCGGTCGGGTGCTGCTGCGCTACATCAAGCTCTCCACCGTCCACTACGTCGGCTCGGCGGTCTGCCTGGTCCTGGCGGGGATCACCGCCTTCGAGCTGCTGTCCTGAATCCCCGAAGGCCGCACCGGCCTAGGCTGCTCCCATGAGCGAACCCATGAGCGCCGCAGCCAGTCCCGGGGTCTCCAGCGAGGTCGGCAGGCTGCGTACGGTGCTGCTCCACCGCCCCGGACCGGAGCTGCAGCGCCTGACACCGCGCAACAACGACAAGCTGCTCTTCGACGGGATCCCGTGGGTGAGCCGCGCCCAGGAGGAGCACGACACGTTCGCCGAGGCGCTGCGCAGCCGTGGCGTCGAGGTGCTCTACCTGACCGAGCTGCTCGTGGAGACCCTCGCCAGCGAGGACGCCCGCAGCCGCGCCATCTCGGCCGTGACCGCATCGCTCCGGCTCGGTGACACTCTCCGGGACCACCTGCTCAGAGTCCTGGGCGAGCTCTCACCAGAGGGGCTCAAGGACGTGCTGACCGCCGGACTGCGCAACGACGAGGTGCGCGGTGGCTTCGGGCTGGTGACCAGTCTGCTGCACAGCGACGATTTCCTGATCGACCCGCTGCCCAACCTCTTGTTCACCCGCGACTCCAGCGTGTGGATCCGTGACAAGGTCGCGATCACGTCACTGGCCATGCCGGCCCGCGAACGCGAGTCCCAGCTCACCGAGCTGATCTACACCCACCACCCGCGGTTCGCGTCGACCGCCAAGATCCATGGCTGGCACCGGGAGCACGTCGAGGGGGGCGACGTACTCCTGATGGCACCAGGCGTGATCGCGGTCGGCGTCGGCGAACGTACGACGCCGGCGGGCGTCGAGCGGCTCGCCCGCCAGGTCTTGGCCGACGGTGGGGCGCACACCGTGCTCGCTGTCCCGATCGCTCAGGAGCGCGCGACGATGCACCTCGACACGGTCTGCACAATGGTCGACGTCGACAAGATCGTGATGTACCCCAATGTCGCCGACCAGCTCACCGCGCACGCGGTCACCGCCGGTGACGACGGCACCCCGTTGGTGGCCTCTGCCGAGCCGTTCCTGGTCGCCGCCGCGAAGGCGATGGGGATCGACACCCTGCACCAGATCGACACCGGGCTCGACCCGGTGACAGCCGAGCGCGAGCAGTGGGACGACGGCAACAACACCCTGGCCGTCGCACCGCGGGTGGCGGTCGCCTACGAGCGCAACGTGGAGACGAACAGCCGGCTCGAGCAGGCGGGCATCGAGGTGATCGCGATCTCCGGCTCCGAGCTCGGATCGGGCCGGGGCGGACCCAGGTGCATGTCCTGCCCGATCGCTCGCGACGAGGTCTGAGCCGCGGCTCCACCGGCACTCGCCGGTCCGGCAAACAGTTCGTGAACAGAAGATGCCCGACCGGTGTTGACGGGGGGGACAACATCGGCCGGGCATCTTCAACGGTAATGCATGCCCTGAGCGCCGACAACTACCGGGCCAACCAGATGTGGACCGGGGTGATCCGGGCCCTGACGAACGGGTCAGCGAATGGTCAGTTGCCGGCTGGCCAGACCCGCTCGCGCCGCCCGTTCCTCGGAGGTCAGCGGCGTGGAGATGGCCAGTGCTTCGTCGAGGGCCGTGACCAGCTTCGCGGCCGGTCTCTCGAGGGCCTCGCCCCCGGTTCCCAGGGGCAGGTCCCAGACCGGCACGACGAGACCGTGCGCCCGGAACATGCCGATCAGGCGGTCGTCATCGACCAGCCTCTCGGTGCGGGTGGCGTGCAGCCGGGCGAAGGCGTCGAGGACGCCGTCCTCGTCGTGCGGGAGCACCCAGCGGAGGTACTCACGGTTGCCGATGGAGGTCCAGTACGCCGCCTCCACGCCGGCCAGTCGGCGGGTGGGCGCCGCTGCCTCGTTGGCCTGCTGGAGGGCAGCGGCCATCGAGCCGTCCGCGTCCTCGAGGTCCGCCACCCAGTAGTCGAACCCGTCGTGCACCGTCACTTCGAGCGGCTCGTCGCTGAGGAGGTCCTGTAGCCGCGGTCCGACCCCCGGCGACTCGGCCAGCCCGACCATGTTTCCGGGCTCGGAGTCGAGTGCCTTGCGGAGCACAGCGGCCAGGTCGCGACTCGGGTCTCCGTACGCATGCTGGACCTGGAGACCCAGCCAGACACTGCCGTCCTCGCGGACCAGCGCCGGGGCGGCCCCGGGGAGCAGTGAGCACACCTGCACGTTGCGGTCCGTGTCCAGGACGCGCAGGGGCGCCGTGGCAGCGGGCACGAACTCACGGAGCGCGACGACGTCCGCCTCGCTCGGCAACCCCTCGAAGGGTCGGGCGACGAAGGCCGGCGGTGCGCCGTCGCCGGCGCCGTGACAGGCCTTGAAGCGGCGGCCCGATCCGCACGGGCACGGCTGCCGAGCGCCCAAGCGGGTGCCGTCGCCGGAAGCCTCCGCCGGTGCGGTCGTGGTGCGGTTGCGCTGGCGAGACTTCTTTCCCATGCCCGAAGACTAGATGGGGGGCCGGCGCCGCGATCGGTGGCGCCGGGTCAACGAAACCGGGTCAACGAAACTGGGTCAGGCGAACTCGAGCACCGCGTGCACCGTGGTGCGCGAGCGCGTGGACTCCACCCACCAGCGGGAGGCGAGGGTTTCCACGATGTACAGGCCGCGGCCGGCGAGGTCGGAGACCCCGGCGTCGCGGCGCTCCGGGGTGCTCAGCGCACCGCCGTCGGTGACGGCGATGTCGAGGCTGGTCGCTCCGGCGACCCAGGCGACCTGCATCGTCCCGTCGGCGAGCGGATGGGCGTGGCGGACGGCGTTGGCGACGAGTTCGCTGACGACGAGCCGGGCGTCATCACGGTGCTTGTCACACGTGTCGAGCCTGCGCATCCACTCGACGAGCCGTTGCCGGGCCACCGAAGCGCTCTCGGGGGCGAAGGGAAGCTCCAGCGCCACCAGATCGTCCTCCTCAATACGTCGCACCGCGTCAGCCATGACTACCTCCGAGATGGGTCGTGGCCCCACCGGCCGACCCAGGTATCCGACATTTTGCCCATCTCTACTGTCCGTAAACTCATCCGTCGAAAGTTCTCACGTGCGCCACGGCTGCCCCGGGGGTGTCGGTGATGATGGCCTGCACCCCGATGCTCGCGCAGAGGTCGATGTCCGCCGGCTCGTTGACTGTCCAACAGTGCACGCGGACGCCGCTCTTCACGATGCGCCGAACCATGTCCGGGTGCTCGCGGACGAAGTCGACGCCCGGTCCCGCGATCCAGTCCGAGTCCACGAACGGCCGCGAGCGGTACCACTGGGTGGGGTTCTTCATCAGGAGCACCAGGTCGAGGTCGGGGGCGAGGCGTCGGATCCGACGCAGGGCCACCCAGGAGAACGACATGATCCGGGCCGGGCTGTCCTTGCCCGCCCATCCGAACTCGTCGAGCAGCTGCACCAGTCGGCGCTCCACCAGTCCGGCGTATCGGGTGGGGTGCTTGGTCTCGATGGCCAGCTCCACCCGGCGCGGGTAGTCGGCCGCGGTCTCGAGCAGCCGACGCATCGTGAGCACCTTGGCGAGCTCAGGGTCGATGTCCGGAGCTTCGTCGTCCAGGTCCGCCCAGGGGTGCTTCCACGCGGAGAAGTCGAGATCCTCGAGGTCGGCCAGCTCCATCGCGGAGACGATCCCGTCGCGGTGCGCCGTACGCCTCAGGTCACGGTCGTGGACGCAGACCAGGTGGCCGTCGGCGGTCAGGCGGACGTCACACTCGAGGGCCTCGGCGCCTTCGTCCAGAGCGGCCACGTAGGCACCGAGCGTGTGCTCGGCGTTGGTAGCACTCGCGCCACGATGGGCCACCACCTGCGGCCGACTCGGGACCATGGCGCCATTGTGCATGCCCGGCGCGCGAGATCAGCGGTCCGGGCCGAGGTGGCCTCCGGAACGATCCACGAGTGCCGGCTCCCTGAGCTCGATGAAGATCGAGTGGCTGCGGGTCTCGCCGATGTTCATGCCCGAGTGCTCCTGTGCGTCGAGCCATCGCGCCTGGAAGGCCGACAGTTCCACCTCGACCTCACGCTCGCCGGCCACAACCTGCGACGGAAGTCGCCGCCGTACGCCACAACAGGCAGGAGGCAGCAGAAGTCGCGCACTCGCAACGCGCTCGTCGAGGCCGCTCGCGAGCTCCTCTCCGAGGGCCAGCTCCCGGGCGTGCGTCCGGGGGCGGAGCTCCCGGTGCTGAGGCAGGGGAGGGCCATCGGCTGGATCCTGGAGGCATTGTCACCACTCGACCTCTGGCGCAAGCAGAGGCATCTGGCCGTGCGCATCCGCTCGTTGGCCGGCATCGAGTTTCTGGTCTGGCTGGTCGACGTCGCCGGGCTCTCCCGCAGGCGCGCGTTCGAGGTGATGCGAGAGAACGCGCACGCCGCCCTTTTTGCGTCGTTGACTATGCGGCGTGGGCGGACCTAGTGTCGGTTGAGCGAGCTCCCCACGTCCCCGAGGTGGCGACAAGCGATGGGATGGTTGGACCGCGTTCGTCGCGGCAGGACCGGTATAGCGATCACGCTGGCGATCGCGAGCGTCGGCATGGTCGGTCTGGCGGTGGAACCCGACATCGTGGGCAGACGTGCAGCGCCCGCGCCTTCCGAGGTCGCCGATGGTCGGGCGTCCGAGCCGGGTCTGGTGGCTGACCTCGGTCCACAAGTCGCGGCTCGCGCTGGCCTGCTGGCGAACCCTCCGCCGGCACGACGGCTGAGGTCGGGTCTCACGAGCCTGGCGCGGATGAGCAGGAGCGAGCTCGACGGGCTGATCGACGCCTACTGGGGTGAGGGCGCTCCGGCCGCGGACAAGCTGGCGATCTTCGACAAGTTCTGGAGCTACGCGGACGCGCACTATGCGGCGTTCCAGGGCATCAGGGTTGACTGGCGCGCTGAGCGTCGCCGCTATCGCGACGAGGTGGCGGCGGGGGTCAGTCGCGGCCGGTTCGCTGCGATCATGAATCAGCTCTCGCTGGCGCTCCGCGACTCTCACTCGTTGGCCTTGGACTGGCCGGTGAACGTGGACACGGTTCCCGACCGCGGCGTCCCGCTCTTCGGTCTGAGCGGCTGGGTCGCCGACCCGTCGGGCGCGTGCATGACGGCGCAGAGGGACGGCTCCGCGTTGGTGTACTCGGCGATGCCGGACCATCCGCTGGGTCTCGAGCCGGGCGATCGGATCCTTGGGTACGACGGGGTGCCGTGGCGGGTCCTCTACAAGCGCCTGTTGCGCTGGGAGCTGCCGTTATGGCCGATCTCATGGGGGTCCTCGAGGAGTGCCTACGAGCACACCTTCGTCATGTCCGCGGGCCTGAACTGGCACCTCTTCGAGACCATGGACATCGCGAAGCACGATGGCGGGATCATGCACCAACCGACCAGCCTGATGCCCGGTCCGCTCTTCTGGGGCTTCTGCGCCGAGCAGCTCGCCATTCCAGGGGTGCCCAAGCCCGCGTACTTCTCGGGTGACTTCGCCACCGGGGGGATCGTCGAGGACAGCAATGTCGGGTACGTCTACGTCTGGAGCTTCGACGGTGCCGCCCGCGAGGACTTCGCCGCGGTGGTCCATCAACTGACCCAGGTCGACCAGGTTGACGGCCTGATCATCGACCTGCGGTTCAACGACGGCGGAATCATGTCCGCGCCGTTCGATGCCCTGGGAGAGCTGGCGGCGCATCCCACACCGACCATCGCCATGGATGGACGAGCGAGCGAGCATCGACACTTCGCAATGAAGGAGGTCGTCCCGCCCAGCGAGTTCCTCCTCGACTACGCCTACGACGACGAGGCGGGCACCAAGGAGCGGGTTCCCGGCTCGTTCGCCGGCCCCGTGGCCCTGCTGGTCGGACCCGGCGCCGTGAGCGCCGGAGACATCGCGGCCCTGGTGACGACGTACCTGCCGCGCTCTCGTACGTTCGGCAGGTCGACGGCGATGGCCGTCGGGCTGCCGACCCAGCCGGCCCTCGGTACCGAGCTCGACCTGGGCCCGGACTGGTTTGCCCGGGTGGCCGAGACCAATGCCTTCCACGTGCGCTCACCCGGCAACTACCTGATCCACGACGAGTTCCCCGTGGACCAGCGAGTCTGGCTGCGTCCTCGAGACGTCGCCGCCGGGAAGGACACGGTCGTCGAAGCCGCGCTGCGCTGGCTGGGCCACAACGGCGCGGACTAGGAGCACGCCGAACCAGCGCTCACCGCTGGCTGCGCAGGAACTTCCCGAAGTGAGGGACGGTGAAGGCGACCGTGCCGCGCTCGCCGGAGAACACCAGGCCCTTCTTGATCAGGCCGTCGCGGGCGGGGGAGAGGGACTGCGGCTTGCGGTCAAGGAGCTTGGCGATGTCGGCCGTGCTGACCGCGAGGTCGCCGGTGCCCTCGCCCAGGTCGGCCATCGCGACCATGTAGTCGCGCTCGGCGGGGGTGGCCCGGTCGTAGCGTGCGCCGAAGAACCCGACGGCCAGCTCGGCCTCGGCCTCGGGGGCGGCCTGCATCACATCGGTCCAGCGGATCGGGGTGTCCACGGCGACGTCCCAGGTCACCTTGCCGTAGGCCTGCACGAAGTAGGGGTAGCCGTCGGTGAGGCGGTAGAGCTCGTCGAGTGCCTTGGGCTCGAAGGCCGCGTCCTCGGTGTTTGCCGGGAGGGTCCAGGCGCGCTCGGCCATCTCGCGGGGCAGCCGGTCGACTGAGACGTAACGGAACAGGCGCTCGGCGTACGACTTGGAGGCGGCCAGGACGACGGGTAGGTGCGGGAGTCCGGCGCCCACGACCAGCAGCGGCGCGCCCTGCTGGCTGATCTCGTGGCAGGCGCCGCATAGGGCGCCGAGCTCGGCGGGTGGCAGGTCCTGCATCTCGTCGATGAACAGGGCGACGCCGACACCGAGGTCACCGGCGAGCGAGGCGACATCGGTGAACAGCTCGATCAGGTCGAGCTCCAGGTCGCCGGAGTCCGCGCGTCCGGTCGCGGCGAGCACGTCAGTCGGTGGCTGCCAGCGGTGCTGCCGCGCTCCGGCCCTGCGGTCCTTGAGCTCGGTGCGGAGTGCGAACGCTTTGAGTACGCCGGTGACCTGTTCGACCCGCGCCTGGTCGCGGTGCCGGTGGGCGACCTCGCGCAAGGCGGCGTGCACCGCCTGGGCCAGGGGGAGCCGCAGTGACTGGCCGGGCCGCGCCTCGATCTTGCCGGTGCCCCAGGCGCGCTTGACCGCCAGGCTGCGCAGCGAGTTGAGCAGCACCGTCTTGCCGACGCCGCGCAGCCCGGAGAGCACCATGCTGCGGTCGGGCCGGCCCGCGGCGACCCGCTCGAGAGTGATCTCGAACTGCTCCAGCTCACGGTCCCGGCCGGCCAGCTCGGGTGGGCGCTGACCCGCGCCGGGCGCGTAGGGGTTCCTGATCGGATCCACGATCGGAGGTTATCGGGATGTCTACCGAATCTCGTAGATTTCGCTAGCGAGTCGTCGCGAGACCTGCGCGTAGGGCGTCGATCAGGGTAGGCACGTCCTCGATCGGGAGGCGGAAGGTGCCGGTGCACTCGCCGCCGCGCCACAGCGAGAGCAGGACCAGGCCGTCCTCGTGGTGCCACCGGACGCGCAAGGACCGCGCATCACCGCGGGTGTCGAGGAAGAACTCGGCTCCCAGCGGTGTCGGTGCGACCGTGGCCATGCCCGATTCTCCCTCGCGAGTCGCTCGGAGACCAGAGCCTCAGCCGCCACGCCCCGGTGGCTTGTCGCAGTAACGTGGTCGGGTGCCCGAGCTGCCCGAGGTCGAAGCCTTGGTCCAGGACCTGTCCCAGCGCCTGGACGGTCGTGCCATCGTGCGTGTCGACATCGCGGCGTTCAGCTGCCTGAAGACCTACGACCCCCCGATCTCCGCGCTCGCCGGCGCGATGGTCGACGGGGTCACCCGCCACGGCAAGTTCCTAGACATCGACGTGTCCGGAACCCACCTCGTGCTGCACCTCGCCCGAGCGGGCTGGGTGCGCTGGAAGCAGGAGGTGCCACCCGTTCCTCCGAGGCCGAGCAACAAGTCACCGCTGGCCGCTCGCATCGTGCTGGACAACGGCTCCGGCCTCGACATCACCGAGGCCGGCACCCGCAAGAGTCTCGCTTTGTACGTCGTCCGAGACCCCTCCGACGTCGAGGGCATCGCCCGGCTCGGACCGGACCCGCTCGCCGACGAGTTCACCGTCGAGGTGCTCGGCGGGATCCTGCACCGTGCCGGCCGGGCGCAGATCAAGGGGGTGCTGCGTCATCAGGGCACGATCGCAGGCATCGGGAACGCCTACTCCGACGAGCTGCTGCACGCCGCGAGGATGTCGCCCTTCAAACCCTCGAACAGCCTGAGCGAGACCGAGCTGCAGACGTTGCACGACGCCATCCGCAAAGTTCTCGGCGACGCGGTGGCGCGCTCGGCCGGCCTGGCGGCCAGTGAGCTCAAGGGCGAGAAGAAGAGCAACATGGCGGTGCACGGCCGCACCGGGATGGTCTGCCCGGTGTGCGGCGACACTGTGCGCGAGGTCAGCTTTGCCGACTCGAGCCTGCAGTACTGCGCCACCTGCCAGACCGGTGGAAAACCGTTGGCCGACAGGCGGATGTCCCGTCTGCTGAAGTAGCCTGCCCCACATGATCGAAGTTCCAACGATCGAGGTCGCCCAGGTCCCCGATCCCATCCCTGAGGGCGTGACCGTCCTTGACGTACGCGAACCGATCGAGTGGCGCCACGGTCGCATCGAGGGTGCCGTGCACATCCCGCTCACCGAGCTACCTGATCGGGCGAGCGAGCTCCCGGTCGACCAGCAGCTGCTGGTGGTCTGCAAGGTGGGCGCTCGGTCGTCCCAGGCGACCGCGTTCCTGCGAGAGAAGGGCTTCGAGGCGGTCAACCTCGCGGGCGGGTTGATCGACTGGGCCGAGTCCGGGCGGGCGATGGTTGCGGACTCCGGCGACCCGCTCGTCGTCTAGCTTCCCTAGCCACCCCGGGCGCAACCAAGTCGACCGAGATCAACCGGCGAAGGCCGCGGGAAGCGGGAGCCAGAGGGCGTCCTCCAGCCGCCTGAGGTACTCCGCACGCGGCACCTCCACCACGCCGAGCGTCTCGAGGTGAGGGGTCTGCCACTGGGTGTCGAGCAGCCGGAGGCCGGCGCACTCGTCGCTCAGCCGCTCCACGAGTCCCATCAGCGCGACCTTCGAGGCGTCGCGCACACGGGTGAACATCGACTCCCCGGCGAACAGGCCGCCGATGGCGACGCCGTACAGCCCCCCGGCGAGCTCTCCGTCGCGCCACGACTCGACGGAGTGCGCCCAGCCCAGCGCGTGCAGCTCGGTGTACGCCGTGATGATCTCGTCGTCGATCCAGCCGCCCGACCGGGACGGGTCCGCGCAGCCCGAGACGACCTCGGCGAACGCGGTGTCCACTCGGATCTCGAAGCGCCGGGCGGACTGGCGCATCGACCGGGTCACCCGCAGTGACGAGAGGGGGAGCACGCCGCGCTGCTCCGGTGACCACCAGGCCAGCTCGGACCGCCCTCGCCCGGATCGGCCGCTACCGGGGCCGTCGACGGCCATCGGGAAGAGCCCGCGGCGGTAGGCGGCGAGCACGGTGCCCGGGGCGAGGTCGGCACCGATGGCCACCAGGTCCCCCTCGCCTGAGTCAGCACGTGGGAAACCCCAGGAGGTGGGCGACGGTTCGACGGGCACCGGCTCATCGTCTCAGGGGTGTGGGGGGGTTTGTAGGCTTCACGCATGAGCCTCTCCAAGCGCATTGGTCAGACGTTCGCGCCCAAGATCACCGAGCTCGCGCCCAACATCACGTCGGGCTTCGTGCACCAGGCTCTCGAGCGCGCCATCCGTGGCCTCGGCCCGCTCGACAGTGCTGCGATGGCGGCCGAGAAGCAGCTCGACGAGCAGAAGGGTGACGTCGAGAAGGCCATCGGGGAGGTGATCGAGAACAACGTCCGGCTGGCAGGTGCGCAGGGCTTCCTGACCAACATCGGTGGCCTGGTCACGATGACCGTCATGGTGCCGACCAACATCACGGGGCTGGCGCTGATCCAGTGCCGGATGGTGGCGGGGATTGCCCACCTGCGTGGCTACGACCTCGCGGACAAACGCACGCGCAACGCGATCCTGGCCAGCCTCCTCGGTGAGGAACGGGTGCTCGCGCTCATCAAGAAGAAGAAGATCCCGGGCACTCCGATGGCCCTGGCGACGGCACCGGTCCACGACCCGCAGCTGGACGTCGTGATGGCCAACGAGGTCGCCTCCGAGCTGATCACCATGGTGGCCGGCAAGCGGATCGCCACCACCGTGGGCCGTCGGGTGCCCGTGGTCGGGGGACTTGTCGGAGCGGGTGCAGACGGGTTCTCGACGTGGAAGATCGGCCGCTACGTCGACCGCGAGCTCCTGCCACGCAACCGGCGGTAGAGCGCCAGCCCGGCACGGGCCAACGGGTTGGTCCGAGACATCGCGACCAGTCGCTCCTTGGCCTTGTAGGTGCGCGTCGCGTGGAACCGGTCGAGCTGACCCATCAGGTCCTCGATCACTCCGTGCAGCTCGATCTCCGCGTCACGCAACCGAGCGCTCTCGTTGGTCATCATGGCGAGCGCGTCGATGGCCGCCTCGGCGACCGGGTGCTCGTCACAGGTGTCGGGGTCGACGAAGGGCTTCGGGTCACCGGGAACCAGGTCGTCGAGATCGCCGACCACGTCGTACCCGCGCAGCGCCAGCTCGCTGACCCAGGAGCGACCGAGGTCGCTCGCCCAGCGGTGCGCGTCGTCGGGCAGCGCCAGTCGCGGCGAATCAGCTCGCTGCGAGAGGTGCTTGTGCACCAGCATCTCGCGGACGAACCTGCGGTAGTGGTGGTTCGGGAGCACGTCGTTGAGCCGCTCGTTGAGCCGCCGAATCATCGCGGACTCAGGCACCCCGAGTGAGGTGTTGGCCCTCGCTGTCGGCGTGAACTCGTCTGGGTCGATGCCGAACAGCCCCGCGAAGCGCTGCCAGAGCAGAGTGCTGCTCGACCCTGGCGGAGGGACGGTCACGAGGTGGACCCGTTCCCGGGGGATCGACTCGGCCCAGCGGTCCAGGACGTCCGGCACCTCCTGGACGCCCCAGAACCACTGCGCCACCTCGGCGTCGCGCTGCTCGTCACGCAGGTTCTCCAGGAACCGGGCGTAGTCCTTGGTCCGCCGGTGCTTGACGTTCTCCTGCCACTCGGCGGGGATCTGGCGCACCAGGTCCCGTGCGGAGAATACGATGTGGATCTCTGCGTCGGGACCCAGGGACTCCAGGGCCCGGGCCACCTGCACCCGCGAGGCGGTGCCCAGGATCTCGTGGCTGATGATCGAGGTGCCGGGCCAGTTCCTGACCTCGGCGGCGAGCCGCTCCCACGCGCCGCCCGCCTCGCGTTCGAGGCCACCCCAGGGCAGCTCCATCAGGTCGAGCGCGGCGAGGAAGTGGGCGTCGTGGCGCTGCGCCGCGTAGAGGATGCCGCGCTCGCTCAGGGCGTCGCGGTGGGTGAACAAGATGTCCTGCACGAACGAGGTGCCGGTCTTGGGGGCTCCCACGTGGAGGAGTACGCGTCGGGTCACGGCCAACCTCCCTGGCGCCAGGTCCGGAGACAAGCCGTCACGGCCAGCTCGAGGGTGCGTTCACGGTCGACGATGCCGGGAAGGCGATGGTCCGTGGGGGCCAGGGCGTCCGGTTCACCGTGCACAGGGTAGCCAGCGTGACGGAGCTCCTCGGCGCCGGCCGCGGCCACCTCGCGCGCCCACGGCAGGGAGGGCGGCGGGGTGACGGGCAGCGGCACGTCGCCGGACTCCGCGGCGCGCTCGTCCAGCAGGACGACCAGCGTGCGCGACAGGGCGCGCACACGCGCAGGCCCTTGGGTGAGAGCCGTCAGCCGGTTGAGGCGCCGGAGCAGGTCGGAGAGGGCTGCGTCGCCGGTGCACCGGATCTCGGCCGGGCGGGCGCGCAGGATTCCGGCGACGAGGGTGGCGGCCCTCGCCGCGTCCCGGGCGACGACGACATGCAGCGGCTCGCGGCGTCGGTTCTTCAGCCGGTTCGCGATGGCGGTCACGTCGATCGGCTCTGGGAGCCGTCCGGCCGCCTCGGCACGGCGCCAGAGGGCGCTCCACTTCAAGATGCCGCCGTTGCGGACGGTCTCGGCCCAGTGCTCGCCCATCATCACCTCGACGGGGCGGGCGATCACCACGTGCACGGGGCGCCGCTGCGTCTCCACGAGGCCGTGGGCGAGCAGGCTCCGGCGTACGGCGGCGACGGTGGCAGGCGACCCGTGCAGCATGAACCGGCGTCGCCAAGGTGCCGGCCATCGAGTGCGTTGTTGCTCAGGCGGCGGGGGAGGAACCT
>Ga0136634_10000608_pt1 | contig 15107 bp, 11 predicted proteins | sample AntDrymUQ8332106_2_FD_104654 | JGI IMG/M metagenome (GOLD analysis project Ga0136634, IMG submission 104654) | Polar desert sand microbial communities from Dry Valleys, Antarctica - metaG UQ833 (21.06) | ecosystem: Environmental > Terrestrial > Soil > Desert | place: Antarctica: Dry Valley... | reverse complement strand
CTTCGATTGCGTCATACACGGCCGCAGCCATTTCGGCTTGCGACTTTCGTGCGACAAAGCCGGGGACGGCTCGGGCGAGCTCACCATCGCTGGCAAACGCCGCAACGGTTCTGGCGCGCAGAGTTTCTTCCTGGCGCACTCGCGCCGAGGGCATTGTCACGCCGGAATATCAGGCACCAGACGCATTTCAAACTGCGCCAGCGTGTCCTTGATCTGCAATTTGCGCTTCTTCATTCGCCGTAACGCCAGATCATCGATACTCAATTGCGCCGAGAGGCGGTCGATGGCGGCGTCCAGGTCGCGATGTTCGACCTGCAGCTCGATCATGCGGCACTTTATTTCATCCTGGTCCATTGCTGTGCCAAGTTGGCAAGAAGGGCGAACGATCGAAGTAAGCCAGAAACACGCACCGCATGCGCAGGTAGCAAAAACGCGCCAAAGCCGATGATAGACTGCTCAAAACGACCCTTATATCTTGTGTCCAGCTTTAAAGTCAGCGCCTGTGTAGCCACTCATATCGGCGATCGTCACGAACAGCAGGACCGTGTCGCCATCATCACGAGCGAGCGCAACCCCGGAGCCATGTTGGCGATTGTCGCTGACGGCATGGGCGGTCGCACGGGTGGCAGGCAGGCCGCTGATCAGGTCATTTCCACCGCCGAGAGCCTGTTCTGCGACATGTCAGAACACGACTCGACCTATCGCGAACTGCTGCTGCATCTGGCTGCTGAAGCGCATACCGTCATCCGCCTGACCGCTGTTTCGAGCGAAAAAGAACCCCACTCGACGGTGTGTGCGCTGATTGTCAAGAAGCAATACGCGATCTGGGCTCATGCCGGAGATTCCCGCCTTTACTTTTTCCGCAACGGAAAACTCATTCATCAGACCGAAGACCAGACGTATGCGCAACAGCTGCGCGAGGAAGGCCGCTTTGAAGACGCCGAGATCGCCGCGCAGCGCTACAAGAACATCTTAGTCAGCGCGCTTGGCATCAACAAGAAGCCCAAGGTTCTCATCGGTGAGGAGCACAGCCTCAGGGAGGGCGACGTCTTTCTGTTGGCGAGTGACGGAATGTGGGCTTACTTCGAGCCCGACGAACTCGCGCACTTGTTAACGGACCTGTCGCCGCGCGATGCGTCGGAAGAGATGATGGCATTAGCGCGCGAGCGAAGCGAAGGACGCGGCGACAATCTCTCGCTTGCCATCGTCAAGTTTGAACCGTTGCCGGTGCGGCGCGGCTGATTACTCGGCAGTTAAGCGCCCAGCAGCATTCCGTCAGTTAACATTTTTAGTTGCCTGTTGCGGTGCGAATCTTCGCTGTGCTGTGATCGCGAGTCCGCTGACCACGCTCGCAAACCGATCCCCGCGCACTGCGGTTGCGCGCGGAAACGCCGCTGCCAGTTGCCCAGCCAGAAAATCCAGCCCGGTGGACCCGCCGGTGAAATAAATTGCATCAACCCGGTCTTGTGCGATCTGCGCCATTTTCACGGTCTGGCGCGCGGTCTCGACGATACGACCAACCTCTTCCTGCAATGCAACTTGCTGTTCGTGTTCGACGAAAGAAAGCTGAAGCCCCGCCTCCACAAAATCGAGCGCGATAATCGCCTCACCGGATTCAGAGACTTTGATCTTGGCGTCCTCGGCGCGCGCTGCCAGGTCGTGACCTCGATGCTGCTCGAGTACACGCATCAGGCGCTGGTGGGCAATCTGATCGTCGTACATGTTGCGCATCATTTTGAGCTCAACAATGCGATTCGGAACGTACGTGGTGTTTATCAGGTGCCACGTGGCGAGGTCAAAATAGATCTTCGATGGCACCGGCAGCCCGCCGGGTCCATCGCCGTTCATGCCGAGCACCGGCATGATCTTCGCAAGATTCACCGCGCGATCGAAGTCGGTGCCAGCCACGTGCAAACCGTAGTTCGCAAGAATGTCGGCCCGGCGGTCAGCCCGCCCGTGCGCCACGGCGCTGGCGCGCACGACCGAAAAATCGGAGGTGCCACCGCCAATGTCTGCCACCATCACGAGGCGCTCGCCGTCGCTTACCTGCAGCCTTGATTCGTAATCCAGCGCGGCGGCGATCGGCTCGAATTGAAACTCAACACTCGATATTCCGGCCGCGTGCGCAGCCGTGAGCAGCGTTTGCTGAGCCTTGGCATCACGGCGCGGATCGTCATCGACAAAAAACACAGGCCGCCCAATCACCACCCGATCAATCGGCTGCTGCCAGTGCAGCTGCGCTACTTGCCGGATGTGCCGAAGGTATGCGACCACGACATCGATGTACCGGATCTGAAGACCGTTTCCGAGCTCGGTGGCCTCGTCCATCAGGTCCGAACCCAGAATGCTTTTGATTGAACGCATCAACCTGCCGTCGTATCCGTCGACATACGCAGCAATGGCGGCCCGACCAAAGCTACGGCTGCCATCGTCAACGTTGTAGAACACGGCAGTCGGCATGCTGGTTGCGCCGTGCTCCAGCGGTGCAAGTTGAATTCGAGTCCGTTGCGCGTGATCCGGGTGGGGGGTTGACAAAGCAACCGCGGAATTCGAGGTGCCGAAGTCAATCGCGCAGCACGCAACGGTGCGTAAGTGTTCTGTTCCGCTTGTCACCTGATCGACTCGGCGGCTCTCTTGCGTAACGCTTCCCGCTCAGCTTCACGCCGGTCTGTCTGCTTGCGCTTTTCAGCGCGCCGCGTCTCACGCTCAATGCGCTCGAGTTCCTGTTCCTGCGCGCGCTGCTGAGCACGAAGTTGCTTCTGCTGGAACTTCTGCGCATTGCTTGCTCGCTCCGCAGCACTCAGTTTCGGTGGAGCGGGGTGTGCAGCCGCGCGTTCGGCCGGCTGCTGAAGCCCTTTGGAACCGGGGACCGCGCTTTCTTTCGATGCCGCGCTCTCGTCCCGTGCTTCAATGCGATCGGCTCCGGCTGCCGCTATCGCAGCCGACGCAGGCTTGGGGCGCTTTGAGTCTTTCAGCTCGCGAGCCGCTGCTTGATCAGCGCGGCGCTTGGCGGATTCTTCCGCGTCGATCCGACGCTGCAGGTCACGTGCCTCAACCCGCACACGCCGCACCTCACGTTCAGACAACTCTTTCTCACGCCGCACATCGTCGCGGCACGAATTGACCAGAAGTCCGCGGAGACATTCTGCATCCCTGGACTTCGCGGCACGGTCGATGGAGTTGAGTTCCGCGTCAGCGTCCTTCAGTGCAGCCTGCGCTCGCGCGACATCCTGAATGCTGCCCACCGGATACCGAGCGCCGAAGTCGCTCGCCACCGCTGGCAGCGCAAGCAACGCAGCGAGCAGGCATCCTGTTCTCATCCATCGTTCAACGTGCGCAAGCATTTCAGGATGACTCCACACCCTTTGCGACGACGGCAAGCCGCGGCGCGTCGAGATACTCGACCGATTGCATCTCATGCAACCGTGACACGGTACGCGCGAATTCGTCCGTCATAGCGCCCGCCACGTACAACTGCTCTGGCAGCACCTCAGCCGAAACAATCAACTTGACGCGATGGTCGTACAGAATATCGATCAACCAGGTGAATCGCCGCGCCTCTGAAGCCTGCCCGGCACCCATTCTCGGAATATCCGAAAGTATTACCGTATGAAACTGGGCGGCAATCTCGAGGTAGTCAAGCTGGGAACGCGGGCCACCGCACAGCACTGCGAAGTCGAACCACACGACGCCGCCGGCACGGCGCCTCGCACGAATCCTGCGCGACTCGATGTGAAGCGTGCAACTCTCGTCACCTGCCTCCGCGATGCGCTCGAAGGAAATGTCCAGCGCGGCGTCGGCGGCCGGGCCACCTGGCGCCCGATAAACCGACACATCCCCCATTGCGCGCCTTCGATAATCGGTGCCGCCGTCGACCTGCACGATGTCGAGCCGCTCTGTCAGCAATTCGATCGCGGGCAGCAGGCGATCACGATGCAGGCCATCGCGATACAGCCCATCCGGCGCTGTATTTGAAGTCATTACAAACCCCGCGTTCAGTTCGAACAACCGGGCCACCAGCCGATGCAGGATCATCGCATCGGCGATATCTGAAATGTGAAACTCGTCCAAGCAAATCAGGCGGTGGCGAGTAGCAATTCGCTCGGCCACCGCGTCGAGTGGGTCTTCGGTGCCTTTGAATTCGTCCAGCGCCCGATGCACGCTCCGCATGAATTCATGGAAGTGCACACGCGTCTTGCGCACCACCGGCACCGCGGCGAAAAAGACATCCATTAAAAAGCTCTTGCCGCGTCCGACACCGCCCCAAAGGTAAACGCCTCGAGGCACCGGGGGCCGTGAGATCAGCTTTTTCAGCGCATTGCCCCGCTGCGACTTGTAGTCAACCCAGTCGTCGAAGAGCCGCTGAAGCCTATCGGCCGCGGCAAGCTGTGACGAATCGAGCGAGAAACCGCGCTGCGCAAGCGCGCTGTCGAGGTGACTGCGGAAGTCGCGAATCACAGACGCGATCGCACTCGGCTAGAAGTTCAACGCGCGCTTGTCGACTGCGAGTGCTGCTTCCTTGACCGCTTCGGAAAGCGATGGGTGTGCGTGGCAAATGCGGGCAATGTCTTCGCTCGACGCTCGAAATTCCATCGCCACTACGGCCTCGGAAATCAATTCCGACGCGGAAGGCCCGATGATGTGAACGCCGAGAACTTCGTCAGTCTTCGCATCGGCAACGAACTTGACCATACCGGTTGTGTCGCCCAACGCACGCGCACGGCCATTGGCCATGAAAGGAAACGTCCCAACGCGAACCGCGCGGCCTTCCGCCTTTAGCTGCTGCTCGTTCTGCCCAACCCAGGCGATCTCCGGCGATGTGTAAATGACCCAAGGAACCGTGTTGAAGTTAACGTGGCCGTGTTGTCCGCCGATACGCTCAGCCACTGCGACGCCCTCTTCCTCGGCTTTATGCGCCAGCATCGGTCCGCGCACGACGTCGCCAATGGCCCACAGGTTTGCGACCGCGGTGCGACACTCGCCGTCCACCGCTACGAACCCGCGCTCGTCGAGGGTCAGCCCTACGCTCTCCGCGTTCAGGCCCGCTGTGTTTGGCACTCTGCCAATCGAAACAATCAAAGCATCAACTATCAAGGTTTGCTGCTGTCCTGCCGCGTCCGTGTAGCTGAGCGTCACGCCCTTTTTCTCGCTCTTGATTGCGCTGATGGTCACACCCAGCTGAATCTTGAGCCCCTGCTTTGCAAACGCCTTCGCCGCTTCCTTGGCAATCTGCTCGTCAACCGCACCCAGAAAAGCAGGCAATGCCTCCAAAATGGTCACCTCTGAGCCAAGCCGCCGCCACACCGAGCCCATTTCGAGCCCGATAACTCCGGCACCAATGACTCCGAGCCGCTTCGGAACGGCCTGCAACGACAGCGCGCCGTCGTTACTAAGAATGAGCTGCTCGTCGAAATCAACACCCGGAAATTGCCGGGGGCTCGACCCGGTGGCCACGATGACGTGCGTGCCGGTGATGGTTTCATGGGCCGGTTCGGACACTGCTATTTCAAAGCCGGAATCAGACCTCGATACAAACGACCCATGTCCGTGGAAAAAAGCGACCTTGTTTTTTTTGAACAGATACAAAATGCCATCGTTGTTCTGTTTAACGACTGCATCCTTGCGGCTCAGCATCTTTGCGAGATCAAGGCTCAGGCCTTTGATATTGATCCCGTGGTCCGCGAACGCGTGACCGGCATGGTCGAAATTCTCTGACGATTGCAGCAGCGCCTTGGATGGAATGCATCCGACGTTGGTACACGTTCCACCGGGCGCAGGGCCTCCGGACTTATTTTTCCAATCGTCGATGCATGCCGCAGTAAAGCCCAGCTGCGCGGCACGGATCGCAGCGATGTAGCCACCGGGCCCGCCGCCGATCACGACTACATCGAATTGTTTCGCCATCAGACTTCTAGAAGCAAGCGCGCCGGATCTTCGAGCGCTTCTTTCAATGCAACCAGCGCAAGTACGGCTTCACGGCCGTCGATGATTCGATGATCGTATGAAAGAGCCAGATAATTGATCGGGCGGATCACGATCTGGCCGTCCTCGACCACCGGCCGCTCCTTGGTGGCGTGAATCCCCAGAATGGCCGACTGCGGTGGATTGATGATCGGTGTGGAAAGCATCGACCCGAACACGCCTCCGTTGGAAATCGAAAACGTGCCCCCGGTGAGCTCCTCAAGCGTCAGCTTGCCCTCGCCGGCACGCTTGCCATAGTCGGCGATCTTCTTCTCGATGTCGCCAAAGGTCATCTGGTCCGCATCGCGCAGGATCGGCACCACAAGTCCGCGCGGTGAGCCCACCGCAATGCCAAGGTCGAAGTAGCCGTGATAAACGATGTCAGTGCCGTCGACCGAGGCGTTGACCACCGGATATCGCTTCAGCGCGGCGACCGCCGCCTTGACGAAGAACGACATGAATCCCAGCTTCACGCCGTGCTCCTTTTCGAACTTCTCCTTGTAACGCGTGCGCAGCTCCATCAGCGGCTGCATGTTGACTTCGTTGAACGTCGTCAGGATTGCAGCCGTCGACTGCGACTGCACCAGCCGCTCCGCCACACGCTGGCGCAGCCGCGACATCGGCACGCGCTGCTCGGGACGATTGGCGAGTTCTCCGATCTCGATTGGCGCCTTTACGGCGGGCAATGCGGGCCGCGAGGCGACTGCCGCAGCTGCCGGTGCAGGCGCTTCTGGTTTTGCCTTCGCGTCGGCCGCGCCAATGACATCGCCTTTGGTGATCCGCCCGTCTTTGCCGGTACCGGTCACCTGCGATGTCGTCATTCCAGAATCAGCCATCATCTTGGCAGCCGCCGGCATCGCGATCGTGCCTTTGGAGCCCGGCGCTGCAGCCGTCTGCGGCGCAGCGAGGCTGGGTGCTGGCGCTGGTGCTGGTGCGGAAGCTGGCTGATCCGCTTTCGCAGGTGCCGGCGCAGCCTTCCCGTCGGTGTCCAAACGCGCGATCAGTTCGCCGGCAAGGACCGTGCTGCCATCGGCCTTGACGATTTCCGCTAGAACACCCGCCGCTGGTGCTGGCACCTCGAGGACGACCTTGTCGGTCTCGATCTCGATCAGCGTCTCGTCTATTGCAACCGCTTCCCCCTGCTTCTTTTTCCATTGCAGCAACGTCGCCTCGGCGACGGATTCAGATAGCTGCGGGACCTTCACTTCGATTATTGACATTGCTGCTCCACTACTTGTTCAATACAAGGCCTTTGAGCTTGCCGAATGCCTGCTCAATCAGTGCCTTCTGCTGTTCACTGTGCTTTGCGTAGTAACCGACTGCAGGCGATGCGGATGCACTGCGGCCCGCGTAAGCAAGCCTCTGCCCGTCCGTCATGTTTTCCAGTATGTGATGCTGGACGTAGAACCATGGCCCCTGATTGGCCGGCTCGTCCTGGCACCAGACCACTTCTGACAGCGCGGGATAACGCTTGAGTTCAGCAATCAGCGATTTGTGCGGAAACGGATACAGCTGCTCCAGACGAAAGATCGCGACGTCTTTGTCGTCGCGCTCGCGCCGCGCGTTGACCAGATCGTAGTAGATCTTGCCCGAGCAACCGATCACGCGCTTGACCTTCTTGACTTCGATCGCCGAGTCCGTTTCGCCGATCACTGTACGGAACTCGCCCTTGGCAAGCTCGGAAAGATCTGATGTCGCATCCTTGGCGCGCAGCAGCGATTTCGGCGTCATGATCACTAGCGGCTTACGAAATTGCCGAATCATCTGACGGCGAAGCAGGTGGAAAATCTGCGCGGCCGATGTAGGCTGCACGACCTGCATATTGTTATCGGCTGCAAGCTGCAAGAAGCGCTCAAGACGCGCAGACGAGTGCTCGGGCCCTTGCCCTTCGTAACCATGGGGCAGCATTAGCGTCAGGCCTGATTGGCGTCCCCACTTGACCTCACCCGACGATATGAATTGATCGACAACAACCTGAGCACCGTTGACGAAGTCGCCAAACTGGGCCTCCCAAATAACCAGCGCATTCGGCTCCGCGGCCGAATATCCGTACTCAAAAGCAAGACACGCTTCCTCGGACAACACCGAATCGATCACCCTAAATGGGGCTTGCCCCTCCGAAACATTCTCGAGCGGCGTGTAGCCGCCCTCGTCAAACTTCTCGCGATTCTGATCATGCAGCACCGCGTGTCGATGCGAGAACGTGCCGCGCGCGGTGTCCTGCCCGGTGATACGCACTGCATACCCGCTCGTCAGCAACGTTGCATACGCCAGGTGCTCGGCCATGCCCCAATCGAGCGGGACCTTGCCCTCACCCATCAGGCGGCGATCCGCAACCACTTTCTCAACCAGCGGATGCACCTTGAAATTCGACGGGATTGTGGTGATGCGATCGGCGAGGCGCTTCAACTCGGGCAGCGGCACCGCGGTGTCGGCGTTGTCAGTCCACTTGCGATTCAGAAACAGTGACCAGTCGACCGCGAACTTGCTCTTGTAGTTGGTTAGTACCGGGTCCGATGTTCCACGGCCTTCGTCCATCGCCGCGCGAAAGTCCTTCACCATCTCGTCCGGCTGATCCTCGGTGATCGTGCCCTGTGTGATCAATTTGTCCGCATAGACCTTGCGGACGCCCGGATGCTGCGCGATTTTCTTGTACATCAACGGCTGCGTCACCGCAGGCGTGTCCTGCTCGTTATGGCCAAGCCTGCGGAAGCAAACAATGTCGATCACCACATCGGAGTTAAACTCCTGCCGGAAATCCATCGCCAACTGCGTCACCAGCACCACCGCTTCCGGATCGTCGCCGTTGACGTGAAATACCGGTGCCTCGATCATCTTGACGACGTCGGTGCAGTAAAGCGTCGAGCGCGTATCGCGCGGGTCGGAAGTGGTGAAGCCGATCTGATTGTTGATCACGATGTGCACCGTGCCACCGGTGCCGTACCCGCGCGTCTGCGCAAGGTTCAGCGTTTCCATCACGACACCCTGACCCGCGAACGCCGCGTCACCGTGCACCAGCACCGGAAGCACCGTGTCGCCCTCCTTGTCGCCACGCCGCTCCTGCCGCGCGCGCACCGATCCCTCCACCACCGGGTTCACGATTTCGAGGTGCGACGGGTTGAACGCCAGCGACAGATGCACCGGGCCACCCGGCGTCGATATATCGCTTGAAAATCCGTTGTGATACTTGACATCGCCACCAGGCAGTTCCGAGGCAACCTTGCCTTCGAACTCCGCGAAGAGGTCCTGCGGCATCTTGCCAAGGATATTGACGAGAACGTTGAGGCGGCCGCGATGCGCCATGCCAATAACAATCTCCTGCACGCCGCTGCTGCCAGCGCGTTGCACCAGCTCATCCATCGAAGCGATGAAACTCTCGCTGCCCTCGAGCGAGAACCGCTTCTGGCCAACGTACTTGGTGTGTAGATATCGCTCAAGCCCTTCGGCCGCGGTAAGCCGGCCAAGAATTTCCTTCTTCTGCTCACCGCTGAATGAAGGGGTTGCGCGAATCGACTCGAGTCTCTGCTGAACCCAGCGCTTTTGCGCAGGATCGGACACGAACATGTACTCGGCGCCGATGCTGCCGCAATACGTTTCGCGCAGTGCCTGCACGATCTCCCGCAGCGTCATCTGCTCTTGACCGAAGTACGTGTTGGACGCCGAAAACACGGTGTCCATGTCTGCCTCGGTCAAGTCATAAAACGCCGGCTCGAGCTCCGGAATGGTGGGTCGCTCGCGGCGCTGCAATGGATCAAGATTGGCCCAGCGATTGCCCAAGAAGCGATATGCAGCAATGATCGACTGCACGTGCACCTGCTTGCGCGCAACAGAGAGGTCGCTCGACGCAACCTTGGGCGCAAATGCGTTGGCTTTAGCGCGCTGCGCAAAGGATTCAACAATCGGTGCGTGCGCCACGTCGCGCGAATCGGGCGAGCCATCGGCCGCCGGCACGAGTTGCATCTGATCGAAGTAGGCGCGCCATTTTTCCGGAACCGAACCCGGATTGTCGAGGTAACGCTCATACAGATCCTCGACATACGGCGCGTTGCCGCCAAACAAGTACGAGTTGGCCTGCAACTGTTTCATCATCACTCATCCTCCTGAACGAGTTTCTCGTTCAATTTGCCGACGCCCTTGTCGCAAGAGACACCAGCAACAGCGTTACCGGTTTCCGGTGCTCGCCGCGCGTTTACTGCATGTGCGTCTAATTCCGACGCCGTAAACGGCGATGCTAACACCGGTGTTCCATTTCGATAACAAAGTGTCGCCTGGCTCCCAATCATCGTACCGTTTCATCGCCCCATCGTTGTCACGTGGGCATACACTGCGCCCAGTCGTGATTCGGGAGACAAAAGTTGCGACAAACGGACATCAGAGATCCGAACTATTTTCATCATGTTGTTGATTGCCAGTGGGCGTGCCCCGCGCATACCCCCGTACCCGAATACATCAGGTTGATTGCAGCCGGGCGTTACACCGACGCCTATATGGTCAACTGGAGCTCCAACGTGTTTCCCGGGATTCTGGGCCGCACATGTGACCGGCCGTGCGAACCGGCGTGCCGCCGTGGGCGGGTTGAACAACAGCAAGCGGAGAAACCCGAGCCGGTTGCCATTTGCCGACTCAAGCGCGTTGCTGCTGACTACAAGGACGACGACATTACGCCCCGACTGCCAAGGCGGCTGGTCCCGCTGAACGGCAAGCGCATCGCATGCGTCGGTGGAGGGCCGGCGTCGCTGACGGTTGCACGCGATCTTGCGCCGCTCGGATATTCAGTCACGGTCTTCGACCAGGACCCGCAGGCGGGCGGCATGATCCGCACACAGATCCCGCGCTTTCGCCTTCCTGAAGAAGTCATCGACGAGGAAACCGGCTACATCCTTGGCCTGGGCGTGGAGTTTCGTGGCGGCGTCAGGATCGATTCGATGAGATCCCTGCTTGCGCAAGACTACGACGCCATATTTGTTGGCTCGGGTGCGCCGCGCGGCCGCGACCTTGACATCCCCGGGCGCAAAGAGGCCGCTGCAAAAATTCATGTCGGCATCGACTGGTTGTCGTCCGTTTCATTTGGCCACGTCCAGGCAATCGGCAAGCGCGTGATTGTGCTTGGCGGCGGCAATACGGCGATGGATTGCTGCCGCACCTCGAAGCGCCTCGGCGGCGACGACGTCAAGGTGATCGTGCGTTCCGGCTTCGAGGAGATGAAAGCATCGCCCTGGGAAAAAGAGGATGCATTGCACGAAGGCATCCCGATCCTTAATTACCTGGTACCGAAAGCGTTTGTGCACGACGACGGCCGACTGACCGCAATGAGCTTTGACAAGGTCAAAGCCGTATACGACGACAAGGGCCGCCGTTCGCTGGTTCCCACCGGCGAACCCGAGGTTGTGCACGAGTGCGACGAAGTTCTGATTGCAGTCGGCCAGGAAAACGCGTTTCCGTGGATCGAAATGGATGCGGGCATCGCGTTCGACGAATGGGGCATGCCTGTCCTCGACAAGGTGACCTTGCAATCGTCGCTGCCACACGTATTTTTCGGCGGCGATTCTGCGCTTGGACCCAAAAACATCATCTGGGCCGTGGCGCATGGACACGACGCCGCGATTTCCATCGACAAGTTGCTTCACGGCGAGGACATTCGCGAGCGCCCTGCGCCGGGTGTCACGTTGTTGTCGCAGAAAATGGGCATCCACGAGTGGAGCTACGACAATCAGGTCGCCAATGACGAGCGTTACAAGGTTCCGTGGCGCGACGTCAACCAGGTGCTGCGGAGTATCAAGGTTGAAGTCGAGCTGGGGTTCGACCCGGCGACCGCGTGGAAGGAAGCGCAGCGATGTCTGAACTGTGATGTGCAGACGGTATTCACACCGCAGCTTTGCATCGAATGCGACGCGTGTGTCGACATCTGCCCCACCGACTGCATCAACTTTATTGTCAATGGCGAAGAAACCGATTTGCGGGCGCGACTCCGCGCGCCGGCGCTGAATCTGGATCAGGATCTTTACGTGGCCGAAGGTTTGAAGACCGGCCGCGCGATGGTCAAGGACGAAGACGTGTGTCTGCATTGCGGGTTGTGTGCCGAACGCTGCCCGACCGGCGCATGGGACATGCAGAAGTTTCTGCTTGACATGACGCAGGCCGGACGTGATTGCCGCACCCGTCAGAAGGAAGTGGCATGAACGCGCGCGATATAGGGACCGCCGCTGAACGCACCACCGCCCCGATGCGCGCCAACCGCATTCAGTCGATCAACGACTTCGTCGTCAAGTTTGCGAATGTCAACGGCTCAGGGTCGGCATCGGCCAACGAACTGTTTGCCCGCAGCATTCTGCGCATGGGCGTTCCGGTCTCACCGCGCAACATTTTCCCGTCAAACATTCAGGGCTTGCCCACCTGGTACGAGGTGCGTGTCACCGAGCATGGCTATCTGGGACGGCGTGGAGGCGTCGACCTGATGGTCTCGATGAACCCTCAGACGTGGGACAAAGACGTTGCGGAGATCGAACCCGGCGGCTACCTGATGTTTGACAGCACAAAGCCTATTGCTTCGTCGATGCTTCGGCCTGACATCAACCTCATTGGCGTGCCGTTGACCGAGATCGCGGCGAGCAAGTACGTCGATGCCAAAGAACGGCTGCTGCTGAAGAACATCATGTACGTCGGCGTTCTCACGGGGCTGCTCGGCATTGAGCCCGAAGTGATTGCGCAACTGCTTGGTGAGCAATACAAGGGCAAGGATCGCTTGATCAAGCCGAACCTCGACGCATTCATGACCGGCCTGCACCACGCGCGCGAGCGGCTCGAAGAGGCAATCGATCTGCGGATTGAACGCCGCGACGCGGTTGGTGATCGCATCTTCATCGAAGGCAACGCGGCCGCTGCGCTCGGGTGCGTCTACGGCGGAGCCACGGTATGCGCGTGGTATCCGATCACGCCGTCGTCTTCACTGGCCGAGGGGTTTCAGAAGTATTGCAGCAAGTATCGCGTCGACAAGGCCACCGGAACGAACAAGTTTGCGATCGTGCAGGCTGAAGATGAACTTGCATCCATCGGCATTGTCATTGGTGCAGCATGGAATGGCGCGCGGTCGTTCACTGCGACGTCCGGCCCTGGCATCTCGCTGATGAGCGAATTCATCGGGCTTGCTTACTTTGCTGAAATTCCGGCAGTGATCATCGACGTGCAGCGAGGCGGCCCGTCGACCGGCATGCCAACGCGCACGCAGCAATCGGACGTCACTGCGTGTGCATACGCATCACACGGCGATACAAAGCATGTGCTGTTGTTCCCCGAAGACCCGCACGAGTGTTTCGAGTTCGCCGCCGCCGCGTTCGATCTTGCAGAGCGCCTGCAGACACCCGTTTTTCTAATGACGGACCTCGATATCGGCATGAACCACCGCCTGTGTGCGCCGTTGACGTGGGATGACAGCCGTGTGCACGACCGCGGAAAGGTCATGACTGAAGCAGATCTCGAATCGGGCCGCGACTTCGGACGCTATCTCGATGCCGACGGCGATGGAATTCCATGGCGCACGTTGCCCGGTACACACCCAACCCGAGGTGCGTATTTCACCCGTGGCACGACCAAAGACGCTTACGCGCGCTATTCCGAGGCCGGACCGGACTATGTCTACAACATGGAGCGGCTGCTGAAGAAATTCGCGACCGCGGCAACGCTTGTGCCGCAACCGGTGATCACTGACTCGGTTAAGAAAGCGTCGCATGGCGTTCTCTATTACGGGTCAACCAGCCCTTCGATGACCGAGGCGCTCGGAGTGCTGAGCCAACACGGGGTCCATCTGAATCAGTTGCGCGTACGCGCATTTCCGTTTGCGTCGTCGATCAAGGAATTCATACTCGCCCATGAGTTCGTGTTCGTTGTGGAGCAAAATCGCGATGGGCAACTGCGTTCGATGCTAGTCAACGAGTTGCAGATTGATCCGGCACGTCTGGTGGCAGTGCTGCATTACGACGGGACGCCTATCACAGCGCGCTTCATCGTTAGCGCGATCGCTGCGCGCTTGCTTGGAACGAACGTGTTGCCGCTGCGCTCGGGAAAGGCTGCCTAGGAATTCTCGATGACCTATCTCGCAAAGCCCAAACTGCGTCATCCCACTCTGCCCACGAATCGGCTTGGATATACGCGCCGCGACTACGAGGGCAAGATCTCGACCCTTTGCGCCGGCTGCGGTCACGACGCGATTTCGGCGGCAATCGTGCAGGCGTGCTGGGAACTCGAGGTCGAGCCGCACCGCGTGGCCAAGCTGTCCGGCATCGGATGCTCGTCGAAAACACCCGATTACTTTCTCGGCGCGTCGCACGGCTTCAATTCCGTGCACGGTCGGATGCCTTCGGTGCTCACCGGTGCGAACCTGGCCAATCGGGACCTGATCTACCTTGGAGTGTCAGGCGATGGCGACTCGGCCTCAATTGGGCTTGGCCAGTTTGCGCATCTGATCCGGCGAGGCGTCAACATGACGTATATCGTCGAGAACAACGGCGTATACGGACTTACCAAGGGTCAGTTTTCCGCAACCGCAGACCGCGGCTCGAAGGCAAAGCGCGGTGCAATCAACCGCGATTCGCCGATCGACATGGTGGCGCTCGCGCTTCAGCTCGGCGTCAGCTACGTTGCGCGTAGTTTCTCTGGTGACAAGGAACAGCTTGTACCGTTGATCAGGGGCGCGCTTAATCATCGCGGCTCCGCATTCCTTGACGTGCTGAGCCCGTGCGTCGCGTTCAACAACCATCCCGGAAGCACCAAGAGCTACGACTACGTGCGCGAACACAACGATGCGGTCAACCGTCTGGACTTCATGCCACACCGTGACGCAATCGGAGCCCAATATGCGCCGGGAGAAGTGATCGAAGTCACACAACACGACGGTAGCCTGCTGCGCCTGCGCAAACTTGCCGATGGCTACGACGCGGGCGACCGCCTCGCTGCAATCACCCACATTCACATGCACCAGGCGCGCGGCGAGATCGTCACCGGCCTGCTGTACATCGATCCCGAGGCCGACGATTTACACGGGAACCTTGCAACCACTCTCACGCCGCTCAACCAGCTGACGGAAGCCGATCTCTGTCCCGGTGCTAACGCGCTGGACGCGCTCAACGCCGAGCTTAGATAAGGCTTTATCG
>Ga0136634_10000607_pt1 | contig 15114 bp, 20 predicted proteins | sample AntDrymUQ8332106_2_FD_104654 | JGI IMG/M metagenome (GOLD analysis project Ga0136634, IMG submission 104654) | Polar desert sand microbial communities from Dry Valleys, Antarctica - metaG UQ833 (21.06) | ecosystem: Environmental > Terrestrial > Soil > Desert | place: Antarctica: Dry Valley... | reverse complement strand
GTGGGCGAAGACCGGTTGCAGATCGTGCTGCCTCATCACCGCAGCCCGACGCCGGTCCAACATCTGCACGGCGGCGCACGGCAAGGCAATGGTGGGGCCGCGCCCGGTCTTGGTCATCGGTTGACGGTGCAGTTCAGCCACGAATACCTGACCGCTGGTGGCGTCGCGGCGTCCGCGCCGACGCGCCTGAACCAGACGGCGGCGCCCGTCGAGGTCGCGCACCCACACCGCGGCCAGCCACTGCTCCGCGACACCACTGGTGACCGGACGAACCCAGACTTCTCCATGGTCGCCCACTCGTGTGCGACTACTCAAGGGCGCGATCTCCTGTCCTACATGGATCCCAGGCAGGTCCCAACCTTTTGCGGCCCTCAAAGCGTCTAATGGACAAGGGGTCGGCCGCGAGCCGGCCCACCGGGCGCCAGTCAGGGGGCCGGCATGGCAGTGCGAGATCCACGAGACGTGGCCGCCTTCACCGACTTCGCTGACACGCACGGCGCAGAACTGTTCCGAACCGCCTACCTCGTCGTCGGTGACCATCAGCTGGCGGAGGACTTGGTGCAGGAGGCGCTGGTGAAGACCTACGTTGCGTGGGCGCGCATCCGTGACCACGGCAAGGCCACCAGTTACGCCCGCAAGGCAGTCGTGACCACCGCGATCAGCTGGCGACGCCGCCGGTCCTTCCACGAACGACCACAGCTGGCCCTGCCCGAGTCACCGGCCGCCGATCCGGTCGACGGCGTCGGGCTCCGCGACGACTTGTGGCGCGAGCTTGCATCCCTGCCGCCTCGGCAGCGCGCGGCCATCGTGCTTCGCTACTACGAGGACCTTTCGGAGTCCCGGACCGCCGAGCTCATGGGGTGCTCCGTCGGGACCGTGAAGAGCCAGGTCTCGGCCGGGCTCACGCGCTTGCGCCTCCGGGCGGATACGGACGTGTTCGCGACCGGGACGGAAGGCAGGACGGTGACGTCATGACGAACGCACTCCGCGAGAGCCTTGCCCGGCACGCACACGCGGTCGAGCCACCGGCACTCGACGTGCACGCGCTGGTATCAGTCGGCGAGAAACGTCTGCGCCGCCGCCGCTTCGGTGCAGTGGCGGGGAGCGTCCTGGCCGTGACCCTGGCCGTGGGAGCGCCGGCGGTGGTCTGGGACCTGCGTGACGAGCCAGCGTCAGTCGAGAAGCCGCGGCCTCGCGACCGCGCCGCCGACCGGGGCTCCCCGACTCTTGGACGTTCCGATGCTGCCTCGCCCGGCCCCGATCCGAGCCCGATTGTCACGTACCCGGCCCTGAGCGCAGAGCAGATCCGACAGCATCCCGACGCCACGCTCTCCTCCGACGACGACTTCCCCTCGACGGCATCCGGGGTAGCCGCGCGCATCTGGTCGGTGTGTCTGGGTGAGTGCACGCGAGCCACCGAACCCCAACAAGGAGAACGACAGACGGCGCTCGAGGTGAGTCGCGACGACTTCGCGACCGGAGCGCTCTACGTCCTCGACCGGTCGGGGAACGTCTCCCATGCCGTGGACGACTGGTACTTCATTGGCGTCCACGACGGTCCGATCCTCGTCGACTCGCGAGGACATCGCCGCCTCCTGCAGTCCGGCGCGTCCGTGCCGGTCACCGACATTGCTGGACCACTGGTCTACAGCAGCGGGGGAGTGGCGTACATCGACATCTCGGCCAAGAAGCTGCACGTCATCGATGGTGAGGGCGACTGGGACTGGCAGGGAGCGGCTGACACCTGGTTCTGGGGGACGGTCTGGCTCGTGGAAGATACGACGGTCACGCGCCAAGCGGCGGTGTGGCGCCGTCCCGACGGCACGTTCGCCGCGAAGGTGCTCCCGATCGGTGATAGCGGTGGAAGCTCCGGAATGCTCCGGGCGGGGACACCGGGCACCATGGCGGTGGTCGAGCACTTTGCGGAACCCCGGCGGGCGCACATCAGCACGGACTACGGCGCGACCTGGCAGATCCGTGAAGTCCCTGCGGGAGTGGACTCCGGAGGTGCCCTCCCCGCCGACTGGACCACCTGGCCGCCCGGATGATCTCCAGGTAGGTCTATCTGGTCGGAACGACGCAAGTTCCGCTCATCGGCAGACACTAGATCCGGACGTTTTCCAAGGTGTATCGGCGCGCCTTCCCCGGTTGTTGCCGGTGGTCGGTGTGATGCCCGTTGGTGAGGACAACTCCAGACCAGACCTGAACTGATGGGGCACATTCCCCGGGGTCGGCTCCCCACCATGGCCAGAGGCCGACACGCAGCGCCGCAGCCAAGACACGAACTGATGACTTCGTCCTCGAACTCTCTGATTCGTCGTGTCCCGGCTGCAGGCGATCCCGCGTCGAGACACCGCTGCTCTAGCAGTTGGTGATCGCGTACCCGCCCGAACCGGGCGTGTCGCGCGGCGGGATCGCACTTAGCCGCGTGGCACACCCTTTGGGGTGGTGGGCTCAGTGAGCACGCGGACCCGCCCTCTACGCGGCAGATCCGCGCGCGCTCCCGCGCACACCATGCGGCAGATCCGGATGCTGCGGTCAGGAGTGCCGCCATCGGTCAGACTGTCGTGCATGACGGATCGAGACGAGTTCGTGGTCGATACATCAAAGCTCGCTCACGATCGCGAGGTGGACGTTTGCAGATTCGCCCTGGAGCTGGTGGCGAAGGACGCCGCGACCTTCGAGACTGACATTCCTCTGAGCAAAGCGACCGACTGGCCTGTATCAGTGAACCGGGCCGCTGAGCGGCTTGCGCGGCACGCGCTTGGGTTTCGCGGCAAGAATGCGCTTTACAAGACGACTGGCGTGGTCTCGGCGAGCGACAGTGAGGACTGGAATGCACTCGTCAGCTTCGCGCCATACGCCTTCGATGCGACGGTATGGGCCGTGGACGGCGAGCTTGCCTCACTGGCCGACGAAGGTACGTCGCTGGTGATGCACCTCAGCTCAGACCAGCGGGGGAAGTTGGAAGCCTTCGAGGGTGCTATGCGCGTGGTCCCGGCGAAGTCGTGGAAGAGGCGCAAGGCCGGAGATGGTTCTCACGCGGACTGAGCCTGTGGGGATCGCGGCAGATGAGCGGATGTGCGTCACACGTTGTGGTGCTCCCACCGGGCAAACAACTGGGATCCTTCTACCACCCGGCGCCGATGAGTCGGCAGCAGTCAGGCAGTCTTACGTGTATGACGCCAGCTGAGGAGTTCCGTGAGATCGGTGGCCGCTTCGGGGAGATCGTGGATGCCGTCCGCCGCGATCAGTGGGATGACCCCACGCCAGTAGCCGGGTGGAAGGCGCGCGACATTGTCGGCCACCTGATCGAGTGGTTCCCGGCTCTTGTGCACGACTTGGAGGTGACGCTCCCGCCCGGCCCTTCGGCGGGGACGGACCCGGCTGAGGCCTGGCGGGCCTTTGCAGCAGGTGTGATCTCGCTGCTTGAGCACCCCGCTGCCGCCGCACTCGTGCCCACCAACCCGAACTTTGGTGGGGTGCCGCTCGACCAAGCGGTTTCACGGTTCTTCACCGCCGATGTGTTTCACCACACCTGGGACCTGGCCACAGCTACCGGCCAAGTGCCGGCACTTGACCCAAAGCGATGCGAGTCCGTGCTCGCCGGGATGGAGCCCATCGATCAGCTGCTGAGGGACAGCGGGCAGTACGGACCTCGCGTCGAGGTATCGGAGGACGCCGACGCCGAGACGCGGCTGGTCGCATTCTTGGGCCGCGACCCCTTCTGGTCACCGCCGCCCCGGACCTAGCCGCAAGCATTCTCAACTCGGCAGTTTCGCTTACCGTGCTGCGCATGAGAGGGCGCTGGTTCCACGCGAGGTGCGCCAGACTATGGACGTGACGGGGTGCGACCGGCTGGGAACGGGGACCCAGCGCGATGGCTGCTTCGACCTGATGTCGATTGGTGGGACCTTGTTCGCTACGGCCCGCCGGGTTTGACGTGTACGTGCGGATCGCTGTTACCGACGGTGCCGACCGCGAGGAAGACGTACCTACCCTGCGCACGGCACTCGCGACCTTGGTAGAACACACGAGCACACCCGCGAGCGGATACGCGGCGATCTGGGAGGGCTGGACAGGTCGGGACCGACCCCTTCGGCCCCGCGTGTGACGATTCCGAATCGATCGATGCTGCTCTTCACCGGCCCCGTTGGCGTGAGCTCAGAGACCCGCCTGCTCTGGCTTGGTACGGCTCCGCGCAAGCGTCTTTTCAAGAACCGCACCTCGTCTGGCCCGCGGACCAGGCCTGGTGCCTGGCCTGCGAGGTCGACGAGGAGATCGAGTTCACCGTGGGCTGCTCCGCCGACGCGTCCGAAGCTCTGGCTGGAGCCTTACCAGGCACGGTCCGAAGGGTGTTCTACGGAGAGCGGGCTCCTCTGTACCGCGACTAGCGCGAGCAACCGCCCATCGACATTATGCACGTGATCCTGGGCGGCGTTGTTCATGATGCTTCCCCGTTCTGGAGGCCGTTGAGGAGCCGGCCGAAGAGGTCGGCTCGGTGGTCTTGGCCCTTGGCTGTGGCGTCGTCGTGTTGGGCCTGGAGGGTGGGTCGGAGCTCGATGCTGGTCTGGAAGAACGTGCAGGTTTCGCAGATCGATTCGAAGGCGCAGTCGAGCTCGGGTGGCCTGGTGCAGTAGCCGTTGCCGAGGTGTCGGTGGCGCTCGCGGCGGAGCCGGGCCATGTTGGGTCCGATCGCATCGGCGGGCAGCGGGTCGGCTTGGGCGTAGAGGGCGTCGACCTGGTCGGTGACGGCGAAGTACTCATCGGCGACTGTGCGGTCGGCGATCCTGGCGTAGCGCAGCGTCATGTCCATGCTGCGGTGTCCGAGCTACTGGAAGTCTCGAGTAGCCCAAAGAGACGCTCCAGCGCCGTGCGCGTCTCGGGATCACCGACGATCGGTGTCGGTCTGCTCTGGTCTAGACATTGACTTGAACATGATTGTATTGAAGACAGCCCCGATCTACGATCTTGTTCGGAGGTGGGTGGCATGAATACTCTCGAGGGCCCGGCTGACACCCGGATGATGGGAATCGTCCACGACACACTGAAGCGCGACCTGCTGCGAGCACGTCAGGTGCTGCTCGCCTCACCGGCTCCGCGGGGCCGGCAGCGCGTGGCCTTGGGCAAGCACGTGACGTGGATGCTGGAGTTCCTGCACGCCCACCACAGCGGTGAGGACGCGGGCCTGTGGCCGTTGGTGCGGCAGCGCAACCCCGCAGCAGGCGAGCTGCTGGACTCGATGGAGGCTGACCACGCGCGGATCGCCCCGGCGGCGGACTTGGTCGCAGCGGCGGCGCGCAAGTACACGACCACGACGGTCGACTCGGCCAGGGAGGCGCTCGTCGTGGCCCTCGACGGCCTGCTGGCGGTGCTGGTGCCCCATCTGGACCGAGAGGTGGCCGAGGCGATGCCGGTGGTCGCGGCGAGCATCACCAACCGCGAATGGGATGCCGTGGAGCAGGAGTACAACATCAAGCCCAAGACCACGCGGCAACTGGCCATGGAGGGCCACTGGCTGCTCGAGGGGATCGACGCCGAGGGCTACGACCTCGTGGTGCACAAGGTGCCCGCCGCACTCCGGTTCATCCTGCTCCATGGCTTCGGACGCGCCTATCGACGCCAGGTCGAGGCTCGGTGGACGCCCGATGAGTCCCCTGCCACGGCCGCGGCCCAGTGACGGCCGCGCCTCAAGAGGGGGCAAGACGACCGTACAGATCGGCTCGGCGTCAGCAACAGGCGGCGGAGACACGTGCGCTCGTGCTGGCGGCGGCCACGTCGCTGTTCGCCGACCTCGGCTGGTCGGCCACAGGGATGCGTGACATCGCCAAGGAGGCCGGCGTCGCAGTGGAGACGGTCTATGCGAACTTCGGATCCAAGACCGAACTGCTCCTGACGGCCATCGACGTCGGCGTCGTCGGTGACACCGAGCCCGTGCCACTCTCGCAGCGTCCTGACTTCGCCGCGCTAGGCGTCGGCAGCTTCGCCGACCGGATCAATGCGGCAGCCGGGATGGTGACCGGGATCAACCGGCGCACTTGGGGATTGCGTCGGGCGCTCAACGAGGCGGCCGGGAGCGAGCCGCAGCTCGCGGCGAGGCTGCACGAGCTGTTGAACAGGCAGCGAGACAACATCAGCCAGGGCGTGGAGATGGTGGTCGGGCGACCGGTCGAGGACGACGTGCTCGACGCACTGTGGGTGGTCATGGGAGCTGACGTCTTCTGTCTCCTCACCCAGGTCGGAGGAAGGCCCGCTGATGACTACGAACGGTGGCTGGCTACGACGATCCGCCGGCTGCTGAGCCGCGACGGCACTTAGAGCTGCAAGTCGGCTTGACCACAGGAGGGACCCATGAGCCAGGTCCAGAAACAGTCCCGCGTCGAGGTAGTCCTCGACGCAACCGTGCAGCAGGTCTGGGAGGTGATCTCCGACGTCACGCGGATCGGCGAATGGAGCCACGAGTGCTACACCGCCCGATGGCTGGACGGCGCCGACAGACCCTCCCCAGGCGTGCGGTTCCGTGGCCGGAACCGAGCCGGCTGGGCGCGCTGGGGCCGCACGTGCGAAATCGTCACGCTAGATCCGCCGAGCCAGCTCGTCTGGCGGACGGTACCGACTCCGCTTTTCCCCGACAGCACACAGTGGCGCATCCAACTGGAGCCGATGAGCGACGGTCGCACATTGATCCGTCAGTCGTTCACGGTGCTGCGCGCCCCGTGGCTGCTGGACCGGCTCTACGCCCGACTGATCCCCGCCCACCAAGATCGCGACGCAAGACTGGCCCAGGACCTCGCCCGAGTCGGCGTGGCAGCCCGCCGAGGACCGCAAACATGAACCGGCGACTCACCCGTACCGGCAACCGCATCGCCGTTGCTCTCTACCGGAGGCTGGACGGCCGACTGAGCAGCGGTCGCAAGGACGTGACCATCCTGCTGATCACCGTTCCCGGACGACGCACCGGTCTCCGTCGCTCCACCTGCGTGCGGTTCCTGCAGACCCCCGACGGCCCGGTCGTCTGGGGCACCGGGTCGGGCTCGACACGTGACCCCGACTGGTTCCAGAACCTCCGCGCCGCCGACGTCGCCGACGTGCAGATAGGCCGCGAACGGCTCCGGGTCCAACCCCGGGAACTCAGCGGCGGCGCCCGAGACGCCCTGTGGACCGACACCATCCTCTCCCGCGCCCCCGAAGTCTCCAGATACGCCCGCAAAGCGGGCAGGACGATCCCAGTCGCAGTCCTCCATCCCATCGACCGGCTCGGCGACTGAACGGACGACACGCTGCCCGGCTCGCCATCGCACTCCATCCCGTTCGGACGTCCCATCCCGGCTTGTGTCCTCGGCGCTGTTCGCGGGCGCCTCATCGACGTGCGCCGAGCCGTCAACCCGTTGGCCGCTGTCGCCGCCTATCGGCGACGGAGCTTTACTCTCATGCCGCGAGTCGAGCGTCCTGGCCCTTGCGCGACCCCGTGCAGGCCCTCGCGCGTGACCGCGACGCTTTCACCACATTTGAGTGTCCAGACCGACGCAATCCCTACTGCGTCTCCCGTGAAACTGGCAATGGGCTGGTCACCGGTGCCACGCTGAGACATGGACTCGTGGAACAGGATGGCGCGGACCAGCGGATGGGCCGGGCTAGTTGGCGCGGTGCTGTTGTTCGCCTCGATCATTCCGCTGGGATCCCTAGGTGAGCCGCCGCTCGAGGCGACCACGAAGGAGGCTGCGGACTTCATCCGCAACGCGGCGGAGGCAGAGTGGGTCCAGCCGGTCCAGGCCGTCGGGGCACTCGGGATGATCGGGTTGTTGTGGTTCCTGGTCGGGATGGCTGTGCTCCTGCGTCGTGCCGAGGGTGACCCGCCCTGGCGGTCGACCGTGGCCCTGGCGTCCGCGGTGCTGCTGCCTGCCTACTACCTTGTGAACGCGAGCTGGGCCTCCGCCGCCCATCGCGGCCTGGAGCTGGACCAGGTGGTTGCGGCGTACGCCTTTGACGTCGGCAACATCGGCTTCGCCAACACCTGGCTCGCCCTCGGCAGCTTCGCCGGCGCCGCCGGGTGGGTGATGTTGACATCTGGCGCATGGCCACCGTGGCTCGGCTGGTGGGGCGCTGTCGCCGGCGTAGGGATGCTGGTGGCACGCTTCCTGTGGACGATCGAATCCGCATGGGTCGTGTTCTACGGCGTGTTCTGGGTCTGGCTGCTGACCCTGGCCGTACGGCTCGTGATGGGTCGGGACGTACCCGCCGCCAGCGCGGCAGGCGAAGCCGTACCGGCTTCCCCTGCGGCGTCACCCGCTGAAGGCGGGCCGCGCGAAGCGAAGCCCGAGAACCGGTAGGTCGCGGAACGCCTGCACAATGCCGCTTTCCGCGCGGTCTGTGTCGAACGTCAGGTGGCAGACCGATGTCACACATCAGCTGTCGGATCACACGGATCTGGCTTCGCGCGGATGGCGGCACTATGCGGATGTTCGACGCGGCGAGGCTCAGGGATCGTGCACGGTCGGCCGACGTCCAACTGCTCACCAGGGGAGCCGGTGACGCCAGAGGCAATGGTTCCTGTGTCGTGGTTCTCAATACTGCATCGCCAGATTTCCCGACTCTCACGGGAACCAGATGTCGTCCTGAGGCTCCTTGATGTCGAGAAGGCGCGACAGTGGAACCGGAGCGGGGAGGTGCCATGGCCGATCAGCGCGATCTGGACGACCTGTACGCCGCGTCGTACCGACGGCTCGTCGTACAAGTCTTCGCGCTCTGCGGCAACCTCGCCGACGCCGAAGACGCCGTGCAGGAGGCGTTTGTGGCCGCGATCCGCAGGGGGCACGGGCTGGGCCAGGTCACGAACACCGACGCCTGGATGCGCAAGGTCGCCCTGAACCGGCTGCGCGCCGGCTGGCGCCACTCAGCGGTAGCGAGGAAGTACCTCGGCGTCGTACCCGGTCCCCAGGCCCCCGTGGAGATCGGGCCGGAGCACGTCGCGATCGTCACGGCGCTGGCACAGCTCGAGATGGAGCAGCGCGAGGTCGTCGTGCTGCACCACCTCGCCGACCTGGGCACGGCCAGGATCGCCGAGGAGCTCGGCATTCCCGAGGGGACTGTGAAGTCGCGCTTGGCCAGGGCGCGCGCTCGGCTGGCCCCCCTTCTCCAGGAGACCGAGGAGCCCCGTCATGCCTGACCTGAACGTGCTGCGAGACCTGGGCAACGAAGTGCAGCCGCCCACGCTCGACTCACTACGGCGCACCGCCCGCCGTCGCAACCGTCGAGCCGCAGCCGCGGCCGTAGTCGCCTGTGTGACGGCCGTCGTCGTGGTGATCGGTGGGGGCGCCCTCCTCGTCGAGGGTGGCGAACGCGCTGCCCCGAAGCCCGCCACTCGTCCGACGACGCCGACCGACAAGGCCACCCCGCAGCGCACCGCTGTGCACCGGTTGCCACTCCCCAAGGGCTTCGGGTCGGCCACCCCACTCGACGCCGGCCGCTACACGGTGCGGTTGCGAAACCCCGACAAACCGGTCGGTTCGCTGGGCGCAGGGCTCTTGGTGCTCGCGTTCGACATGGATGTCCCCGCCGGTTGGCAGGTGGCCCGGAAGCTGGTCGGATGGGCGTCCCCGTCGCCGCTGCGTCCAATATTCACGCCCACCTCGGGCTCTGGTGGTCGCGGGCAGCTCTCAGTCGTGTATGCCAGCCTCGGCCTGGCAATCCAGAACAATCCGTGTCACGGAAAGGACTTCTACGGCCCCCGCGACATCGACGCCATGGCCGCTGCCATCTCCCGGATGCAGCACGTCGTGGTGGACACCCCGCTGGTGACGACAGTTGGGGGGCTCGACGCCCGCAGCATGACCATCCGCGTCCGCGACGGCGATGACCTGAGCCGGTGCCACGACGACCGGTACGACCTCTTCATGGGCGGTGACTCGGACACCTCGTACTTCGAGACCGTGACGGCCGACCAGGCCGGGGACGTCGTCCGGGTGTGGCTCGTGGAGCTCGGCGACGAACGACTCGTCTTCACGGCCGAGCTGCCGCCGGACGCCACCGGGGCTGATGCGGACGCCCTCACGCGCATGGTCGAGTCGATCACCTTCCCTCGTTGAGCCCGGGGTCACGTCCTCCGGTGGTGGAGGGTGACCTGTCCGTTGGGGTGGCGAGTGGTGCAGAAGCGGGGTCGTGGATGCGTCGGCGGTGGTGTCCCCAGACCACCCCGCATCGACTAGACCGTCCTCAGCGCACGCCAAGATGTCGCGGGCGGCGTCCGCACATCGGCTGGATCCGGGCGTTCCCCAAGGTGTATCGGCGCGCCTTCCCCGGTTGTTGTCGGAGAGGGTCGACGTCCCACCGGGGAGATCGTTTCGACCTACCGCAGCGAGCAGGAGCCACTTGGGGTCACCCACGTGCGCTGCGGAAACCGCCGCGCCAGCGAGTGCCCGTCCCCCTAAACCAGTCCGGGCTGGCCGAATCGTCGGTACGACGCTTTCGGGCGTCCCTTTCGGCGTTCTTCGCCTGGGCGGTGCGGGAGCGGCCGATCGCGAGCAATCCGGTCACCATGACCCGGGTCCCCAAAGGGCGTGGGGTGGGTGCCGTGATCCGTCCGTTCGCCGAGGACGAGCTGGAGTCGTTTCCATATGGCGGCTCTGACGCGCGACCAGCGGCTGGCAGACGTACTCCTAATCGCCTCCTGGACCGGGCTGCGATGGTCAGAGCTCCGCGAGGCGCGAGTCCGCGACTTCGTCCGCGTCCCCATGCCAGTGCTCCTGATCAGTCGGGCCGCACCCGAGGGCGTGGAAGCCAAGGTCACCAAGTCGGGAAAGAGCCGGCGCATGCCGATCGCCGACCGAATTCTCTCACTGGTGGAAGCCTGCGCGGACGGCAAGGGCCCTGATGAGCTGCTCTTCACCACGAAGTCGAGTCACCAGCTGCACGCCTCACCGGTCAAACGCACGGTGCGCTGGTCCACGGTCGCCCCGGACGCAGCATCCACGACCTGCGGAACACGGCAGCGTGCCTTTGGCTGGGCAAAGGAGTTGACCCGGTCACCGTCCAGGCCTGGCTCGGGCACGCATCGATCGCCACCACCAACATCTACCTGCACCACCTCGGATCCTCCGCGGACCGGGCCGGATTGGACCGCCTGAACGCGCTGGGGGGCGCGGGGGGTGCGCGGGAGACGAAGAGCGTGCAATGACATCGCTGGATCCTTGCACCGCTGTCGTCTTTCCGCAGGTGGGCGGCGGTTTGGGGATGGAGCCGCCTATCGGAATCGAACCGATGACCTTCTCTACGAGGCAACACGCTGGGCTCCACACGACTCCACAGAAGCCCTCTGAACTGCGGAAACGCGCTTAACGAGAGACTGTACGACAGCCTCGTAGCTGCAGCAACTGCCACCAAACTGCACCACACACACCCGCCCGAGGTCCCCGAAATCGGCGGTGCCGCCGGTGACGGCGACTGGCGTGTGCTTCACGATGCCGCGTTGCGATCCACTCAAGGTTCCGCGTTCGCGCATTCGTTGGTTTACCGGATCTGCCGAGGAGCGTCCGCGCTCCGATCGACGTGCGGACGGGAACTACCCTCACTGCATGCCCTCGACTGCCAGTCTCGACGAGCCCACTTCTCTACGGCGGCAACCTCGCCTCGGCCGGGCGCTTTTCGCCCTCGCCCTGGGAATCGCCGTGGGTGTACTCACCTCACTCCTGCAGAAGTACTTGGACTACCCCTGGCTGGCGTTGGTCAACGCTGCAAGCCCGTGGCTCACGACCGCCTTCGTCGCAGGAGCGCTTCAGTCGCGGCTTCCGACTGCGATGGTGGTGGGGATCGCTGCAACGATGCTTCAGGTCGTCGCCTACTACGTCACCGCAGATCTGCGCGGCTTCGGCGTCTCGATGACCTACGTGGTGTTGTGGTCGCTGTGTGCGGTGGTGGGTGGCCCGATCTTCGGGGCTGCGGGTCACGCATGGCGGCGCGCGGCACCTGCCGGTGTGGGAGCCGCCCTCTTGGTCGCGGCGTACGCGAGCGAAGCGGTAGTGGCCTATCACTTCCGACTGGGTTACTCCGCTACCGCGTGGCTGTTCGGCGCCATCGCTCTCCTCCTGGCTGTCGGCCTTGGTCGGCATCGAAGTCAGTACCCCGCTCTCGCGCGCTGGCTACTGCCGGCCTTCATCGCCGGGGTCGCCGGACACGTGGCCGTGGGTCTGGTGCTGGCGTAGCGCTGACCTCATCCAAGAGTGGAAACGGCCGGCCCTCGAAGCGCGTCACCATTGTGCGCGTGTGACGGCAGGGGCGAGTGCGGCGGAGCGGAACATCATGAACGGAGTCCCTGCGTTCCGGAATCGTCAGGTCGACGCCAGCAGTCTTCGCCACGCGAGGCGCTTCTGAGTATCCGGATCTGCTTTCCGCGCACCCGCAAGGGTGACCCATTCTGCAGCTTGCCGGGCGTGAAGACCGAACGACCGGACGCCGCCCAGAAGTGACTTGCCGGTCAGGTGGAAGCGCTATGTCCTGCGGTTTCTCCCGAGCGCGGGTGTCTCGATCTCAGCTTGACGCCTGAATCGCTACCGGGTGTAGACACGCTCGCGATCGGGGCGAGTCGAAATGCCTGCCATGGTGGAACACGAAGGATTCGACGGGGACCGTTACGACGACATGCCGGAGACGGTTGACGAACTCTTGACGGCAGCAGCAGAGGACGAGGTGGACGCGGTCACGATGCACGAGTTGGGCCGGTGCCAGGAACTCGAAGGGCTATGCATCTATTGCGCCGAGCAGGTTCGCGACTGAAGGCTTGCGGTGACCCCCGGCAGCGGGCGAACCCGCGGGCTCGCGAGCGGACGGCGATGTCCCGCCACGGTGCAGCGGCGGGACAGGAGCTCGTGCCGCCGCCCCCGCTAGGCCGACCCGCGTCTAACCGCCGCGATCCGGGGAGTCCGGTAACGCCGCGCCCATGTCAGGACGCCGGGTGTGGACCGCTCGTTGGCTGATCAGCAACCTGTCTTGTTCCCGCTGTCGCGCTGTACCGCTTTGCCAACACGGCGAATGCGGCGATGAGCTCGGGGGGGTCCACGACCTCGATGGAGACTTCGAAGCGACCGAAGGCGGCGGCGAGTGAGCCCCAGGACCAAGAGCCGGTCTCCAGGCTGCACCGGTCCTCATCGATCGGGCAAACCGTTCCCTCTCCTGCGAAGGGCAGGACGTCGCGGGCGGGCAGGTCGAGGATCACGGTGCCGCGACATGGCCACTCGTTCACGTCGCGGCCCTTGAAGCGGGCGGCGACGAACTCGTGCACGTCGCCGCCAGGTACCTCCCTCGGCGTGAAGCGCGGCCCGTTTGGAGTGCGAGGCGTGACCCGGTCGACGCTGAAGAGGCGCCAGTCCTCACGATCGAGGTCCCAGGCCAGGAGGTACCAGCGCCCTTGGGAAGTGACGATGCGGTGCGGCTCCGCGCGCCGCGGTGCCGACGGGGTCCATGCTTGTGGGCCTGCGTCGCGGGCCGCGTAGTCGAAGCGCAGCACCTCGCGGGCACGGATGGTGCCGGCAAGCGAGATGAGCACGTCAGCGGACACCGTCGAGGGGGACCCGCTGCCCGCGCTATTCATGATGGGGGTGACTTGGAGCGCGTCGAGCCGGTGGCGTAGGCGTGATGGCATCACCTGTCGGATGGTCGCGAGCGCCCGGATCGCTCCTTCCTCGATACCAACTCCGGCCGCAGGTGCGGTCTGCAACGCGACCGCGACCGCGATCGTTTGGTCATCGTCGAACAGCAGGGGAGGAAGCTCGCTACCCGCCCCTAAGCGGTAGCCGCCGTCGGGCCCCATGGTCGCCTGGATGTTGTAGCCCATCTCCCGGAGTCGGTCGATGTCACGCCGGACCGTGCGTGTGCTGGTGTGTAGGCGCTGCGCGAGAAGCGCGCCCGGCCAGTCGCGCCGGGTCTGTAGCAGCGACAACAACCCCAGCAGCCGAGAGGCGGTCGTCGTCATTCCCGAAGACTACCTGCAGTCTAGGACACTAACTGACCTAGACGGGCGCGACAGTGGTTCCTGCTGGCCCAACCGGCCACGTACCTACAAGGAGCAGGAATGACCATCCAGACGACCACCCACCTCAACTTCCGCGGGGACGCGCGTGCAGCGCTCGGCTTCTACCAATCCGTGTTCGGCGGGCACACCGTCATCAACACCTACTCAGACTTCGGGATGCCGCAGGAACTCCCTGGCGCCGACAGCGTCGTATTTGGCCTCGTAGAGCGTCGTTGCTAACTCTTTGGGTATAGGTGGCGGAGTTTGATGCGGGCGTCGTCGGTAGTGAACTGCCAGTCGACTTGGCGCTGATCGGTGTTGGTGGCGTGCTGCCAGGCGGCGAGTTCGGTGTTGAGGACGTCGAGGTCGCTGATGCGTCGGTCCAGGCACTGGCGGGTCAGCGCGGAGAGTTCGATCTCGGCGATGTTGAGCCAGGACCCGTGCTTGGGGGTGTGGTGGATCTGGAGTCGCTGAGCCAACGCGAACGCCTCGGCTGGTTCGAAGGCCTCGTAGAGCGAAGCGATGTTGTGGGTGTTGAGGTTGTCCATGACCAGCACCACGGTCTCGGCGTCGGGGTAGTCCACGGTGAGCATCGCCTTGACCTGGCCGGCCCAGTCCAGGCGGGTCCTGCGTTGCAGCGCCTCGACTCGGCGCCATCCGGCCAGAGGCTCGACCCACACGAAGATCGAGCACGTCCCGTGCCGCACGTACTCGGAGTCCTCACGCAGATCGCGGCCCGGTACCGCGGGGATCGGGTCGCGGGCGTGGGCCAGGAGCTGGTAGGGCTTCTCGTCCATACACACCACCGGACGCAACGGGTCATAGACCCGGGCGTAGACGCTCAACACGTCTTCCATCCGCGCTACGAACTCCGCATTCCCACGTGGTGGGATGGTCCAGCACTTCTTTAGATGAGGACGAAGTTTCGTTTTTTTAAGACCCGCCCGATGGTCGAGTGGTCCAGGTCCGGGATGTCGTCGATGAGCGCGACGTGCTTCTCCAGCAGCCGCAGCGACCACCGGGCATGGCCTTCGGGAGCCTGGGTGCAGGCCAGGGCGATCAGCCGGGCCTCGACCTCACCCGTGACCGGCGATGGCACCGGCGGCCCGGGC
>Ga0136634_10000606_pt1 | contig 15156 bp, 15 predicted proteins | sample AntDrymUQ8332106_2_FD_104654 | JGI IMG/M metagenome (GOLD analysis project Ga0136634, IMG submission 104654) | Polar desert sand microbial communities from Dry Valleys, Antarctica - metaG UQ833 (21.06) | ecosystem: Environmental > Terrestrial > Soil > Desert | place: Antarctica: Dry Valley... | reverse complement strand
TTCGCGAAACCGGTTCCCACTTTCGCGGATCATGCATCTCTTAAACTGGCGCATGATCTTTTCGCGAAACCGGTTCCCACTTTCGCGGATCATGCATCTCTTAAACTGGCGCATGATCTTTTCGCGAAACCGGTTCCCACTTTCGCGGATCATGCTCTAGCCCCCGCCCACCATGACGATCACCGCGATGAGCACGCCGAGGCAAAACATCATGCCCACAATCGTGTTGATTCGCCCCGAGCTCGAACTTCGCCTGGGGACCGGCTTGGCGAGGTCGCCTTTGTAGATGAAGTCGTTGAAGGCTTCCGCATGCCGATCGGCGAACCGCACCGCTTCGGCTATCACGTCCTCGCCCGACAGTGAGGTCCGCGATTTCAGCACCGCGACATGCTTGTTGAAGTCCTTGTGGTGATTGACCGTCTCGGGTAACGGCGCGGCCGTTCCGGTGTCACCTGTGCCAAGGTCCTGCGCATCGCGGCGGCCCAGCACATGTTCCCAAAGCGATATCATGGCGGCTTACGTTCAATGGTCCGTTCGTGCAAAGAATCGCTCTGCGCAAGGTTAATGTGCAAAGCGAAACCATTCTTAATACCTAGTCTTGTCAGGCTTGTTCGCCTAGGCCCTAAATATGGTTAACGCGCCGCCAATGTCCCTTTTTGAGCCTTTTTGCCGCGCAAGAGCGAAATGCGCTTAAAGGGAATCGGGCAATTTTGTGTGCACGCCATCCATCGCGCTTCGGGAACGGCATCAATTCGCGAAACGGAAATGCATGATGTCGCCGTCCTGGACGAGGTACTCCTTGCCCTCCAGCCGCATTTTCCCGGCTTCCTTGGCGCCGATTTCACCGCCATGGCGCACGAAATCGTCGAATGACGTGGTCTCGGCGCGAATGAAGCCCTTTTCGAAATCCGTGTGAATGACGCCCGCGGCCTGCGGCGCCAGCGTTCCCGTCTTGATCGTCCAGGCGCGGGCCTCCTTGGGGCCGGCGGTGAAATAGGTGACGAGACTGAGGAGCTGATAACCGGCGCGAATCAGCCTGTTCAGCCCCGGTTCGTCCAGCCCCAGGCTGTCCAAATACATCGCGCGCTCGCCCATATCGAGCTGGGCGAGTTCGGCTTCGATCTTGGCGGAGATCGCCACGCACCCGGCGCCCTCGCGCGCCGCTTTCGCCTCGATAAGCCGCGAATACGCATTCCCGGTCGCGGCCGCGCCCTCATCGACATTGCAGACATACAGGACCGGCTTGGCGGTCAGGAGCTGCAATTGGCGGAAGCGAAACTGATCCTCGGGGGCGATTTTGGCGTGACGCGCGGGCTTGCCTTCGCTCACGACGGCGAGCGCGGCATCGATCAGAGGAAGCGCGGCCTTGGCTTCCTTGTCCTGCCCCTTGGCCTTCTTCTCCAGCGCGGGGCGGCGTTTCTCCAGGCTGTCGAGGTCGGCGAGCATCAATTCGGTTTCCACCGTCTCCGCGTCGGAGACCGGGTCGATGCGCCCCTCGACATGGGTGACGTCGTCGTCCTCGAAACAGCGCAGCACGTACGCCACCGCGTCGACCTCGCGGATATTGCCGAGGAATTGGTTGCCCAGCCCCTCGCCCTTGGAGGCGCCCTTCACCAGCCCGGCGATGTCGACAAAGGTCAGCCGCGTCGGGATGGTTTGCGCGGATTTGGCGATCGCGGCGATGCGCTCCAGACGCGAATCGGGAACACCCACCTCGCCGACATTGGGCTCGATGGTGCAGAACGGGTAATTGGCCGCCTCGGCCGCGGCCGATTGCGTCAAAGCGTTGAACAGCGTCGACTTGCCCACATTTGGCAAACCGACGATCCCGCATTTAAAGCCCATGGGACTCGTCTCGTTGTGTGTTGGGATGGTTAGAGCCTGAAGACTTTTCGCTATGCATTCCGCCTGGCAGAAACCCGCCCACTGTCATCCCCGCGCAAGCGGGGATCCAGCGTGCGTGGTTGGCGAAAAGATAATTGGTCTTTTCATCGTGTCGTCATGCTCAGCGCCTGAACCAGGCGCGCAGCTTGGCGCCGAGCGAGGTTTCCGCAGCGGCCGCTTGCGGACGCGCTGACGGCGCGACGAAGGCAGGCTCGGCGCGGCGCTGCTGGGCCGCTTCGCTTGCAGCCGGGGCGGCGGTCTGCAGCTCGGGCACTTTGGGCGTCATCGCGGCGCTGCTGGCCGCGCGCTCTTCCTTGCGCGCCGGCTTTTTCGGCTCAGGCGCGGGACGGCTGGAACGGGCGATTTCGTTCAAGAACTTGGCGTCCTGGCCGCTCAGAAGATGCGGCGTACCGCGCGCGATGGCGTTCAGCAGCGGCTCCAGCCAGTCCCGGTCCTTGCGTGCGAAATCGTGCAGCACGTAGCCGACCACCGCCTCACGGCTGCCGGGGTGGCCGATGCCGATGCGTACGCGGTGATAGTCGTTGCCGATATGCGCCGAGATCGACTTCAGGCCGTTATGGCCGGCGGGGCCGCCGCCGAACTTAACGCGGATCTTGCCGGGCTCCAGGTCGAGTTCGTCGTGGAAGACGATGACATCGGCGGGCGAGACCTTAAAGAAGCGGATCGCCTCGCCGACCGCGCGGCCCGACTCGTTCATGTAGGTGCCCGGCTTGAGCAGGAGGCAGCGCTCGCGGCCGAAATCGGCTTCTGCGGTCGCGCCCTGGAAGCGGCGCTTCCAGCCTCCGGCATTGCTATGCTCGGCGATGGCCTCGACGGCCATGAAGCCGACATTGTGGCGGTTGTGCTCGTATTTGTCGCCCGGATTTCCGAGACCAACCAGGATTTTCATAACGCTTGCTCTACTTCAACCCGTCCGCCGGAATGAGACGGATTACTCCGTCGGCTCAGCTTGCGCGCCGGGTTCATCGTCTTCAGGCCGCATCGCCGACGACGTGACGATCGTCGCGATGGTGAAGTCGCGGTCGGAAATCGTCGGTGTGACGTTGGCGGGCAGCGTGACCGCCGAGATATGGATCGAGTCGCCGATTTCCTTGCCGGCAAGGTTGATCTCGATGGACTCAGGGATGGCATCGGACGGGCAGGACAGCTCGATCGTATGCCGCACGATGTTCAGCACACCGCCGCGCTTCAGGCCGGGCGACTCCGCCTCGCCGACGAACTGCACCTGCACCTCCACGTCGATGCGCGAGGATTTGCCGAGGCGGAGAAAATCGACATGCAGCGGAAAATCGCGCACCGGGTGCAACTGCACGTCGCGCGGGATCACGCGGACTTTCGTGCCGCCCACATCCAGCATGTACACGGTGGAAAGGAAATGCCCGGTCTGCACCTGCTGAAATATGGCCTTATATTCGAGGGTTACGTTCTGCGGCTCCTGCTTGTCGCCATAGATGATGCCCGGAATGTGGCCGCCCTTGCGCATGACGCCGTTGGCCGCCTTGCCGGTCTTTTCCCTGCTGGTGGCCTTCAACTCGACCATGTCCGCCATTGGTAATCTCCGAATAACAAAAAGGGGCCTTACAAGGCCCGCAGCTCTTCATGCGGCGTTCGCGTGCAAACGGCCGCTCTAATCTCGGCTCCGTTTATAGACAGAGTGCGCGAGAAACTCAATTGCCGTTTCGCGCACGATCCGCAAAAGCCTTTCCCCGCGAGATCAGGGATGGTCGCTGGCCTTACCACAACCCCGCGACGCCATGTCCGCGCGAGTGGGGATACAGTAAAACTACAGAAAACCTTTGTGGGATACTGGATCTCCCGAGCGTCATGTGAGCTTGCGCGTGGCCGCTCAGCTAATCCAGCTTGAAGGTGAGGCCGACCTGGGCCGCGATGGCTTCCATAGCCTCATTCGCGTCGCCGCGGACGGCGACATAGGCTTGCATCGAGCGGTCGATTTCGAAATCGATGCCGGCGCGCGCGAACACCGTGGTGTCCGCGTCATCGAAGGAGAACTTCACCCCCTCGACAGTCACCTCGTTACGGTAATGCAAACGCTGCGACAGTCCGCTCTGGATGAAGGGGCGGAAGGAGCCTTGCTCGAGCTTGATCACGGAAAAAAGCCGCGCCGACACGGTGCCGGAAATTTCCTCCAGCTCGGCATCGCTGTAATTGAGGCCAACACTGTCGGCGTAATCGCCGGCGCTTGCCGAGACGAAATTGAAGCCGCCGCGCAGATCCAGGGTTGTTGCCGCGCCCACGGGAATTAAAACGCCGCTGAGTGCCGAGGCCGCGACCCCGGTGGTGTCGTACTCGGCCGTGGAATCGAGCACCGCGTTTTCGGTTTTTGGCGCTCCAAAGGTCGTTGTGAGCGTCAGAAGGCCGTATTTGCGCCCGTCCGTCACCAAGCCATAGCTGCCGACCGACCAGGAATCGACATCGGCGCTGCCCGTCTTATCGAAATATTTGGCGAGCGCGTCATTGGTGCCGAGGTCGATTTCCGTGTGCGTGTAGTTCGCGATGAAGCCGAAAGTGACGGTATTTTTGCTAAGGTCGAAATGGTTGGATGCATCCCAGCGAACGCCGAGCGTCAGGCCGTAATCCACCTCTTCGAATTCCGGTGTGCGCCCATTCCCGCCAGGGATGGAAGAGGACGATTTGTAGCCGTCATGAGACAGCTTCGTCACGCCCGAAACCGTGAACATCGACAGCTCGGACCCTGGCGTGCTCGCAATCAACGGGCCGTTGACCAGTGCGCCGCCGGTCGGTCCGGCGCCTTTCACGTCGGCAAGGCCGAGATCAAGGGCTTGGGCGGCCATGTTGTGGGAAATCCCGCCCATCAGGCTGTTCAGCGATTGCGAGAGGCCCGCGGCCTGCTGGAAAACCAAACCGGCCGCCGTGTCCGGCTGATCGGTCAAAAGATCGTTAAGGGCGGGATTGGTGTCGGCGAGATCGGGGAGTTCTATGGCAATGCCAGCGAGAGGGCACGCCGCAGGCACTGCCTGGATGTCGGCCAAACACTCTCTTGCTGGAATGCTAACCTGGGCGTCCGCCCTGTTCGCGGTCAACAGCGCCGCGATAAGCGCAAATCCGATGACGACGCGCCGCGTTTTGGGCCGCGCGCAAGCGGCCGCTAGCACCTGCAATTCATCTTCGAGCACGCCCAAGCCCCCGTGCGTGGTGTTCGCATGATCCTATCTCAGGGTAAGACCATGTTGTCCACCTACCCACGGTTGTGGTTTGGCTGGAGCGATGCGAATTAAACCGCGTTGTGGCGCCGATCCAGCTTGGCGCGTACGCACCCCGCAGCATGAAGGCGCTGCGGCTTTATTGAAACGTGAAAGGGATCGTAAAGGCGAGCTGCGCGCGCGTCGCGCCGGCGGGGGGGACTGGATAAGGTCCGGCATTTCGCACCGAGACGAGGGCGGCGCGCGCGATCGCGGAATTGCCGCTGGACCGCATGACCGACGCGCCGAGCAACGCGCCGGATGCGGCAATGCGCAAGCCGATGACAACCCGCCCCGAGCCCAAGCCGCCTTGCGGCAGGTTTTGCATGATGCGGGCACGCACGCGTCTGCCATAGTCGGCGACGGCGCCCCGGCTCGCCGTCACCCGCCCCGCGGAGCGGGCCACGCCGTCTCCGGCCGCCTCGACGCTCGCCGTTGCTCCAGCGCCCGCCGTCGGTCTGTCGCGCTCGCGCCGCCGCTCCCCGCGTGCCCTGCGCGGTTTCTTGGCCTCTTGCTGTTGCTCGCTTCTGGGCGGCTGAGGCGCGACAGCTTCCGCGCTCGTCACCGGCTGTGCGGCCTGACCCTGTTTGTCCTCGGCGCTGGGCTCGACGCGCGAGGACTGCTCCGCCGTGAGTACCGTCACGTCGGTTGCCTTCACCTCGGGCGGGGTGTCCGCCTCGGCTTGCGGCAGCGGCTCCGGCGCAAGCTGCTCCAGTTCCGGGTTCTGATCTGGCCGGTCAGGCAGAGCATCGTCCTCGACCAAATCGGGGGGTGCTTCGGCCTCTTCCGGCGACGGCTCGCGGGCTTCTATTTCCGCCATTTCGACGGGCTTGGCCTTTGCCTGCGCGTCCGGTTTTGCCGTGTCCTGACCGGCTAACTGCGCGGCAGCCACATTGGACGCAGCCGCCGTATCCTCCGCGCCGCGCACAATGGCCTCGAGAACCTGGGTGTCCACGAGCTCAACGCTGATTGCGGCGCTTTCCCTGTCGCTGGCTCCGGGCAGTTCCTCTCCCTGGCCCCACAGCAGCGCCGCCGCCAGGAACCCGCCATGCAGCCCGAGCGAGACCATGACGCCGATCAGTGTCGCACGGTCCCAGTCGAGCGCCGCGCCATGGCTCGCTGCGCCAGGGCCGAGCGGAATGGCGGCGCGGTGTGGGGGAGGGTCGGCTTTCTGCGCGGTTTTGACGATGTACAGCTTGCGTCTCCCGAGACCTGCAGACTGCGTGGCGGCAACTACGCTTGCAGCGGCAAGAGCTTGGCGACGAGCCGGCCGCTAAAGCGATGCAGGCTCTCGAGTCAAGTTGTGCAAACGAAGCGTTACATCTCATACGTGCTTTGCGTGAAAGTGTCGATGTGAGTCTTCGCCGAATCGTTCCTGATCTTTAGCCCAGGATCGCCTTGCCAACAACGTTACTGCAGGACGGTGGAGACGGAACTCCCCAGGCGCTTACAATCGGGCGAAATTGGTACAGTTTCTGGACAAATCTGTGTCACAAACCGCTCCGCGCTTCAGCCTCCCTGTCCGTCCCATGTATATGGGAAAACACGTAAGGGATATGGGGGTTTGAGATGCGGGTTATGGGGACGGGGATTTGCGTTGCTCTCCTAGCGGGGTGTTCAACGCTGACGACGGGCACGACGCAGCCGGTTTCGCTGGTTACGCCAGGCGTGGAGCAGGCCAATTGCGAGCTCAGTTCGCCGGAGATCGGAACGATCAACGTGGTGACGCCAGCCAATGTCATGCTGTCGCGAAGCCAGCATAGCGTTCAGGTGACCTGCCGCAAGGAGTGCTATACCGAAGGCAGGGGCTTGATCAACTCCACTTTCGAGGAGATGACGGCGGGCAATATCCTAATCGGCGGCGTTGTCGGGGTGGCGGTGGACGCATCGAGCGGCGCCATGAACAAATACGACCCGCATGTGCAAATCGCCATGAACCGGGTCGCGGCCTGCAAGGGCAAGAGAGCCTAGGGCGTGGTCATGTGAGCTGGAGATCTCCGGCACAGCCTGACACCACGCCTGCCGTCATTCCCGCGCAAGCCGGCATGACGATTGCTATTTGGTGACTTTCGTCCGTCGTACCTGATCAGGCGCTAGCCAGCAGCCGCGAAAGCCGCTGCTGCCCGTTTTACGGCCGCGCGGAGAGTTTCGTCCCGGCCTGCAACGCGGGCCGCAACTTCGCGCCGACCTTTTCCGCGATCATCTGCCCGATCGGTAACGCGGAGGTGGCGGCGGGCGAGGGCGCGTTGCAGACATGCAGCATGCGCTCCGTCTCCTGGAACAGGAAGTCGTGGACGAGCGTACCGTCGCGCAGGACCGCCTGAGCGCGGATGCCCGCCGCGTTGGGTTGCAAATCGTCGAGCGTCAGGCTGGGACAATATTTGCGGCATTCGGTCAGGTAACGGCGCTTCGACAGCGAATTGCCAAGCTCGGCGGCGCCGGAGCGCAGATTGGCGCGGATCACCCGCCAAAACCCTGGAAAACGCAAAAAGGCGGCCATATCGCGCGGTGAAACCGAGAACTTCGGATACCCCTCGCGCGACCAGCCCAGCACCGCGTTCGGGCCGACGGTGACCCCGCCATCGATCATGCGCGTCAGATGAATTCCAAGAAAGGGCAGCTCCGGATTGGGGATGGGATAGATCAGCGCGCTAACGATGCGGTTTTTGCCGGCCGGGAGCCGGTAGTATTCGCCGCGAAACGGCACGATCTGGTAGTCGATGGGAATTCCTGCCATGCGCGCCAGCCGGTCGGATTGCAGCCCCCCGCAAACGATGAGGTGCCTTGCCTGCCAGCTTCGGCCCGGTGCGGACACCGTGACGTGCTCCGCGCCTTCCTTGATCGCCACCACCGCCGCGCCTAGCGCGATTTCACCGCCGCGCTTGCCGATCTCGCGCGCCATGGTGGTGCAGATGAGCTTGTAATCGGTGATGCCGGTCGCGGGCACGAAAATGGCGCCCACGCCTGTGATGTTGGGCTCGCGCCGCTTCAGCTCGGCGGCATCGATGAGTTCGGCATCCACCTTGTTTTCGCTGGCGCGCGCGAAAAGTTTGACCATGCGGTCGCGTTCGGCTGCGCCGGTCGCCACCAAAAGCTTGCCGCAAATTTCGAAGGGCAGGGAGTGCTCGCGGCAGAACGCAACGGTTTCCGCCGCGCCGCGCCGGCAAAGCTCGGCCTTGAAGCTGCCCGGCGCGTAGTACACGCCGGAATGAATGACGCCGCTATTGTGGCCGGTCTGATGACGGGCGACGGCGGCTTCCTTTTCGATGACGACGATGCCGGCGCCGGGATGCGCATGGCTGAGCTTGAGGGCCGCCGCCAGCCCGACGATCCCGCCACCCACGATACAGAAATCGTAAATCATCTCACTTTGGATCCTGAGAGAGGGCGCTAGCCGTCAACTCAGATATCCTCTTCGTTCTCGCGGGAGCCGCCCAGCAGGCCGGAAACATCATCGCCGCTGTCGTCCTCATCTTCGATGAAGGTTTCGTCCGCGTCCGCCTTGAGATCGGGGGCATCTTCATCGATGTCGACGACGTCATCGTCGATCTCGGGCAGATCGCCTTCAGCCGCCGCAACTTCGTCCAAAGATACGATTTCCACATCCGCCAGCGCCGGCGCGATAACGTCATCGTCGTCGTCGGCGTCAACGGCATTGCCGACAGGGACAACCTTCTGGCGGCCCTCTTGCTGATAGATCGCTTGGCAAATGGGGCAGGTGATGGGATCGCGGCTCAGATCGTAGAATTTGCTGCCGCAATTTTGGCAAACCCGCTTTGTTCCTCGGGCAGCTTTGACTGACATGGGCGATAGCCTCGCGAAACCGTCGATTTTCGGGGGGAAAGGGGGTACTGCATAGGCATGGATGTGCATCTGTGTCAAAGGCAAAACACAGCACAGCCCGCGTGGTGCACATTCAGAATTGACAGCGGAGCCGCGCGGCTGCTCTATGGCGCGGCGTAAGGGCGAACCTTTCGCCCTAGCCTCCTTTCCAAGTCGCAAGAGCCAGCTTCCATCATGCCGATGCTCGCCGCTACGAAATCGGGGCCTCTCAAAGGGCGCGCCGCCGTTCCCGGAGACAAGTCGATTTCGCACAGGGCGCTGATTTTCGGCGCCCTTTGTCTTGGCGAGACGCGGATCACGGGACTTCTGGAGGCGGCGGACGTGCTCGCGACCGCCCGCGCCGTGGAACTGCTCGGCGCGCAGGTGGTCCGTGAAGCCGGCGAATGGATTGTCGCGGGCCGCGGTATCGGCGGGCTGATGACACCGCCCGAAGCTTTGGATTTCGGCAATTCGGGAACCGGCGCGAGGCTGATGATGGGCATCGTCGCGGGCCATCCGATCACGGCGCGTTTCACCGGCGACGCCTCGCTCTGCCGGCGTCCGATGGGCCGCGTTCTCACGCCGCTGCGCAAGATGGGTCTGACCATAGCGGAAGGGGATCGCGACACGCTCCCCCTCACGCTGATGGGAACGGGCGATCTCGTGCCGATCCGCTATGCCTTGCCGGTGCCGTCGGCGCAGGTGAAGTCGGCGGTGCTGTTGGCGGGGCTGTGCGCCGCGGGAGAGACCACTGTCGTGGAGCGGGAGGCGACGCGCGACCACACCGAGAAAATGCTGAGCTATCTCGGCGCTGAGATTTCCATCGCGGACGGCCCCGAAGGCCGCGCGATCACGCTGCGGGGCCAGCCGCTGCTGCAGGGACGCCCGATCCATGTTCCCGCCGACCCAAGCTCGGCGGCATTTTTGGCGGCGGCGGCGCTGATCTGTCCCGGCTCGGACCTTGTGATCGAAAACGTGCTCATCAACCCCACGCGGACCGGCTTTTACCGAACGCTTGAGGAGATGGGCGCCGATCTGCGCTTCGAGGCGCGGCGCGAGCAGGGCGGCGAGCCGGTTTGCGACCTCCGCGTCAGGCATAGCATGCTGCAAGGCGTGACCGTGCCGCCGGAGCGGGCGCCGTCCATGATCGACGAATATCCCTGCCTGGCGGCGCTGGCGGCCTATGCGCAAGGCGAAACGGTCATGCGGGGTCTGGCCGAATTGCGCGTGAAGGAGAGCGACCGCCTCGCGGCCACGCAAGCCGGGTTGCAAGCCTGCGGCGTCGATGCGCTGGCTGACGGCGATACGCTTATCGTGCGCGGCACCAGGCGGGTCGCGGGCGGCGGGCTCGTCAAGACGGATATGGACCACCGCATCGCCATGGCGTTTCTGACGCTGGGCCTTGGCGCGGAAAAGCCCGTCACGGTGGACGACGTTGCCATGATCGATACCAGCTTTCCCAATTTCGTTGCGCTTATGACGGGCCTTGGCGCGCGGTTCGAGCAGCGGGGGGATGCGGCGGCATGATCATCGCCATCGATGGGCCGGCGGCATCGGGCAAGGGAACGCTCGCCCAGCGCATCGCCCAGCGCTACGGCTTGCCGCATCTCGACACCGGAATGCTCTACCGCGCCGTCGCGCGCGACGTGCTTGAGCGCGGCGATCCTCTGGACGACGTGGCCGCGGCCGAACGCGCGGCCCTCGCCCTCAATCACACCACGCTGTCCGATCAGGGTTTGCGCGGCCGGCATATGAGCGAGGCCGCCTCTGTGATCGCACAGATCCCAGCCGTGCGTGAGGCGCTTTTGACCATGCAGAAAGATTTCGCGCGCAAACGCCAGGGCGCCGTCGTCGAGGGCCGCGATATCGGCACCGTCGTGTGTCCCGAAGCGCAGGTGAAGCTGTTCGTCACCGCCGCTATCGAGGAAAGGGCAAGACGCCGCCAGCGCGAACTGATAGGACAGGGCGATGAGGTCAGCGAAGCAGCGGTGCTCGCCGATCTGAGGAAGCGCGATGAACGGGATCAGTCGCGGGCGGTGTCGCCCCTGCGCATGGCTCCGGACGCGCACTTGCTCGACACGACGAAATTGGATATAGAAGCAGTATTTTTCGCCGCCGTAAGACTGATCGATGCCGCGATCGGCCGCACCGTGCGCCCATGACAGGTCGGTTGCCTGCCGGGGTGCTTAGAGGGTGGCCGCCATTGCTTGGCGGGATTGGTTTTTATTTCCGGCAAAAAACAAACCATGAATGACGGGCCACGCTTTCTCCCCGCCGGTCGGGAGAGGCTGTCCGTCCATTCTTATTGGCGTCAGCGGCGCCGTACAAACGACCGGCAGGGACTTTGATGAGTTTATCGCAAGTGAATGAACGGCAATCGAGCCAATACGCGCCAACCGAAGAAGATTTCGCAGCGCTCCTTGAGGAATCCTTCGGCGGTTCGGGCTTTGATGAAGGCTCGGTCGTCAAGGGCAAAATCGTCGCCATCGAAAACGACCTTGCCGTGATCGACGTCGGCCTGAAAACCGAGGGCCGGATCCCGCTGAAGGAATTCGGCGTCGGCGGCCGCCCAGCGACCCTGGGCGTGGGCGACGAGGTCGAGGTCTATCTCGAGCGCATCGAGAACGCCATGGGCGAGGCCGTGCTGTCGCGTGAAAAGGCGCGGCGCGAGGAGAGCTGGACCCGGCTGGAGGAGAAATTCAACGCCGGCGAAAAAGTTGAAGGCGTTATCTTCAACAAGGTCAAGGGCGGCTTCACGGTCGATCTCGAAGGCGCGGTGGCGTTCCTGCCCGGCAGCCAGGTGGATATCCGGCCGGTGCGCGACATCGGCCCGCTGATGAACATGCCGCAGCCCTTCCAGATCCTCAAAATGGACCGCCGCCGCGGCAATATCGTGGTGTCGCGCCGCTCGGTTCTGGAGGAGACCCGCGCCGAGCAGCGCTCCGAAATCGTCGCCAAGCTGGAGGAGAACCAGGTGGTCGACGGCGTGGTCAAGAACATCACCGATTACGGCGCGTTCATCGATCTTGGCGGCATCGACGGGCTGCTGCATGTCACCGACATGGCCTGGAGACGCGTCAACCATCCGAGCGAAATCCTCAATGTCGGCGACACCGTCAAGGTGCAGATCGTCCGCATCAACCCGGAAACGCACCGCATCAGCCTGGGCATGAAACAGCTCGAGGCGGATCCGTGGCAGGGCATCGAGGCCAAATATCCGATCGGGGCAAAGTTCTCCGGCAAGGTGACCAACATCACCGATTACGGCGCTTTCGTCGAAATGGAGCCGGGCGTCGAGGGCCTGATCCACGTCTCCGAGATGAGCTGGGTGAAGAAAAACATTCACCCCGGCAAGATCGTCTCCACCAGTCAGGAGGTCGAGGTTCAGGTTTTGGAGGTCGATCCGCACAAGCGGCGCATTTCTCTCGGCTTGAAACAGACCCAGGACAATCCCTGGCGCGCCTTTGCCGACAAATATCCCAAAGGCTCCGAGATCGAGGGCGCGATCCGCAACATTACCGAGTTCGGCCTTTTCATCGGCCTTGAAGGCGGCATCGACGGCATGGTCCATCTGTCCGATCTGGACTGGAACAAGGCAGGCGAGGAAGCCCTGAAGGACTTCGCCAAGACCGACACGGTGCGGGCGGTGGTGCTCGACACCGATCCGGATAAGGAGCGCATCAGCCTCGGCATCAAGCAGCTCGGCACGGATCCGTTCCAGTCGGCGACCAGTCTGCGCAAGGGCGCCATCGTCACTTGCGAAGTGGTGGAGGTGAAGGAAGGCGGCCTTGAGGTGAAGATCGCCGGCACGGATATGACGGCCTTCGTCCGCCGCGCCGACCTCTCCCGCGACCGCACCGAGCAGCGTCCCGAACGCTTCTCGCCAGGCGACATGGTGGATGCCGCGATCCAGTCGATCGACAAGGCAACGCGCAAGATCACCGTCTCCGTCAAGGCGCTGGAAATCGCCGAGGAGAAGGAAGCGGTCGCGCAATACGGCTCCACCGATAGCGGCGCCTCGCTGGGCGATATTCTCGGCGCGGCCCTGTCCAAGGCGCAGGAAAAGGACGAACGGAAATAACATCGCGGGGACGGCTTCGCATCGCCGGAGCTGTCCCCCCTTTTTGCCTTTGTCGCAGTTTTTATAGGCAATCCCACCATGACGCTCGATGCCGACAGCCTCGCCGAACGCCGCCGCCTGAAGCGCCGCCTGAGCTTTTGGCGTTTGGGCGCCATCCTTGCCGTTGGCGCCGTGGTCGTCGCGCTGGCAAGCCGCGAAGGCGGCGTCATGACCTATTTCGGCGTGCAGCCCCACGTCGCCCGCGTCAATATCGACGGCTTCATCGGCGATGACCGCGAACAGCGCAAGCTTCTCGCCGATCTGGAAAAATCGGATCAGGTCCGCGGCGTCATCCTCTACATCAACAGCCCCGGAGGCACCACCGCTGGCGCCGAGGCGCTGTATTTGTCGCTGCGCAAGCTTGCCGAGAAGAAGCCCGTCGCGGCCGTGTTCGGAACCATCGCCACATCGGCCGCCTATCTCGCCGGCATCGCCGCCGACCATATCGTGGCGCGCGGCAACAGCATCACCGGATCGGTCGGCGTCATCCTGCAATGGGCCGAGGTTTCCGAGCTGTTAAACAAACTCGGCGTTCGCATGGAGGAAATCCGCAGCGGTCCGTTGAAAGCGGTGCCGTCTCCATTCGCCCCCGCCGATCCCGCCGGCCGCCAGCTTGCCGAGGAGATGGTGAACGAATCCCGCGACTGGTTCGTGGGGCTGGTCACGCAGCGCCGGTCGCTCCCCGGTGACGTTCTCGAGCAAGTCAAGACGGGCCGCATATACAGCGGCCGCCAGGCCGTTCAGGCCGGGCTGATCGATCGTTTGGGCGATGAGGACACGGCGCGGGACTGGATGCAGGGCAAGGGTGTTTCCAAGGATCTCAGCATCGTTGAATGGAAGCCGAAGGAAACCTCCAATTCGTTTTTGTTCCGCGGTCTCAGCAATGGCGCCGCGGCTTTGGTCGGCGGGTTCATCCAGCAAGTTCACCGGTTCGTGATCGACGGCGCCTCCCGCCTCAACCACCTTGACGGCCTCGTTTCGCTTTGGCACCCTAAAAATACTGAATAACTACAATTAGATCGCCGAAGCGGAACTGTAATGATCAAATCAGAGCTCATCGAAAAGATCGCAGACGCAAATCCACATCTGTTTCAGCGCGACGTTGAGCTCATCGTCAATGTCATCTTCGACGAAATCATCACCTCTTTGTCGCGCGCCGAGCGTGTGGAATTGCGCGGCTTTGGCGCATTTTCGGTCAAGCAGCGCCCCTCGCGGTCGGGGCGGAATCCGCGAACGGGCGAACAAGTGATCGTGGGCGAGAAGTTCGTGCCGTATTTCAAAACGGGCAAGGAACTGCGGCTGCGCATGAATAATCATTCCGAAACCAAGGCCAAGGTAAAATCGCCGCCTAAGGCGCGCAAGAAAAAGAGCCCAGCCGTCCGCGAGACCGGGCCCAGCTGAAACGGAATCGATCACGGCCTAAAACGCTTTTGTCCGCACGATCTGGAAATCGGGGTCGCCGCCTTCGTGCGGGATAGGCATCGCCTTTCATCGTGGTTGTTGAGTGGAGCTAGTTATGCGGGTGCTGCGCTTAGGCGTATTGGGAGTTCTCGCGGTCGCGGCCGTCGCATTCGCGGTCGCCAACCGCCATCTTGTGCGCTTCATGCTGGACCCGCTTTCCGGTCCGCAAAGCTCGGTGTTCGTCGAAGTGCCGCTTTTTGTCTGTCTTTTCGCCGCCGTCATCGTCGGCTTCCTGCTTGGCGCGTCGGCCACCTGGGTCAATCAGGGGCGCTGGCGCCGCGCCGCCCGTCAACGCGGCACCGAGGTGTATGAGCTCAAGCGTGAGGCCGAGCGGTTGAACCGGCATTTGCGCGTCATGGAGCGCGCTCCGCAGATCCGCGCCTTTACCGCGGCGCAAGACGCCCAGCAAGAGCGTCATCTCATCCACTGAGAGGCCGATATGGCAGAGGAGCGCCGGGCGCGAAAGGCGATCCTATCCGGATCGCGCTTCGAGGAGGAGATCGGCCATTCGCGCGCGGTTGTCGACGGCGACTGGATCTTCGTCTCCGGCACGACGGGTTTCGACTACCAAACCATGACGATCGGCGACGACGCCGTTGCGCAATGCGAGCAAGCGCTGCGCAATAT
>Ga0136634_10000605_pt1 | contig 15163 bp, 10 predicted proteins | sample AntDrymUQ8332106_2_FD_104654 | JGI IMG/M metagenome (GOLD analysis project Ga0136634, IMG submission 104654) | Polar desert sand microbial communities from Dry Valleys, Antarctica - metaG UQ833 (21.06) | ecosystem: Environmental > Terrestrial > Soil > Desert | place: Antarctica: Dry Valley... | reverse complement strand
GTATCCGTGGCTCGAGATGCGCCACTCGGGTGCGCCGGGGATCACGTGGTCTCCCTGGGTCGGGATGGACTCGGGACGTCGCTCGCGGACCTATCGCACCGTCTGCCTGTCGCACCGTCAGCCTGTCGCACCGTCAGCCTGTCGCACCGTCAGCCTGTCGCACTGGTTCAAGGCTGATCCAGCCGCTTCCCGCCGGCCGCCCCCGGCGGTGCCGTCGGCGTCGTGCATCGCCGCGAATGCCGGTGCGAGGGCAACTCGTGCGAGGCTTAGGCCTTTGACATGCAGTGCCCTTACCTTGCAGGACACCGGGGTGGCGACAGCGGTCGGCTTCCGGGACGAAGGAGAACGAATGGCCGGCAACGCCACCTACCACTACACCAACACCGCGATCTTGTCGGTACGCGGTGTCGACGCGCCGATCGTCGTGACCTCTGACGAGTTCGACGCGCAGCTCATGACGACGTATGAGCGAGTGGGTTTACGGCCGGGGTTGTTGGAGAATCTCGCCGGCATCCGCGAACGCCGGTGGTGGCCGCACGATGTGTCGTTCGTCGATGCAGCGTCGATGGCCGGTGCGAAGGCGCTTGCGGAGGCGGGCATCGAGCCGTCCCGGGTGGGCCTGCTCATCGACACCTCCGTGAGCCGCGCGCACCTCGAGCCGTCCGCCGCGGTGGCCGTGCACCACTCGCTCGGGCTGTCGACGAGCTGCATCAACTTCGACCTCGCCAACGCCTGTCTCGGGTTCGTCAACGGCATGCAGCTGGCCGCGACGATGATCGACGCGGGGCACATCGAGTACGCGCTGGTGGTCGACGGCGAGGGCAGCCGCCGTACGCAGGAACGCACGATCGAGCGCCTGGCAAGCCCCAAGGCGACCAAGGCCGACGTGCAGGGCCAGTTCGCGACCCTGACGCTGGGCTCCGGCGCGGCTGCGATGGTTCTGGGTCCCGCCGATCGGCACACGGAGGGCCATCGCTTCCTCGGTGGCGTCGCCCGCGCCGGGACCGAGCACCACGACCTGTGTGTCGGTGACCTCGACGGGATGCGTACGGATACGCGCGGCCTGCTCGACGCCGGCCTCGCGCTCTCGGTCGCGACCTGGAGCGAGGCCCAGACGGTGTTCGACTGGGCTGACATGGACCGCTATGTGAGCCACCAGATCTCGCAGGTGCACACCGATGCGATGTGCATCGCACTGGGCATCGACCCGCAGCGGGTGCCTCGTACGTTCCCGACCCGCGGCAACATCGGCCCCGCGTCGGTGCCGTTCACGCTCGCGGCCGAGGTCGACGCGCTCAACGCCGGTGACCGCGTGGTGCTCATGGGGATCGGGTCCGGGCTCAACGTCTCGTGCGTCGAGATCGCCTGGTGATTCGGCGCTCCACCGAGCCCGCCCGACTGCCACCCCGCAACCTTCCCGGTCTTGACCCGTCCTGGTCGCGGCTGGTCACAACGACCGATGCCTCGGGCGTACGGCGTGGGTGGCACATCCTCGACAGCGGCGCGGCACCGGCTCCGTACGCCGGCACTCTGCTGTGTATCCATGGGAATCCGACCTGGTCCTACCAGTGGCGGAGGCTCGTTCTGGCGCCCCCGCCGGGCTGGCGCGTCATCGCCCCGGACGCGCTCGGGATGGGCTTTTCGGAGCGGCTCGACAGCTTCCGTACTCTCGCCCAGCGCATCGACGACCTCGGTGCGCTGACCGCTGAGCTCGGCGTCACTGGCCCCGTGGTCACCGTCGCGCACGACTGGGGCGGTCCGATCTCGCTGGGCTGGGCGCTCGCCCATCGCAACCAGGTTCGTGGCATCGTGCTGACGAACACGGCAGTCCACCAGCCGAGTGATTCCGCCGCGCCCGCGCTCATCCGACTGGCGCGGTCGCCGGTCCTCCGCGACACGGTCTGCGTGCGTACGCCCGCGTTCGTCCGGGCCACGACCGCGCTCTCGCGGCCCTCGCTCGCCGCAGCTGTCCGGGCCGCGTTCGCCGCGCCGTACGCGAGCCGCGCGAGGAGACTGGCCGTCGGCGACTTCGTGGCCGACATCCCGCTCGAGCCCGACCACCCGAGCAGCGAGACACTCCAGCACATCCGCGAGGGCGTCGGGGAGTTGCACGACGTGCCGGCGCTCCTGCTCTGGGGGCCGCGCGACCCCGTGTTCTCCGATCGCCACCTGCGCGACCTGCTGGCCCGACTCCCCCATGCGGACGTGCACCGCTACGAGGGTGCCGGACATCTGGTCACGGAGGACGCTCCGCAGTCAGCCGGCGCCATCGCGCGGTGGGTTCTCGACCGGGTCGGCTCGCCGGGTCAGGCTCCCTCGAACCTGGCCCCCGGGGCCGGTTCGGCTGCGGCGCAACGTGACCGCACTGTGGCGCTCGGTATCGGCGTCGGGGGAGCGCGCGAGGATCAGGGCCGGCCCTCCTGGGCCGCGCTCATGGACCGGGCCGACGACCCCGCGCCCGCCATCGTGGAGCTGGGGCGAAGTGCACGGCGGGTCAGCTTCAGGAAGCTCAACCGCCGCGTGGACGACCTCGCGGTCGGGCTGGCTGCGGCGGGCGTGCAACCGGGGCATCGGGTCGCGCTGCTCGTGCCGCCGGGTGCTGAGCTTGCCGCGACGCTGTACGCGTGCTGGCGCGCGGGCGCTGTTGTCGTGATCGCCGACGCGGGCCTCGGCGCCCGCTCTCTCGGGCGGGCGCTGCGCGGTGCCGGCCCCGACCATGTCGTGGGAATCAGTCGGGGACTGGCGGCCGCGGTCGCCCTCCGCGTGCCCGGCCGGCGCATCGCTGTCGGCCCGGTGTCGGCGGCCGAGCGCCGCCTGCTGCGCATCGCGTACACCGTCGACGAGCTGGCGCTGCTCGGCCGGGCCGGGCTGCCGCCCGTACGACACCAAGATCAGGACTCACTAGTGGGGGGAAGGCAGGGCTCCGACGCCCCACTACTGCGTCTTGATCATGGGCGGACAGGCGGCGAGGTCCTCGGGCAGGCCGTAGCGGCACATGCTGCGCCGGGACTCGTGCCCGACGTCGCGGCACCTGCGGCGCCAGACCCCGAGGCCGAGTGCGCGGTTCTGTTCACGTCGGGCGCGACCGGGCCGTCGAAGGGCGTGGTCTACCGCAACCGGCAGGTTTCGGCGCAGCTGGCCGCGCTGCGGCACACGTACGGCATCACGAGGGACGACCGGCTGGTGGCAGCGTTCGCGCCGTTCGCCTTGTACGGCCCGATGCTGGGCATCACATCGGTGGTGCCCGACGTGGATGTGACGGCGCCGGCCGAGCTGACGGCCCGGCTGCTGGCGGACGCGGTGGCGGCGATCGACGCGACGCTCGTCTTCGCTTCGCCCGGTGCCCTGCGAAACGTCGTCGAGACTGCGGCGGTCCTGCGGCCGGAGCATCGCGAGGCGCTGGCCGGCGTACGCCTCGTCATGTCCGCCGGAGCGCCAGTCCCTGTCGGCCTGCTCGAACGGGTCCAGGCGCTGCTGCCGACGGCGTCCCTGCACACGCCGTACGGGATGACCGAGGCCCTGCCGGTGGCGGACATCGCGCTCGAGGAGATCACGGCATTGGGCGGCGGCAACGGCGTGTGCGTGGGTAGCGCCGTCGCGGGGGTCGACATCGCGATCAGCCCCCTCACGCCCGACGGTGTGGCGCCTGGTCCGCCGATCGTCGAGCCGGACGTCACGGGCGAGGTGTGTGTGCGGGCGGCGCACGTCAAGGAGCGGTACGACCGGCTGTGGTCGACGGAACGGGACTCGGCGAGGGAGGCGGGGTGGCATCGCACCAGTGACGTCGGCCACCTGGACCGCGGCGGTCGGCTGTGGGTCGAGGGCCGGCTGGCGCACATCGTGGTGACCGCCGCCGGTGTCGTCACGCCCGTGGGTGTCGAGCAGCGCGTCGAGCAGGTTCCCGGTGTGCGGTCGGCCGCTGTCGTGGGTGTCGGGCCGCGCGGAACGCAGCAGCTCGTCGTGGTGGTGGTGGCGTCGGAGCCGAGCGCCGGCAGCGGCCCGCTGGCGGGCGACAACCTGGCCGCGACCGTACGCGCCGCAAGTGGCCACGACGTGACGGCGGTGCTTGCGACGCCCGCGCTGCCGGTCGACATCCGGCACCAGTCCAAGATCGACCGGGCTCGGGTGGCGGCCTGGGCCGGGCGCGTGCTCTCGGGGCGTCGGGTTGGAGCCGAGCCGTGATGGCTCCTGATTCACGGTGCGCTTACGTGGCGTCGGGTGGTCGTACGTGGTGTCGACGCCACGTGTCGACCCCCTCCGCCCCCGATACGTGGTCAACGGGGCGAGGGGCGGGGGCTGGGCAGTGACGGAGTCGGGTCCACGGTGCCCTTACGTGGCGTCGGGTGGTCGTACGTGGTGTCGACGCCACGCGTCGACCCCCTCCGCCCCCGATACGTGGTCAACGGGGCGAGGGGCGGGGGCCGGGCAGTGAGGGTCCTCGTCACCGGGGCGCGCAGCATGCTCGGGGCTGGCGTGGCCAGGGCGCTGGTCGAGCGAGGCGACGACGTCACGGTCCTGCAGCGTCGGCCCAGCGGCCTGCCCTGTGCAGAGGTGCTCGCTGATGTCAGGGACGCCGAGGCGGTGCGGGCGGCATCCGCAGGCAGCGACGCCGTGATCCACCTTGCGGCCAAGGTCCAGGTCGTCGGTGCGTGGCGTGACTTCGCGGACATCAACATCGGCGGGACGCGCAACGTCATCGAGGCGTGCCGCGCGTCCTCGGTCGAGCGGCTCGTGCACGTGTCGACGCCGTCGGTGGCGCACACGGGATCGGCGTTGGTGGGCGTCGGCGCCGGGCCGGCCGACCCGGATCGAGCGCACGGGAGCTACGCGCGCTCCAAGGCTTTTGCCGAGCGGGTCGCCCTGGCGGCCGACGGCTTCGGTGTCTCGGTCGTCGCGATCCGTCCGCACTTGGTCTGGGGGCCCGGCGACACCCAGCTCATCGGGCGCATCGTCGAACGGGCTCGAGCCGGACGGCTCGCCCTCGTCGGCAGCGGCGCGGCGCTGATCGACACGACGTACGTGGACAACGCCGTCGACGCGCTGATCCACGCCGTGGACCGTTGCGAGACCGCGCACGGGCAGGCGCTCGTCGTGTCCAACGGCGAGCCGCGTACCGTCGCCGACCTCGTCGGCGCCATCTGCCGGGCCGCCGGCGTCGAGCCCCCCCGGCGACACCTCCCGCTGCCACTCGCCTGGTCGGTCGGCGCGATCGCCGAGGGCGCGTGGTCGTTGCTGCCCCTGGCCGACGAGCCACCCATGACCCGTTTCCTCGCCACCCAGCTCGCGACCGCACACTGGTTCGACCAGCGCCACACCCAGGACCTGCTCGACTGGCGGCCACGGGTCAGCCTTGCCGAGGGATTCGAGCGGTTGACCGCGTCGTACGCGTCGCCCGCTGACTGACGCACGACCTGGCCCCGGATCGAGCCCGGTTGGTCGAGCCCCGCTGATCCAACACAGCGCACACGCGTGGGGCGGCCCTGCCCGGGACCGCCCCACGCGACTCGACTCACATGTCGGACCGCTCCGTCACGCTGACCGCATTGAGAATCGGCATGTCGTACAGCGGCCGGTTCTGCAACGCCACCGTCAAGGCGCCGCCGCCGTGCTCGATCGTCAGCGTGTGGATGTCGGCGTACAGCCCGCCGACCTCGGCCGCCACGTCGTGCGCGAAGAGCTCGTAGTCGCCGTTGACGGACACGTCGAAGATCCGGTGCCCTGGCAGGTAGCTCTCGCTGAACTCCGCGAAGCCGAGCACGACCTCGTACGTCCCTGCTGGCACCTCGTCGAACTGGTAGCTGAAGATGCCCGATCGACGGTCCTGGAACAGCGGGTCGTCGTCGGTGCCACCGATGGCCTCGGTGGTCGTCTCGACATCGGCACGCTGACCGATCCAGCCCCACTCACCGCTGACGTACGCCTGGTCGGCGAGCCACTCGTCGCCGTCGGACTCCGTGTACTCATCGCCGCCCACGTTGACTGCGGCGAGGTACGCCGGCACCACCAGCTGGACCGGCACCTGAACGTTGGGGACGCGGCCAGCGTTGGTCGAGACGATCAGCGTCGCCTCGTACGTCAGGCCGGCCTCGAGCCCGGTGGTGTCGACCGTCACGGTCACGGTGTCGGACTCACCCGGCGCGGTTTCGCCCGCGGTCGGGTCGACGGACAGCCACGGCACGTCGCTCGACGCCGGCACGCCGGACTCGAGCAGGCGCAGGACGCCCTCAGCCTGGTCGGCCGCCCAGATGTTGCCCTGGGCGTCCAGCTCGATGCCCGCACCGGAGTACTGGTTGTCGCCGCCGTTGTCGATCGTGGAGATGGTGGCGCAGTCCGACGGGGTCACCTGGAAGATGGTGTCCGTCGGCGAGTTCGTCGCCACCCACAGCGTGCCGGACGTCGAGTTGTACGCCAGCCCGGAGATCGACGGGTCCTCGGTGGAGCACTCGTTGAGGGTCGCGCCCGGCGTCGGGTGCGAGCTCCCGGCGACGGTGTAGACGACGCCCTCGTTCCAGCCACCGATGTAGAAGGTGTCGTCGACCGGGTTGTAGCCGAGGCCGCGCTGGGAGATGGCACCCCAGGGCTCGCTCGGTGCGGAGATGGAGTACAGGACCTCGCCGGAGGCCTCGTCCCAGCAGACGATGTCACCGCCGACGTTGGCCACCTCGACCTGGCACATCGCACCGGAGCTGATGTCCCGGGCCATGTCAGCGGGCCACACCTCGGCCCACGGGGTGTCGTGCTCGACACCGGTCGGCGTGCCGTCGGTCGTGAACTCCTTGTTGAAGATCAGGATCGGGTCGGAGACCCAGACGTCGCCGGCGTAGCCGACGCCCCACGGCAGGTCCATGCCCTCGGCGGGCCACTCGGCGAGGACGTCACCGGGAGCCTGCGGTACGGCTGCCGCGGCGGCCTCCTGATCAGGCGTGTACATCCCCTTCGTCGTGAGCGCACCCGCGTCGAAGCCGTCGTCGCGGCCCTCAGGACCGGCCGTGGGACCAGCCGGTCGCTGGGCCGGCACCCGGCCCGAGCCGAGGTCGACCTCGGAGATCTCCCAGGTCAGCCCTTCGGTGCCCGTGTTGGTGATGGTCAGGTCGGCGCTGCGCTGCATGCCGGGCTCGAGGATGAACTCGAACGACGCAGGCTCGACGTCGGCCACCGCGGTGTCGAGGACGAAGTCGGCGGTGACGGTCTCCCCGTCCTCGTCGATCGTCACGGTGGTGCTGTCGGAGGTGTAGTTGCCCTTGCTGGCCTCGACGGTGTACGTGCCGAGGGGCAGCTGCATGGTGTACGTCCCGTCCGCGTCGGTCGTCGTCTCGCGGACGACGTCACCGTCCTCGTCGGTCGCGGTGACAGTCGCGCCCGCGATGCCGAGCCCGTCGTTTCCGTCGGTGACAGTGCCGGTCACGAACCCGTTCGGGGCCTGCGTGAAGTGGATCTGGGTGTCGTCGGAGAGCGCCGCCTCGTTCTCGGAGTACTCCAGCCCGACGGTCCCGGACTCGTTCTCGATCCCCACTGTCGCCGAGTTGCCGAGCTCGAGGTCCGAGGCAGGGTCGAGGTTCCGGTACGCCATGACGATCTCGCCGTTCTCGTGCAGCGTCAGCGAGATGTCGACGCGCTTCGTGAAGTCGCTCAGATGCGCGACATTGCGCCACTCGACGGTGAACGTCCGGTCCGGGGCGTCACCGCTCGTCGCCGTGTAGACGGCCGAGTCGACCTCGACGTACAGATCGTCCCAGTAGGGCGCCACGAGTGCGTTGGGAATGTTCGGCGACGGGATCGATTCGTTGACGAAGAAGGCGATGTTGTCGAGGAAGTTCAGGTGCCCGTTGGTGTTGACATAGGCGGTCGTGTAGGTCTGGCCGTAGAAGGCGAACGGGAACGGCAGCTCCACGCTTGTCGACGTGTCGTCGAACACGAGGTCGGGCAGGAGGGTGTCGCCCTCGACGTATGCGGACGGCTCCTCGGTGCACGAGTAGCCGAACTCGTCGGTCAGTGGCGCGAGCTTGAACTTGACCTTCTCCTCGCCGTCCACGGTGACCGTCTTGGTCTTCGACTCGAGGCAGTTCCCGCCTTCGGCCGTCATGTCGTACGTGCCGACCGGGACGGCCTCGAACTCGTACTTGCCCTTCTTGTTGGTGGTGTCGACGAGCGGAGTGCCCAGGATCGTGACGGTCGCGCCCTCGATCGGCTCGAGGTTCGCCTTGTCACGCACCTTCCCGTGGACGCGGTAGACCTCGGCGGTCGCGAGCACGAAGTCGACCGTCGTGGTGTCGTCGGTCGTGATCTCGGCGGTCTGGGTCTCCGGTTCGTACCCGAATGCCGACGCCGTCACGTCGTACGTGCCGGTGCTCACCAGCAGCGAGTAGTCGCCGTTCTCGTCGGTGAACGTCGTGCGCTCGAGCGGCCCGGTGACCGAGACGGTGGCACCCTGGATCGGGTCGCCGGTGTCGGCTGCCGTCACGGTGCCGGCCAGCGTCCCCGTGTCGCCGATCGGCGCCGCCTCGAGCAGTGCCAGCGCGTCCAGGCGGCCCTCGCCCCAGACATTGTTGTCGTCGGCGTCGCCGCCGCAAGAGGTGTCCTCCACGTCGATGGCGATGTCGTCCAGCAGCGCACGGGTCCCTGCCACGTCGCCGAGTAGCGCGGGGGCGGCCGACCAGGCCAGCGCGACGGCGCCCGCGGTGTGCGGCGAGGCCATCGAGGTCCCGGAGAGGGCGATGTACGTGCCGCCGGTGTAGGACGAGCGAACGTCGACCCCGGGTGCGGAGATGTTCGGCTTGATCTCGCCGTCCTGGCCCGGGCCGCGCGCGGAGAAGTCGGCGATCGAGTTGGTGATGTCGTACGCGCCCGCCGAGTAGTTGATCGTCCGGCTGCCGGGCGAGCCGCTTGTGTTGCAGCTGGGCCCGCTGTTGCCGTTGGACCACATGCCGAAGATGCCTGAGTCGTTCCAGGCCTGCTGGATGTCCTCGCCGAACGGGTCGTTCGACGGCACGACGGTGCCCCAGGAGTTGTTGATGATGTGCGGGCGCTTGCTGGCGTCCGGGTTGTCCCCGTTGAGGTCGGTGGGCTCCAGCATCCACTGCATGGAGTCGAGGAGTGCCTGGTCGGTCGGGCAGCAGCCGTTGGCCGCGATCCAGTTCGCCCCGGGGGCGACGCCGATCTGGTTGGTGCCGCCGTCGTCGCCGACCATCGTGCCCATCGTGTGCGTGCCGTGGCCGTCGAAGTCGACCGGTACGTCGCCCGCGCCCCACGCGTCGTACCAGTTGTAGTTGTGGTCGAAGGTGCCGTCGCCGAGGTTGCCGCGGTACTGGCCAACGAGCGCCGGGTGGTCGTACTGCACGCCCGTGTCGACGTTGGCGACGGTGATGCCCTCGCCGCGGACGCCGAACTGGTCCCAGACGTCGTCGGCGTTGATGTTGTCGATGCCCCACTCGACGATGTCGGGTCGAGCCTGTTCGACCCCCTTGAACGGCTTGGGAGTCTCGTACTCGACCGGCCCGAAGATGGAGCCCACGACGGAGAACGCGGACAGCTCGGACGCGAGCGACGAGGTGCCGCCGTGGACGCGGATCGCGTTGGTGATCCAGTACGACTCGAAGTCGGCGCCGCGCTCGACCAGCAGGGCTCGGACGGACGCCTGGGACGTGTCGGCGAACTCGCGCAGCCCCGCGGCTACCTGGGTGCCGCGAAGCGCCCAGTCGCTGGTGCTGCGGTACGCGGTCAGGTCGGCGCGAGCGGTGAGCTGGACCCAGAAGTCCTGCGTCGGGCTCTCGGCGAAATCGAGGTCAGCAGCAATCTTCTGTGGCTCAGGGCGGGGTCGCTCGTCGCTCGCGGCGGCCATCGAGGGCGCGGCCAGCAGGCTCGCCAGCACGGCGAACACCGACATGAGGACGACGAGGGCGAACCGTGGCCGGGATCGCGCCAGCGCGGGATGCCGCGACGGGCGCGTGCGCGGCCGAGGACCGGGCGACAGAGAGCTTCGAGACCTCAACGCGTGCCTCCTATGGCATCGGCGGGCCCTGCAGCACGTCGTCGGCACTCGTACGTCGACTCGGGTCAGTGGGCCGCTGGACAGCACCCCGGGAACCTGTGTGGGCGCGCGGCCAGCCTGATCCCAGCCTTCGTGGCCGAACAAGATCGACTCGAGGGCAACAGGCGGGCGCCACGGAGTGCGTACGACCCTCGCCCGCCCGGCCACCGACCGTCCGCCGCCCCCTGTTGCGCGGGCAGTCTCACCTGCCATGATCGCCCTGCGTCACCGGGGCCGAAGATCGACTCGGCGGGGGAGGTGACGTGACACCACCCGGCTCCCTTGGCGGCGTACGAGGGTGTACGCCGCCGGGCGTGAAAGGAAGCGCTCCGGTGACCGCTACGGTCGGCCTCCCCCACGACATACCGTTCGTCCTCTGCGTCGGGACCCGACTGGAGGACTCGACCGCCATCGCCCAGGTGGTGCAGAGCCACGCCGTCGTGCTGTTCACCACGGACGCCGCGAGCGCCTGGGCACTGCTCGGAGCCGACCGGGAGGCGCCCGTACGCGTCCGGGACCACGATGTGATCGCCCGAGGTGACTTGCTGCTGGATCTCTCCACCCGAGAGGCATGTTGGCGGCGGGCGCCGATACCTCTGTCGGCGCGCGAGTTCGACATCGTTGTCGCACTCGCCAAGGACCCGGGTCGGGTCTGGACGTTCCAGGCACTCACCCGCGAGGTGTGGCGCTCGGACTATTTCGGCGACTCCGAGGCCGTCGTATCCGCGGTCAAACGATTGCGCCGCCGCCTCGCCGGCACCGCCGAGGACCTGCGCATCGTGTCCGTACGCGGGGTCGGCTATCGGCTGGTCCTTCCCCAGTAGGCGAGCCCAGTAGGCGAGCCCGTCGCGGCGGGCGCTACGCCTTGCGGCCGGGCCGCGCTGCACCCCTGTCAGGCGGGGCGGAGCTGGATGTCTCCGCTCACGGTCTTGACGTGCAGCTTGAGGATCTTGGCGCCGTCATCCGCGCTGTCCGTACGTTCGAGCGCGGATCCCACTCCGCCGCTGAGCGATGAGACATCGAGCCGGACCGAGACGCCACGCTCGACCCCGACGTGGACGTCGCCCGAGACCGTGTCGACCTCGGTCTTGCCGGCGCGGACACGGCCGAGATCGACGTCGCCGGAGGCCGTACGCGCGCGCACCGAGGCGTCTGCTGCGCGCACCGCGATGTCGCCGGACGCAGATTTTACGTCGAGGTCGCCTTCGACGACGCCCACTGTGATGTCGCCCGAGGCGGTCTGGATCGATGCGTCGGCGCAGCAGGTGTCGACGGTGACGTCGCCGCTGGCCGACTTCAGGCGCAATGCGCCGCCGATCGTCGCGATCCGCACGTCGCCGCTGGCCGAGATGACCACCGCCGAGCCGGCGATGTCCGCGAGGCTCGTGTCGCCCGACGCGGTCTCGAGTCGTACGTTCTCCAGCTCGCCCGTGACGCGAAGCTCGGCCGAGCGGAGCTTCGCTGCGAGGGTGGACCCCACGGGCAGCCGGACTGCGAGCGCGATCTCGGGAGTGCGCCGGAGCAGGCCGAGCGACCTCCCGTCTGGCAGATGCACTGTCGCGGCGCCATCGCTGTGCTTGACGTGGGCCCGTTCGATGAGCGCGATCGCGTCGGCATCGCCGGGTCGGAGCGGGCGCAGCTCGATCTCGGTCGTGGCCGTGGTCGCCGCGTCGAGGATCACCTCACCGGCGTCGAGCTCGATCGAGAGGGTGATCGGGGTAGGTGTTTCGAAAGCAGGCATGGCCTTCCTCGCTGTCGGTGTAGGCGCCGTGGGCGGCGCTGGGTCAGGTGAAGCGGCGGTCGGACCGCCCGTGCACTACGAGCGGGCCCAGCCGGTGAGGCGCGTGCCAGGGCCGCGCTTGCCGGCGACGTCCCGGCGACGGGCGTGCTCGTCCACGTCGAGCGCGGCGATGACGGCACGTACGAGCCAGGTGTTGAGGGAGAGGGCCTCGACCGCGGCCCGTGCCTCCGCCTTGATCTTCAACGTCTCGGGCAGGCGCAGGCTGACGCGTGCCGTCGCGTCGTCGAGCTCGGCTGTGGCCTCTGGTGCCGGGGGATCGGTGTCGTGACGGGGTGTCTCCTGCGCGACCAGGTCGACACCACGGCCCCGAAGGCGAACCTCAACGGTCGGCCCCCCGGCCGCCGACAGCTCGTCGGCGACGCTGACGAGCAGATCGAGGAGCACGAGCCGCGCCGAAGGATCCAGAGCACCGATGAGATGCCCGGCCGCCGTACGCACCTGCTCGTCACCGGTCTGAGCGGCTGCCGCGAGATCTCGTCGGAGTTGTTGTAGAAACGGTTCCAGATCCATGACGCCATACTGACGTCAAGACGACGTCATGTCAATGTCGAGATTGACGTCAGGTTCCGGCCGCCACCGCGAGCAGGCGGCGAGCCTTGAGCTCGGTCTCGGCCCACTCCTGTTGCGCGTCGGAGCCCCAGGTGATGCCCGCGCCCGTTCCGAAGTGCAGCGTGTCGTCGGCCCACCAGAACGTACGGATCGCCACCGCCAGGACCCCCTCCCGGCGGTCGGCGTCGACCCAGCCCACTGCTCCGCAGTACGGACCGCGGTGGACGGTCTCGAGCTGACGGATGAGGTGGAGTGCGCTGGACTTCGGGGCGCCGGTGACAGAGCCCGGGGGGAAGGTCGCGGTCAGCAGCTCGGGCCAGCCGGCGCCGGCGACGAGCTCGCCGCGGACGGTCGAGACGAGGTGGACGAGGCCGGGGTGCTCCTCGACCTCGCACAGCGCCGGCACGGTGACGGACCCCGTACGGCAGACGCGTCCCAAGTCGTTGCGGACCAGGTCGACGATCATGACGTTCTCGGCGCGGTCCTTCGGCGTCAGGTCGGCAACCGTCACGGCGGTGCCCTTGATCGGCCCTGACTCGACGGTGTCACCGCGCCGGCGCAGGTACAGCTCGGGCGAGGCGCTCACGATCCGGACGTGACCCGGGATGTCGACCAGCGCTGCGTACGGCGCTGGGTTGCCGGCCGCGAGGGCCGTGAGCAGACCGGCCGGCTCGAAGGCGTCGGGGTCTGACGACGTGGCGCTGAGCACTCGGCAGACGTTCACCTGGTAGACGTCCCCGGCGGCGATCGCGGCGCGCACGCGCTGGACCGCGCCGACATAGGCATGCTGGTCGAGGGAGGTCTCCCACGCGCTCACTGCCGGGCCGTGCCAGACGCCGCCAGGCGGCGGGGCGCCGCGTACGTCCGCGAACCGGGCGCACGTCAGCTCGCCCTCGAAGGTCCGCACGACCGCCCAGAAACCCCGCGAGTCGAGCGCGGCCGGGTCGGAGGTGAGGTCTCGCAGCCCCGTCGCGAGCCGACCGCCGACCCAGGCCAGAGCGGGCCGGTCGAGACTCACTCCGCGCAGCCTACGCAACCCTGCCGACGCTGCCGCCTCGTACGCTGACGGGCCGGGGAATGCCGCTGTGCGTCGCGGCGCTGCGCATGAGATCCGGCCGGACGATGTGGGGGAACGATGACGAACGCGGCGCCGCTGCGACGGGGCTTCCAGGAGTCGGACTCGTCGCATCGGGTGACGTTCACGGAGCTCTTCTTCGACCTCGTCTTCGTCTATGCGATGACCCAGGTGACGTCGCTGCTCGCGGACGACCCGAGCTGGGTCCGGTTGGCGCAGGGCATCGTTGTGCTGTGCCTGCTGTGGTGGACGTGGTGCTGCTTCGCTTGGCTCGGCAACGCCGTACGGGCCGACCGCGGTCGCCTGCGGATCGTGCTGCTGGGAGTCATGGCGCTGACGTTCGTGGTCGCATTGACAGTGCGCGAGACGTATGTCGACCTGCCCGGCGGCCTGAATGGGCCGCTGGTGTTCGTCGTCTGCTACGCCCTCGTCCGTGTCCTGCACCTCACGGCGTACTGGGTGTCGGACCCGGGGAACCAGGCGCTGCACGCCGTGCTGATGCGTACGGCCGTCACGCTCGTGCCGTCCGTGATCGTGTTCTTCGCGGGCGCGGTGATCGGCGGGACCGCGCAGGTGTGGCTGTGGGCCGGGGCGTTCCTGCTCGACGCGATCGGAATCTACGTGAGCGGCGGGAAGGGCTGGAGTGTGCGGTCCTACCTGCACTGGGCCGAGCGGCACTCTCTCATCGTGATCATCGCGCTGGGCGAGTCGATCGTGGCGATCGGCGTCGGTGCGGGGGCTGCTCCGGTGTCGTGGGCCGTCATCGCGGGCGCGATGCTGGGGTTGTCGGTGAGCGCAGCGCTGTGGTGGCTGTACTTCGACGGCCCGCAGCAGGGCGGCGAGCACGCACTCGAGCGGCTCGACGGTGACGACCGCCCGCGCCTGGCCCGCGATGCGTACACCTATCTCCACTTCCCGCTCATCGCCGGCGTCGTCGTGCTGGCTCTGGGGTTGAAGAAGGTGCTGGAGTACGTCTCCGACTCGGCGCATCACGAGCTGAGTGAGGCGCTGCACGGTGTGCCCGCATACGCGCTGTCCGGTGGCGCCGGCCTCTTCGTGCTCGGGCTGGCCGCGTTCACAGTGCGTACGACGGGTCGGGCCTCACGGCTCGGCGTCGGCGTCGGCGCACTGCTGCTGGTCGGCGGCCCGGTGGTCGAGCGCGTGCCTGCGCTCGTTGCGCTCGGCATCGTCACGGTGGCCGTTGGAGCTCTCACGGTGGCCGGAGCACGCCGTACATCAGACCTGACGTCGGCGTCCAGCCCGGCGGAGTGACGACGCTGGGGACGGCGCGTCATGCGCGCACACCACGTACGGGCAGCGGGTCGCACCGAGTCCGAGGGTGCGCCGGCCGGCAAGGGGCACTGACCACCAGGTCGTACGGCGTGTCGCGGTGCTCAGCGCCCCTGCTCCCTGGCTGACCGCGCGGAGCCCGATGAGTCGTACGCGTGCCGCCGCCCGGCCGACCGGTTCGCACTGGCCCAGGACTGGGTCGGGCCGCCCACCGGGTCGGAGGAGTCCAGCGTCGCACTGCTGGCGAGGCGCTGTCTCGAGGGCTTCAGCATCAAAAACCCTCACTCCGTAGGCACCTTCCTGGCCGACGGAGCCGTAGCCGGCTCGGGGCGCCTCGAGGGAGGATGCGTCACGACGGCTGAGTTCGCGCCGCTCTCCGTCGCCGATCGCCGGGCGGTGGCCGCGGCGGCCGAGCGCCTAG
>Ga0136634_10000604_pt1 | contig 15165 bp, 14 predicted proteins | sample AntDrymUQ8332106_2_FD_104654 | JGI IMG/M metagenome (GOLD analysis project Ga0136634, IMG submission 104654) | Polar desert sand microbial communities from Dry Valleys, Antarctica - metaG UQ833 (21.06) | ecosystem: Environmental > Terrestrial > Soil > Desert | place: Antarctica: Dry Valley... | reverse complement strand
CAGCGACGTCAACGTTGTTGATCAGGTCGATGCGAGGCGGGCGCAGCGTGAACTGCGCAAGGCGCGCACGCAACTGATCGCTGGCTGGCTGAAGCAGCGACGAGTGAAACGGGGCTGAAACGGCGAGCGTCAACGCTCGCTTGGCACCCAGACGCTTTGCAATGACGCAGGCGCGCTCGACCGCAGCGGTGTGACCCGCGATGACCACCTGCGCGGGCGCATTGAAGTTGACCGCTTCAACCACCTCGCCTTGGGACCCTTCAGTGCACGCTTGCTGCACGAGTGAATCGGACAATCCGAGAATAGCCGCCATAGATCCCGCGCCGATCGGCACCGCCTGCTGCATCGCTTGCGCACGGAAACGCACCAGGGACACTGCGCCTTCCAGCTCGAGCACGCCGGCAGCGACCAATGCGGTGTACTCACCGAGACTGTGGCCCGCAACTACAGAGGGTTCAGTCCCGCCGGCGGCAAGCCACGCCGCGTAGATCGCATACCCCGCCGTAAGCAGCGCAGGCTGCGTGTTAACAGTCAGGTTTAGCTGATCGAGCGGCCCGTTGGCTATCAACTCGCGCATGTCCTGTCCAAGCGTGTTGGAGGCACGCGACAACACCGACACGACGGCTGCGTTGTTGGCAAACGAGTCGAGCATGCCCACCGCTTGAGAACCTTGTCCCGGAAATACAAACGCTATCTTCAAGTTTGTTGGCCCTACCAGCGCAGCAGAACGGAGCCCCATGTGAAACCGCCGCCGACCCCTTGCAGCATCACATGCTGGCCCGTTTTGATACGACCGTCACGCACCGCCACATCCAATGCAAGTGGTACCGAAGCTGCGGAGGTATTTCCATGTTGATCAACGGTGGCCACCATTTTTTCCGAAGCGACACCGAGCCGCTTGGCTATCGCATTCAGGATGCGCACATTGGCCTGGTGCGGTATCAGCCAATCGAGTTGCGACGCGTCGAGCCCGGCATCGCGCAAGACTCTCAGCGCCGAAGTCCCGAGCACATTGACTGCTAGTTTGAAAACCGCGGGCCCATCCATCGTCAAAAATGGATGGCCTTCCACTGCACCTTGAGACACGCGCCCCGCAGTGCATAGAACGCGGGCCTGCGATCCGTCTGCCTTGAGCTCTGACGCGAGTATTCCGGGATTATCCGCTGCCTCTACCACCACCGCGCCGGCACCGTCCCCGAACAGCACGCACGTCGTGCGATCGTTCCAGTCGAGAATGCGTGAGAACAGTTCGGCTCCGATGACGAGTGCGCGGCGGTTCATTCCGGTGCGGATCATCGCGTCTGCCACCACGAGCCCATAGACAAACCCGCTGCACACGGCCTGAACATCGAACGCGGTAGAGCCGCCGTTGTTCAGTTGCGCCTGAATCAGGCACGCAGTGCTTGGGAATATCTGATCCGGCGTTGAGGTAGCGACGATGATGAGATCGATATCGCTGCTCTCGCGCCCCGCCGCTTGCAGCGCAGCTCTCGCCGCCCGTGTACCCAGATCGGCTGTCGTCACTCCCGGCTCGGCCAGATAACGTTGCCGAATGCCAGTTCGCTCAACGATCCACTGATCCGAAGTTTCAACACCGCGCCCGGCGAGCGTGCGCGCAAGCTCCGCATTCGATACGGCGCGCGCCGGCAGTGCTGAACCTGTCCCCGTAATACGTGTGTAGATGCGGGTCATGCGCCAGCGGGCGCAGGCTGGACTCCAGGAGTCGACGGCTCATGCTGCATCAGCCGCGCCACCATCGGCCGCATTTCGGCGACGGTACGGTCAAGCACATGGTGATGCGCCTGATCAAAGCCCCGTTTGAGCGCACTTTCGAACGCAACGGCATCAGCCGATCCGTGGCTCTTGATCACAAGTCCGCGCAGTCCGAGCAGACTCGCGCCGTTGTGGCGCCGGTGATCGACTCTGCGCTTGAAGCGGCGCAAAACCGGCAGCGCCGCCATCGCCTGCAGCCGGGACAATGGACCGCGCGTGAATTCCTCGCGCACAAAACCGGCCAGCATCAGCGCCAGTCCTTCCGCGGTTTTCAGCGCCACGTTTCCGACGAAACCATCGCACACGATGACGTCGGTCTTGCCTCGGAAAATATCGTTGCCTTCGACGTTGCCGACAAAGTATAGCGAGCTGGCACGCAGCAACTCGGCCGCCTGCTTCACTACTTCGTTGCCTTTTATCAATTCTTCGCCGATGTTCAACAATCCAACAGTCGGGCGATCGATTTTCTCGACCGCCGACACAAGCGCGCTGCCCAACACCGCGAACTGCAACAAATGCTCGGGGCCGCAATCCACGTTGGCGCCCAGATCCAAAACCGTTGTGAGTTTGCCGAGTTGATTCGGCAGCACTGCAGCGATTGCCGGCCGATCGATGCCGTCGAGCGTCTTCAGCACGAAGCGCGCAATAGCCATCAGGGCGCCGGTGTTGCCGGCGCTGACACAAACATCGGCGCGATCCTGTTTCACCAGATTGATCGCCAGACGCATCGACGAATTGCGCTTGCTGCGCAATGCGACTGCTGGAGCGTCGTTCATCTCGACGACTTCGTCGGCGTGAAGCAATTCGATGCGGCTCGAACGCCGATTGCGCAGGGCCGCTTCGATATCGTTCTGCCGACCGACAAGCAGCAGATGTGCATCTGGCTGACGATCCAGAAAAGCAAGCGATGCAGGTACAGTAACCGTGCAGCCATGGTCACCGCCCATGCAATCAACGGCGATTCGCGTGGTCGCCAAGTTCAGCGCACTAGCAAATCAGATTGAAAGCGATGACTCTCGCCAACGCTGGTCGCCGCCAACCGCCCTACTCGTCGCTCTTGGTCTGAATGACCTTCTTGCCACGATAAAATCCGGTGGCACTGATGTGGTGACGACGATGCACCTCGCCTGTCGTCGGCTCGATCGCCGTCGCAGGATTGGTCAGAAAATCGTGCGACCGATGCATGCCGCGCTTTGCAGTTGACTTCTTGTTTTGCTGGACAGCCATAGCTAACCCCGCGAAAAGGCGGCGATTGTACCCGACCCCATGCTCTGTGACTGCAGCCGAAAGCAACAAAAGCAGACACCGGATGGCACCTACGATCGGCTTTTATCGTCATCTGCAGTGCTTCGTAATGCCGCGAGAGCGGAAAATGGGTTGGCAACCTTCACCTGATCGATTTCCGGGTGTAAATTCGTGGCCGCGGAACATTCGTCATGCCGAGGCACCAGCGGCAGCGACAGCATCGCCTCATCTTCAATCCAGTCGCGCACGTTCATCGTGCGGGACCCGACCACTGCATCGACTTCGTCGTCGTCTATCGGCAATGCATTCAATGCCTCCTCACTGCCCATGAATCGAAAGCGAACCGTGCGATCCAGATCAAACTCGAGCAGCTCGTTGCATCGCTGACACGTGAGTCGCAGCAAGCCATTCAACCGCAGCTCAGCACCCGGCTCCCCTTCGCCACCGGGGATGCCTGTCACCCGATAGTGCAACGCGCCACCCGGATCGGCGAGCAATGTCGGCAGACGGGGCAAGCTGGCAACTTCGATCCAGCCGTCGATTTGCCGGCCCGTCCGCGCTAACTCAAAGCTGTCAATCGTGGGCGAATGCGGAGACATGAAAGGATAAGTTCACAAGGCGCATCAAAGCGGGCGAATCGGAGGGGCATACACCAGACGGCGGTGTAAGCCGGCGTGGTCGCGTTCTAAACTTGTCCCATGGCCCGTCCACTGATCGTACTCGCCTCGACCTCTCCGTATCGGCGAGATCTCCTGGCTCGGCTGCGCCTGCCGTTCGACGTACGCGCGCCGAGTGTCAATGAAATGGCGTTGCCCCGGGAACAACCGCGCGACACCGCTTTGCGATTGGCGCGCGCCAAGGCGCTGGACGTTGCGCGCGACTGCACGGGCGCGATCGTGATCGGTGCAGACCAGACCGTCGATCTTGACGGCGTCACGCTGGGCAAACCGCATTCGCATCAGGCGGCGCTCGACCAGCTGCAGGCGCTGCAGGGTCGAACCGCCATTTTCAGTTCCGCCCTCGCAGTGGTCGCACCAGACGGGCTTATCGAAGTCGATTGCATTCCGACAACGGTGGCATTTCGCTCGCTGCCTCGCATGCAACTGGAAGCGTATCTGCGCGCCGATGAACCTTACGACTGCGCCGGCAGCGCCAAGATCGAGTCGCTTGGTATCGCGCTGATTGAGCGCGTCGTGTCCGATGATCCCACTGCGCTGATCGGCCTTCCACTGATTCGGCTCACGTCGATGCTCGCTGCAGTGGGTGTGAACGTACTCGAGCAATGAGCGGCGTCCTTTATCTACTGCCGTCACCAATTGGCAGCGCGCCGGCCGCCGCATTGCCACGTGATGTGATTGCTGTCGCCCACCGTGTAAAGCATTTTCTGGTCGAGAACGCGAAATCGGCGCGCGCGTTTTTGAAGCAGCTCGAGCATCCGACGCCGATGCTGCAGCTGTCGATTATCGAGATTGGCCACGCACCGCACGAAGCAGAAATCGCCGGCTGGCTTGCTCCATTGCAGCAGGACCTCGATGTGGCGATCATTTCTGAGGCGGGGTGCCCAGCGATTGCCGACCCTGGGGCAACGCTTGTGGCGGCGGCGCATCGCAACGGATGGACGGTTACGCCGCTGGTTGGGCCATCAGCGATCGTCCTTGCGCTAATGGCTAGTGGACTCAACGGCCAGCAATTCCGCTTTGTTGGCTATCTGCCGATTGCAACGGACGAGCGAGCGGCGGCGATTCACGCGCTCGAGCGCGCGTCGGAGACGGGCGAAACGCAAATATTCATCGAAACGCCCTATCGGAACGTCACATTATTTGACGCGCTGCTTACCCACTGTGCACAAACCACGCGGCTTGCCGTCGCCGCGGGAATAACGACGGAAGAGGCTTTCATTGAGCAGCGCACGATTGGTCAATGGCGGCAAGGACGGCCCTATGTCAACGCGCGGCTGATCAAGCGGCCTGCGGTGTTCTCACTTCTTGCAGAACCCGGTCAGCCGATCTTCACCGGCTCGGCATAGCCGTCGGGCTGCCACAGCACGCGGCCGCCCTCCTCGACGATCTTCAACGCCCGCAAGCCTCCGTGACCCGCACATGGGCCGGCACGGCACGCGCCCGTGGCCGGATCGTATGACGCGCCGTGCGTTGAGCACAGCAGGTATTCGGCGTCGAAATCAAAGAACATTCCGGGCAACCAGTCGAGCTCCGTCGCAACATGCGAACACCGGTTTAGATAGGCGAATGCCCGGCCGCCGTAGCGCACTGCGAACGCGGGAACCGTGCGTCCACCAACATCGACCTCGAAGCGAATGCCCCGGCCACCACTGAGCAGCTCAGACGCTGCGCAGATGTCGATCAGCGCTCCTTCCGCATTGCCGGGCTGCCCAACGGTCATTGCCAACCCCCAACGGGACTCGGTAAGTTGTTACCTGCGACTGGCACACTGGCTCTAAGCCAGGCCCCCAACTCCGGCACCGATGAGATCAAAGCGAGCGGCTTGTATAACTCCAGATGTGCGTGCAGGTGAGCGCCATAGGTAACGCCGAGCGCGCTGGCCCCCGCAGCGTTTGCCATTTGCAGATCATGTGAAGTGTCACCAATCATCAGAATCCGGTGAGGAGAAACGTTGAAGTGTTTAGAGAGCTCCAGCAGCATCGCAGGATGCGGCTTTGATTTCGTCTCGTCGGCGCAGCGCGAAGCGGCGAACAACGGGCCCAGTCGGGTCGACTCGAACGCGCGCGCCAGGCCGCGCCGGTTCTTGCCTGTCGCCACAGCCAGCGGAACCTCGCCCCTCGCCAGTTCCTGCAGCAGCGACTGCATGCCCGCAAACAGAACGATGTTGGATTCACCCGCAAGATAGTGATGACGGTATCGCGCCGAAAATTCTTCTGCACGTTCGGGCTTCAGCGTAGGTACGGCGTGGGATAGCGCATCGAGCAGACCGAGGCCGATCACATGGCTTGCCTGCTCCAGCGTCGGCACCACAAGTTCCAAGTCAGCAGCAGCACTGCGGATACATTGAGCAATCATCGCGGTGGAGTCGACGATCGTGCCATCCCAGTCAAACACGATCAGGTCAAACCTGCGCATCAAGAGCCTTTTGCGCATCGAGAGCATTTAAGAAATCCGCGCAATCGCGTGGCAGCGGGGTGACCAGCGCCATCGGATGGCCGGTCACCGGATGTTTGAAATCCATCGCCCCCGCGTGCAGAAACATGCGACCCAGGCGGGGCAGGCCGGATACAAGGTCACCGCGCGCCACTGCCTTGTTCAGATCGAAGTCGCCGTATTTGTCGTCACCCACGATCGGAAAGCCAAGGTGCGTCAAGTGAACCCGAATCTGATGCGTGCGCCCCGTCTTCAAATCCGCTTCGAGCAGCGAGAAACGGGCGTAACGCCTGTTCAGGCTGAAGATCGTGTGTGATGCAACGCCTTCGTCGTCAACGCTGACGCGACGCTCGCCATGCTGATTGACGTATTTTCGCAGCGGCAACCGTACGTGCTGCCGGTCATTGACCCAGGTTCCCGCCACCAGCACCGTATAGCGCTTCTCAACGCGCCCTTCGCGCAGGTCGCTGTGCAGTTCGACCAGCGCGCGGCGCGTTTTTGCAAGCAGCAAAATCCCCGAGGTTTCGCGATCGAGCCGATGCACCAGTTCCAGAAATGGCTGGTTCGGGCGCGCCGCCCGCACACGCTCTATCAACCCGTACGCGATTCCACTACCGCCATGGGCCGCCAGCCCTGCGGGCTTGTCGACCGCGATGACGTGCTCATCCTCGAACAGGATGGGAGGCATGCTGGCTGGCGGAATCGAAGCAACGCCCGAAGCAAAAGCGGTCGGCGCACGCTCGGCGATCCGCATTGGAGGAATGCGAATCCGATCTCCGGTTTCGAGCCGGTAATCGGCCGCAGCCCGGCCTTTGTTCACGCGCACCTCCCCCTGCCGCACGATTCGATAGACATGGCTCTTGGGCACCCCCTTGGCGAGGCGGATCAGGTAATTGTCCAGTCGCTGCCCCTCCGACTCCGGGCCGACAGTTCGATACGAGGCACGTTCAGCGCTAGGCGCTTCGGGCCCAGGCTCGTCTGGGGGTCCGACGACTGCCGCTTTTGGGGTTTTACGCGCCGGGCTCATCTTGCATATACTCGCGCGGTCGGGACATGACGAAGACGTTGCTTCAGAAGGTGCTGCGAGAAGGTACTTCTCGAGGTATCGGCTTCTGGAACCGGCACCGCGGGGATTGTAGCTTCGCTCATCTCCGCACAGGCGCTGCCGACGCTTTGGAGAACATCCAGCGTCCGCGGCATGTTGGAGGTGATGGTCATCTCCTGAATTCGCAGTCGCCCCTATGCGGAGCATCGCGGCGGCTGCACCAGAGCCGCTTTACTGCGGCCCGCTGAAACGATTCGTTCGGACAAAACCAAGAGACTAGCCAGATCCAAGGCCTCCTGAACAGAGATCAATGCAATCCGCCCATCACGTCAGAACTTCCGAGCCGGCCTTTGTTTGGGCCGAGCGGCACGTGATTTCGTTGCGGTTATTGAATACACCCTGCACTGCTGACTGCCGCGCCCAGGCGCAACGGTCGCTCTCTGTTCCGGAGACTTGAGCTCGAGGTCCCGACCGTTTCGTTTCGGCACAACAACAGCGCCAGGATGAACACTGAAGGCGCAGGGAGTGCTGATGAAACGCATGTTGTTTAACGCCACGCATGCAGAAGAACTGCGCGTGGCCATCGTCGACGGCCAACGGCTGGTCGACATCGATATCGAGTCCGCTGGACGCGAACAACGTAAGTCGAATATCTACAAAGGGGTCGTCACCCGCGTCGAGCCCAGTCTTGAAGCCTGCTTTGTCGATTACGGCGAAGAGCGCCACGGCTTTTTACCGTTCAAGGAAGTTTCCAAGGCCTACTTCCGCGATGGCGTCGATGTACGCACCGCGCGTATCCAGGACGCGCTGAAAGAAGGTCAGGAACTCGTCGTCCAGATCGAGAAGGAAGAGCGCGGCAACAAGGGCGCCGCACTGACCACGTTTGTGTCACTCGCCGGACGCTACCTGGTGCTGATGCCGAACAATCCGCGTGGTGGCGGCGTGTCGCGGCGCATCGAAGGCGAAGACCGGCACGAGTTGCGAGAGGCGATGGATCAGCTCGATCTGCCCACTGGCATGTCGATCATCGCGCGCACGGCCGGGATAGGCCGCAATGTCGAAGAGCTGCAGTGGGATCTGAACTACCTGATGAAGTTGTGGCACGCCATTGAAGGCGCGGGGCGCGCTCAATTTGAACTCGCCGTTGACGACGCCGCCAACCCAGGTAAAAAAGTCACGACCTACGTTGAGAGTCAGAACGGTCCCGAAGGTCAGCGCCTCAAGCGTGCCAACCCGCCGCCCTTTCTGATTGTCGAAGAATCCAATCTTGTCATTCGCGCGATTCGCGATTATTTCCATCCGGAGATCGGCGAGATCCTGGTCGATACCGACGACATCTACGAGCAGGCGCGTCAGTTCATGGCGCATGTGATGCCCGACAACCTGGCGCGCGTGAAGCGCTACCAGGACGACGTGCCGTTGTTCTCGCGGTTTCAGATCGAGCATCAGATTGAGACCGCGTACTCGCGTCAGGTGCCGCTGCCTTCAGGCGGCTCGATTGTTCTCGATCACACCGAGGCGCTCGTTTCGGTCGACGTGAATTCTGCGCGCTCGACCAAGGGGTCGGACATCGAGGAAACCGCGGTGCGGACGAATCTGGAGGCTGCCGATGAAGTCGCGCGCCAGTTGCGGCTGCGCGATCTTGGCGGACTGATCGTGATTGACTTCATCGACATGGAGGATCTGAAGAATCAGCGCCAGGTCGAGACTCGCCTGAAAGATGCGTTGCACTATGACCGCGCGCGCGTACAGATGGGAAAGATTTCGCGCTTTGGCTTGATGGAGCTTTCGCGCCAGCGCATCCGACCCGCGCTCAACGAAGGAAGCCACACCACCTGCCCGCGCTGCAACGGGGTTGGCGTGATCCGGGACACCGAGAGTTCGGCGCTGCACATCCTTCGTATCCTGCAGGAAGAAGCGATGAAGGAAGGCACGGCGGCGGTTCATGCGCAGGTGCCTGTTGAAGTTGCCAGTTACCTTCTGAATGAGAAGCGCACCGATATCGCCAAGATCGAAGCACGGCTGCGTTTGTCAGTGGTACTGATTCCAAACAAGTTCATCGAGACCCCGCACTATCACATCGAGCGTTTGCGTCATGACGACGCGAGACTCGATGTAACCAAATCGAGCTTCGAACGCGCGGCGGAACTCGCACCGAGCACCGATATGTCCTACTCGCGTGGCAAGGCCGACGATGAGCGCGCACGTCCGCGCCAGGAAGCAGTGGTCAAGGCGATCGTGCCCGAAACGCCAGCGCCTGCATCGACGCCGGTGGCGTCCATCGTTCCTGCCGTACCAGCCCGGCAGGCCGAAGTTGCAACTGTCGGGTGGTGGGATCGCATCGTTGCCTTCTTCACTGGTGAGACCGTCGAGAGCCAACGTGTGGATTCGCCGCAAATTGTTGTACCCCCACCCGTGCGCGAGCGCGGCGCGGGCACAGGACAGGGTCGCAACGATCAGCGTCGTGGACGAAGCAATGGCGACGCGCGCCGCGATGGCCGGCGTGACGGCAGACGTGACGGTCGGAGCGGCGGTGGTGAACGGCGCGATGGCGAAGGACGTCACGCCGATCAGGACACGAAACGGCGCGCCGAGCCGCGGGCAAACAGTGGTAACGGAAGCCTTGAAGCAGAACCACGCGCTGAGCGCCGACCAACGCAGCAGGACGCGCGAGGCGTAGACAGTTCCTCGAAACGCAAACCGCGGTCGCGAAACGACAGGGACAAACGTGTAACAAATGGACCGGCTGAGCACGTTGCTACTCCGGATGAAGTCGACCCGTCACTGATTGCGCTTCCAGTTGACGCAACAGCGGGCTCGGGTATTCCAGTTGCCGAAGCGCCGCGCGCCGACGTTCAGGAAGATCGTGGACGTAGAAGGCGGCGCCGCCGGGGTCGTGGCGGACGCAGCGAAGGCGGCTCCAACGAAGCGGGGCCTGAGGCCGATTCTGTTCAAGCGGGCTCCAACGGGGCCCTTGACCTGGAAGCCTCTGATGGTGTCGACGGCATTGCATCACACGAGGTCGACACCGAGCAGCACGTTGAACCTGCAGCCCTGGACAGCGAGCAGCACGTTGAACCTGCAGCCCTGTTCAGCGCGGTGGAGCAGCATGCTTCACCATCGGCGCCTGCTGATCAACCTTCATCGCAACGCGAGCCCATTACGGTCGCCGCAGAGCCCGTTGCAGTCACCAACTTCACAGCGGTCCGCGTGCCGCCCGTGGTGACGTCGCCCACCATTATTTCGTTGCCGGTGGTTCAACCCGCGCCGCTGCCGATCGATGAGTTGCAGTCGGTTCTGGAAAGCGCTGGTCTGATGCTGGTGCAAACCGCGGCCGATAAATATTCCGACACGCAGGCGAAACTTGCGTCGGCAGCGGCACCATCGCTGCGCGTCCGGCGAGAGCGGCCCGTACTTCCGCCTTTGCAGGACGCGCCGCTGGAGCAAGTTGAAACGAGCCGCTCCGGCGAAGACCGTCCGGCGGCCTGAAACGAGACGCGTCGCCAGCGGCATTAGCATCTGCATATGACAGGTCGCGCGTTCATTCCGCTGTTCGACGCCCGTGGAATAACTCCACGCGCGTATGCCCCCCAAGGCGTCACGCACGCACCGGCCACAGGTCATGTCACGGACCTGCTCGGTCGGCCGCTGCGCGATTTGCGCATATCGGTGACAGATCGCTGCAACTTCCGCTGCACTTACTGCATGCCGAAGGAAGTGTTTGATTCGAATTACCGGTTTCTGCGGCAAGCTGACCTGCTGTCGTTTGAAGAGATCGCGCGGCTGGCTCGTAGTTTCGTCAGCCATGGCGTCGAGAAGATTCGGCTCACGGGGGGCGAACCGCTGCTGCGCAAGGACCTTCACAAGCTGATCGCGATGCTGGCGCCGCTGAAAACGCGCGGTGGCGCTGACGTCGACATTGCGCTTACAACCAACGGCTCCGTGCTCGCGCGTAAAGCGCGCCAGCTTGCCGAAGCCGGTTTGAAGCGAATCACCGTGTCGTTGGACGGCCTGGACGACGATATTTTTCGCCGCATGAACGACGTCGACTTTCCGGTGCGCGATGTGCTAGACGGCATCGATGCCGCGGCCGCGGCTGGGCTTGCGCCGATCAAGATCAACATGGTGGTCAAGCGGGGCGTTAACGAACACGAGGTTGTGGCAATGGCGCGGCGTTTCCGCGGCACCGGGCACATTGTTCGGTTCATTGAATACATGGACGTCGGCACCTCCAATGGTTGGCGCATGGACGAGGTGGTGCCGTCAGCCGAGATCGTGCAACTACTCGCGAACCATTTCGAGCTTGATCCGGTCGAGCCCAATTACGCGGGCGAGGTGGCCGAACGCTGGCGCTATCGTGATGGCAGCGGAGAGATCGGCGTGATCTCCAGCGTGTCTCAGGCGTTTTGCCGCGCGTGCACACGCGCCCGGCTGTCGACCGAAGGCAAGCTTTATCTTTGCCTCTTTGCTGGCCAGGGACACGATCTGCGCACGCTGCTGCGCGGAAGCGAACTGCAAGCGGGTGCTACTGATTCGCAACTCGAAGCAGCGATCGGTCACATCTGGAGCGCACGCGATGACCGTTACTCCGAACTACGCGGTCAGCTGACGGCGCCAATGCCGAAAGTCGAGATGTCGTATATCGGCGGGTAATGCCGATGCGCGACGTGACCGGCTTGATCCTGGCCGGCGGCCGCGGCGCACGTGTGGGTGGAGCTGACAAGGGATGGTTGATGTTCGAAGGCCAACCGTTGATCACCCGCGTTGTTGAGCGCTTCGCGCCGCAAGTCGGGCCGTTGCTGATATCGGCCAACCGGAATATGGAGCGCTACGCGACGCTTGGCACGGTCGTCGAGGATGCGCACGACGCCGGCACCGAGCGCTTTGCCGGGCCGCTGGCCGGTGTGCTGAGCGGCTTGCGACGCGCCGGTACCGGATGGGTCGCGGTGGTTCCGTGCGATGCGCCGTATCTGCCGATTGACCTTGTACAGCGCCTTGCGCACGGCGCAACCAAAGCTGGCGTGCCGGCAGCCTGCGCTCGCACAGGCGATGATCTTCAACCTGTATTCGCGTTGATCAACGCCAGCGCCGCCGAGCACCTCACCCTGTCGACCACCAGTGGCGAGCGTGCGATGCATCGCTGGCTTGCATCCCTGAATGCGGTGTCCGTTTCATTCGAAGACGCGCGCGCGTTCTCGAACATCAACGTGTTACCTCGCGACACTGTCGCGCAGGAGGATCAGGTCGAGAAACGCTGAAGAGCGCGTTCGTGAGCTTTAGCCGCCTCTTCTTCGCGATCTTTTGGAGGTGCGTCAGTCTGCAATGAAGCGAGGAGCTCGTCAGACACCGCGGCAATCTGATCGATGGCGGCGAAGAAGGCCGCTTCATTCACTTTCGACGGCTTGTTGAAGCCGCTCACTTTCCGGACAAACTGCAAAGCTGCCGCGCGGATCTCTTCCTGCGTAACCGGTGGCTCAAAGTTGTAAAGCGTCCTGATGTTTCTGCACATAGCTTTCTCCCCCAACTAGAACCGCTTCATCAAACGAAGCATCTTCGCAACACGCGGCTTGTACGGCGGCGAAAACATCTTGACTCCACTGAACCGCGACTGTCGAAACACCGGCGTCAATTTGCTGAATGTGTCGAAACCCCAGCGCCCGTGATAGTGACCCATACCTGACGCGCCCACACCACCGAACGGCAAGTCTTCCTGCGCTACGTGCAGCAGGGTTTCATTGATACAAACGCCTCCCGCGTGCGTGCTCTTCAGTGCCCAATCCACTCGACGTCGATCGTTGTCGAACCAGTACATCGCGAGCGGGCGCGGCCGCGCGTTGATAAAAGCAACCGCATTCTTCAATGCATCGTACGGAATCACCGGCAAAAACGGCCCGAAGATTTCCTCGTTCATGAAGCTTGCATTCGCTGGCGGATCAAGCAGCAGCGCAGGCGCCAGGCGATGCGCGCGATCGTCGCTTTGAACGCCGTCGAACAGCGGCACTATCTCTGTACCCGCGGCGCGCGCCTGCTGCAACCCGGAAACCAGGCGCTCGTACTGACGCGCGTTGACGATGCTGCAATAGTCGGCGTCGCCGATTCCGGCCGGGTGCATACGGCGCGCCTGACGCTTGGCCGCGTCCACGAATGCAGCCATTGCCGCGCGCGGTACCAGGAGGTAGTCGGGCGCAATACACGTTTGCCCGGCATTCAAAAACTTTCCAGCAAGCACGCGCTCGACCGCGTGGTCGATTGGATAACCCGGTGCTACGACGCCAGGAGATTTTCCGCCCAGCTCCAGGGTGACCGGGGTCAGATTTTGCGCGGCTGCGGCCATCACTTTTCGGCCGACTGCTGTCGATCCGGTGAAGAGCAGATGATCGAACGGAAGCGCCGCGAACTGCGTTCCGACATCGGCGCCACCGGTGATGACTGAGACCTCGTTAGCGCGAAATGCAGCGGTAATCAGTTGACTAAAAAGCTTGGAGAACGCCGGCGTGAACTCGGAAACTTTCAGCATGGCGCGATTGCCGGCCGCGAGCGCAGTCACCAGCGGGCTTATGGCCAGAAACAGCGGGTAGTTCCACGGGACGATGATGCCGACCACACCCAAAGGGCGCGGCACGACGTGCGCACGGGCTGGCAGAAACCATTTTGACACTCCAGCGCCACGCGGCTTCATCCATCGCTTGCCATGCTTCAGCGCGCCGCGGATCGCGGCGATGCTCGGAAAGATTTCAGCAATCTGAGTTTCGACGCGCGGGCGACCGGCAAAGTCCGCGTCGATTGCCTCCTCTATCGCCGCTTCATTATTCTCAACGAGCACGCGCAGCCGCTCGAGTCGACCGCGGCGCTCATCCCATTCTGAAAACGGGGCGGCGTCATACGCAGCGCGCTGGATTTCGAAAACGCAGTGCAACTCGCTCGGCGTGTCAGAAGCATTCATTGCGCAAGCTTACCTTCGATGGCGCAGCCATCGAGCTGTGCTCAAATCGAGCTGTGGGGATCGCAGAGGAGAATTGATGCATCGTCGGAACATGGAATCGCAGCAGCCGTCGTTGCGCGGAGAGCGAGTGCTGCTGCGCCCATGGCGAGACGACGATGCCGATGCTTTTGGGGCCATGAATTCCGACCCGCGCGTCATGAAATTTTTCGTTGCGCCGTTGTCGCGCCAGGAGTCCGATGCAATGCTGGCCCGCATGCGCGCCTACTTTACCGAACACGGTTCGGGCTGGTGGTGCGTTGATATCAATGGCGAGTGTGCCGGCTTCACTGGCCTTAGTTCGCCGCCTTACGAGACGCCATTTACGCCCTGCACTGAAGTCGGATGGCGGTTTCGCCCGCACTACTGGGGCCACGGATACGCCACCGAAGCCGCGCGGCTGGCGGTCAATTTCGGATTCGATGTAATGCAACTTGATGAAATCGTGTCGTTCACTACCGCAACCAACCAGCCGTCGCGTCGCGTGATGGAGCGCATCGGCATGCGCCGCGACGTTGCTGGCGACTTCGACCATCCGAGCGTGCCCGTAGGCCATCCTTTTCGCCGGCATGTCCTTTATCGACTGCGCCAAACGCAATAGGAAGTCAGGCGATCTCTTCGTACAGAGGCAACGTAAGAAACTCGGCGAACGCCGGCTGCGTGCTCATTTCCTCAAAGATCTGTGCGGCGCGATCGTAGGTCGGAGAATCCGGCCCGACTGCTTTCTTGATCTCTGCAAGTTCCTCGGGAATGAGCGTTCGCACCAGCTCCGCTGTAACTTTTCGCCCGTCGTCAAGAACGCCCTTTGGCGAGCGGATCCATTGCCATACCTGCGAGCGACTGATCTCCGCGGTGGCCGCGTCTTCCATCAGGTCGTGGATTGGCACACAGCCGTTACCCGCCAGCCAAGAACCGAGGTAGTGAATTCCCACGTTCACATTCATCCGCAGACCCGCCTCGGTGATGGGAGCCTCGGGCTGGAAATTCAACAAATCGGCAGCCGTGACACT
>Ga0136634_10000603_pt1 | contig 15169 bp, 9 predicted proteins | sample AntDrymUQ8332106_2_FD_104654 | JGI IMG/M metagenome (GOLD analysis project Ga0136634, IMG submission 104654) | Polar desert sand microbial communities from Dry Valleys, Antarctica - metaG UQ833 (21.06) | ecosystem: Environmental > Terrestrial > Soil > Desert | place: Antarctica: Dry Valley... | reverse complement strand
CCATCGTTTTTCATGAATGGAACCAGATCCTTCAGGATATCCAACAAAAAAATATTAGCTGGAAAGAAAAATGGCGTTATGTCTTCGGACGCCCCGGATGGAGCCACGATGGAAGCAGGCTGACGAGTGAAGAATTGCGGCAGATAGAATCCGGCACCATGATCACTCACTCAAAACCTGTTCACAAAACTAACCGGCCATCCTAGCAAAAAATTTATAAAATTCTTTGCTTTGATAAATATAAACCGCCATCGTTGTAATAGAAAGCAACACCCATAAAATGATAGCCAGAAAGCTTACAGCAAAAGATTTTGTACGTGATGCCACCGATTTGAGACCAAGGAATCCATTCAGGCTCCAGGCCAGGTACACTATCTGTAGAATAAAACCAATCGGGTAAAAATAGTACTGCGCAGGGGTGTTTCTGAAAAGAGATTGCAATGGGAATACCAGTAGCGCAAAAATAAGATTGCTGAAAGTAACGAACATCAAATTGGCGGTGAGGTGCTCAGCATAATTGTATTTGCTTTTCCGAAAAAATAACCAGGTGACCAGGGATATATAAGGAATGGCGACCATTGCCAGTACATTTCCGTTGTTGCGGGTAACTCGCGAAACCTGGTCGGCCCTGTTCATCATTGAAATATATTGATGCTTACCCCCTTCAGAGGATATTCTCTCGAGTACCCGGGCATCGGGTACCCGTTTTTTTTCCGGGGGTTTAAAGTACATATTTAAAAAAACAAACATTCCCATGACCAGCAGGAAAAAGGTAAAAGGATTAAAGTATGTTTTTCGCCGTCCACGCAGATATTCTCTGGCTGTTGTGCCGGGTTTTGTGGCCAGACTTTTTAGTAAATGGAAAATACCTTTGTCGGCATGAGTGACTGCATGAAAGCATTCATGAAAAAAATGAAACATTGATAACCGGTGCGTCTTTATATTTTGCCCGCATTCAGGACAAAAATGAAATTGAGTCTCTAAAGCTTTTTTGCAGTTCAGGCAATTTATTGGGGGCGTGAGGGGGTCCATAGCCACTCAAATTACAAAATACTTTATAGTAAGAATTTTCCCTGATTTTCCGATTTGTTATAAGTTACTTCCTTCTATAATTAGGGTAGGCTGATAGATGGTTTCACCCTAACTTTGCCCGCTTCTCAACGATTCTGGATTCTGGATTCTGGATTCTGGATTCTGAATTCTGAATTCTGAATTCTGAATTCTGAATTCTGGATTCTGAATTCTGAATTCCGACTTTAATCATCATCGTTCTTAACCAGGTACTAGTAAATATGAATCTATTCGCACAGCAAAGCACTGAATTTATCCGCAGGCATATCGGGCCCAATAAAAATGAAATGAAACAGATGCTGCACACGATCGGCGCAGGAAGCATGGAAGAATTGATAAACAAAACAGTTCCTTCGTCCATCCGCATGGAGAGGCCTTTGAAGCTGGCTCCGTCGATGAATGAAAAGGATTACCTCGATCTGATCAAACAAATTTCATTGAAGAATAAAGTTTGTAAAAATTATCTCGGGCAAGGGTACTATGATACCATTGTACCCAGTGTCATTCTTCGCAATGTTTTCGAAAACCCGGGTTGGTATACACAGTACACACCATACCAGGCCGAAATTTCGCAGGGACGTCTGGAGAGTTTATTGAACTTTCAAACGATGGTAAGCGATCTTACCGGATTGCCCCTGGCAAACGCATCTTTATTAGATGAGGCAACAGCTGCCGCTGAAGCGATGACCATGTTCTTCAACGCACTCAACAGGGATCATGAACACGTGACCCGACCCAAGTTTTTTGTGGATCATGAAACGTTTCCTCAAACCAAAGATGTTTTGATAACCCGTGCTCAACCTATTGGGATCGAGGTAGTGTTTGGTGATTATAAGAATGCCCTGCTGGATCATTCTTTCTTTGGCGCGCTTGTACAATATCCAAATGACAAAGGTTCAGTAGAAAATTATAAAGATTTTATTGACAAAGTGCATTCAGTGGATGCCTATGTGGTAATGGCCACCGATCTGCTGGCACTCACTTTATTAACGCCCCCGGGTGAATTGGGTGCTGATGTTGCCTGTGGCTCTTCACAACGTTTAGGTGTTCCGCTTGGATTCGGCGGACCTCATGCCGCTTTTTTTGCAGCAAAAGATGATTTTAAGCGAAGTATACCCGGACGGATCATCGGAGTAAGCGTCGACGCACAGGGCAATCGCGCATTGCGTATGGCTTTACAAACAAGAGAACAACACATCAAAAGAGAAAAAGCCACTTCAAATATTTGTACCGCCCAGGCACTGTTGGCAAATATGGCTGCCATGTATGCCGTATTTCATGGACCCGAAGGATTAAAGAATATTGCCAAAAGAATAACCGTTTTAGCCAAAGCCGTTGCCGATCAGTTGGCGGCCGAAGGGTATACAGTCCTCCATGATCATTTTTTTGATACCATCGTCATTCGTGTTAGGAACATGACTGCGATCCGGCAAAAAGCAGAAGCCGCTTCCATCAATTTCCGGTATTTCAATAATGATCTGTTGGGGATCTCGATTGATGAAACCACCACCTTTACCGATGTTTTGGATTTGCTTTTGGTACTTAATCAGGAAAATGAAAATAGCATTGCCAGTTTCAATATTGATGAAGATGCCGCAACCGAACATATTCCATCATCCCTCACCCGGACTACCCAATTTCTATCACATCCGGTTTTCAATAGCCATCACAGTGAAACCCAGATGATGCGCTACATAAAACAATTAGAGAACAAAGACCTTTCATTAAATACCAGCATGATCTCTCTGGGGAGTTGTACCATGAAACTCAATGCTGCTTCGGAGATGGTACCGTTGAGCTGGAGTCATTGGAGCTCTATTCATCCATTCGCTCCTTCAGATCAAACGCTTGGGTATCAGTATATCATCAATGAGCTTGAACAATGCTTGTGTGAGATCACCGTATTCGATGCTTGCAGCTTGCAACCCAACAGCGGGGCACAAGGGGAATATGCCGGCTTATTGGTTATCAAAGAATATCACGAAAGCAGAGGTGACGCAAAACGAAAGGTAATGCTGATACCTATATCCGCACATGGAACCAACCCTGCCAGTGCAGTCATGGCAGGTATGAAAGTGGTGGTGGTGAAGGCTTTGGACAATGGGTATATAGACGTTGAAGATCTTAAATCAAAAGCCACACAATACACTGATCAATTAGCGGGCATTATGATCACTTATCCCAGTACATACGGAGTGTATGAAGAAACAGTAAAAGAAATTACACAGATCGTTCACCAACACGGAGGCCAGGTGTATATGGACGGCGCTAACATGAATGCACAGGTTGGATTAACAGCACCCGGTTTAATTGGTGCTGATGTTTGCCACCTCAATTTGCACAAAACTTTTGCTATTCCCCATGGCGGTGGCGGCCCTGGCATGGGTCCTATTTGTGTGAAAGAACATTTAGCTAAATTTTTACCCGGGCACGTTTCGTTCGATATCCGTCAGTCTGCAAGCCATCGAAAACAAAATGGCGCCGTGAGTGCAGCTCCTTACGGCTCAGCTTCTATTTTATTAATCAGCTATGGTTATATAAGGATGCTTGGCGCCGAAGGGGTAAGAGCAGCAACCGAATATGCTATACTAAACGCTAATTATATGCGCGCACGCTTGCAGGAGCAATTTGATATTTTATATACCAATGATAATGGAGAATGTGCTCACGAATTTATCGTTGACCTACGTCCTTTTAAAAAGTCTGCAGATATAGAAGCTGAAGACATAGCAAAGCGTTTGATCGATTACGGGTTTCATGCCCCCACCATGAGTTTCCCGGTTCCCGGTACTATTATGATTGAACCAACAGAAAGCGAAGACAAAGCGGAGCTTGACCGTTTTTGTGATGCGTTGCTGAGTATACGGGAAGAAATCCGTGCTGTGCAAAATGGGATAGCTGATAAAACAGATAACCCCTTAAAAAATGCGCCCCATACGCAACCGGTTATTTGTGCTGACGAATGGAATCATTCTTATTCACGTCAATTGGCCGCATTTCCCCTGGATCATGTAAAATCCAATAAATTCTGGCCTGCAGTTGCACGAGTCAATAATACGTATGGAGACAGAAATTTGATTTGTACCTGCGAGCCAACGGAAGCGTATGCATAATCTTGTAGGTTAAAATGAAATAAATGCTCAATAATCAATGTTCAATTTTCAATACTCAATCAACAGTTACTACCCGCAGACTTTATAGGTAGATGGCATTTTATTTCCTGACAATCGAATATCGTATACAGTAATAGATAGAATAATCGCAAGGTATTATCTGAAAAAAGTTTTAATACCCTTTAGGGGCGAAAGCTTTGTAGAATGCATTCAAAAATGGAACATGCCGCATCGGAAATCCTTTTGGTATTTAATACGGCAGTGGGTAGACCTATGGGGCAAAATCTTTTTTACACACTGCCTCTACAAAGCGGTAGCCTTACAGGGCAAGTGTTTTGCCGGCGTCATACCTAATCCTATATACTTTGTTTGAAAGATTGCTTCATTCATCCATATTGTCCTGGTGATTCAAAGGCGTTTCCGTTTTGCTGGAATGCGCCAGCATTGTATTGATGATACTGATTTCTTCGGGTGTAAAATATCGCCATTTTCCCGGCTCTAATCCATGTAATTTGATGTTCATGATCCGGATTCTTTTCAAGGTCTCCACTTTATAGCCGAAAGCCTCGCACATTCTTCGTATTTGCCGATTCAAACCCTGTGTAAGAACAATCCGGAATCTATTAGGCCCCTCCTGCTTTACGAAACATTTTTTAGTCCATTCACCCAAAATGCGCACGCCACTCCTCATTTTCTCAATAAAATTCAACGTGAGCGGCTTATCAACCGTCACGATATATTCTTTATCATGGTTATTACCAGCCCTCAGAATCTTGTTGACAATATCACCATCATTCGTTAAAAAAATAAGTCCTTCCGATCTCTTGTCTAATCGCCCTACCGGAAATATTCGTGATTTGAATTGAATGTAATCAATGATGTTGGATTTATCTTTCGTATCTGTAGTACAGGTGATGCCTTTGGGTTTGTTAAGCATCAGGTAAACAGGTGCTTTTTTTGATTTTAATTTTTCACCGTCAACCCGTACCTCGTCATGTTCCATTACACGGTTGCCTTTTGTTGCCTCCACTCCATTAATGGTAACACGTCCCTGCTCAATAAAAAGATCAGCTTCCCGGCGTGAACAAAATCCTGTTTCACTGATATGTTTATTTAAACTTTTTTCCATAACAGCAATAAATTTCACTCAATAGTTTGGTATCACAAGAAAGCGGTACTAGAATTTAAAATATACATTCTGATCCAACAAAATTAAATTCATCTTCAGAAAAAAAGGAAAGGGCCACTATCAAATAGTGGCCCTTCTTTTTTGTTAGATCATTTTATTGCTAAAGATCTCTATCCCTGCCTGAATTTCTGTCTGATCTGTTCCTATCGAAATCTGAATCAGAATCTTTATCGCTGTTAAACCAGGATTGCACGGTATCTTTTGCTTCTCCTGTTTTCGTTTGTAATCGTCCTACCAATTCGTCTTCCTTACCTTCAACATACAATAAATCATCGTCAGTAAGGTCAGCGTACTTTTGCTTAATATTTCCTTTAATCTGATTCCAGTTGCCTTTGAGCTTATCTTTCCATGGTTCCATGATAGACATTTTTAAGGTGAATAATAAGGAAGATTTTGATCAATCAAAATCAAACCCGGTTTCCGCTGATAACTCTGAAAAGAATTGCAATAATTGCAATAACCAACAAAATGTGAATCAATCCACCAGCACTGTATACGAAAAATCCAAGTATCCAGCCGATGATCAAAATTACCGCGATGATATAAAGTAGATTACCCATAACAAAAATTTTTTGGTTTAAATAATGTTTCCATGACTAATTAAATTATCAGGCCAACTGTTCTTTAAAGTACCAGGCATGTTCTCATCAAGAAGATTAAGCTATCAATAAGAGATTAAGCTATCAATTTAGCAGTTATTGTAGAAAAAATTCTACTGATCCTGAAAAAAACCTTTTAAAAACGGAAAAACTGTACTATCTGGTCATCCAAATAACTTAGCAACTCTTTGACTTTGGTCAACATTTTTGTTAGAAAACCAATGTATTTATATGGCAATAGCGACTTTGAAAAAAATTCCTTGCTGAATACATATTCTCCGGAAAATAACCAGTTACCTCCGGAAGTATATTGGTACCCAAACAACTAATCAATCACATCTTTATAGCTTTTTTTCAGGAAGCAACTTAAGGCACACACTGCTGACTTAAGTTTTCCATTCTGTAACGTATAGCGAATACCACAACTTTTGCTTTGATAAATTTCGTTTATGATTAAGATCATTGATCCTAATTAGTACACAAATGATTTTATCATTCCCAGCCATGGAAAGAAAACGTATATAACTTCCGGGTTTGAACATAAAAACAATTGGCCCGTTTTTAGTTATTATTGAATTGGTTTTTCATAGGATATTGGATTTTAAAACAAGGCTGGATTTCTATCCTGGCCTTTTTTTATTTATGATCTTCCGTTCTATAAGACTAACGTTTTTGTTTTAGTTTCTCACTTCACATTTCTTTTGAATTCTTTCTCCATTTCATTTTCTTTTATCGTAATTCTCCCAATGGAGAATATATTAACTTAGACAATCTCACGTCACCGATATTTTATACCTGTTATGGCCAGAATCCTGTTACTGTTCGCGCATCCTTCCTTGGAAAAATCAAGAGTACACGCTACCATGCTGAAGCAGGTACAACAAATGCCCGATGTGTTTATCAATGATCTATATCAGCAATACCCTTTTTTTGACATCGATATAAACCGCGAGCAACAATTGTTGCTCGCGCATGATGTATTCATTTTCCAGCATCCATTATACTGGTATAGTTCGCCCGCGATCGTTAAACAATGGCAAGACCTTGTATTAGAGCACGGTTGGGCCTATGGCAAAAATGGTCGGATGCTTGAAGGAAAAAAAATATTTCATGTAATTACTTCCGGCGGCAAGGCAGAGTCTTATAAAAAGGATGGTTTCAATGCCTACTCCATCCAGGAGTTTCTGCGTCCTGTTGAACGCACTGCAAGATTGTGTCGTATGGAATACTGGCCACCGTATGTAATACATGGAACACATCGCATGAACGATATCGACATCAATGTTCAGGCAACCACGTATGCCAGATTTTTATCAGCATTACGTGATGATAAAATTCTGACTGCGGACGCTGAAGCAGTTACGTATCTGAACCAGTTACTAACAATTACAGCATCTCTTTGATTACAACTACAACTTTATATGGATCAGCATTCTTTTCTTTTCCAGGCAATGGTGTACCTGGCATCGGCTGTCTTATTTGTTCCAATCGCAAAAAAACTTGGGTTAGGATCAGTACTTGGATACTTGCTGGCGGGGATTGTAATTGGACCTGCCCTGATGGGCTTTGTGGGAGAAGAAGGACAGGATATTATGCACTTCGCGGAGTTTGGCGTTGTCATGATGTTATTCCTGATCGGCCTTGAACTGGAGCCGGAACTTTTGTGGAAACTGCGAAAGTCTATTCTTGGTTTAGGTGGTTTACAGGTTGTTCTGACTGCATTGATCATTGCAGGCATAGCCATGATTTTCGGATTAGATAGTAAGCCATCACTCGCATTGGGCATGATACTCTCTTTATCCTCCACAGCAATTGTGATGCAGACGTTAACGGAAAAAGGTTTGATGAAATCTGTTTCCGGTCAAAGTTCCTTTTCAGTGTTGCTGTTCCAGGATATTGCTGTTATTCCAATGCTGGCCATCTTTCCGTTATTGGCGCCCGACAATAACACACCCTCACAAATTAGTGCGGAACATACAACCTGGGTTAGCGGTCAACCGGGATGGATACAAACCATCGTTGTACTGGGAACCATTATCCTCATCATCCTGGCGGGAAGATTCCTGGTTAGACCATTACTACGAATTGTTGCTGCTACCCGCATGCGCGAAGTATTTACGGCCACCGCTTTACTTCTCATTGTAACCATAGCTGTATTGATGGTACAGGTAGGTTTGAGTCCGGCATTGGGTGCATTCCTGGCAGGGGTTGTTTTGGCTAACAGTGAGTACCGGCACGAACTGGAAAGTGATCTGGAACCCTTTAAGGGCCTGCTGCTGGGTTTATTTTTTATCGCCGTTGGGGCTTCTATAGATTTTAACTTGATACTTTTACAACCGGCGCTGGTATTTGGTTTGGTATTGTTACTGATTCTGGTCAAGGGAGTTGTGCTATTTGCATTGGGGAGGTTTTTTAAAATTGGTAAGGATCAGAACTTCATCTTTTCTTTTGCATTGAGCCAGGTCGGGGAATTTGCATTTGTTTTGTTTTCTTTTTCAATGGGAGAAGGAATATTTCAACCACAGACCGTAAGCCTGATGGTTGCAGTGGTGGCGATCAGTATGGCGATAACTCCGTTGCTGATGATGGTCAATGAGCGCTGGATACTTCCGGGAATAGGCGTTCGCAACCAGGAAGAAAAACCTTCTGATGAGATTGACGAAAAAAAATCAGTGATCGTAGCCGGGTTTGGACATTTTGGAAACACGGTGGGCCGGTTCCTTAGAGCAAATAATATCAATGCAACATACCTGGATATCGATTCAGACCGGGTTGATGTATTGCGGCGAATGGGTTTCAAAGTATTTTATGGTGATGCATCACGCTACGATCTGCTGCACGCAGCAGGTGCCGGCCAGGCTAAACTGATTATTATTGCTATCGATTCGGCAGAGAAAAGACTTGAAATGATTGATACCATCAAAAAACATTTTCCCAACCTGCATATGCTTGTACGAGCCACCAATCGATATGATGCCTACGACCAGATGAATGCCGGGGTGTTGCGGGTATACCGAGAAACGGTGGATACCGCCGTACGCATGGGCGTTGATGCCATGACTCTTTTGGGCAAAAGAACGTATACGGCCAACCGCCTGGCACGCACCTTTTTAAAACACGATGAAGCAAATTTAAAAAAACTGGCAGCTATCCGCGATCCGGACGAATATATCCTGGCAGCCAAAAATTATATTGAGGAAATTGAACTCATCGTGCAGGCCGACACCAAAGAGGGTGATCATGAACGTGATGCCGGATGGGACACTGAAAGTTTACGTGAAGAAATAAATGCCATGAAATAAAAAATGCCACTGGCAAATAAGCCAGCAGCATTTTATATTAGCCTAATTAAAATTTAAAATGCCTTTAATTTTTTCGGAGAATTTTTTGTACCATAATTTTCAGGCATCAATACGGCAGTAAATTTGTTTTTGCCGTCCAGCACCAATTTAGCAGCTTGCTGAACATCTTTTACAGTTAACCGTTCAACAAATTTTTCATAATCGACAAAACGCCTGGGATCACCACCTTTTAGTTTATAATCAAGGATTTGATTCAGCCAGGTATTATTTTCTTTAATGTTTGTTTTATATTGTTCGATCCATTGTTTTTTTACTTTGTCCAGATAGGTTTGATCGGGTCCCTTTTGTACCAGCATTTCAAATTCATGGTTTACTGCCTTCAGCAGCGTGTCTACCTTTTCGGGGCCACAAGGCAATTGCAATACAAAACTGTAATTGGCATACGGATATTTTTCAAGTTCGGCAAATGTTCCTCCGCCATATATTCCCTGTACCTTTTCACGTAGTTCTTCAATAATACGAATATTGAGAACTTCGCTCATCGCCTGAACTTTCAATTCAAGATCCTCACTGTAAGGAAGATCCCCGGTGTAAAATGCCAGTATCAAACTTTTTTCTTCTTTTCCTTTATTGACCTGCAGTGTTTTTTTACCACTGACCGGGCGTACTTTATTGTCAGCAAAGCTGAACTTTTTCGTAGTGGCAGGAAGACTTGCAATGTATTTCTCAATCAATGGAATCAAATCAGCTTCTTTGAAACTTCCAATAAACACAAAGTTCATTCCATTGGCATCGCCGAAACGCTCCTTATAAATAGCAAATGAGCGATCAAGATTTATTTTATCATAGTACTCGCTTTTGGGTACTGCAACCGGAGCCAATGGGTTATTGCTGAACAAAACCTTATACATCGTATCAATAAATGCAGCCTGGGGATTCGCCGACAGATTCGCATATTGAGATTTATTCTTTTGCACAAACGAATTGAACAACGCAGTGTCTTTTCGTGGCCTGGTAAAATACAAATGTGTTAATTGAAAAAGCGATTCAAGATCTTTGACGGTAGAATTTCCACGAACCCCTTCAGAAGTGGCAGAAAAAAACGGGTTCACGGAGACAGACTTTCCAGCCAGCATTTTTTTCAAATCAGTTGGTGAAAATTCTCCGATTCCCATAGTACTTACAATAGCGGTGGCATATTCAGCATTGTATTTATCTGCCAGTCCGTAATTGTTTTTCCCTCCGGCACGGGTAGCCCCCATCACGATCTGATCGTTCTTGAAATCGGTGGGTTTCAAGGTTACCGTTACGCCATTGCTTAATTTTAACTCTGTGGTGTTTAATACTGCATCTTTTGTTCTACTGACTACTTTACCGGATTTCGGTGATGATGCCATTAAGTTTGTAGCAATGGCTTTCTCTTCATAGGGTTTAATCTCCGCTTTTTCTGTTGCATCAATTATTGCCAGCAGGTCTTTTCCTTCAGGAAGTTTTTCGCTGGCTTTCGGATCAGGACCCAGAACAAAAACGAATTTATTTTTTTCGTCTTTATATCTTTTTGTGATCGTATTCACCTCCTCAATGGTGACACCCGGCAATAAAGATTTTACGTAGTCGAATTCTTTTTCAATGCCGGGAGTAGGTTCCTGCTCCAGGAAATGATTGATATATTCCTGTACATAATTTTCTGATTCATTCTTGTCCCTGTCGTTATAAGCCTTTTCATAATTTGTCAGCGTATTTTTTTTAGCTCTATCCAACTCGGCACTTGTAAAACCAAATCTTTTTACTCTTTCAATTTCTTCTGCTATTGCATTTAATCCTTTGTTTACATCCCCTGTGCCCGTTCCTGCATATACATTAAATGCCTGGTATCCTCTCGCAAATGTTTGAAAATTAGAAGACGCAAAAATAAATGGTGGATTTTCTTTCTGAGTAAGTTCCTGTAAACGCTGATTTAGCATAGAGGTATACATTTGCTCTATAAGGTCCTCGCGATAATCACCAATGGACGCAGATGGATTTGATTTATAGGCAGGATAAAAAATTCCAATATTATAATTCGTGGCTTCTTTGTCCGTGACTACAGCAGATTCAGCATTTTTATAAGGTGGCACGTCTGCATATTCACGACTGCGCTCCTTCGGTGGATTGGTAAGCGACGAAAAATGCTTTCTGATCATTTCTTCTGCCTTTGCAGGTTCAATATCCCCTACCACGATCACCGCCATCAGATTAGGCCGGTACCAATCTTTATAATAACGACGGATGACATCGTATTTAAAATTCTTGATAATACTGTCTAAACCTATCGGCAGGCGATCGCCATATTTAGATCCTGCAAATAACTGGGGATAGATTTTTTTAAACATACGATCATTGGCCCCTTTACCCAAACGACTTTCCTCCAGGATGATAGAACGTTCTCCTTCAATATCTCCATCAACATAAGTTACGTTGTGTGCCCAATCTTCGAGAACCTGGAAGCCTTTTTCAAGATTTCCGGGTTTATCCGTTGGGATAGGCAGCATATACACCGTTTCGTCAAAACTGGTATAGGCGTTTAGATCGCTCCCGAATCCCACACCAATATCCTGCAGAAAGGAAACGATATCATTTTTTTTGAAATTCGTGGTACCATTAAAAGCCATGTGCTCGGCCATGTGAGCCAAACCGCGCTGGTCATCATCCTCATTGATAGCACCAGCATTGAGTACAAGGCGCAATTCAACCTTCTGCTCAGGCTTTTTATTTTGGCGGATATAATAGGTCAACCCATTTTCTAATTTTCCGATCTTAACTTTTGAATCAAGCGGAAGTTTATCTGCAGGATTGAGTTGCGCCGATGAAAATTCCACAGAAATAATCGCGATCAGTAAAAACATCCACCGGGTAGATGTATAGAAAATTTTCTCCATGATATGGTCTTTTTTGTAACTACAAATATAGCTGGGTAACAATTTAAAGAATTTCCGCTTGTAAAAAAGATGAGGAAGGTGAAAATAGGTCACTACATGTGGGGTCCAATGCATACAGTACACAGAATACAGTACACAGAAAACAGAATTAAATACCGAATACACATAGAGAATTCAAATTCATTAGAAACGAAATTGCATTGCCGGCTTTTCATTAGCACATCAGCTGATCAGCACATTAAGCTTACCTGAACACCTCCTCAATCACCTTCCCGACACTTCCACTGGGCATTTGAATTTTTAGCATAGCGGCAAGGGTTGGTGCTATATCAGTCATATATGTTACCCGGTTTGTTTTACCGGGTTTGATGTTCCATCCATACCACAAAAGGGGGATGTGTGCATCATAAGGTGCCCACAAGCCATGGGTAGTGCCGCTGCTTCCTCCATCAATCCAATGCGGTTTGAACAAGATTTGTATGTCACCACTTCTTTGAGGAAAATAACCATTGGCAAGCATATTTTTGAGACTGCCATTCAAAGGGGCAGTTCCAAGTTGCTGCAGCTCTAATACCTGGGCGATCCCCTCCGTATTTTTTAATGAATCAATAATCCATTTTTTTATGGCGCTTACATTCAATCCTGTAGAATCTATCAGCGGTTGGTTTAGATGGACCTGGTAATTATACATGCTGACAATCAACCGATCTCTCCCGAATTTTTCTTTGAGCTGCATATTGAACCCGGTCATGATCGCTCCGCTATTAACTGTCCCGGAAGGAATTTTATGTTCCTTCAAGAATCCGGGAATCTGGGAGACCCCATGATCCGCAGAAAGAAAAACAAGGTATTGACCTTTCCCTACTTTGGTATCTAAATAAGTAAAGAAATTTCCCAGGTCTTTATCCAGGCGTAGATAGGTATCTTCTATCTCAATAGAATTGGGGCCAAAAGAATGACCGATATAATCAGGCGAAGAAAAACTTACTGCCAGAAAATCAGTGCTATTATCGGTACCCAGCTGTTCGGCATCGATAGCAGCTTTTGCCATGTCTACCGTTAAAGTATTACCATAAGGCGTTGACGCAATGGCACTATAATTTTTATCAATAAATTTTTCCAGACTATACGGGAAACCGTTTTTATCCGCACCCAACGCCTTTCCTTCATATCCTTTTTCATCGGGTGTACTTTGTACATAGGTATTGATGGGATATAGTGTATTCCAATTCAGCCCGTAATATTTTTTTGGTAGCTTTTTGTTGTTGAAGCTTTTTACCCAAGCAGGAAGCTCATTCATGTAATAGGTCGATGTAATCCAATCCCCAGTGCTCCCATCGTACCAGTAAGCCGCATTTGCAGAGTGACCTGCAGGCAAAATGCCGCCACGGTCTTTAAATGCAATACCGATTACCTTACTACGAAAATTGGTAGCCAGCCGCAATTCATCACAAATGGTGGTGACCAGCATATTTTTAGGGCTCATTTGACCTCCGGCACCGGTTCCACCAACCGCCGATACAGCGGTATCTTCTGTACAGTACACAATCCTTCCAAGTTGGCTGTCATACCAGGCATTGCCGGTAATACCGTGTATGGAGGGTACGCTGCCGGAATAAATAGTGGTGTGACCACAGGCAGTAACCGTTGGAGTATAGGGAATCAATGTATTTTCACAACTATATCCCTGGTTTAAAAATCGTTTAAAGCCTCCATTGGAAGCATAACGGTCATAATAACGGTATAGAAAATCCCAGCGCATCTGATCCACCACAATACCTACAACCAGTTTAGGGCGTGCGATCGTATTAGTTACTGATTTTGTTTGAGCAAAAGCCATTGCAGCAACGCCTAAAACGGCTACACTAAAAAATAATCGGCGCATTTTGAATCATTTTGGCAAATGTAGGCGAATGGCAATTACGGGTATATTAAAAAACCCGACGTTGAGGTTGTGATTTTCATGTCGTTACCTTTTTCGTTCCAACAGCGATTTTGTTAATCGTTTGCTGCCTGATGGACATGCGTTATGCAAAACCATTACCTTTGGGCAACTCAAAAAATGCCCCCTTAGCTGGGCAATGTCTTTAAGTTAACAAAAAAAGAAGCTTGCCACGAAGACATTAAGACACTAAGTTCTGAATGGATTTCCTAGGTGTCTTGTGTCTTCGTGACAACATAAATCCTTAGCTTAATGACATTCCTTTAACCGGGGGTTAAAACAATTAAATATGGCAGATATTTTTGAAAGATTGATCAAAAACAACGGACCTCTGGGCCAGCATCGTGAACGGGCTCATGGATATTTCGCGTTTCCGAAACTGGAAGGAGATATTGGAAGCCGGATGAAATTCAGAGGTAAAGACGTGATTGTTTGGAGTTTGAATAATTATTTGGGATTGGCAAATCATCCGGAAGTACGACAAGCGGATGCAGAAGGCGCTGCCCGGTTTGGTTTGGCACTTCCAATGGGAGCCAGGATGATGAGTGGTAACAGTAATTATCATGAACAATTGGAAAGAGAATTGGCTGACTTTGTAATGAAAGAAGATGCCGTATTATTGAATTATGGATACCAGGGCATGTCGAGCCTGATTGATGCCCTATGCAGTCGGCACGATATCATTGTATATGATGCGGAAAGTCATGCCTGCATAGTGGATGGGCTTCGGATGCATCCGGGGCATCGATATGTGTACAAGCACAATGACCTTCAAGATTTTGAAAAGCAGTTGCAAAGAGCCACTGCATTGATCGAAAAACAAAAAGCCGGGGGTATCCTGGTTATTACTGAAGGTGTTTTTGGCATGGCGGGCGATCAGGGAAAATTGAAAGAAATTGCTGCTTTAAAAGATAGTTATGAATTCCGTTTGTTAGTGGATGATGCTCACGGTTTTGGCACTTTGGGAAAAACCGGTCCCGGTGTGGGAGAAGCGCAGGGTGTACAGGATAAAATTGATCTTTATTTTTCCACTTT
>Ga0136634_10000602_pt1 | contig 15179 bp, 15 predicted proteins | sample AntDrymUQ8332106_2_FD_104654 | JGI IMG/M metagenome (GOLD analysis project Ga0136634, IMG submission 104654) | Polar desert sand microbial communities from Dry Valleys, Antarctica - metaG UQ833 (21.06) | ecosystem: Environmental > Terrestrial > Soil > Desert | place: Antarctica: Dry Valley... | reverse complement strand
CTGGGGCACGATCGAGAAGATCCAGGCTGACGACGGCATCGTCACCGGCACGGTCATCGAGGTCGTCAAGGGCGGCCTGATCCTGGATATCGGGCTGCGGGGCTTCCTGCCCGCGTCGCTGGTCGAGATGCGCCGGGTGCGCGACTTGCAGCCGTACGTCGGTCGCGAGATCGAGGCCAAGATCATCGAGCTGGACAAGAACCGCAACAACGTCGTGCTGTCGCGCCGCGCCTGGCTCGAGCAGACGCAGTCCGAGGTACGCCAGAACTTCCTCACAACCCTGCAGAAGAGCCAGGTCCGCAAGGGCGTCGTGTCCTCGATCGTCAACTTCGGTGCGTTCGTGGACCTCGGCGGCGTGGACGGTCTGGTGCACGTCTCGGAGCTGTCCTGGAAGCACATCGACCACCCGTCCGAGGTCGTCGAGGTGGGCCAGGAGGTCACCGTCGAGGTCCTCGACGTCGACATGGACCGCGAGCGGGTGTCGCTGTCGCTGAAGGCCACGCAGGAAGACCCGTGGCAGCAGTTCGCCCGTACGCACCAGATCGGCCAGGTCGTCCCCGGCAAGGTCACCAAGCTCGTCCCCTTCGGCGCCTTCGTGCGCGTCGAGGACGGCATCGAGGGACTCGTGCACATCTCCGAGCTGGCTGAGCGGCACGTGGAGCTGCCCGAGCAGGTCGTGCAGGTCGGCAACGACATCTTCGTCAAGGTCATCGACATCGACCTCGAGCGGCGCCGGATCTCGCTGTCGCTCAAGCAGGCGACCGAGGGCGTGACGGACGCGGCGGGCGACGAGTTCGACCCGACGCTGTACGGCATGACCGCGTCGTACGACGACCAAGGCAACTACCTCTACCCGGAGGGCTTCGACGCGGAGGCCAACGACTGGCTGCCAGGCTTCGAGACCCAGCGGGCCGAGTGGGAGAAGCAGTACGCCGCGGCGCACGAGCGCTGGGAGGCGCACAAGAAGCAGGTCGAGGAGACCAAGACGGCGGAGGTCGAGTCCGGCGAGGCCACCCCGTCGTCGTACTCCTCCGCCGAGCCCGAGGACGAGGTCGAGGGCACGCTCGCCTCGGACGAGGCCCTCGCCGCGCTGCGGGAAAAACTCACCGGCGCCTCCTGACCTGAGTCGGCAGCCGACTGATCGCGCCGTCCGACGCCGAGTGGTCACCTTGAGCAGGCATAGCCGCCTGACGGGAGCTCGAAGTGACCACTCGCTGGGCGTGCGGCGCTGCCGGGGGCTCCCCGCGCGGCTGCAGTACAGCCAGAGTGATCCGTGCTGCGGGTAGGCCTGACGGGCGGCATCGGGTCCGGCAAGAGCGAGGTCGCCCGCCGCCTGGCGGCCCAGGGTGCCGTGCTCATCGACAGCGACGTCCTGGCCCGCGCCGCCCTCGCCCGCGGCTCCGCCGGCCTCGAGCAGGTGATCGCCGAGTTCGGCGCTGATCTGCTGACCTCGGCGGGGGACCTCGACCGTACGGCGCTCGGCGAGATCGTCTTCGCCGACATGACGGCTCGACGCCGCCTCGAGGCAATAGTCCACCCGGAGGTCCGACGCCGCGCCGATGAGCTCGAACGCGCCGCCGCCGCGGCCGACCCGTACGCGGTGGTGGTTCACGACATCCCGCTGCTCGTCGAGTCCCGGGGGACCGAGGGCTTCGACGTCGTGGTCGTGGTCGACGTGCCGGTCGAGAACCAGGTGGCGCGCCTCGTCGCCGACCGCGGGATGACCGAGGCAGCTGCCCGCTCGCGCGTCCTTGCTCAAGCGAGCCGAGAGCAACGGCTCGCCGTCGCCGACGAGGTCGTCGACAACACCGGCTCCCTCGCCGACCTGGACGAGCGAGTGGCCCGACTCTGGGCCGACCTCACCGCCCGCCCACCCCGCAAATGACGATCGCCCTCAATTGCCGCGGGGTGGGGGCCACATGGTGGACTGGTGTGATGACGAGTCAACCGCCGACCGCGTACGAACCGACCGCGCCGATGAACGTCCCGAGGTTCTTCATCAAGCAGAAGATCACCGTGATGGTCAACCGGTACGAGGTCCTGGCCGCCAACCCGGACGGCACGCCGGGTGCGCTGATGGCGTTCGCCCAGCAGAAGCGCATGACGATGAAGGAGGAGGTCGTCTTCTTCTCCGACGAGAGCAGGTCCCGGCGGGTGTTCTCGTTCAAGGCGCGCCAGATGCTGGACGTACGCGCCGAGCAGGACGTCTTCGACGAGGGCGGGCAGCGGCTCGGCGGCTTCAAGAAGGAGTTCGGCGCCAGCCTGCTGCGGTCCACCTGGCGGCTGGACTGCAACGGCATCCAGGCCGTGGGCCAGGAGCGGCGCCTGTCCATCGCCCTGCTTCGCCGGTTCTGGAACCTGATCCCGTACATCGGCGACGTCTGGGTGCCCTTCGTCTTCCACTTCGACTTCGTCGACCAGCCGTCCGGGCAGACGATCATGGTGAGCGAGCGACAGAGGGCGATCCGCGACCGGTACGACGTCACGGTGGCCGACCCGCGGCTGGATTTCCGCGTCGCCGCCTCGATGGCCGTGGCGCTCGACGCTTTGCAGAGCCGCTGACCGAACAGCTCGTCACATCGGGCGCGGTCGCGGCGTCGCTCGGGAAGGAGGTGTCGACGTGCGGACACTGACGTACTACGTGGGTGCGACTCTGGACCCGAGACGTTGCCCACCCACATCCGCAGCCAGTTGGGCGTGACGGCCGAGGGTCGCCACTTCGACACCGTGGTCATGGGGCGCGGCACGTACGCCCCGGCGCTCGATGCCGGGATCACCAGCCCGTACGCGCACCTGCGCCAGTACGTCGTCTCGACCACCCTGCCCGCCGACATGGATCCACAGCTGGAGGTGGTCGCGGGCGACCCTCTCGCCCTGGTGCGCCGGCTGAAGCAGGAGTCGGGATTGGGTGTCTGGCTGGCCGGCGGTGGACGATTGGCCGGCACGCTGCTGGCGGAGATCGACGAGCTGGTCATCAAGCGCTACCCGGTGGTCATCGGTGCCGGGATCCCGCTCATCAACGCGGACCGGAGTCAGCCTCTGCCTTTCGCGATCACCGACACCAGGGCCCTCGAGGGCGGCACCACGGTCACCACCTACGTCCGTTCAAGGGCATGAGCGACGGCTCTGCTCATGGCGGGCCTGCCGCTCAACAATTGCCTGGGCGGCTCATCCGTGTCGGTGTGTGCGCTGCCGTCGGTGCACCGGCCGAAGCGCGCCGGCCGCCCAGCTCGGCCACTCGGCTCCCCAGCGCGCGCGGGCTCAGGGTCGAGGCGCACCGGTGTGCTCGACGAACGTGCTCCCCCGGCGAGCGAACGCGCCGGGCGTCAGGCCGTGCGCCCGTCGGAAGGCCCGGTTGAAGGCAGCTTCGGATCGGTAGCCCACGCGCTCGGCGACGCGGGACAGCGGCAGGGTCTGCTCGCGGACCAGCCGGGCGGCGAGGTCCATCCGCCACGCGGTGACGTACGCGAAGGCGGGTTCACCCAGGACGTCGGTGAACCGCGCGGCGAATGCCGACCGGGAGAGGCCAGCCGTACGGGCGAGTGACTCCAGGCTCCACGGGTGGGCGGGGTCGGCATGGAATGCCGCCAGGGCGATGCCGAGCAGCGGGTCCCGCAACCCGGCGACCCAGCCCCGGTCCGGCACGGCGGATGCGAGCCACGAACGTACGGCCTGGATGACCAGCACGTCGGCCAGCCGGGCGGTCACCACGTCGCTGCCCGGCCGGGGCTGGCGAGACTCTGCGGCGATGACATCCAGGGCGGCGCGCTGCCACCCGGCGTCCTCATCGCGTCCGATCTTCAGCACCGGCGGAAGGCTGCGGACCAGTCGCTGGACGCCGAGCCCGGTGAAGCTGACGGCCCCGCAAACCAGCTCACTGCGCGCGCCCGAACCGGGCAGCACGATCCGCTCGTAGCGATCCGTCTGCTCGACTCGTGGCAGGTCGAACAGCGGGATGGGGGCGGTGCTGTGGTCGTCGAGGATCGCGTGGCCGGCGCCGTGTGCCACGAGCAGCAGGTCGCCGGGGCGTACGGCGAGGCGAGTCCCTTCGACCTCGATGACGGCCGCTCCGGAGGTCAGCAGATGGAAGATCATCGTGCCCGGCATCGGCGGCATCGTGATCCCCCACGGGGCGGCGACGTCCGATACGGCGTAGAAAACACCGCTCATCCCGAAGTCGTGCAGTGCCTCGTCCAGCACATCGGCAGCCATGGACCAAGTCTGGACCTTGCTGGACGATAAAGCAACGGAGCCGGTTGAACCGGCATTGATCGTCCGACGGTCCTTCGCGAGGCTGCTCCTATCGGACGTCCGGCATGCGTCAGTCGAGGAGGAATCATGAAGGTTCTGGTAGTAGGTGCAAGTCGTGGCAGCGGAGCGGCGGCGGTCGTGGCGCTGGCCAACGCAGGGCACCTGGTCACTGCCTTCGCCCGGACGGCGGCACCGCGGCCGCATAGCGGGGACGTCCGGCACATCGCCGGTGACGTGCTGAACCCCGACTCGCTCGCCAAGGCGATGATCGGCCAGGACGCCGTGGTCGTCGCGCTGGGGATCTCGGAGAACCCGATCGCGGTGCGACTGCTGCGGCGCGCCAGCACACCCCTCGACGTACGGTCGCGCGGGACGGCGGGGGTGATCGAAGCCATGCGTGAGGCAGGCGTACGCCGGTTGATCGTGCAGTCCACCTTCGGGATCGGCGGCACGTACGCGAGCCTTCCGCCCTCCCTCAAGATCTTCTTCCGCCTGGTGATCAAGCCACAGGTCGAGGACCACGTCCGCCAGGAGGAGCTCGTACGGCGCAGCGGTCTGGATTGGACCCTGCTACGACCGGTGGTCCTGAACGACGATGACACCGCCGCCCCTGCCAGGGTCGACCTCGACGACCGGGTTGACTCCTGGAAGGTCTCTCGCCGCCAGCTCGCCGAAGTCCTGGTCGCGGCCGTGGAGCGCGAGGGTTGGCACGGTCAGACCCTCAGCGTGTCCGGATAACACGCACCGCGCGGACTACTGCACCGCACGGCTGCGAAAGCGTTCGAGCTCTGCCACCGGAAGGCGCGTCCCGGCGGCTTTGAGCAGCCAGACGACATCCTGCGTGCGCCGGTCGAGCCGTTCGGCGAGCACGAATGCCATGTCGGCCACGATCGACGTTGCGAGGCGTTCGTGGCGGGCGAGGCGGCCCGGGACGTCATCCGCCCGCCATCTGATCATCCGCACCGAGGAGTTCGCTCGAGCTGTTGCCGTACGAGAGGCGGCTGGAATGAACAGCGAGAGCTCGCCGAGGACCGATCCGGGCCCGAGCGTGGCGAGGATCCGACCTTGCTTGAGCACCTCGACACTTCCTTCGAGAATCGTTGCGACGCCATCTGCTGCGTCGCCCTCTTCGAAGAGCGTTGTGCCGGTTGTCGCTTCATTCATCGTGATCTCCCGGTCGAGCTGAGCCATGTCCTCGTCAACGACCAGTCGATAGGGGCACACGGCTCGGATGTCTCCCGGTCGCTCTGCGTTCACGCGCATACTCCATGACTGTCGATGGGATCGGTGAGGGAACGATCCTCGGACGCAGGGACAGGTCGCTGGGCATCACGGTAGACCGGGTCACTCGGGCGAGGCGCTGCCACAGCAATATGCGGAGGGTTCTGGCACCTGTGCCGGTGTCGCGTCCACTATCCACGTCGCGAGTACCCTGCTCGGGGGATCCGGCGCGTCGAGCCTCACCGATCGCCTTCGCATGAGGAGCGCATGAGCGGTGCCCAGCTGAAGGGGCCTCCAGCCCGTGAAGGGCGAAGGGATCATGCGCTGACAGGAGGCGTGATGGGTCGGCTTCAGTCGAGGTTCATCGAACGTGCGTCGTGGCTGTTGCGGCTCCCCCTCGTGACCCCGACCATCCCGTTCGAGGATGAGCAGACCGGATGCACGCTCTGGTTGAAGCTCGACTACTTGCTGCCGAGCGGGTGCACGAAGGACCGGATGGCGACGAGCATCGTCGCCCATGCGATCGCATCGGGGGAAGTGTCTCCCTCCACCGTCGTGGCCGAGGCGTCGAGCGGGTCGACGTCGATCGCGCTGAGCATGGTCTGCGCCACCGTCGGCCTTCCCTTTCGGGCCTACATGCCCAAGACGGTAAGCGGAGAGCGGGTCCTGATGATCCGCCGGCTTGGCGGCGACGTGGTGCTCACGCCCGCGGGTCAGGGCATGGAGGGAGCCGTCGCGGCGTTGCTCCAGGACGCCGGCCGGGAGGGGAACCTGTACGCCGCCCGGCAATTCGAGAATCCCCGCAACGTGTTCGCGCATCAGCACTCGACCGGACCCGAGCTCATCCAACAGGTCGGCGTCCGGCTTGATGGCTTCGTCGCCGGCGTCGGCACCGGCGGCACGCTCATGGGAGTGGCGCACGCGCTGCGGGACCATGGCTACGACACGACCGTCGCTCGTGCGCTGCCGACCGCGACCTCTGCTGCGGACGGCGACCGGGAGGTCGTCAGCTCGATACCGGGCGTTGTCGACGGTATGAGCCAGCTCCTCGACCCTGACGCGGTCGGACTGGCGGACGCTGTGCTGGTCCCGGCGCCGGAGGCGATGGCCACGGCGCGCGAGTTCGGTCGCCTCGGCCTGGGCGTCGGCCCGTCGAGCGGCCTCAACATCGCCGCGGCCCGGCGGCTGGCCACCCGTCTCGGCCCCGGGCACCACGTTGGCACGGTCTTGCCGGATCGGATGGAGCGGTACTTCTCGACTGAGTTGTTCGACGACGTGGCCGCCGAGCTGTGATGCGTTGCTGAAGCGACGCCGACGGAAGGCTCCCGCCTAGTCGTCAAGGAGCGACGTGTCGAGCGCCCGTTTCGGCAAGACCTGGATGAAGTACTCGGCGCCGAACATCTCGCGGAGGATCGACACGGGGAACATGTCCGCATCGATCGGATACTGGGAGCGATGGGCCGCCATGGCTCGAGCCTTGTGGTGGACGAAGGCGGAGACGTCGATGCCTGTGGTCACTCTGGCGTCGATCTGATCGCCAGACGGAAGCAATCTCGTCCCGAGAAGCTCAGTGCGCCCCTCGCGCCCATCGAAGGCGACGCGTTGAGATGCCAAGAACGTCAGGCAGGTGACGTCATCTACCGCAACCACGTGCGCGTTACGGGGCCGACCCGTGGCGATGCCCTGTTCGCCGATGAACTCCCCAGCGCTGGACCGGTCGACCACCCGCACCAGACCGTCATCGCCTTCTCGCCGGATCTCCACCTGGCCGGACAGGAGGAAGTACATCATCGTCGCCTCCTCGCCCTGTTCGACGAGGTAGGAGCCGGCGGGGAACCATTCGACATTCACGAGATCGGCCGCGTACCCGAGCCCCGTGGTCTCGCGCGAGAAGACGGACAGCGCGTGGACGAAGTCCTTTGTGCCTTTGAAGCGGGTCTTCAGCTCGACGACCCACTCGGCCAGACGATCGCCGAGGAGCATCCTGCTCTGCGGCCGGTGGCAATGGAAGAGCCTGATCGAAGTGGTCGATCGCAGGCCGTAGCAAGCCGCAGTAACCGCTGCTCCTACGGCTACGTGGTCCGGATGACCGGAGAATCCGTCCGGGCCGAACGTGATCACCACATCGGGTTCGAACTCGCTGATCAGCTCCGACGCGAGCTCGACCAGGATCTGACCGTCGACAGTGGAGAGGCCGCCATCCGGATAGTCAAGACATCTCGTCTCGGAGAGCCCGAGCTCCTTCCCGGCCGCGACGAGCTCCTTCTCCCGGACGGCGGTCAGCGTCGACCGCGTCGCCACGCTTGCATCCCTGATCTGGCCGGCTCCGCCCTTGGTCAACGAGATGACGCGGACCTCGGCGTCGGCACTCGCGTACTTCGCGAACGTGCCTCCAGCACAGAGGGTCTCGTCATCGGGATGGGCGAAGACTCCCAGCAGACGCAGAGGCCTGGACGCGGTCGCTGCCATGTGAGGCGTCACGATGGGTGTCGAAACCTGCTCGCAGTGGTCACTCACCCGGCGAGCCATGAAACGGCCACCTGCTTGAGGGTCAACCGAACGCTCCAGTCTCCAGTGCCAAGGAAGCACCGACCAGGACGAGCCGATGACGACGCTGACCCATGATGACTGCAAGGGCAGCGAGAGCGGACGAGTTCGGCGCTACTGTCGCCAAGTGGCGGGTGTGACGGTGCGAGGCCGGCTTGTCAACGCCGCGGCCGCATTCGGCAGCAACGCCCGGAACCCCAACCTTCGGCGGGCACAGCTCAGCTTTCTAGGGGCGTGGACGGCGGAGTGGGCGTTCACCGTGGGGCTCGGGATCGTGGCCTACCGTGACGGCGGTGCAACTGCCGTCGGCCTGGTCGGACTGCTGCGCATGATTCCGTCCGCGATCCTCGCCCCGCTGCTGTCGCCCCTGGCCGACCGGGGACGCAGGGAGCAGATCCTCATCCTGGTGTCCACGCTGCGAGGTGTCGCGACCGGTGCGGCGGCAGTCGTCGTCGGGATCGGTGGTCCCGCGCAGGTCGTCTATGCACTCGCGGTGTTGTCGACCATCGCCGCCACGCTTTTTCGTCCGGCGCACTCGGCCCTGTTGCCGTCGCTCTGTCACACGGGTAGCGAGCTCGCCGGCGCCAACGTGGTTCGTGGGCTGTTGGATGCAATAGCCACGCTGGTTGGTCCGCTGCTGGCAGCGGTGCTCCTCCAGGTCGCAGGTGTGACCGCCGTCTTTGCTGTCGCAGCAGGCGCGTCGCTGTGGGCGGCCGCGGTGCTGATGCGGCTGCGCTACGACGCGCCGCCGCGTCCACCCGCACCGACGGGGACTCACCTGGTGACGCTCGCAGTAGAGGGAGTTCGCGCCGTGAGTGGGAACCGCGACCTGGCCCTCATCATGGGCCTGGCCGTGGCGCAGACGCTCACCCGCGGCGCGCTGACCGTGCTCATCGTCGTGGTCGCCATTGACCTGCTGGGGACCGGCGAGCCGGGCGTGGGCATCCTCACCGCTGCCATCGGGGTAGGTGCCGTCCTCGGCGCGCTCGGCGCGTCGATGGTGGTCGACACCCGTCGGCTGGGCGCGTACTTCGCCGTCGGGGTGGCGCTGTGGGGAGTGCCGCTCCTTCTCATCGGCGCCGTTCCTCACGAGGTGGCGGCCTTCGGCCTCCTTGCGTGCGTCGGCATCGGCAACTCATTGATCGACCTCGGAGGTTTCACACTTCTCGCGCGGATGGCGCCGGACGAGGTCCTCGCGCGGGTCTTCGGGGTGCTGGAGAGCCTGGTCGCGCTGTCGACCGGACTGGGCGCGATCGCCGCTGCACTGGCGATCGAGCTGTACGGCGTACGCGGTGCGCTCGTGATCGCGGGCGTGCTGTGTCCAGTCGCCGCCGCGGCTTCCTGGCGCCGGCTGCGGCAGCTGGACCGATCAATGGACGTGCGCGATCTCGAGATCGCCATGTTGCAGGGGGTGTCCATGCTGAACGTCCTGCCCCTGCCCGCCATCGAGAGGCTCGCGCGAGGCCTGGAGCCGGTCGTGGTGCCCGCTGGTCAGACGGTGTTCGACCAAGGCGACATCGGCGACCGCTACTTCGTGATCGAGTCGGGTGCGGCCGAGGTGATCGGCGACGGACGGGTCGTCGCGAACCTCGGTCCGGGAGAGGGGTTCGGCGAGATAGCGCTGCTGCGACGCAGTCGTCGGACCGCTACCGTGCGTGCCGGCAGCGAGCTCAGGCTCCGCGCGCTGGCATCCGACCACTTCCTCCCGGTCGTGCTGGGGTACACACCGAGCGCCAGCGAGGCAGGAACTGCTGTCGACACCCTGCTCGACCGCTTCACGCCACGCGACCACGTCCATCGCAGCTCCCAAGACGCCGACCGCAGCCCGTACCCCAAGGCGGCCGAGCCAGACGAGCCGGGGCCGTTGTAGGGTCCGCCCCATGGCGTCTGGCAACTCGCTGCTCCTCATCGCTGACATGGGTGGTTACACCGATTACATGCGCACGCACCGGATGAGCCTTGCGCACGCGGAGGTCAACACGGCGCGGCTGCTGGAGAAGGTGATCGACGCCGTTCCAGAGTTCGACCTGATCGAGATTGAGGGTGACGCAGCCTTCCTCCACCGTGAGGTCGACACAGCGGATGCGAACGCAACGGTAGAAAAGACCTTCGCGGCCGCGATGAACATGCATCGTGCGTTCCACCTCGAGCGGCAGTACGTTGCGGCTAATCTGTGCCCCTGCGACGGCTGCAATCGGGCGGCGGACCTCAAGCTGAAATTCGTTGCACACATCGGCGAGGTGGCCATCCAGACGATCCGGCAGCGGCGCAAGCTCGTCGGGTTCGACGTCATCCTCGTCCATCGGCTGCTCAAGAACCCGATCAAGGTTCCCGAGTACGTGCTGATGTCCGAGGAGCTCTATCGCACCCGCGGCGCCCCACTGCCCGCCCCTGCACACGAACTCTCCCAAGACCTCGAGGGCATCGGGCCGGTTCGCGCGTACTTCGTCGACGTCTCTCCTGTCTCCGACGCCCGGCCGCCGCTCCCGGCCCCGTCACTTCGTGGCCGCATAGGAAGGACGCTCACCGTCGCCAGCACGGGCCTTCCGTACATGCTCGGCGTGCGACGCCGTCGTCATATCGCTACTGGGTAACGCTCGGTCTCGATCGCCGACCACCTCGGCTGCGCGCACCGCAACGTGTGACGCCCGACGTTTGCAGACGGCACCGGCGAGGCTGACGCTGCCGGTCTGACCGACTCAGTGGGGGCACCCCGGCCGGGCTGCGCCCGCCTTTGTACAACGCGGCACTCGGGCTGGAATTCGCGAGATGTACGCCGAAGTTCGAGCAGAGGTCGGGCGGCGCATTCATCGAGCCCGGCCGGGACATGATCACCTTTCGGAGGGAGATCGTCCGGGATGGGCTCTACAGTGCCGGGAATGACAGAGACCGGAACGGATTGGCGGGTGGTCGATGGCGTTGCGACGGCATGGTTCGACGCGCCGCTGATCGAGGGGGCTGCGCTGGCCGGGCGCATCGTGGAGCTGTCGGCCGAGATCGTGGTCGACCTGCGCGCGACAGGCTTGCGGGTGCGCCTCGACTCAGACGAGGACGCCGATGCGGTGCCGGCGGCCGAGCGGGATCTCGGGCTGGCTGCCAACCCTGCCGTGCTGCAGCACCTGAGCGTTGTGTTCGAATCCGCGAACCCCTCCGTGGTGAGGCGGTTCTGCCAGCGCGTGCTCGACTACGCGCCTGGGGAGGACGGCGGGTTGGCGGATCCGTTGCGGCGCGACCCCGCGATACGGATCCGGCAGTCGGCGGTCGAGCAGGCAAGTCTTGGTGAGGCATCCGGACCGTACGGGGTCTGCCACACCGACCCCGACGGCAACGAGGTCGACTTGGTGCCAGGCGAGGCGCTCGGCGAGAGGATCGGGACACGGTACGCGCGTTCTGGGTCGCCGCACTCGGTACAACCACGACCGGCGGGCCGGGGTCAGCGACATCCACGATCCACGGCGGCTGAACCCGGTGCTGGTGTTCCAAGAGCTCGACGCTTCGGAGATGGAGCGGCGCCGGCAGCGCAACCGCATCCACATGGAGCTCGCGGTGCCGTCGGACCTCGCGCAGGCGCGCCTCGCCACGACTGTCGCAGCCGGTGGCCGGCTCCTTGACGAGTCGGAGGACCGCTGGCGGGTCGCCGACCCCGAAGGCAACGAAATGGTGATCGTCAGTGGGGCATGAGCAGTCGGCGAAACGGCTCCGGGAGAGAGCCGCGAGTCGAGGGCTTGGACGCTGCGCCGGTACCCCAGGATCTCAGCCCGGGTGACCTTGTGCCGGTGCTCATCGCGAGGCCGATGTGGCTGTCATCGGTGCTATGTGGCCCGGAGATCCGTGGACGTTGCTCCATCGCGCGGATCAAACCAAGTGCTGCACGTCGAATGGAAAACTTGATGGCATGCAAGCGTCGAGTCTCGGAGCGCCAACCTCGCCGTCGGGTGGGTCAGTCGTCGGGACTTTCCACGTCACCGTCACTGCTGACGACATTGAAGCTCTCGTCCAATTGCACGTCGACGGCGCTTCCGTCCTCGCGAGTGACCTCAACTTCGTAGTAGCTCTCCTCGTCGTCGACCTCGGTGCTGGTCACCCGGCCACCGCCGGTGGACTCGAGCGCCGCCGCGCTGGCCTGGTCAAGCTCTGTCCCGGTGATACGCACCTCGGTCGCGTCGTCGTCGACGCCCCCGCCGGCGGCAGCGATCCCGGTTCCAGTGGCGGCTGCAGCGGCCAACGCTGCGCCCACGACGCCGATCTTGGTTCTTCCACGCATCGGACTCATCTCCTGAAGTTGATTGGTTAACGCCATCATGTCCGGGCTCGCCTGAACCCAACCTGAATGAACTCGGGCGGTGCGGGCCGTTGTGCCGCGGGCGTGAACGCAGGATCCGCGGCCCACTCGTGACCTACCCCCAGCGGCCCGGCGGTTGGCTACCCGCGGAGTTGAGCGGCGGCTCTGGCGGCGTGGTCGGCGGCCGCTTCGAGGTTCGCGGCGCTGGCGGCTTCGCGGAGTGCGCGCAGTTCGCTGTCCAGCGCGTTGCTGCGGTCTTCGCTGATCGAGCCCACAAGCCGGTCCCGGATCCATTCCAGGACTGCGACCTCGCCGGTCACGCCCGCCAGGTCGGCGGCGGCGGCATGCACCCTCAATTGCTGTGCGTGCAGGTGGGACCGGTCGATCTCTACGTTCCAGCGGTGGAGAAGCTCGAGGTCGAGCGCCGACTGGGCAACGTCAACCGCGGCCTGCGCAGAGCCGGCAACGTCTTCTTCGGTCAGGGCGCTGCTCAGCGTCTCGAGTGAGAGGCTCATCGTGTCTAAACCCGAAGCGGATCACCCCGATGAGCGGGTTCGGGCGCTTGCTGGCCCCTGGGCTTTCACACTGTGCATTCGGTTCGTCTCGTACGCCCACATGGCGATCTCGACACGGTTGCGAGCGCCCAGCTTGCCCATGAGGCTGGCGAGATGGGTCTTGACGGTGCTGAGGCTGATGTGGAGCTCGTCGCCGATCTCGGAGTTCGTGCGGCCTAGCGCCACTGTGACAAGCACTTCCTCCTCACGGCTCGTGAGGGCCGCGACGGGCTGCGCCGGAGGCCGTTCGGCGCGAGTGTCCGCGAACGCCGCAAGCAATCGGACTGTGACGCTCGGCGCGATGAGGGCGTCGCCGTTGGCCGCCGCTCGGATTGCCTGAACCAGCAGCTCGGGGCCGGCATCCTTGAGCAGGAAGCCGCGCGCGCCGGCCTTGAGCGCCCCGTGCACGTACTCGTCCAGGTCGAACGTCGTGATCACGATGACTGCCATCGGCTCGTCGACGTCAGGTCCGGCAAGGAGCCGGGTCGCCTCGATGCCGTCCATGTCGGGCATTCGAATGTCCAGGAGGCACACATCCGGTCGCAGCGAGCGAGCGAGGTCCACGGCTTCGCGGCCGTTGACGGCCTGACCGACCACCTCGATGCCAGCGTGAGCGTTGATGATCATCGTGAGGCCGGTGCGAACCAGCTCTTGATCATCGGCGACGATCACCCGGATGCTCAACGGCGCACCGCCTCACCGCGAGGCAGGGCCGCGGCAACCAGCCAGCCGCGATCCGGAGTGGGTCCGGCTTCGAGGGTCCCGCCCAGAAGCGTGGCCCGCTCGGTCATGCCCACCAGTCCGTAGCCCAGCGCGCCGCGCCCGTTCCTTCCTACCTCGCCGTCATCGCGAACGGTGAGGCGGACGCAGTCGTCGTCGCCGACCACCTTCACCTCGATGCGGGTCGCGCTGCGGGCATGGCGCCTCGCGTTGGTGATCGACTCCTGCGCGAGGTGGTAGATCGCCGACCCGATGGACGGGCCGAGATGGTCGAGGTCACCTGTCAGCTCGACCTCCAACCGAGGCGAGCCTTCACCCGTACGGGCGAGTCGCTCGATGTCGCTGACACCATGCTCGGGGCGGAGGTCGGCCTCCTCTCCATCGCGCAGAGCGGCAACGATCACGCGCATCTCGACGAGCGCACGCGACGCCTCCTCTTCGATGACTTCCAGCGCGCTCGCGGCCGCCAACGGGTCCGACGGCGCGACGACGCGCCCAGCCTGCGCTCGGATCGCGATGGCTGAGACATGGTGGGCCACCGTGTCATGGAGCTCGCGCGCCAGCTGCTCGCGCTCGCGCAGTTTGACCTGATCCAGCTCACGCACCCGCGCGGTCGCTCGATAGCGCACCGACGCCCCCAGTGCCGCTGGGAACAGCAACACGAAGCTCCCGAGCACCGCTTCGACTACGCCGTTGTAGTCGAGCGCGATGCCGAGGCCGCCGGCGACGAGCGTGATCGCGAGCCCGATCAACGCCTCCCGGCCGCTCCCCCACCGCAGAAGCGCGTACGGGAGCAGCAGGATGCTCGCGTTGGAATAGAGCCCCACAAGTCCCGCGGCACTGACGAGCGCAGCAACATCCACCGCGATCACGGCACCGAACCCGATGGCGGTTGTAGCGAGCGGGTGCGTACGCCGCCACAGGAGGGTGAACACCAGCCCGATCGCGAGAGGGAGCGCGACCGGTCGCCACACCACGTCGCTGCGGAGGCTGCCCTCGAGGATCGCGGTCGGCACCAGCACACCGACAAGGGCCCAGTCCCGCCAAACGCGCCGCGGCGCGTCTGGGACCCGCGCCTCGGACCACAGCAGCATGACGGCGTTTCGGACCACGTCACCAGCGTAGGGATCGGCACCGCCGGGCGCGTCGGCCGAAAGGTCGAGCCTGGGTCGGCCGACCGGCGGGGAAGCGCTGGCCCGCAGGCCGATGTAGCCGTCGCCGCAACTCTTCACGATGGAGGCTCGGCCACCCGCCGAGAACACCGAATCGCCAAGGAGAGCAACGATGTCGCGTGCGCTGTACCAATTGGGCCGGCTCGCTGCCCGCCGCCCGTGGGCTGTGATCGGAGCATGGCTGGCCCTCTCGATCGTGGTGATCGGAGCGTCCGCAGCCATCGGTCGAGACCTCGATGAGTCGTACGAGGTGCCAGGGCTCGACTCCCAGGCAGCCGTCGACCTGCTCCAGACAGCCCAGTCTCCGACGGCCGGGCTGACGGCGCAGGTCGTCCTCACGCCTCGCGGCGAGGGCGAAACCTTCTTCGACTCAGCCTCAGCCCGCGCAGCGCTGGCCGACGTGCAGAGCGCGGTCGCGGGCCTGCCCAAGGT
>Ga0136634_10000601_pt1 | contig 15182 bp, 16 predicted proteins | sample AntDrymUQ8332106_2_FD_104654 | JGI IMG/M metagenome (GOLD analysis project Ga0136634, IMG submission 104654) | Polar desert sand microbial communities from Dry Valleys, Antarctica - metaG UQ833 (21.06) | ecosystem: Environmental > Terrestrial > Soil > Desert | place: Antarctica: Dry Valley... | reverse complement strand
GTTATTAACCTGTCGAATAGAAAAATAGAGACCATTGACCAGCTTTACATTTCTGCTGACAGTCTTCAATTTACATTGTATGATAATGGTGAAATAGATGGAGATACAGTAAGTGTAATATTAAATGGAAAAACAATCGTATCCCGGCAAGGATTAAGTACCAGTGCTTTTACTAAAACAATTTACATAACGCCAGATATGGGAGATTCAGTTCAGTTAGTAATGTATGCCGAGACGCTGGGATCTATCCCTCCTAATACGGGCTTACTGATATTAAATTTCGACAAAGAAAGGAAGGAGGTTAGGTTTTCCGGTGATCTGAATAAAAATGCTGCTATCACGTTGAGAAGGAAGATAAAGGAATAAGAATATTACTGGGTGGCTGTTATCCCAAAACCCCTGCCACAAGGCCCCCCTCCATTGCATGTAATTGAGCACTTTGTAATTCCTTACGTGATTATGGTGTAGAAATGATTTAAAGTTAGGTGCTTACATATTTTGCCAGTCCCAGATTACAATGCTCCATTCGATGTTGCTTATGTCAGTATATGAATGAATATGAGAAAACCCTATTCTTTTATGGGCATTTATTGAACGTTGATTTGCTGTAGCAATTTCTGTTATTGCAAATTCATACTTGTTTTTAAAATGTTTTTTATATGCCTTATAACTCTCATCAAGCAAACCACGGCCACGATACATTTTATCAATACAAACCTGCCCCACTACAATGTAATTATATTGAGAAATGAATTTCCCGTTATACAATACATTATCAAAGGTTTCAAACATAGGAATCAGGATCGGTATATCATATCTGGATTTTTTTGACATAGCCAACAGATAACCTACCACCTTGTTCCCGTCTTTCATAATTATATTATGCTCATACACATTCATCTTTTGTAAATCTTCTAAAGTATGGGATACGGTCAGAAAACCCTGGCTTTGAATTTCTTCGTTTGTCAATCTTTGCGGAAGATTTCGTTTTTGTAAATCTAAGATTTCACAAAGCTCTTTATCTGTAGTGGAAATAGTGTAATTAATCATTGGCTATATAATATCGCTAATATAAGTATTGAGGTTAAGAATTTGTATTCTCAAGCCGTAAGGTTCTCAGGCGGCAAATGTTTCATAGGTTGTTCCAAGAGGCCACCCATTTGATATAAGCCCATTATATTTGTTGGTAAATATATAATTATGTATAACTTAAAAATAATAATTGCCAGCACAAGGCCTGGCCGGAAAGGGCCTGCAATAGCTTCCTGGATATATGAGGTTTGTAAAAACAGTAATTTCTTTAACGTAGAGCTGCTTGATCTTGAGACTATCAACCTTCCATTTTTAGATGAACCTAAGCACCCTGGTTTAAAGGAGTATTCTCACGAGCACACTTTTAAATGGAGTGAAATAATTAATAGTGCGGATGCTTTTATAATTGTAACATGTGAATATAATCATGGATATCCTGCTCCTTTAAAAAATGCCCTGGATTATCTTTTCCAGGAATGGAATTACAAGCCTGTCGGTTTTGTGAGTTACGGTGGAATTGCAGGAGGAACAAGAGCAGTTCAGCAATTAAAACAGGTTGTAACAGCTCAAAAAATGATGCCGGTTACGGAATCTGTAAATATTCCCTTCTTTACTAAATATATTGATGAACATAATAAATTCAATGCAGATGATAAATTATTAAAATCTGCCAATACATTAATTGATGAGCTTCTTAAATGGACTGAAGCACTTTCTCAAATAAGAAAAAAATAGTTGTGATCTCTTTCTTTTTCGACATGCACTAAAAAAGATTTAAAATCTTTACCTGATAATCTTCCGATTATTCCATTAAATATATTTCAACCACCATTGTTTATGATTGGTTTTGTATTGGCCAAACCATAGGCAGGGCTTATACAACAACAACACTATAGTTATCCAAATCAGATATATTATTGACAGCCCAACACCGCTTTCTATACCTTTTGGCCGGCCAAAAGTACCTGAAGCAAAATCCATCTGCGACCATTGAAAACCCTGCATGAACAATAGTATAATGGTTATTATATGGATCAGGTAAAAGTGCACAAGGAAATAAAATAATGGCACTTTACCATAAACAGATACAAAATTCATAAAACGGTTTTTGGTGTTCTCTGCAAATGCAAGTATTAAAAACATTATTCCTAAAGTGACTAAACAAAATAAAAGAGACGGTGGATATTTTGTAACATTTATAAATGAAAAGAAACTGAGTAAATTATTTTTTTGCGCCACCCATGGTAATGAATCCCCATAGATATTTATAACACGGATGGCCACAAACAACAGCAATGATGCCACCCCAATTTGCACAAATAATTTTTTTCTTTTCACATCTGGTAATTCAAAGAATTTTCCAGAGGCAAATCCTACCAGCATAATACCCAGCCATGGGAGTGGGGGATAGCCCATAACAAAAATTCTTTGCGGTGAGACTGGAATTGCAGTGGGTCCAAACAAAGGAGTAAGAAAAGTTTTGATGACAGAATTTTCAGCAAATGGAATCAGGGGAAAAAGATTATGGCCAAACAGGATAACCAGCCCGAGAATGCCAATCGTTTTTGATGACAACTTAAGGAGTAAGCTTAGTATAATAAAGCCAAGACCAATGGCAGCAATTACTTCAAAAAGTAAGGTGTGAAAAGCGGGGTCAAAAAATAATCCAAAGTTCACAATAGTAAATTCAAGCAGTAATAGCCAGAGTCCTCGTGTAAACAGAAATTTCCTGCTTTGTGTAATGTTGTTTATGTTTTTAAAAGAGATATAGGCAGAAGTTCCAGCTAAAAAAACAAATACAGGAGCACATAAGTGTGTGATCCACCTTGTGAAAAACAGGCCAGGCGAGGTAGTAGTTAAATCTGTGGGGTTTTGCGTAATGGAATTAACATGCATCATTTCACGTACATGGTCTAAAGCCATTATGATCATTACAAGTCCTCTCGTAAAATCAATACTAAATAATCTTTTCATTTATTTCCAACAATTTTATAACCAGCAGCGGTTGAAACGGGTATATTTTATAAACAGTTTTAAATTATCGGTGCTATGATTTATTTTGCCCAGATTAAAACGGCATACTATGTTGCAACAGGTTTCATTTTATTCACTTCCTGCCTATTTATTTATTATATAATCTTTGATTATTTTATAATGCGTTTCAACAACTGATACATTAAAGCCATGAGCTGTTTTAGTTAACAGTATAAATTTCTTTTCAGGCGCTTTTATTTTATTAAAATATTCCTCCGTAATTTCTTTTGGAGTTAAAATATCCTCTTCTCCCTGGATAAGAAATACAGGAATTTTGAACTCCCAGCTATCTTCAAATAAATTAATAGTGGAAATCATCGGAGTAACACCTAATTGTTTATCTCCTACATAATTAACAAATGAATAGTCATCCCCTTCCTCCCTATGTTGATTGTCTTTCTCATTATCATACTCAGATGATAACTGTAGCCAGGAAACTGGCGCGGGTAATGAGTTTTGACGTTCATATTTTTTTATGATACGAAAGAACCGGCCGCTATTTCTGGCTATAGTATATGGAGGTATACCTATTGAATCAAGAATTTGTATTGATTGTTTGTCATTTACTTTTTGTGCCATTTGATAAACTTTCTGATAATCGTAAACAAGATTCTCAGCTGGCTTTACAACCTGCGAATGTCCGATATAAGCATGGAAAAGATCCGGACGTTTAATAGCCATCCGGACACCGAGAATGGAGCCCCAGGAACTTCCAAAAAGAATGACTTTTTGTTTTCCAAGATATTTAACCAGGTATTCCGTCAGAACAATACCATCAGTTGTCATTTGATCAACCGTTAAAGGATTTGATTTTAAAAAAGCCGGGCTTAGTTCTGCCGGTGCATTCCGCCCATATGTTCTTCCGGTGCCTCTTTGATCCCATTGCACAAGTATAAAATCCTTCTCCCATTCTCTGTATATAGAATCAGCATATGGACTTAAGGGACTACCAGGGCCCCCATGAAGAAACAATATAACTGGTTTTGTGCTATCTCCTTTTATTGTAACCCATTGTTCAATTCCATTAATGATGATAAATCTTTTTTCATTAATTTGAACATTGGTATCGGGAAAATCTTTTTTTGATTTTGCTGAAACGGGAATAATAAGAATAAAAAGAATGCCCAGGATTAAATGAAAACAGAAAGCATTTAATTTTGAAATATTATTTATTTTCATGGGTACAATGGTTTATTAACATGCAGAGTTAAATAGTAAAAGCAACTCAAGCCAAATATTCTTTTAAGTTATGCCTTTATAATGCATCATTTTTTAAGATAAAAACATTTAAGCGTTTTGTAATGTTTTAATATCTAATTTTTTCATTTTCATTATTTCATGCATGACTCTTGAAGCTTTTTCAGGATCGGACATAAGGCTTCCTAATATCTTTGGTACTATCTGCCAGCTTACACCAAATTTATCTTTAAGCCAACCACACATACTTTCATTTCCACCTTCGGTGAGTTTATCCCAATAATGGTCTATTTCATTTTGATCTTCGCATTCTACAACCAATGAAACGCCTTCATTAAAAGTAAATTCATGTTCACCAATTCCATCCATTGCAGCAAAGCGGTTACCGGATAATGAAAAATCTCCAAATTTCAAATTTCCTTCCGGTTGTGATTCATTGGCCTCATAAATTTGCAAACTATGAATTTCTGAATCTGTAAAAATGGAAGTATAGGTATTAATTGCGGATTGAGCATTGCCATATTGTTTTCCAACAAAAAGAAAACTGGGTATTATTTTTTGTTGACCTTCAGGTAACTCACCTAACATTAATTGCCATGTCATACCAAATTGATCAACTAGCCAACCATATTTTTCACTCCAGGGATATTTGTCTAAGGCCATCATAACACTGCCACCTTCTAAAAGTTTCGACCATACCCGTTCTATTTCTTCCGCAGACTGACAGCTTACAAACAGAGAAATTGACGGATTGATTTTATACATTGGCCCTCCATTTAATCCCATTATTGTTTGCCCTTCAAGTTCAAATTTAACCACCATTGGAGTGTCTGCTGTTATTTTAGAATTGCTGAATATGGAGCAATAAAAGTTTGCTGCTTCTTTGGCTTTTCCATCGAACCACAAGCAAGGGAAAATATTTTTTGTCATTATTTTTATTTTTAGAGTAAAGTAATAATGTTTTCAAATTATTTAATTACAAATGTAATAGCATAACATAAGATAAATGTTGTGTAAGAGCGACAATAAGAGGGGGTAGATGCGACACAAAGTGATAACAAGAGTTAAAAATGCTGTAACTCTTTATGGTTTATTAAGCTTACCCTAAAATATGATAAAATATAAGATACATCATTGTCAAATTGAAAGCGGCGTGACTAATAATGGCTCCAAGAATAGAGCCTGTTTTTTCTTTGCAAATAAAAAATATCTTACTTGTTATAAACATTGAAGATATCCAAAGAATTGAAGGGATAACCTACCTGCTTACCCGGCCCGGGTCTATTGATACAAGACATAACCAAAGATTGTAGCTTGCTTTAAATTTCATACTTTAAAAATATTACGCCGGTATCATATTTTTTAAAGCTAACAAGTTTTAAATTCTTATAATTATCAAAGTTGGGAAAAAGCAGTCTTCCTCCACCAATAACAACCGGACATAACTGAAGATGATATTCATCAATTAAATTTTCTTTAATTAGAGATTGGGCTAATGATAAGCTTCCCCACATTACAATATTTTTACCTTCCTTTTCTTTTAAAAAATTTATTTCTTTCACGGCATCTCCCGGGATAATTTGTACGTCAGGCCATTTGCCCCATGGAGCTTTTTTTAAAGTATTTGAGAATACAATTTTTTTAGTGCTATTTATTTTATCAGCAATAATCTCTTTGTCAATTGTTGCACCAGGCCAAAAGTCTACAAATAAATCATATGTTTTCCGGCCTAATAAAATAGTGTCTACACTTTCTAAAAACTTTAATTGATCATTATCAGAAAATTTGTTTTTTTCAGTGGATGGAAAAAAATCTAACTGCCCATTTTTGTCTGAAGCATAACCATCAAGTGATATCCATTCTTCCAGTATTAATTTTCTCATAATAAATTCAATATTATATTGAATAATGAAGTTTCAAATTATCTACTTGTTGTAAGGATTATTTTTTGTCTTTTACTATTCCTGCTTATTCAAAGCCATTACTTTATTCACCATTTGTGCCATTTATTGTAAAGCCTGTAACGGTTCTTTGTGTATTACGTACAAAACGGAATTCACCTGAATTGTCATACATTAAGAAATCACTGGGTGATGTATAATACAATTGTCTTTTTCCGGTCCTTTTATACTCCTATAAATATATCATTTTAAAAAAGTCCCTTATATTTATACGCCATCTGTCATATCAATGGTACTTATTGCAGGTTGTTGTTGCAATGTGTGGGAATTTAATTGTCGGCAGATTTTATTGTGTGTTATGATTCATTTTTTAAAAATGCATCAAGATTCTCTAAACCCGCAGTAAATCCTTCTTTAAAGCCCATTTTAATAATTTTTTCAAGGTCTTCAAGTTCTTTGAATTTTATAACAATTGTTACAAAGGTTGATTGCGCAGGTTGGTTAAACGAATTTGTCCATAATGATCCTGGCATTCCTGGTTTATCTTACCATTCTCATCACAAAATTCGTCCGAAGCAATAAAGCTTTTAACGTGTCTATAGATTTTTAATCAACTCTGAACCACTGTGCTGTATTGTCAGGACCAACCACTGCCTAAAGCCAAAATCCACCTTCTTTAAAATCCATTAATTTGGTTTTCGCATGATAAGGTTGGGGCCCACCATTGGTCGAGTATTTCACTTTCTGTCCAGGCAGACCATACTTTTTTTAGAGGTGCTTGCCCGTTTGAAAAAATGATGCTGACAAATAAATACTTAGTGCTAAAATTTAATCGATCAAAAAATATTGCCAGTCAGTATATTTTGTTTTACGGTTGTCAAATGCTCCCTGAATTCTACACAGGTCAAATTTGTAATCATAAGATGCATATTGATCAGGAAGGTTATTCCTTATATCATTTTTATCATAAAGAACAATTTCTTCGAGTGATCCATATTCCAACCATTGACTAAATGAAATACTGTAATGCTCATTTATATAATTGTATCTGAAATTCAGAATTCCCATAATAAACGGAACAGGCATTTTAGTATTGGAACGGCTTTCCAGTTCCTGTATGCTTTTGGGATATTGTCCCTGAATATTTTTATAGTCTTCTATTGCTGCAATGAGCTGTTCACTTCTTTTAATTGAAACATCCCTGCTATAGTTACTTAGAGGGGCAACAATAGTTATCCTGGTAAAAAATGCGATCAATGGAATTGTAATCAGGTAAAGTGGTAATAAATTATATTTAATATTTAAATTCTTTCCCCGTTTTACTTCCATAATCATCCATACAATTCCAACAGGAACTAAACCCAATCCAAAAAATCCTATTAACTGAATAAAGGCTGATAAGAATATTACTATTTTATTGGGAGGACCCGGAATAAAGGGAAGTATGATCAGTAATATGGTCAATAAATTTATTCCTATAAGTTTCATCCATTTACTCTTTTTCATAAAAAAGAATTATAATGATGACATTAAGGTAAAAAAATTTATAGGATTTACATAACACAATTTGAAATTAAGGTTTTGTATAGGGTACAAATGGATTTTTATAACGTAAGCAGTTATATATTTCTTTCCCCATATTTTTTAAAATTGTTTAAAATATTTTGCCATCCTTGTTGCTGCAACTCAGGAGAATTTTCTGTTTCTGCATCAAAAGTTTCTACAACTTTAGTTTCATTTCCCTCGCTGGCAAATGTGATTTGCACTTTTCGCCCATCAGGCATGCTGTATTCAATTAATTTGTTTTGTTCAATAGACGTATACGTGCCTTCAAAATCAAAACCAAAACTTCCATCTTTTGCTTCCATGCGGAAAAGAAATTTCCCTCCTGCACGTATGTCGTTTGCTGCATTTGGAGTATGCCAGTCGTCTGAAGCGTTGTTCCATTTCGTAATGTGTTCGGGATCAGTCCAAAGTTTCCATACTTTTTCTATAGGTAATTTTATAATATTTTCTACCGTAATTTTTTTATTAACTGTTTCCATATATTATTTGATTATCAGTAAGTTGAATTGCCTTAATTGATTCCTTTGTTAATCATTGGAAGGTATTTTTCCCGGTTTTCTATAATCACCCAAAGGAGTATTGCGAACAATACAAGCGCTATTGGTAATCCGGATGGTGCATAAATTATGTGGGTTAAAAGTATTCCGATCATGACAGGAAAAATAATTATTGCGCCAAGGGCCCTGTACTTATTGGTTATGAAAAGTAACCCGCCTACAATTTCTGCAACACCAATAAGCGGCATCAACCAGCTTATTTGCATAAATGCGGAAAAAACTTTCATCATACCTTCCGGTAAGTCTTTGGGTACGGGCATGTAGTTGAAAAATTTATTCAGTCCCGAATTAATGAACATCAGTCCAAAGAGGAGGCTTACTACAAAAAGAATTTTCTTTTTCATGGTTTAAATTTTTTTCAAAAACAATTTATTTTGTTGCTTGTTATTAAAATCAATAGCGGGAACAATAACTGAAATGACAGTAGCGCCTATACCAAAGCCAAACTTTTCTAAAAATAAACGACGCGATAAATTTTTCATAATTTATTCCCAGGTTATATTTTTATCCCAATATGCAAATCTATCGTTAATGGCAAAACGCACTTAGGAGTATCGCATGTAATGTTAACAAATAGCAGCAGAACCCAACAATCCTGGTGGGGATTAAGCCTTTTTTTCATTGCAATTAAACATCCATTGCACACCGTATTTATCAGTACAGCTGCCAAAGTAATCGCCCCAGAACATATCCTGCAGGTCCATAGAAACTTTTCCACCCTGTGATAACTTATCAAATAATTCTTTTGTCTCAGCCCTGGTATCTGGCTGAAGATTTATATAACTGTTATTGCCAAAGTTTAATTTAAAACCCATAGACTCCGGAGCATCTGTACCCATCAGGGAATGGCTTCCAAGGATACGTAATTCAACATGCATCACCAGGTTTTTATCCTCATCTGCCAGTGGGGGATTATCTGGAGAGGGTGGAATATCGCTGAACTTCATTATGCCACCTCCGAAAAACTCACCTCCAAAAACACTTTTGTAGTAGTTGAATGCTTCCTCGGTATTACGAGGGAAATTCAGATAAGTACTCACGCTTGCCATAAAATTAAATTTTTAGAGTTTATAATTTTTGTGTATTTCCAATTTCAACCTAAAGGTAAGTTTACAAAAAATATTTAATAGAGTGTGAAGCCGACAAATAAAGGGTAAATCACGACAGAAATCTATCTATTTTGTTGTGTAAGTATACAGATTAAAAAATACCTGGGTTTATTCTGATTTTTTTATCCAAAAAATATCTCCCCTGTTTTGACGCCATGCTTTAGTTCTTACTTGAAATAATAAATGTAAAAAATAATTTATAATTTATAATTTGGCATTCTTAAAATAAACAAGATGAATCCAAACAAAGCATTATGGGAAAAAGGCGACTTCACCAAACTCGCAGAAACGATGCGGGAAAGCGGTGCAGAACTGGTTTCCAAACTTGGGATCACAAAAGGTATGAAAATTCTTGATCTCGGTTGCGGTGATGGTACCACTGCAATTCCTGCAGCAAAACTCGGAGCGGATGTGTTGGGGGTTGATATTGCCAGTAATCTTGTTGAAGCTGGCAATGCCCGCGTAAAGAATGAAGGAATTACAAACTGTACATTCCAGGAAGGTGATGCAACAGATCTGCATGAACTTAAGGATGGGTATTATGACCTGGTAGTTAGTATTTTTGGCGCCATGTTCGCACCAAAACCAATGGATGTAGCAAAGGAAATGGTTCGTGTTACTAAATTGGGTGGAAGAATCGTTATGGGGAACTGGATACCTGGAGATCCAACGCTGGTTGCACAGGTACTAAAGATCAGCTCTGCATATACGCCACCACCACCTGAGGGTTTCATTAGCCCAATGTTGTGGGGAGTGGAGAGCCATGTAGTAGAACGTTTTATGAATGCAGGCATAGCAAAAGAAAATATTTCTTTCATTAAAGATACATTTACATTTAATGCATCATTTTCTCCATCAGAGTTCGTAAACAAATTCAAAACATACTATGGGCCTACCATGAATGCGTTTGAAGCAGCTGAAAAGAATGGTAAGGCCCCGGATTTACAGCGTGAGCTGGAAGCATTGTTTAACAGTCAGAACAAAAGCAGCACAGATAATTTCACTTCTATACCTGCCACCTTTTTGAGGGTAACTGTAATAAAGTAATTATATTACTATCAAGTTACTGTTCATTTATTTTTTAGCTGTTAGTTGCGTTGTTCTCCAGTTGCTCAATTGTCTTTTTCGCTTCGGCTAACCGTATTTGTTTATTCTTTTCCACCAGTTTTGTTGTAGCCCATTTTTCTAATTTATGGTGAAGGGGAACCAGTAAAGCAGCGATGCAAACCAATGCCAGCAACATCAACACAGGTGAATGATTCGTTATCCTTTCTAAAAACGGATGCAACAATAAATTAAGGAATTCAAATACAATGAGTAAGGCAATCACACCAAAGAATTTTATCATGTTTGTATTGGTGATGAAACTGCGGCTAAGCAACAAGTACAACGTAATTAACACAATAATACCAAGAGCAATTAAGGCGTATTGAAGATTGTTCGTCCGCTGTTCTTCTTTTTCTTTTTGTTTGGCTTCTTCCTCAATTGTTCGTATCTGCTCATTAAAAGCCAGTGCCTGTATCTTATTAATGTTATTTTGGTTGAAAATGATTTGATTGAGTTGTATTTCCTTTTTTGCGTAATAATAGGCGCTGTCCGGTTGATGCAGTGAATCGTACACCTGCCGCATAAAACCGGCGCCTCTCAATTTGAAATCGTTATTGTCTGATGCATAACCATTCAATAACCGCATAGCCTGCTCCTTTGCTTGTGTAAAGTTTTTGTTGCTAATTAAAAAGGGTATGTAAAAGCTTGAAAACAGCAACTGCGAATAAGCACTTTTTGAAGCGGATTGTGCAAGCGCCTTTTTATAATAAAGCGCTGCCATTTCTTTGTCACCCAACTGGTCCTGTACTGCTCCATTTAAAAAAATAGCGTTGAAGATATAAAGCTGGCTGTTGATGCTTTGGCTGGTAATAGTTAGCGGTTGCGCATAAACAAGCGCAGAATCTGGCTGATTCTTTAAAACGAAGTAAGTAGTCATGCCACGTTGATATTGTACCAGCATAAAATTGTACAATGGATGAGATGTATCCGGCAAAACCTCACCGCCTTTGCGAATATATTTTCCGAATTCTTCAATATTCTGAAGGTTGGAATAAACAATTGCCATATCAAAGTATATAGAACTCAGGCGGCGTTTATCATTTGACTTTTCGGCTAAAGGAATGGCTTTAAAAAAATATTCAAGCCCGGTGGCATTATCACCTTTTACCCTTGAAATATATTGTCCCAGTATATTATAACTAATTGCAAGCAACGAATCATTTTTAAGATCCTGTGCAATTTGTAATAGCTCAGTGCAGGTAGCTGAATCCGTATCCCCGACAGTAAATGCTACTTGTGATACTGCAACAAGAATATTGAATCGCTCAATTGGTTTAGTTGTACCAGAAAGTTTCGATTTTAAACTGTCTATGGTTTTGTTACCATTTTTATGGGATGAGTCTTGCGCAAATACAGTTTTCCCGAAACACATCAGGATCATAAAAAAATAAACGAGGATCCCTTTTTTTTTCATAATTAAACTAATTAAAAACAATGCTTCTATTTAATCCGGTTATATTTTTTCAACACATCAATAACCAATTGATGCGGCAACCGGTACGCCTTGTTACCATTAATTCCTTCCATGGTCTCTGCAGCCACCATTGCATTAATAATAGCTTCTTCAGTGGCTTGCACTGTTGCTTCAAATAATGGATTAATCAAATCATTAGGAAGCTCATCAACTTTTGTAAATATTTCTCTTTGAAATGCAGTTGGATTAGCCGTGGAAAATGCAATAAAGATATCACCAGAACCATTTTCCCCCCGACCCCCTACTTTACCTACACCTAAGGCAATTCTTGCAGTTATTCTTTTTAGCTGGTGAGGCATTAAAGGCGCATCTGTAGCCAGTACCACTATGATAGAACCATCACCGGGCTGGTAGGATGGCGGTGCTTTAAATTCATAATTCAGGGTGTCTTTTAATTCACGTCCTACCGGCACACCGGCAATAGTAAAATTTCGTTTCGATCCAAAATTGGCTTGTACCAGCACACCAACCGTATAGGTGGAGTCTTTAATTTTTACAACCCTTGAAGAAGTTCCAGTACCACCTTTAAATCCAAGGCACATCATACCCGTGCCGCCACCAACATTTCCTTCTTTTATGAAACCTGATTTTGCACTGTCCAATGCCTCATAAGCATTCATTTCTTTAACATGAAATCCATAGATATCATTTAAAAAGCCATCATAAGTTTCTGCAACTACCGGGTACGTGTACCAGAAATCTTCTTTGTACCATCCTGTTTTTACAAACCATTTCAATACAGCATCTCTTACCACACCCACACTATTGGTATTGGTTATCATCACCGGGCCTTCTAAAAAACCTGACTCGGTTATCCAGGTAGTCCCTGTCATTTCACCATTTCCATTAAGTGTATACCAGTTTGCATACACAGGATTATTATTTCTTCCTCTTGGCAAAATGGCGGTTACCCCTGTACGTATGGGGCCTTTTCCACGGATGTTTTTTCCCTGTCCTGAAATGAGGGTGCTGAAACCTACTTCAACACCTTTTACATCTGTGATGGCATTGAATTTTCCGGGGTTGCCGTCAAACGGAATTCCGATATCTCTTGCACGGGGCTTCTGTGCGTAGTTGTTGCATGCATATAGCAAAGCCGCAAGAAGTAATATCTTTTTCATTGTTTAATTTTTAATTGCCGATAAATAATTGCAATGGTAAAACCAATGAGTTTAGATCGAAAATTTTATTACAATTGTTTTTAGTTTGTTCTTTTTCTTATATGATATTTATTTTGTACAATTCGCTTCAAACCATCTGCGGTCTTCCATCTTTAATTAAAATGATATTGTTTATTGATCAATCCCATTAACCGCACTGCTTTGCTTTTTGTCTCAAGCATTCTTCTCAGATAATTGTTCAAAACTGCTTTTTTTGCAAAAGTTCGATTAGCATATTCTGCCATTAATTCAGGATCATTACTTATCAATTTTGCCCCATTTTTAATTCCGGAAACAGACAATAATGCAATATTATCGTTTAGGATATAATATTTATTATGGAAAAGCCTGGCTGCTATATTGTAACGGCTTTCTCCTATGCGTTCCAGACGGGCACTTATAGCATCACATATTTCTGCAGAACGCCAGTATCCCAGGATAGAATCTGCAACTGCTTTTTTACGGATAAGCCTCATACCACCCGCATTTTTAAGTTGTGAAGCAGTACGGTTTTCAAAGTCAATATTTACAATTCTGGTGGAATTTAGATTTTTTAAATAAAGTTCTGAAATATTGTTATCTGATAATAAATCATTATTGATAAAATGAAGTAAAGTATCCATGATGGCCTTTTGTGCCAGGCCTAATTCATACACACTTTGAATGCCCGAAGTATCTCTATGAAGGTCTTCCAGCATGCTTTCCATATATTGCTTTTCCCTGTCGTTCTCAATTTGATGCTCCAACTGATACTCTGCCAGAAAACCGCAGAACACAGCAAGGAACAACATGAGAAACTCCCAGAAGTAATCTGTCCACTTTTTTTTATGATGACCGGGATGGGTGTGATGATGTACTTCCATGTTTTCGTTTAAATCGTTTAATGGTTTAATTTTTAAAGGTTCTTCTTCAGTTGCTGTTGTAATTTTTTCAGCAGAAATTATTTTCCCGCTTGAAGGCCGGATTTCGCTGTGCTCAGCTTCCGGAATATTTTCTGACGGTTGTTCGGTATCCTGGTTTTTATTTTTTTCTTGTGGAGTTGTGCTGCCGGGAACAGGGATAGCACTTTGTGCAACTTCAGGAATATTTTGCAGTGGTTCACTCTGAGGTATGTCTTTATTATCTCCCATAGATTTGATAAGATGAAATTCTGCTATTTATTTTAAATGAAAATGGCTGTAAATATTCCTAATAAAATCTTCTACATGATAAGCTTTTTCAAAAGCATTAATATCATCTTTATATTGAACGGAAAACGTCACTAAAAAGCTTTGCTTATTCTTTGTGAGAATAAACAACCAGCTTAAACCTGCTTTGAACTGCAGCTAATGTATTTATTTAGAATGAATTTTTAATTCTATTCTGGTAAATAATCCCCTAATAAATTCCAATCCATACCATTACCCCAACCGTGGCCATGGTCGCTTGTATTTTTAATTTTGTGCGTGTCTCCGATCCGATGATCACCATAACTTAACAAAGACAAAATTGTTCCCGGTCTTAAATGCTCACTTGCCCAACTTAAAGGGGAGTCTCCATTTGCATCTTTAGCTTCCTTATCCGCACCATTTTCTATTAAATATTTAATTGTATGTTCATCTGCATAAGCTGCTGCTCTGTGCAAAGGTGTTTCGCCTTTTGTTCTTACATCACGCATGAATGCCCCGGTCTCCAATCCTGGAATTGTTTTGGCATTTATATTCGCTCCTTTTTCCACAAGAAGCTTTACTACATAAAAATAATATGGCCTTCCAGCTTTGGCAAGCGCATTATGAAGTGGAGTTTCATTGGTATTAACTACGGGAGAATTCACATCTGCACCATTTTTTATCAGAAAATCGCAAACCTTCCAATGTCCAAAAAAGGCTGCATTTCCCAATTCCTGATTGATGTTTATACTATCAAGATTTCCTCCTGATTCTAAAACTGCTCTTAGGCCGGTAGTATCATTATAATATACAAGCCATTGTAATGGTTTAATTTCCCCTTCATAAAGTATTTCTTTCCAGCCGGTCTTACTTATCAATAGAATTATATAGTCAGTT
>Ga0136634_10000600_pt1 | contig 15223 bp, 10 predicted proteins | sample AntDrymUQ8332106_2_FD_104654 | JGI IMG/M metagenome (GOLD analysis project Ga0136634, IMG submission 104654) | Polar desert sand microbial communities from Dry Valleys, Antarctica - metaG UQ833 (21.06) | ecosystem: Environmental > Terrestrial > Soil > Desert | place: Antarctica: Dry Valley... | reverse complement strand
TTTTTTCGTGGATAAATTTTCCGTACCGAGAAGAGTATCCACGAAAAACACGAAACAAGAAAAGCGGAAAAGATAACAAATTCGATCTAATGACGAATGCGATATGACTGGGGAACTTAAAATCCATCAACGAGGAATTATGTTTTTATTAAAGAATAAAGCGGGAATTTTGGCAATGGCAGTAATGCTGGGCCTTTGTGTAACAGGTTTTGCTCAAACCAAGCCTGGCGACGGTTCGCCGTCGCAGCGGCTGGAGGTTATGAGGCAAAAACTTGAAACTATCAGACGCTCGGCTGGCAGCTCGGCATCTGTTTTGAGGCAGGAAAACAAAGACGACAAAGCAGCCAAAGACGACAAGGGTAAGCCGGACACGCCCATTGCCCGGCTTCGTTCGATTGAAAAGGAAGCTTCAGATCTTCAATCCGAAATAAACGGTATTCGGGGAAAGCTGGAACGCTCCGAAAAATACGAAGCGAGCGAGATCGATCAGCTCGAGATCTCCGTAGCTGATCTGCAAACCCGTGCCGACGCCGTGCTTGTAGAGACCGCGGCCGCCCGTGCAAATCCTGAGTCGAATGTCGGAAAGGCCCGTGAAATAAAGAAAAAAGGCAAATTCCTTTGGATTTTCGGTAAAGGGGGAAACGAAGAATTTGACGAATTGATCGGCTCTGTTACGCCCGGTCGCGACCGCGAATTGTTCATCGTCGCAACCCGCGAAGTCCGAAAAAGAAATTACGATGTCGGCCGGCTTCTATTTCAGACGATCATCACTACCTATCCCGATTCGCCTTATTTGCCAATGTCAAAACTCGCCGTGGCAGATTCCTTCTTTTTGGAAGGCTCGACCAGCAGCCTGATACAGGCGATAGCTTCTTATCAGGATTGGCTGACGTTTTTCCCGACGCATGCTTTGGCCGACCGCGTCGTATTGAAAATAGGTGAATCCGAAATGAGGCAGATCGGACTGCCCGACCGCGATGCGACACGCGCCAGGCGAGCCGAAGTCCGTTTAAAGGCACTTTTGCAGCAATATCCAGATTCGGCATTGCGCGGCGAGGCTGATAAGCGTCTTTTGCAGGTGCAGGACAATCTGGGGCTTCACAATTTGCTGATCGCAAATTATTATTACGGGCAATCGGTGGATCAGAAAAAAGGCGGATTGAAAGGCGCTCAATCGCGTTATCGCGAGATCTTGGATAAATACCCGAACTTCAGTTTTCAGGATGAAGCGCTTTACAAATTGGCAAACACTTATCTTGTTGAGGAAGAGACAGACCAGGCCGCCCGATATTTTCAGCGGATCGTCCGCGATTTTCCGAACAGCGATTATGTAGAAAAATCAAAGGAGCAACTAGGATTGATCGGGGCGAGCATTCCCGAACCTAATCCGGAGCGGATGAAAGTTTTACCGCCGGAAACGGCTTCGTTTTTTCAGAATTTCAAAAATCAGTTGTTTGGTATTTATCCGATGACTATCGATAAAGACGGTGTTTTGATGACAAATGATTTTGACAAGGAGAAATTTGAGCTGATCGATCAGATCATCCTAAATGAAGGCGATATTCTCAAAAATCAGATTCCAAACGCCCTCACAACTGTGATTTCACAGAAGCAGGCTGGTGTACAGACACAGTCTGTACAGCCCGAGAAAAAACAGTAGATCAACATGAAAGCTAGTTAAAAAGCGGTTCACGATAACCGCTTTTCTTTTAAAATAAAACCTAGGCGTGTTGAGGGATTTTTAATGAGTTTACGACATATTATATTTCTATTTGTCGCTGTTATCTCCACCGCTCAGTTAGCGGGTTCACAAACTTTACCGATTCCGAGCCCCGCACCAAAAATCTCAGTTTTACTTGAGAAGAATCTTAAAGATTTGGCGCTGAATCCAGACCCGCCCCGCGAACGCCGTGAACAAGCTTACGCGAAATTACTCGAAGCCCAAAGGAACTTATGGATGTCCGGACGTCTGCAATCGCACGCCGGCAAAGCCAACGCATTGAAATTAGCAAAACAGGGCTTTCAAAAAGCTGTTGATCTCAATCCGTCGCTTGCCGAAGGTTATACTGCCCTCGCGGAATTGGAAACAAGAGCCGGTTCTGCCGACATTGAAGAAGCAATCAGTCTCGCGGCAATGGCTACGAAGATCGAGCCCGATAATTTCGGCGGACATCGCCTCCTTGCCCGCCTCTACACAATAAAAAGCTTTCTGAATAACGGGGTTTTTAATCCTGTTTTTGCTACTAAAGCTGTTGCGGAATGGAATCATGTTACGCGTCTCGACCCGCGAAATGCTGAAGGTTGGGCTTTTTTAAGTGCGTTTTATGAAAAGACGGGCAAGCCCGCCGAACAAATCGGTACATTGAAAAAGTGGCTGGGTTCCGCCTCGCCACCTGACGTAGATTTTTACGCTCGTGTTATGGGAGGACGGGAAAGCCTTGCGCCGGAAAGCGCTTATTTAAAACTCGGTGAAGCGCTTATTAAAGCCGGCCGTATTCAGGAAGCGGTGGAAACGCTCACCGTTTTGATAGCCGACGATCCCGATAATGCGGAAGCAATTGATATTTTACGTGAGGCCGTCGAATCTACCGACGGCCCTACCGCCGGAGTTGCGATTGAATCCCTTCAACGGGCTTTCTTCATAAATCCGGGAAATATGCCCCTGCTCAATTTACTTGCCAGGGTTCTGGCACGTGCCGGAAACTTGGAAGATGCTGTAAAACTATTGCGCGGCTCCGCGGAAAAGCTTAGGGCTTCGGATCTTGCCGGTGCATCTGCACTGCATGTTACGCTTGGCGATCTTTATAACGGCGGTGACCGCTACGGCGAGGCGATCACGTTTTACGAAGAAGCTATGAAAATTCGCGGGGTGCATCACGCACAGACTCTTGCAGCCGATGAACGCGAATTTGTGATGCATGTATTTGAAAAAATGATCCAAACGCATAAGCTTTCGAATCGGCCGAACGATGTGCGACTTGTAATTGACCGTGCGAGAAAGCTTTTAGGCAAGGACGATCTCTTCGCCGACCGGCAGCTAATATCGTTTTACCGCGAAACCGGCAATAAGCCGCAGGCACTTGCGTCGATTCGGGCGGTCAGGATCAAATACCCGGATGACTACGGCTTTATCCGCCTCGAGGCGACGTTGTTGGCCGAAACCGGCCAGGTGGATGAGGCAGTAACTCTTATTAAAAGTCTCGCAGGCAGAAAGCCGGCGGTGCCCGTTACTGGCTCTTCTGCCAACAGCAGGAATACGCTATCGGCTTTTTTGCCCGGATACGATGAATTTTCAAATTATCTTTTTATTTCCAATCTTTACAGCCAGGCAAACCGCGGCAAAGAGGCTGCCGACGCAGCCAATCAAGCATTCCTCATTGCACGCGGGAATGAGCGAAAGCAGATCGCCAGATTGACCCTGGCGACAGCACAGCAAATGTCCGGCGATTTTAAGGGAGCCGAAACCACGCTTCGTGACATTTTAAAACAAACTCCCGGAAATCCGATTGCTCTTAATAATCTCGGTTATTTTCTTCTCGAGCGCGATGAGCACTTTGAGGAAGCTCTCGATCTCATCAGGCAAGCCCTGAAGGTCGACCCGACAAACCCCTCATACCTGGACAGCCTCGGTTGGGCATATTTCAAGCTCGGAAGGTTGACCGATGCCGAAAAATTTCTTAAAGACGCCGCCCGTATCGATAACGGTTCCGCAGCGATCCAGGAACACTTAGGCGACCTTTATCAAAAGCAGGGAAAAGCAGGTTTAGCCAAAGAAGCCTGGGAAAAAGCTCTTCGGCTGGCTTCTGATCGAACAGACATCGAGAGGCTAAAAGATAAATTGGAAAAATGAACTAGGATTCAACCAGACTAAGATTCTGTTGAAATAGGTTTTGCTAATGCCAAAAACCTGTTTCGTTCCCCTAAGTTCTTGTTGGTTCCTTTTATTCCGGTTTGTTCTTTCTTGTTCAGTGGTTATTTCTGTTCTAATCCAATCTTAATCATCAAACTGTGGAAGAAAGATTTATCCACGGATCAAGAAGAACTGGAAGGATTAGAGGAAAGAAGACACAGGAGGAGTTAAATAGAAATTTGCGTCTCCTCCGCCAGCAGTTGAAGTTTTCCTAATCTGGCGATCCTGACAACTAATCTTCCCACAAAAAAAGAAAAAAGCGGTCTATTATAGAACCGCTTTTGATTGAAATGAATTATGAGCTACTAAGGTTTCGGTGTGGCTTCCGGTTCCGGTTCGCCTCTTTTCTTCAATTTTGGCGGTTCACTGGATGATGAGTTGGAGCTTTTTCCGCTGTCGCCGGAATCACCGTCCACCGGATCGGGCTGCCGCCGCTTCAGGGTTGGCTTGCCGTTTTCGGCTTCGTCAAAATCGCTGCTAATTCCCGCCTTGGCATTTGTGATCTTTAAAAGATGGCTTTTCACTCTTTGAAATTCTGAAGTGCTGATCACGTACTCTTCTCTTTCCGCGAACCGTGCAACCAGTGCAAGGCTTCCGTCACGCCGGTCCACGGATTGCGGATGCGACGAGAAAAGTTTGGTCAGGCTGCCGGGCTTCTTTTTGTTTCTGGAAGCAAGTTTCTCGAACATCGTCGACATAGACGTTGGATCGTAGCCGGAGGCGTAAAGATACTGAACACCGAGACTGTCGGCTTCTAGTTCTGCTCCGCGTGAAAATTTTAAGGAAGCCAGCCCGGAAAGAATTCCACCGGCGTTTTGTATAATTCCGCTTACGATCGGGCCGCCGAAAATAATACCGGCAATAGCGCTATAATTTATCAAAGTGCCTTTACCATGATTTTCCATAGCGTGTCGGGCAGCCACGTGAGCAATTTCGTGTGCCATAACGCCGGCCAGTTCCGCCTCGTTATCAGCAGCAAGAATTAGCCCTTTATTGACAAAGAAAAAACCGCCCGGCAATGCAAATGCATTAACCTCATCGCTGTCGATGACTTTGATCGTAAAGGGAACTTTGGCATCCGAATGAAGAACGACGTTTTGACCGACGCGGTTTACATATTCGGTAACGATAGGATCCTCGATGAGCTTGGCCTGCTGTTCCACCTGCAGGGCAAGCTGGCGGCCGAGAGCGACTTCTCTATCCTGGGAACCGCCAAGCCATCCGAAAAGCTTGTCCGATCCGCTGTTAATTTTGCGTTTACCGATCTGGGACGGATCTTCCTTTTCGCTTAACACTCGCGGTCCCGCGGTTTGCGCCGGCTCCGGTTTCTTTACGCCTTTTTCTTTTTTGCCCTTATTCTCCTGTTTCTTGCTTGCGGGCGCCTGAGCAGCTATGCTGATCGGATAAAAGGCCACAGCACTAAACCAAACGGTAAGAATAATTACAAATGCACCGGTTCTGCGAATCGAATTTATACGCATTAATCGCCTCCAAAAACCAATTTGAGGATAAATGAATCCTATACTTAAACATACTCTGAATCAACGAACATACGATGCATTCTTTCTATAAAAAGTTGCGAATACTAAAAAATATAAGATAAAAGGCATCGATTTAAGATTTTATGCAAAAAATCTTTTGTTTAATTTAAAAAATTGATAAAATATTAATGGACCGTCAATTATCTGACGGTTCTTCAAACACTTCCTTGAATTAAAACAATCGATCCATCGTTTTGACTTCACACACTTAATTCTGTACTCCCGAAAATTAAATGAAAACCGTCCAGCAGAAAGTAAAAGACATCGTCGAAGTTCGGCCTTATGAAAGTATCCGTGATTTTACCGCGGAACCCGCCAAAACCTTGGCGAATTACCACTTCACCGACGTTACAGCTGATTTAATGGCGAAATGGCTGGACGGCATTTCGACGGTTCAGGCACAAAACGGTGCTGCTTACGCTTTGGCAGGTTATCGCGGCGTCGGTAAGAGCCATTTTATGGCGGCTCTCGGGGCTATAGCTGCTAATCCTGAATTACGCTCCCGCGTTACGGAATCTCACGTTGCGTATAGCGCTCAAAGGCTTCTGCGCCGTCATTATCCGGTTGTCTATGTACGCCGCGGAACGCGCGAAACACTGATCGAGGAATTCAGAGAAGCCGTCGAATTGGTTTTTGAATCGGGTAATTCGGCCTCGCGGGATTCGTTTGCAGGCATTTTACAGGATGCGGTCGGCACAAGCGGCGAGCTGCCGTTCCTGCTGCTGATCGACACGGCATTTGAACGGGGTTCGCGAGTGAGCCGCGACGACGGCCCAGGCTTGAGTGAGATTGCCGAGGCGGCTAAGGGTTCGAATGTTTTTATCGGAGTTGCACTTGATGATGATATAGCCGGAGCCGACGGCTCGAATTCGTCTATATCAAAAACGTTTACCATCGATTATCTCGATCAGGGCCATCTTTACAAGGTCGTAAATTCACATATTTTTCCCAAGCATAATCAAATGCAGCCCGTGCTGCACGAAATTTATAATTATTTTAGCAATGTTCTACCCAGTTTTCGTTGGAGTGAACAAAAATTTGCCGCTCTTTACCCGCTTCATCCCGTGATTCTGGAAGTTGCGCCCTTTGTCAGACTGTACGTCCATGACTTTGCCCTGCTCGGTTTTGCTACGGAAGCCGGGGAAAGGATTCTCGGGCGCCCGTCAAATTCGCTGATCGCGCTTGACGAGGTTTACGACAGTGCCGAAATACCTCTTAGAAAGATCGAAGATCTTAAGGGCGCTTTTGCCGCTTATGACACTTTGAATTCCGAGGTCGTGGCCAAAATTCCCGTAATGCAGAGGCTTCAGGCCAAGTTGATCCTGAAAGCATTGCTGCTTCTGTCGCTGGACGGCCAGGGAACCACTGCAAATGAGATCTGCGCCTCCGTTTTGATCTTCGACGAATCTGACCCGCCAAAAGCATTAAAGACGGTCGATGAGTTAATAAATACTTTTGCCAAAGCCCTTCCTGAAGATATTCGAATTACAACGGAAGAAGGCCGTGAAACTCGTTACGGCTTTAAGGTAGCCAGCAAGGATAACCTCAACCAGGCTCTTACCGAAGCGATTTCGGACGCATCTCGGGACTCGGTTCCGAAGGTTATGCGGCGGTTGATTAATGAGCGGTTTCCGGACGCCGCGTTTTCTCTGGCTTCTGCCGAGCACACCAAAGATTGGATGGAGTGCCATATTTCATGGCGAGGCAGTTTGCGCCGGGGACGGATTTTCTGGAGATCGGAAAGCGAAGAAGCCGTTACAGCAAGCCCGCCACCGGTTACAGACGCTATCGACTGGGAGATTTTTATCGATCTGCAACACATTGAAAAGGAATGGGGAAATGCAGCGAGCGGCGTGTCGAGAGTTGTCTGGAAGCCGGATGAGCTTCGAAACGACGAAACTGACACGATCCTCAGCTTCTATGCGTTAAGCACAAACCGTGATCTGCGCGAAACTTACGGCGAACAGTTTCAGGCGGCACTGCATTCTCATGCCCTGGCTGCCGAAAAAATCTTCAACCGGAGCTTTTTGGAAGACGGCAAACTTGTTATCGACGGTTTCGATTACAATTTTACGGACGAGGCCCGTTCAGCGCAATTTTTGTCCGAAGCATTTACTATAATGCTCGAGCCGCTCTTCGAGACGCGTTATCCGGAGCACCCCAAATTTACACAAAAACTCGGCGTAAGCGAAGTTGCCATGCTTGTGAGTGATCTTTTCAGCGGCTCGCGGCAAAATCTGGCCGAGGTACAACTATTGGCGCAGACCTTTGCATTGCCTCTCGGGCTGGTAAAATTGGATGGCGGCCTTTTTTTACCGGAAACCGAAGAAAACCTGCGTGCTCATCCGCTTGCTTCCGAAATTCTCAAGTTGGTCGAAACAAACGGCTCTGCACCTGTTTCATTAAAGGATATCTACGCCAATCTCCGCCGTGAGCCGAATGGATTAGTCCGCGAAGCCCAGCAGTTGATTCTCACAGCACTGGTTGCTCAGCGGCAGATCGATTTCGTAACCTCCAGCGGCGACCGAATCAACCGTCGGTCTTTGGATCTGAAGATAATTTGGGACGATATCACAGGAATCGCAAAGCCCCTTGAAACTACCTATTCAATTGAAAAGCTCACGCGCTGGGCGACTCTTTTTACGGGCAGCGACGCCTTTAAGTCGATTGAGAATGCAAAGGGCCGCGAATCTGTAAGAGCATCATTCGCTCAATGGACTGCCGATTGGAAAACGTCGAGAATTCTCGAACGTTTTGCCGAGCTGCCGGACGATATATTGAATTTACGGATCTGGCAGCTAGCTGCCCGCATATCAAAGACCTTCGGTTCTGTCAGCGAGTGCATTGAGGCCGCGTCCGTGGAACAAATGCCGCTTGAGGAATGTCTTGACCGCATCGCCGATGCCTTTTCCGATTCTGAAATTGAGTTGAGAAAATGCAGAGAAGAGCTTGCCGGTCTCGATAGTTTTATTAATGGTGCCGCTTTGCGTAAAGAGATCAGCTCATATGTCGCCTTATGCGAAATGACTCCGATCCCGGCGATAGAAGAATTGCGCAGCAAGCTTTCAGTTCTTATGAATGTAAGCTTTGCCCTGCCCAGCGAGGCGAATAACCGGGAGCTTGGATACCTTTGGGCCAAGTTTCAGCGCGACTTTTCAGAGTATTTTATCAAACAGCATGACAATGTAATGAGGTCTCACGACATCCCGGAGACATACGGCTTAATATTAAAAAGTGACGAATGGTGGGAATTTGAAATTCTTTCAGGCCTTTCGTTATTCAGCAATGAATATTGGAGCGAAGCGAAAATTTTATGCCGTCAACTGGAAGAGTTGGATTGCGGCTTCGATACAATGGAAAATTTGAAAGCCCAGCCGTTTTGCATTTGTTCATACAGTTTATCCAAAAATACATATTGGCAGAATTTACCGCAGATGTTATCGGAAACTATAAGTAATGGCCTTAAAGCTTATCGCGCAAATTTAACGGATGCACGGGATATATTGGTGCCAAAGCTTGAAAAATTTTCTGCTGAATCTGCGGATAAGGGTGCTGCGAGTGCCGCTGGAAGTCTCGGGGCGGCGATTTCAAAGGGGAAAGATCTGCCGCCGCTATCGGACACCGAATTAAAAGTACTGGTTACATTGCTCCGCGTATCATCATTTGCCCTTGCCGATAGAACAAGTTCGATGCCCTCCTCTGCAGAATTATCCAACGGGAAGAAGGAAGCGAAAAAGTCCAAGAAAGATTTGGTCGAAGAAGTCGTCGATGAAGCCTTGCTGTTGAATGTTTAGGCAGAAAAACCAAGCCGATTCTTTCAGATTTTATTCTTAATTTCCGATTCCGGTGTTTCATCTATATTCTATGGATTATGCAAAGCGTGTCCATAATAGGAATCGGACGAATCGGCGGAGCTTTGGCTTTAGCTCTCTCCCGCGCCGGATATAATGTCGAGAACCTCATTTACCGGACGCCCGGAAATGCCGAAGAAATCGCACACCTGATATCTCCTCCACCAAGACTTATCCCATTTCACGAACTTGATGCGCTCACCACCGATTTCATATTCATAACATCCGCGGACCCGGAAATAGAGCTTATTTCCCAACAGTTAGCTTCGTTTGCTTCGAGTGACACGTGTGTATTTCATACAAGTGGTTCGCAATCATCGGACGTTCTTTCCGGTTTGGCGGATCGTGGCTGCATTACCGGCTCGATTCACCCGCTGATTTCAGTCAGCGACCCGTTTATGGGCGGTGAAAGATTAGCCGGCTCGTATTTCTGTGTCGAGGGAAGTAAAGCAGCAGTTGCAATAGCAAATGATCTTGTTAAAAAGTTGAAGGGCATTCCGTTTGCGATCGAAACGCGTTTAAAACCTTTATATCACGCATCGGCCGTTACCGCGTCGGGACATCTTGTCGCATTGATCGACGTTGCCATCGAAATGCTATCGAAATGCGGCCTCAATTCGGCCGAGGCAAAACAGGTTTTAATCCCGCTAATTAGAAGCACGGTCGAGAATGTGGAAAATCAAAGCACTGACCAAGCATTGACAGGTACGTTCGCACGCGCCGACACAGGCGCCTTTGAAAGGCATATTGCAGCTTTGAAAGAGAACGTATCGAGCCAGGCGCGGCAAATATATCTTGAGCTGGGCGAGCGATCCCTTTTGCTTGCGGAAATGCAGAGTGCTTCGGGCGAAGATGTTGAAAAGATTAGAAACGCAATTTCCATAGCGAAATCGATCACCAAGTGATAAAATATCTCATACGTTATTTAGTATGCGGTTATGGCGAAGAAGAAGGAAGAATTCAAAAAGGAAAAGGAAATTTTTCTTGAACACATCCAGAAAGCCGGGTTGCGCCGCACGGGCCAGCGCGATCTGATAATGGAAATATTTCTCCGCACCGAAGCTCATCTGACGAGCGAGGACCTGTACTGGCTTGTTCAAAAAGACGATCCGACGGTCGGGCATACGACCGTTTACCGAACTTTAAAATTGTTGACCGAGGCTGGCCTCGCCCGGGAAGTGAGGTTCGGTGATAACAAGACCTATTATGAACATCATTATAATCACGAGCACCACGACCATATGATCTGTACTGAGTGCGGAAAAGTTATCGAGTTTTTTTCGCAGGACATTGAATCGATGCAGGACGAAATGGCGGACAAATTTGGGTTCAGGCCGACGCATCATAGTCTACGTCTGTGGGGAGTCTGCGCCGATTGCCAAAAAAAAGAGAGCGAGGCACAAAGCGCTCCGTCGGGCGCTCAGCCGCGTGTCCGCATGAGATCGGTAAGCAGCAATTGATCGCCTTAAAATATGTCGGTAGTGCATTTAAAATTTGAACGTGAAGATCGTGAAGGCGTTGTCGCCGTTGGCACTTATTTGATCGACGCCGCAAAACGTTTCGGAATTGTTTTTGACGGAGAGTGCATACAAAGTGAAGGAATTCATTTTTGCTCGACGACTGTTGCCGGCGGCGAATCGAATCTTTCGCCCCTGACATCGGTTGAAACAAAACATTTTGCCGCCGACGGGCGTAAGCCCAACGAACGGCTTGCATGCCAGGCAAAAATCGATACCCCGGGAGAAGTAGTGATTATGACTAATGAAAAACAGGAAGAGAAATCGAAGGAAACGGTGGACGAACAAAACGAACAGTACAAGAAAGAATTCAAGGAGTTGCCGCTTGAGAAAAAGATCTCGGCACTTGTACAGCTCGAGGCTATAGCACTCGGGGAAACTTTTTCTTTTATCTTCAATTCGCCCTACATGGTTTTCGATAAGGTAATGGATGTGATGGCCGAATTCGGTTTAAAAAAGGAGCAGCAAAATAAACAGGCCGCACGTCCGAAGGAACATGAAGCGCGCGAAACCGGCACGGGAGCATCAACCGAACCGGGTAAAAAAGGAGCTTCGCGCAAAGGCGGCGTGAACCCGAAGACGGCTGAATAAATCTTTGTCGTTTTTTTTGAGAAGTATCGATTTCTATTGTGAGCGATAATAAGCTTCAGAAGAGAGGCCCGACCTCAATAAAAGAAAAAGGCCAGTACTTTTTGGCTTTCGGAGTAGTTGCGTCGATGCTTCTTGTGGCCGGTTTCCCGGTTTTTGTCATTTTCTTTTTTGGCATTTTCGCTTATTTCCTTGTCAGAATGTTCGCTGCGGGTTCGCGCAACGAAACAAAGGAAATCTTCGAGTTTTATCTTTCGGCAAACGAAATACTCCGCGACGACGAGCGAAAATGGTTCGGTTTTGAGATAAAGGATGCTATTTTGCGCGGCGAGACGGTTTTGCAGAGAATGAGCGGAGCGCCGCCGTTGGTTTACTTTACGCTCGGCGCGCTTTACAACAAAGCCGGTGATCACCAGGCGGCGGTAAACTGTCTTTCTTATGTGGTTGAAGATGAGACTTCGGATGAATCAACATACGCCTATCCGTCACCGGAATTGAGAAATTATGTCAGGGTTCTTCGAAGGTTCGAACGCGACCCTTCGGATGCTCCTCTGACGTCGACAGCGGTACGGGCGTTGGAACGGGCCCGCAAGCTTCGCGGTAAAACGCTTTTGGACGATAGCCGTCTAAAAGCAGCGCTCGCCGGCGCCAAGGAAGTTAAGCGCGAGAAGCTGAACGGGAAAGTTAAACATACGCGGACTGAGAATCATTATCAGGATTCGTCGCACCGCAGCATGACGACAGATGACTGGCAAAATGTAAACGGTAACTCTATTCGGAGTGTTACTGATGTGTCCGCGAGCACCGATCGCAGAGAGAAAAAAGATTCGCGAAAAGACGATCCGTTCAGAGATCATAAGCCGATTTCAGAAGTTCTCCACGAAATTTACGATAAGAATATTTAATAATTATCTTTCCCGATTCTGATATGGCTACGAAAGACCGAAGAAATTTCTAATCGACGCCATTACTCCTTTAGATGTTGTTTCCTTATCTTCAACTATATTCTGCATATCCTGCTTCAACAGGAGCTGCCGCTCCTCGATCAGATCGCATATAGATTTCACAAGTTCGGGATTTTCTTCAAAAATCGGTCTTAGAGCGCTTTTTCTAATTTGTATAACAGTTGTTTCTTCGGTGGCAATCACATTTGCGGAACGCGGTTGCCCAGTGAGGAGACTCATTTCTCCGAAAAAATCATTTTCCCGTAAATTATTGATTGTCTGTGCATAATTGTGTTGGGGAACTTGAACCTTGACGGCTCCGCTGGTGATCACGAACATTGAATTGCCTTGCTGGCCTTTTCGCACTATCAATTCGCCGGGTGCGAAGATGCGGTCGTTCGAAGCCCGGGCGAGCTTTTCCAGTTCTTCCTGCGAAAGCGGTGCAAATATCGGCACGCGGCTGAGATATTCGGAAGTCGAATTTACGTATTCGGCCGGCGTTTTTCCTACCGGCTCGTTTCCAATGTAGACAGTGTGCGTGGGATAAGCAAAGTCGATTTTTTCCCGGTTAAAAACATACCAGATTCGTTGCCTGACCAGTGCATCCGTGTCGTTGTATAACGCGTAGTCTTCCGCCCAATATTTTACCTCCCAGTCAATGCCGTTATCACCCAGATTCCTGATTCGTACAATGGGCCGGATCTTTTGCGAAACGTTTTCCACCTGACGGACGGCTTCACGAATGACCTGAATAGTTTTGGAAGGAGAGTTGGAATAAAGCGTATTAAAAAAAACAAGCCGTGCGTTCAAATTGCCGCGCGCCGCGACCTCAATCGCTTCCTTACCCATAACTGCATTACTTATCACAAGCAGTTTGTTTTGAAACGTTCTAATCTTTACGCCGCGCCAGGAAACGACTTCCACAACTCCTGTTGCCCTATCGGAAATAGAGATAACGTCGCCTATCTGAAAGCCCTGGTCAGCCTGCAGGGCAATTCCGGCAAAAAGATTTCCTAGCGTATCCTGAAGAGCCAAACCGACAACAATACCGATAATCGTCGATCCGGTAAAGAGCGGAGCGAGCTCGACGTTAGGATACTGCGACTGAAAGATTATAAAAAAAGCTACAATGTAGACAATTATTGAAAGAACTGTTTTGACGAGCGATGAGATTTCATTCTGGTTTGTTCTGAACGCCGTCGTAAATATTAAGTGGCCGAAAAAACGGACAACCGCGATTATAAGCGCCATCCATAGCAAAATTCTTCCCAGACGGAAAAGGTTTAATAAAATTCCGACCGAAGTTTCGGTCATCATCCCCGGCGCACTGCCGTCGGCGGTTGCAACAGATCCATCAGGCATGACGGCAAGATTTAGCTGTGCAAGCACGTAGCCATGGACAAACCTTTCAACAAAAGGCAGAAGGACGAGTATCAATATGACGACAATCGAAAACGCGACAAAATAGACGGCTTTTTTTTGCAGAATAGACGCGGGCATAAATCTTGCTAAAACATATCAGCAATCGTTTTTCCAATCAACAATAGCGAGAGAATGGAAACTATGCCCGTTATCGTCCACGCAAATATATTATGGGCCGCATTATTCTTATATTCGCCCATAATTTCCCGGTTATTTGCAAGCGAGACAATTGCCGTCAGAACGATGGGGAGCAATAAGCCGTTGACGCACTGCGTAAACAGAAGCAGCTTTATCTGCGGAATTCCGGGTATCATCGCAACGATTCCGCCGACAAGCAAAAGCAATGTAAATATCCCGAGAAAAATAGGCGCTTCGCGGAACGAACGCGACAGCCCTTTTTCAAAGCCAAGAGCTTCGCTGATCGAATAAGCAGTCGCAAGCGGCAATACGCCCATCGCCAGCATCGCCGCTCCGAAAAGCCCTACGGCAAAGAGATATTTCGCATACGTGCCTGCAATCGGAGCAAGTGATTCGGCGGCCGTAGCTGCGGAATCAATATTTGTAATGCCTTGAACGTGAAGTGTTGCCGCGGTAGAAATAACTATAAATGCCGCGATCAAACAAGCAAAGACCGTCCCGACAATTACGTCCGCGCGGACAAGCGGCAGGTCGTCCTTGTCCATACCCTTTTCAACCACCGACGACTGCACAAAAACCTGCATAAAGGGCGTGATCGTCGTTCCGATCAGAGCCATTACCGTGAAAAGAAAAACTGTGTCGAGGCTGAATACCGGTTCGACGAAACTTTCCCCAACCTCGGTCCACTCCGGCTTGGATAGAAATGCCGAGATTACATATGTGAAAAAAACGAGAGACATTGCCAGAAACACACGCTCGACGCGCTTCTGTGAGCCTTTAACGACCAGCCACCAGATCAGGCCGCCTGCCAGCGGGATTGCTATGTAGCGCGAAACTCCGAGAAGTTCGGATGCTTGGGCGATCCCAACAAATTCGGAGATTATTACGCCGGTATTCGCCGTTAAGAGTGCCAGCATAACAAACGCTGTCCACCTTACCCCGAACTGTTCGCGGATCAAATCCGCCAGCCCCTGGCCGGTAACGACTCCCATACGCGCGCACATCTCCTGGACAACGATCAGGCTTAAAACCATCGGAATGAAAACCCAAAGCAGGGAATATCCAAAGGCCGCGCCAACGGTCGAGTAGGTAGCGATGCCGCTCGCGTCGTTGCCGGCGTTCGCCGCGATAATGCCCGGCCCGAGAATAGCCAAATATGCAAAAAAGCGATATTCGGACAGGCTTCGACGGATAAGCGAAGGAAAATTCCGCGTTGCGCGCACGATGTTTTTCGGTGAAAAGCGCGTAATGATCATTGCTGCAACTGTCGCCGTCAGTCATGTTTAATATGATATTCGTTAAATCGCGAACT
>Ga0136634_10000599_pt1 | contig 15242 bp, 14 predicted proteins | sample AntDrymUQ8332106_2_FD_104654 | JGI IMG/M metagenome (GOLD analysis project Ga0136634, IMG submission 104654) | Polar desert sand microbial communities from Dry Valleys, Antarctica - metaG UQ833 (21.06) | ecosystem: Environmental > Terrestrial > Soil > Desert | place: Antarctica: Dry Valley... | reverse complement strand
TGAAATTTCCAAATACAACTGTATCCCCGTGATTAATTTTTCCGCTATCAGGTGGTTCCAGCTGAAGTGCAATTTTTAGAAACGTTGATTTTCCAACCCCGTTTTTACCAACAACCCCTATTCGCTCTCCTTTTTTAAATGTATAGTCAAAGCCTTTCATAATCACTAAAGGCCCATAATTTTTATTTACTTTTTTTAGTTCAAGTATCTTACCACCCAGTCTTGTCATTTTAACCTGCAGGCTTACTTCAGCCACATCTTTTTGTAGTTTAACCCGTTCTTCCACATCCGAAAAAGCATCTTGCCGGCTTTTACTTTTTGTTGTGCGTGCTTTGGGTTGTTTACGCATCCATTCAAGTTCCTTCCTGAAAATATTTTTATCTTTTTGAAGTTCACTTTGTTTCACTTCAAGCCGCAAACTTTTCTGTTCCAGGAAATAATCGTAATCTCCCCGGTAAACAAAAACCTTTTCATCATCAATCTCAATGATCTCATTACATACTGTATCAAGGAAATAACGGTCATGCGTAACCAGTAATAAAGTAATTTTTTTTGCAGCGAGATATTCTTCCAGCCACTCTATCATCGAGACATCCAGGTGGTTAGTCGGCTCATCCATTATTAGCAGGCACCGTCCTTCATGTAATTGCGCTTCAATTAATGATTGGGCAAGGGCAACTCTTTTCTTTTGCCCCCCACTAAGGTTGCCAACTTTTTCATTGAGGTGATGTAAATTAAGTTTTCCAAGTATTTGTTGCAGGTCACTTTCAAAATTCCAGGCATTTAAATCATCCAGGCTTTCCATTAGTTTGCCCAGTTTATCATGATCATCTTCACCGTTCTCCAAAAACTGTTCATATTCCTTTACTACTTTCACAACCGGGTTATCCAGCCTTAATAAATTATCCCATATCGTTTTTAATGGATCAAAATCATTATCCTGTTGCAACATCACAGTTTTAATGTCTTTATGTACCCAAACAATACCTGAATCAGCGGTTTCAAGGCCAGCTATGATTTTCATCAGAGTGCTTTTACCACTGCCATTACGGGCAACCAGTGCAATTTTATCCCCTTCTTCTATATTTATCGTGATATTATTAAAGAGGGATCTTATACCGAAAGATTTACTGATATTTTCAACAGAGGCATAATGCATGTGGCAAAGATACTTTGGATGATGGATATGCGTTATCGTATTATGCTTATTTCAAATACCATAATTTTGAGATGTAATTTGTATATACAATATTAATAATTGTGATAAATTATTTTAGTCATAGCACCGCGGTAATAGATGCTGGCGCCACAATAGGCGATGGTACAATGATCTGGCATTTTTGCCATATCATGCCGGGCGCTGTAATTGGTAATAAATGTACACTTGGACAAAATATTTTTATTGACAATAATGTATTGATTGGTAATAATGTAAAGATTCAAAACAATGTTTCTGTTTACAATGGGGTGGTACTGGAAGACCAGGTATTTATTGGGCCGTCGGTAGTTTTTACAAATGTTATAAATCCCAGGAGTTTTATAGAAAGAAAAGATGAATTTAAGCAAACCCGTGTAAAGAAAGGAGCAACGATAGGCGCAAATGCCACGCTTATTTGTGGTGTTGAAATTGGTGAATATGCTATGATAGGTGCCGGTGCAATAATCACAAAAAATGTATTGCCTTATTCATTAATGGCGGGGAATCCTGCCCGTCAAATTGGATGGATGAGCAAAGCAGGGGCGAGGCTGGATTTTAGTATTTATAACAGTGCTATTTGCAGTATTACACAAACAAAATATATTCTTGAAAATAAAATTATTTCCCCTTTACCTTAAGGTATCATAAATCATTAATGTCATTTAAAAAATTTTTACAATTTAGTTTTATAAAATTCAACCGCTATATTTTAGGGAAAAAATTTCTACCCATTTTTACTGGTCCTTTGAAAGGGTTGCTATGGAGCACTGCTTATAATTATGATTACCTGGTAAATGATTATGAAGATCCTGCAGTAGTGAAGGTTTTTTTATCATGGCTGCAACACGATTCTGTTTTTTATGATTTGGGTGCACATGTTGGCTATTATACATTTCTTGCACAAAAACTTATTACTACAGGTTTCATTTATAGTTTTGAACCTATTCCACAAAACATGGCTATGTTCAATAATCATATTGAAATGAACAAAACCCATATCAATACAGGATGTATTCATTTGTATCCATTTGCAATATCCGATGATGAAAGGGATATTGTTATTTCAAATGATAAAAACGCAATTGAAGGCAATACATATATTATGAGTGCAGAAAGATTCAGGAAGGCATCAGGCACATTATCTGTTAAAAGCTATTCTATTGATAAATTAATACAGAAAGGATATAAAATGCCAGGCATTATTAAAATAGATGTAGAAGGTGCAGAATATGATGTTTTAAAAGGCGCTATTGAGACTTTAAAATCCGCGAAGCCCAATATTTTACTTGCTACACATGATTGCCATTTACCCGGGGTAAAAGATAAATGTATGGAATTACTGCATTCACTGGGATATAAGCTTCAGCATACCGGCTACTTTAATAAGCACCTTGCAGGGCATGATGACTTTATTGCAATTCATAATGAGAAAACCTGATATGGAAACTTTTGAAACCAGTGGAAAGAAAATCAATGTAATGGTAGTAACACCTACATTGGAATGTGGCGGTGCAGAACGTTTTGTATCCTTATTTTGTAATAATAATGATAATGGTATTTTGCAGCTAACCCTGGTAGTTATTAATAATAAACTACCTTTTTATAAAATTGATAATAGCGCTGTTAAAATAATAAACCTGGGAACTGAAAGAGTAAGCAGATCCCTTATTAAATTAAAGACATGTATCAATCAGGTAAAACCAGATATCGTTTTTACAACTTCCAACCATCTTAACTTATATATTTCTATTTTTAAATTCCTTTTTTCAAATAACATTATCTGGATAGCCCGGGAAACAAGTGTGGTAAGCATCAATTCAAAATATTCGAGGCATCCTGATATTTATAGGTTACTGCTAAAAACATTTTATAAAAAGATCGATCATATAATCTGCCAGTCTGTATATATGCAAAAAGACCTGGTAAAAAACTATCACATTGATATTAATAAAACATCAGTTATTTACAATGCAGTTGATCCGGCTATGCATAAATATGAAGGAACATTTAAGCAAAATTCTTTTATAACGGTTGCCAGGCTGTCAGCAGAAAAAGGCATTGACAAATTGATAAGAACAATGGCCACATTAAACATCCCATATAATTATAGTATAGTTGGAAATGGCCCTGAAAAAGAAAGCCTGCTGCGTTTAACCAGGTCTCTTGGCATAGAGGAAAGAGTGCAATTTTCCGGTCAGCTTGAAAAGCCATTTTCCGGCAAAGAAGACAGCCAGATATATTTACTGGGTTCATTGTATGAGGGATTTCCCAATTCTGTAATAGAAGCAAATGCATTGGGTATTCCTGTTGTTTCAAAAAATATACCCGGTGGTACGGAAGAAATTATTACAGATGCCGGGAATGGTTTTATTGCAGTTGATGATGATGACTTCCGTAAAAAAATATTAATAGCAACAACATTTCCATTCAACAGGAAACAAATCAGCGAATCAACTATAAAACGTTTTTCTATTGATAAAATGATGAACTCCATTGTATCATTATTTTCTGAATTAAACAGCTTAAAGAAAAAATAATAGATATTTACTTCCCGGATTTTTTGAGTAATTGCGTGAATAAATGAAACCAAGGTTATTGATCTTTATAAATACACTCCAGATCGGCGGATCAGAAAGAGTTGTTTCATTACTTCTACAGAACTTGTACAAGGATTTCGAGATACATCTTGCCATGTACACCAACATTATTGAATATAGTATTCCCCCTGAAATAAAGATACTCGACCTTAAGCAGGTGTTAATTGAAAGTAAACTGAAATTATTTTTAAAAGCTCCCCTGATAGCAAAGAAGATATCTGAGTATTGCAAAAAAAACAACATACATACATCTGTTGCTTTTTTATATCGCCCATGTTATATAAATTCTTTAATGAAGACCCGGTTTGGATATAAGGGCTTTGTAATAATGTGTGAAAGAACACACCAGTCAGCAATATTGCAGGGATATAACTGGTTCCTGCGTTTTATGACAAGGATAATAATTAAGTATGCCTATCAGAATGCAGACCTGGTATTAACCAACTCCTATGTAATGCAATCTGACCTGGTGAAAAATTTAAAAATTAAAACCCCAACAAGGGTAATTTATAATCCTATTGATATTGAATATATTTTAATTCAAAGCAAAGAAGTGCCTTCCTATATTTTTGAAAGCGGCATTTTTTATTTCATAACTGTAGGAGGTTTTAGAAAAGAAAAAAATCATTTGTTACTGATCCAGGCTTTTTTTATTTTAAGAAAGCTTCCCTGTAAACTGATCATTGTTGGTGGAGGAATAGAAGAAGAAGTTTGTAAACAAAAAGTAAAGGACCTGGATATAACAGAAAGTGTAATATTTTGTGGCTTTGATATTAATCCTTTAAAATATGTAAGCCGGAGTGATTGCTTTGTGTTGAGTTCTGATGTTGAAGGATTTCCAAACGTATTACTGGAAGCATTGGCATGTGGTAAACCTATCATCTCTACAGATTGCACTTCCGGGCCAAGAGAACTGCTTGCACCGGACTCAGATATACACAGCCAGGCAATTAATCATTATGAGATAGGTGAGTATGGAATACTAACTCCTATAAATGATATCACCACGCTTGCTGCAGCAATGAAAAGAATGTATGAAGATGAACAGTTGCGTAATACATATACTACCAGGGCACCCGCAAGAGCAGCTGAATTTCATGTTAATGAAATCAAACAATATTTTCAACTTGCATTTTCAGGCAGATAGGGGTACTGTATTTAAAAAAGCATTTACATAACTTTACCGCCAAAATAAGTTTATAATAATGTGGCGGGTTCTTTGCAACCTATACTCTAATTTAAAACCAGTTTTAAAATGTCTTTGAACCTTAATGGTAAATCTGTTTTAATAACAGGTGGAACAGGATCTTTCGGAAAAGAATTTACTAAAACAATTTTTGCAAAGTGGCCGGGTATAAAAAGGCTGGTAATATATTCAAGGGATGAACAAAAGCATTATCAGATGGCCCTTGAGTACCCGGAAACAAAGTATACTGCCATCAGGTATTTTATTGGTGATGTAAGAGATTATGTTCGTTTAAAAAGAGCTTTCGAAGGAATTGATTATGTTATACATGCTGCTGCGATGAAACATGTACACATTGCGGAATATAATCCCGATGAATGTGTAAAGACAAATATAGGTGGTGCAGAAAATGTAATACGTGCTGCCCTGGAAACAAAAATAAAAAAAGTGGTGGCACTTTCTACAGACAAGGCATGTGCTCCTATAAACTTATATGGTGCTACCAAACTTGCATCAGATAAATTATTTATTGCAGCAAACAATATTAAGGGTGACAGGGATCTTTGCTTTTCAGTTGTGAGATATGGGAATGTTATGGGATCAAATGGTTCTGTCATTCCTTTTTTTATGAAGAAGAAAAAAGAAGGGGTAATACCTATAACAGACCCCAACATGACCCGTTTTAATATTTCTCTTGAAGATGGTGTTAAAATGGTAATGAATGCATTGGAACATGCATGGGGAGGAGAATTATATGTTCCTAAAATACCATCTTATAAAATTACAGAAATAGCAAAAGCTATTGGCCCGGATTGTAAAATAGATATTGTTGGGATCAGGCCCGGGGAAAAAGTGCATGAAGAAATGATCACAAGCTCAGATGCATTTACAACATATGATATAGGCGACAGCTATGTTATATTACCACAGGTGCCTACCTGGAAACTTGCAGATTTTATAAAAAAATTTAATGCTATAAAAGTACCTGCAGGATTTAAATACAGTTCAGGTGAAAACAACCAATGGGTAGACGCAGATGAGTTGCGCATCCTGATCAAAAATCATGTGGATAAAGATTTTATAGTATAATACCTGTAAAGGATGAAAAACCCAATACCTTACGGCAAACAATATTTATCACAGGAAGATATTGAAGCAGTAGTTTCTGTATTAAAATCTGATTATTGGACACAGGGACCAATGGTGTCAGCGTTTGAAACGGCATTTTCAAAATATATAGGTTGTGAATATGCTGTGGCTGTTGCCAATGGAACTGCCGCTTTACATTTATGTGCATTGGCATTGAATGTAAACGAAAATAGCAATGTAATCACTTCCCCAATCACATTTGTTGCTTCTGCAAATTGTATCCGCTACTGTGGAGGCAATGTTTTTTTTGCAGATATTGATCCGGATACGTTTCTCCTGGATATTAATAAAGTAAAAACATTAATACAAAGTAAACCTCCCGGGTTTTTTTCAGGAATTATTCCCGTTGATTTTGCAGGAAGCGCAATTGATCTTGAGGCTTTCAGAAAATTAGCTGATGAGCACGGCTTGTGGATCATTGAAGATGCCTGTCATGCACCCGGTGGTTATTTTCTTGACAATAATAATAATGAACAAAAATGCGGTAATGGCAAATTTGCAGACCTGGCTATTTTTTCTTTCCACCCGGTAAAACATATTGCTTGCGGTGAAGGTGGAATGATCACCACCAATGATAAAAAACTTTACCAAAAGTTATTACAGCTGCGTACACATGGTATTACAAAAGATCCTGTATTGTTATCTCAGAATGACGGTGGATGGTATTATGAAATGCAGACACTTGGCTATAATTACCGTATCCCCGATGTCCTTTGTGCATTGGGGGTTTCACAATTAAGCAGGGCAGATGAAGGATTAAAGCGCAGAAGAGAAATTGCTTTAAAATATAAAATTGCTTTTACTGGAACTTCAATAACCCTTCCCGGAGCAAGTGAAGGGCATGCTTATCATTTGTATATTATTCAAACTGCAAAACGAAAACAACTATACGAACATTTAAAAGAAAATAATATTTTATGCCAGGTTCATTATATACCGGTGCATATGCAGCCTTATTATAAAAACCTCGGGAATAAAAAAGGGGATCATTTAAATGCTGAACATTATTATGATCATTGCCTGAGTATTCCCATGTTCCCATCTTTAACTAACCAGGAGCAGGAATATGTAATTGATAAAATTTTAAACTTTAATTGATGAAAACCACACAGGAAACATTTTGGGTAAAAGATTTTGGTAAAGAATACAGTGAACGCAATTCATGGCCGGAAGACAGTGAATGGGACCAGTTTTATTTAGCTAACTGGGGCAAAACAAAGATCGAAATAAATAACCTCGTAATGGATCATCTTCCAAAAAATGCAAAAATTCTGGAAGTCGGCTGCAACATTGGAATGCAGTTAAAAGGGTTTCAAAGAATGGGCTTTACGAATTTATATGGTATAGAACTACAGCAAGATGCAGTTCAAAAAGCCAAAAAAATAACAGAGGGTATTAATATTATCCAGGGTTCCGGATTTGATCTGCCTTTTGCAGACAACTACTTTGATTTTGTTTGCACAAATGGAGTATTGATCCATATAGCCCCATCCGACCACAAAACATTTCTGTCAGAAATTTATCGTTGCACAAATAAATATATAATGGGCTGGGAATATTTTGCTCCATGGATAACAAATATTAATTACAGGGGCAACAATGGCTTTTTGTGGAAGGCTGATTTTACGCAGATCTATATAGATAATTTTCCTGATCTGAAACTTATTTTTAAAAAGCAATTTTCATATATATCAGAACAGGAAAAAGGAAATGCGGATGAAATTTTTTTATTAAGTAAATAATAGCTAAACCAATATTATGAAAATCACTCATTGCAGGGAATGTTTATTTCCTGAAACCAAGCCTGACCTTTTTTTTAATGAACAAGGAGTGTGTTCAGCTTGCCAGGCAGCGTTGGAAAAAGCAGATGTAATAGATTGGCAGGCCAGGGAAAAAGAGTTTATCGGGATAATAAATAAGTATAAGAAAAAAGATAACGAAACTGGTTACGACTGCCTGATACCTGTGAGTGGAGGGAAGGACAGTACCTATCAATGTTATATTGCAAAAAAATATGGATTAAATCCGCTGGCAGCTTGCTTCGAAACCACAATGGTAACAGATATAGGAAGAAGAAATATTGATAATATTTCTAAAATGGGAATAGATCTTATACATTTTAAAAAGAATTCTGAAGTGTATAAGAAAATGGTAATTGAATCTTTTGTAAGAGTAGGGGATGAAATGTGGCCAAATCATATTGGCATTTTTACAATCCCCGTTATGATTGCTGTAAAGTTTAATATCCCGATTATTCTATGGGGTGAAAATTCTCAACAAGAGTATGGCGGACCAATGGAAACTTCCAATGCGCAAATATTAAACAGGAAATGGGTGGAAGAGTTTGGCGGCCTGTTGGGAAACCGTATTCAGGATATGATCGGTGTTAAAGGAATTACTTCTAAAGAACTGACTCCATATTTTTATCCCAGTGATGAAGATATTGAAAGGGTAGGTGTACGCGGATTATTCCTGGGACATTTCTTTTTTTGGGATGCACGCACCCAGTTAGAGATCATTTTAAAAGAAACAAATTTTACTGTAAAGGAAGACGGCCCGATTGAAGGAACTTATACAAATTATGAAAATCTTGATGAGAAACTGGTTGGGCTGCATGATTATTTAAAATATGTAAAGTATGGTTTTGGACGTGCAACAGACCATGTATGTATTGACATCAGGAACAAAAGACTTACAAGAGATGAAGGTCTTAGGCTGGTCAGGGATTTTGATGGCAAATATCCCCACTTCGCAATTGAATCTTTCGTTGAATATTCAGGAATGCAGATCGAAGAAATAGATAATGTGATCAACTCATTTACCAATCCTGTACTTTTTAAACAGGATGACAAAGGAAATTTTCTGCATGATGCAAATAAAAACCTTTTGAAAAACTTTGAAATCAATTAATATGATCGCCATCATTGATTATGGAATGGGCAATGTTTTATCAGTTCAGAAAGCATTGAATAAAATAGGCGTAGATAATATTGTTACCTCCGATAGTGATGAGATAGATAAATGCAGTCATATTATTTTACCCGGCGTAGGTTCATTTAACAAGGCTATGGAAAACCTGCACGCCAAAGATCTGGTTAACATTTTGCGTAAAGAAGTACAGGAAAATAAAAAACCTATTCTGGGTATCTGCCTGGGGATGCAACTGTTGGCAGAACATGGTTATGAAAATGGTGTAACGGATGGACTTGCATTTATAGAAGGCAGTGTTATAGAAATACCGTCAAATAATCTGCCTGTTCCGCACATAGGCTGGAATGAAGTAACCATTAAAAGCAATAAATATTTTGATAACGTGTACGATCATAATTTTTATTTTGTTCATAGTTATTATCTTGAAGCTAAAAATGAATCAGATATAGCTGCAACAGTAAATTATGGGATGGAATTAACTGCTGCAGTACAAAAAGACAATATTTTCGGTACACAGTTTCACCCCGAAAAAAGCCAGGAGGAAGGCATTGAAGTTTTAAAATCCTTTTTTGAAAATGCTTAAAAAAAGAGTAATCCCGGTACTCACATTCAATGGCTTTGCACTTGTTAAAACCAGGCAGTTTGCGAATCCCAGGATGGTGGGAAACCCAATGCAGGCGGCACGCGTGTATAATAACAGGAATGTGGATGAATTGATCTTTATAGATATTCTGGCAACAAAGCAAAACCGAAAATTAAATCTTGGTGTAGTGAAGCAGGTAATAAATGAATGTTTTATGCCTGTAACTATTGGCGGAGGAATTAATTCTATCAAAGACATAAATGATCTGTTGCAGATAGGAGCTGATAAGGTAGTAATAAAAACCGTTGCATTACATAACCCAGGCTTTATAAAAAAAGCGGCTGAAGTTTTCGGTTCCCAATGTATTGTTGTATCAGTAGATGTTTACAAAGAGAACAATGAGCTTAAAATATATGAAGGCTTGCATGAGCACAAAAGGAATGCAATTGATTTTATTAAGGAAATAGAAGATCTTGGTGCCGGGGAATTATTTATCAATGATGTACTCAATGATGGAATGATGAAAGGTTTTAATGTGAACATGTTCAATGATATCTCAGTAAATACAAACCTGCCAATTATTGCATGCGGAGGTGGTGGGGTTCCGGAACATTTCCCGGAACTTTTGGTGAACACGAATGTTACTGGTTTAGCTGCTTCCAGTATTTTTAATTTTACCCAATACACGCCATTCGATATAAAATACTCAATAAGTAAAAACGGTTACCCGGTAAGGTTATTTGATAAACATTTAAATGATTGTGTTAATTTATAATGATTGCAATAATTTCACAGGCAAGAATAAACAGCAGCCGGTTACCCAATAAAATCTTTTTGGAAGCTGCAGGAAAACCTTTCCTTTTGCACCATATTGAACGACTTGAAAAAACCAAATTGCCCATTATCATTGCAACTACCAATAATGGCTCAGAAATTCCTATCGTTGAATTTTGTGAGAAAAAGGGTTTACAATATTATAAAGGAGATGAAGAAGATGTTTTGAAAAGGTATTATGAAGCAGCAAAACATTTTAATATTACTACAGTTATACGTGTAACATCAGATTGCCCCCTGATTGATCCCGGGATCATTTTAAGCGGCCTTGCCCGTTATCAAAGTTTGCCAGGAAATACTTTTTTTTCAAATGCTTTAAAAAGAACATATCCACGAGGTATGGATTACGAGATATTTTCATTTGATTTACTAAAGCATGCCTTTTTACATGCTAATAAAAAACCCGACAGGGAGCATGTTACACCTTATATATCCGGGAACAGGTCCGGCAATGTTAACATAGTCCATGATATACAGCAAGATGACAGCAGTATTTTTCGCATCACCTTAGATACAAAAGAGGACCAGGAATTAATTACGAAGCTGATGCAGGAGTATGATGCCAGTAACCTGGATTGCAGGGAAATTGTGGAAATTTTAAAGAACAACCCTCATTTGTCAGAAATAAATAAGTTTATAGAGCAAAAAAAATATGATGAGAGCGTATAAATGTTTACAAAAACAAATATTTCAATCATCAGGATTTTCTTTAGTACCATTGCGGGATGAAGATAAGTATGAGATCATGCGCTGGAGGAATGAACAAATTTATCATCTGCGCCAGGCATATCCGTTAACTGAAGAAAAACAGGATTTATATTTTAATAATACAGTTATAAAATTATTTGAAGAGGAAAAGCCTGAACAGGTCCTGTTCTCTTATTTAGAAAACAATATATGTTTGGGATATGGAGGCCTGGTGCATATAAACTGGCAAGATAAAAACGCAGAAATATCTTTTATAATTAAGACTGAATTAGAAAAAGATTTTTTTGAATTTCACTGGAAAAAGTATTTAAGCCTTATAGAGGAAGTGGCATTCTCTGAATTAAAATTGCATAAAATATTTACTTATGCGTATGATCTCAGGCCAAAATTGTACAAAGCTGTAGAGAATGCGGGATACATTCCCGAAGCAAGGCTTACAGAGCACAGTTTATTTGAAAAACGATACATTGATGTAGTCATTCATTCAAAAATTAATCCGATGGTAACGTATAGAGAAGCCAATGCCGGAGATATTTTACTGTATTTTGACTGGGCAAATGACGAGGAGGTGAGAAAAAATTCGTTTAATCAGCAGGAAATTGAATTCGGGCAACATAAAAAATGGTTTGATAATAAGCTGAATGATCCTGATTGTGTAATGCTTGTGGCTACTATGAATGCTAAGGAAGCCGGGCAGATCAGGTTTGAAAAAGGGGTCAATAACGCTTTTGTAATTAATTTTTCTGTAGAAAAAAATTTTCGGGGGAAAGGAGTGGGTAGCAACTTATTAAAAGAGGGTTCAAAGGAATTTTTTAAGATTAAACCAATGATTACAAGAGTTACAGGCAAAGTAAAAAAAGAAAATTTTTCTTCAAAAAAATCATTTTTAAATGCAGGTTTTACCCTGGCAAAGGATGAAGAGGATGATGCAATTGATATTTATTTTTTAGATAATAAATAGTATTATTATTCCGGGGGTTTTCCATTTTGGGAAATGAAAAATAGGTTAGTATTTTTTTTAATTAATTTATAGTGTAAAAAATAGCGAAAGCACCGGATTTTTTTTAGAAGCATTTTGCGCACAGGATGATATTAAATAATTATGCAGATAGAAAATTTTGAAATATCAGTTAACAATAAGCCTTTTATTATTGCTGAAATGTCGGGTAATCATAACAGGTCCATTGAGCGGGCGATAAAGATTATAGAAGTGGCTGCTGAAAATGGCGCACATGCAATTAAGCTTCAAACATACACAGCAGATACAATTACAATTAACCATCACGGTGGGCTTTTTGATATTAAAGATGATAACTCTGTTTGGAAAAACAGGAATTTATATGACCTGTACCAGGAAGCCTCTACACCCTGGGAATGGCATGAAGCTTTATTTAAGTGTGCCAGGGAAAATGGGATCATTTGCTTTTCCACACCTTTTGATGATACTGCTGTTGACCTGCTGGAAAATTTAGGAGCTCCTGCACATAAGATCGCTTCTTTTGAAAACAATCATCATCCATTGCTTAAAAAAGTGGCATCCACCGGTAAGCCGGTAATTATGTCAACAGGGGTAAGTAGTTTATCTGATCTTTCAGAATCCGTGCAGGTATTGAAAAGCAATGGATGTAAAGACATTGTATTGCTTAAATGTACCAGCAACTATCCGGCTTCTCCTTTAAATTCCAATGTTAGAACTATCCCGCATTTAAGAGAATTATTTTCCTGTGAAGTAGGGTTAAGTGATCATACAATGGGGATAGGGGTTCCCATCGCGGCAGTTACACTAGGTGCAACAGTTATAGAAAAACATTTTTGCCTTAGCCGGGCTGAAGGTGGAGTTGATTCCACTTTTTCATTAGAACCAGGCGAACTTAAAGCTTTGGTTATTGAAACAGAAAGGGCATGGGAATCTTTAGGAAAAATACAATATGGCATACAGGATTCTGAATTAAACAGCCTGAATTTTAAAAGATCAATATATGTTGTAAAAGATATTATAGCAGGCGAAAAATTCTCGGAAGAAAATATCAGGATTATCCGGCCTGGAAATGGGCTTGCTCCTAAATTTTTTGAAAGTATATTAGGAAAGAAAGCTTCCATTGATATAAAAAGAGGAACACCGTTGAATTCAGGCCTGGTATTTTAATCTGTATATCAAACTATGAAAAATAAAGTATTGTTATGCTGGAATTATGAAAGGCAAAGCTGGGTAAATCAATTTCATGAAATTTTTAAAAACGAAAATTATTGTTATTTAAATTTTTTTTCAAAAAGCCAGGAGAAAGCAAATTTTGCTGAAGTAAAAGTTTATTACTGGGAAGATTTTAAAAATATTGATCACGTTTTATCGTTAATAGATCCGGCAATTGTAGTATTTATGGGCCTTGACGGGCCATATACTTTATTATTAAATTATGTTTGTAAACAGAACAAAATACCCACATATTTTTTGCAACATGGTATTTTTCATTCTTATAACTCCTACAGGCATGACGAGAAAATGGGAGAGAAGATCGGCCGGGAAACAAAGTCAGATATAAACGTAGAAATAAAGAGCAAAGCAAGCTCACCTAAAATATCTTTTTTAAAGAATTCAATTACTCCTGAACGTATTCCCATTTTCATTAAAATTTTTAGTTTTTTAGTTTATAAAAAATATTCCAATTCTCTCCAAAAAGCTTTAAAATTAATTGCAGGTGAATCGGTTCAGGCGGATCATTATATTGTTTATACAAAATTTCTCTCCAGGATATTTGTCGAAAGAGATAAAGTTCCGGATGAAAAATTCATTGAAATTGGTAATGAGGAAGCGAACCAGATCATTAATCATATATTTGAAGCTGGTGATCCCGGTGAATCAAACAGCGATTATTTTTTATTTATTGATGAGGCATTCTCCGGATCTGCAGAGTATGATTTACCCCCGGTTGTTACAGCTGGGAAATACAATAATTTCCTCTCAGCCCTGGCAGATTACGCTCTTTCAAAAGAAAAGAAGTTGAAGGTAAAATTGCATCCATACAGCTATTCAACAAATCATTTTGTTACGCATAAAAATATAGAATATATACGCCATGCAGATACTACAAATCTTATAGCAAATTGCAGTGGTGTATTTGGATTTACCTCAACTTTACTTATTCCTGCTCTTTTTGTTAAAAGTGCATGTATTTTTAAGCTGAATAATTTTTCTCATATTCATGATATACTTGAGAAAATGAATTATTGTAAGGTTTTGGATTTTAATACTTTTAAACCGGATGAAATAGAAATGAAAGCAAGGAATGCAAGTCAGACATCAGATTTTATCCATTATTTTTTATATAAGCTAGATAATAATTGCATGGTAAGACTTAAAGAGATTTTGCATTCAAAATTAACCAACAGATGAGTGTAGGTAAGAGCACATTAATAAGATCTACTTTATTATATGTTATAGTTGGTTTTTTACCGGTAGCTGCCAATTTTCTTTTAGCTCCCATATATACGAAGTTCCTGGATCCCGATCAATACGCATTAATAGGATTGGCCACATTATTTCAAACTTTTCTTACTTTTTTTTTAAGTTTGAGCCTGGACAGTGCATTTTCACGCATTTATTTCCAGTATGAAAGAAAATATAAATTAAAGTATGCACTCCTAAGTACTCTTTTACTTACTGTTATTATTATCTCAGTTGTTGTTCTGGCAATATTATTTATCTCAGGCGACTGGTTATTTTCCCGGTTGTTTATTAATCCGGGTTTCCGGTTTTCAAACTTTGGTTATTGGGTAGTGATTATAACTTTTTGTAACATCATTTTCCTGTTCTTTGCCATACTTTACCGTAATGAGGAAAACAGCAGGAAGTTTGTTTTAATTAACTTGTTGTTCTTCTTTATTCCCGTGATAGGAACTTTAACCGGGCTTATTTGGTATAAACATGGTGCAATGGGCGCTATAATTGGAAGAGCAATAGCAAGCCTGGTTTTTATAAGTGTATTATTGTTTTTTTTTTTCCGGCGGTACTCTCCTACATTAAAGCTTCGCTTTCTAAGAACAGCTTTAAGATTTTCA
>Ga0136634_10000598_pt1 | contig 15257 bp, 15 predicted proteins | sample AntDrymUQ8332106_2_FD_104654 | JGI IMG/M metagenome (GOLD analysis project Ga0136634, IMG submission 104654) | Polar desert sand microbial communities from Dry Valleys, Antarctica - metaG UQ833 (21.06) | ecosystem: Environmental > Terrestrial > Soil > Desert | place: Antarctica: Dry Valley... | reverse complement strand
GTTATTCTTTTCCTTTCCATTCTGAAGGATTACGGCTCCAGTTTAACAAAGTAAATAGCTGATTTTCTGTTATAATATCTTTTTTAATTGCCTGTGTGATTAATATTTCATAACTCGTTAAGGAAGTATATGAAATCCCGGCATTATTAAAAGCATCTGCAGCCAGAATAAATCCATAATTAAAAATGGAAACCAGCCCTGATACTTCCATACCAGCCAATTTTAAAACTTCGCAAACCTGCAGGCTGCTTTTACCGGTAGATATAAGGTCTTCAATAACCACAACTCTTTGCCCGGGTAAATAACTTCCTTCTATCTGGTTCTCCATACCATGGGCTTTTGGCTTTGGGCGAACATACATATAAGGCAACCTTAAATAATCTGCTGCCATTGCACCCCACGCTATGCCGGCAGTGGCAACACCTGCAATTGCTTCAGCTTGCGGATATTTATGTATAATAACATTACATAGTTCTTTTTTAATAAAATCTCTTTCATTTGTGAATGATAATAACTTCCTGTTATCACAATATATTGGGCTTTTCCATCCACTTGCCCAGGTGTAAGGATGGGCTATATTAATTTTTACTGCACTGGCAATAAGCAAACAATCAGCAACTTCTTTTTCATTATAATTCATACCTTTTAAACTATTTTAGAATGATACATTATTTACTTACACCAACAAAGATAATCCCCAAGTAAAATGTATAGAAAGCTTTATTTTTACTTATTAAACAAGATTGGCTATGCAGATAATAATATATTTTGGTGATAAGCCGGTCTATTTATGTGATGAACTAAATGAAACCCTTAATGAACTTATACATCACCCTGATGTTGTATTTATTGATGAACTTTCCTCTCCTGCAATTAAATCACTGTTACACGAAATAAAAAAAGAAGATTTTCATGCAGGCATCCTCCTTCATAAAAATTTTGAGAAGTTAAAAAAAGATTTTTTTAAACATTTTACTTTAATTATCGCAGCCGGTGGTATAATACAAAATGATAACAAAGATTTGCTATTCATTTTCAGGAAAGGCAAATGGGATTTACCAAAAGGCAAATTAGAAAAGAATGAATCGCCTGAAGCCTGTGCTTCGCGGGAAATTAAAGAAGAAACAGGGGCAAAAAAATTAATAATAAAACATAAGGTTGGAGATACATACCATGCTTATAATGAATTTGGAAAGAATTATCTGAAAATGAGCCAGTGGTATTATTTTATTTGCCCCGGAAAACAACAGTTGAACCCACAAACAGAAGAAGATATAACTGATGCCAGGTGGTTTTCTACGAAAGACATGAAAAAACCAATGTCAAATACTTATTCTACTATCAAAAATATAGTAAGCGAGTTTTTTGATACTCCATAATCTCTGCAGATAAATACCCCTTAACTTTTCTTTTTTAATATAGCCACAGTAAGCCGGCTTATACAGGAAAGATTATCATCATCATCCATAATTTTAATTTCCCATACATGCGTTGAATTTCCAATATGCAAAGGGCGTGCAATGGCTGTTACTCTTCCACTTCGGACACTCCGTAAATGATTGGCATTTATCTCCAGGCCAACACATATAAACTGATCTGAATCAATTATAAGGTGTGATCCTATACTACCTGCTGTTTCCGCGAGAGCACAGCTGGCGCCACCGTGTAAAAGTCCATATGGCTGAATGGTGCGTGTATCAACCGGCATACTTAATTTTAAAAAATCAGGGCCGATCTCTTCCCATTTCATTCCAAGATGGAAAGCCAATGTGCCTGGAATGATCTCCTGTAATGCTGATACATGGTTGTCTTTTTTATGCCAGATACTATTATTCACTATATCTCATTTTATAAATAGTATGGTTAACCACATCCGGTAAAAATTTAGAAACATCTCCACCATTCTTAAGCACATCACGTACAAGGGTAGACGCAACAGATGTATATTGAGGAAGACAGGTAAGAAAAACTGTTTCAACATTTTCAATACTCCGGTTCATATCGGCTATGGCTTTTTCATACTCAAAATCGTTCACGTACCGGATACCACGTAAAATAAAATCGGCTCCTGCCTTTTTACAACAATCCACAGTAAGCCCTTCATATACCAGGGCTTCTACTTTGGGATTTCCATTATAAATATTTTTAAGCCATTCCAATCGCTGTTCTTCTGAAAACATAGGTTGTTTGTTTACATTACGGCCAATCCCGATCACAAGTTTATCAAACAATGGCAATGCGCGGTCAATGATATCCGTATGCCCAAGAGTTACAGGATCAAAAGTGCCGGGAAATAAACAAACTCTTGCCATTTTTAAATTTTTATTATTGTAACTATAAAATATTTATTCGCTTCTTTTACCTGCTAAAAGATACAACACGGCCATTCTTATTGCTACACCATTTTCCACTTGTTGTAAAATTATTGAATTGTTACTGTCTGCCACATCACTGTCAATTTCAACACCCCGGTTAACAGGGCCCGGATGCATAATAATGATTTCTTTATTAAGACTATCCAGTAATTTTCTTGTTACCCCATATGAAAGATTATATTCCCGTAAAGAAGAAAATAGCGCCTGGTTCTGTCTTTCAAGCTGGATACGCAAAACATTTGCAACATCACACCATTGCAAAGCTTTTTTTAGATTGAATTCTACCCGCACATTCAATGCTTCTTTAATATACAAAGGAATCAATGTTGGGGGCCCGGCAACCATTACTTCCGCTCCCATTTTATTTAAAAGATAAATATTGCTGAGAGCAACTCTTGAATGCATTATATCTCCCACAAGTAAAACTTTTTTTCCCTGCAGGCTGCCTGTTCTTTCCTGGATGGAAAAGGCATCAAGCAACGCCTGGGTTGGATGTTCGTTTGTACCGTCGCCTGCATTAATTATTGCGGTACCTGGTAAATGCTTTGCGAGGAAATGCGGAGCCCCTGATGCGCTATGCCTCATCACAACCATATCAACTTTCATACTAAGTATATTGTTGACAGTATCAAGTAACGTCTCCCCTTTTGATACAGAAGATCCTGCTGATGTAAAATTTATTGTATCTGCACTTAATCTCTTTTCAGCAAGTTCAAATGATACCCTTGTGCGTGTTGAGTTTTCATAAAATAAGTTAACGACTGTAACATCTCTTAATGAAGGAACTTTCTTTATTGACCGTTGTAATACTTCTTTGAATTGTTGTGCTGTAACTAAAATAAGTGAAATATCTTCCGAAGAGAGTTCTTTAATGCCAAGGAGATTTTTGGTAGATAGTTGCATTAAAAATCAAAGCTAAAGGAAAATATGGCAAGTACCAAGAGATGTGAAAGGTGAAAGGTGAAAAGTGAATAGTCCCGATAGCTATCGGGAGTGAATAGTGAAATACTGCTGACATCCTCTTAATAAAGTACGACTTACTCTTAATAAAGTACGACTTACTCTTAATAAAGAACTACTTCGTGCGTTTCAGTATTCACTTTCACCTTTTGTGATATTACACTGTCTATTACAATACCACAATAATCTGGCTGAATAGGTAATTCACGGTTAAACCGGCGATTCACCAGCACACATAATTTTACATTTTGGGGTCGCCCAAAATCCAGTAAGGCATCCATTGCTGCTCTTATAGTTCTTCCTGTGTATAGTACATCATCTATCAAAATCACTTTTTTATTTTCTATGGAAAAAGTGATATCTGTCTGATTGGCGTTGTGTAATTCTTTCCGGAAATCATCCCTGTAAAAAGTTATGTCAAGTTTGCCATAATTTATTTTTTTACCGGTAATTTTTTTTACTTCTTTTATTATTTCATCGCTGATAAATATACCTCTTGGCTGAAGGCCGATAAAAACATAATTGTCCAAACCAATTGCTTCCTCCAATAACTGGTGGGCCAGGCGGGTAATAGTAAGTTGCAACTGATGCTTATCTAATATTGTTTTCAAATTTGTCAGCGATTAATTTCAAGATCTCAAACCTATTTCTCCTGCATAAAAGGATACCTGTAATCAGTTGATGAAACAAATGTTTCTTTTATCGTTCTTGCACTAAGCCACCGATATAAATTTAAAAGGCTTCCTGCTTTATCATTTGTTCCACTTGCCCTTGCACCACCAAAGGGTTGCTGACCAACTACTGCTCCGGTTGGTTTATCATTGATATAAAAGTTACCGGCACAATTTCTTAGCCTGTTAGTTGCTAATTCAATTGCATAACGGTCTTTAGCAATTACGGCCCCCGTTAATGCATATGAAGAAGTGCTGTCAACTAATTTTAAAGCATCTTCAAATTTATTTTCGTCATATACATATATGCTTAATACCGGACCGAACAATTCGTCGCACATGGTAATATACATTGGATCCGAAGCTTCTATAATTGTTGGTTCAATAAAATAACCATTTGTTTTATCACACTTTCCACCTACGATAACTTTAGCACCGCTGTCCCTTTTCCTCGCATTTTTTATATAGCGTTCCAGTTTATCAAAACTTTTCTCATCGATCACTGCATTTATAAAATTGGTGAAATCCTCCACCGGCCCCATTTTCATGGTTTTAATTTCAGCCAGCAGTTTCTTCTTTATTTCTACAGCAATATTTGATGGAAGATAAGCCCGTGATGCAGCAGAACATTTTTGCCCCTGGTATTCGAATGCACCCCGGGCAAGTGCAGTAACAACTACATCCGGATCAGCAGTCTTATGTGCAATTACAAAATCTTTTCCACCCGTTTCCCCTACGATACGCGGATAAGATTTATACATGGCCATGTTCTTTCCGATCGTTTCCCACATACTATTAAATACACCGGTGCTTCCGGTAAAATGTATACCTGCAAAATCCGGATGATTAAAACAAACTTCTCCCATCGTGGGGCCATCCACAAAAACCAGATTGATTACACCTGGAGGTAATCCTGCTTCCTGTAATACACGCATGAACATTTGTGCACTGTACACCTGGGTGTTGGCGCATTTCCAAACAACTACATTACCACACATAGCTGCACTGGTGGGAAGATTTCCACCTATAGCTGTAAAATTAAATGGTGTTAATGCAAAAACAAATCCTTCCAGCGGACGGTATTCCATCCTGTTATAAATGCCGGTTCCACTTATAGGCTGCTGACGGTAGATCTCGCTAACAAAATGAACATTGAATCGCAGGAAGTCTATCAATTCACACGCTGCATCAATTTCAGCCTGGAAAGCATTCTTGCTTTGTCCCAGCATGGTAGTACCATTAATGTAGGGACGATATTTTGTTGCGAGTAAATCAGCGGCTTTTAAAAATATATTAGCACGGTTTTCCCAACTCATATTTGACCACTTATCTTTTGCCTTCAATGCAGCGTTGATCGCTTTTTTAACATGAGTTGCATCGCCTGTATGAAATTTACCCAGCAAATGTTTTAACTCATGTGGTGGCCTTATCTCAATTGTTTTGCCTGTTTTAACTTCCGTGTCACCAATGAACATCGGTACATCAACCTGGTAACTTTTTAATTCTTTCAATGCTTTTTTTAAAGCAAGTTTTTCCGGGCTTCCGGGTAGGTAATTCAATACCGGTTCGTTAACCGGCATCGGATAATAAAAGTCTCCGTGATTCATACAATATATTTTAAAAATAATGTAAGTAAAGGTATGTAGTAGAAGTGAGTGACACAAGTCAGAGATTAGAGCTAGCGACTAGTGATTAGTGACTAGTGATTAGACCCTATAACTATGAGATCGGGATTGAATAATTAGGAATTGGTTTAGCAGACACATATTCTATTTAATCAGCAACTCCGGTTTCTTTTTCACTCATCAGGTAAGCTTTAATAAATCCATCCAGTTCTCCATCCATCACCGGCTGTACATTGCCTACTTCGTGATCAGTTCTATGATCCTTTATCATTTTATAAGGATGAAATACGTATGAACGTATTTGTGACCCCCACTCTATTTTTTTCTTTTTGCTATTGCTTACATCTAGAGTTTCCTGTCGTTTACGCATCTCATCTTCATATAAACGACTCTTTAACATAGCCATTGCTTTATCACGATTTTCGCCTTGTGTACGGGCCTGCTGACATTCAACAATAAAGCCACTGGGCTTGTGGGTTAACCTCACAGCAGTTTCAACTTTATTTACATTTTGGCCACCACTGCCACCACTGCGGAAGAATGCCCATTCCACATCCGCGGGATTTACATCAATTTCAAATGTATCATCAATCAGGGGATACACGTGAACGCTGGCAAATGATGTATGCCTGCGTGCATTACTATCGAACGGGGAAATTCTAACCAGGCGGTGCACACCGCTTTCCGCTTTTAAAAATCCAAATGCAAAGGATCCGTCAAATTGTAAAGTACATGTTTTGATACCTGCACCATCTCCCCATTGCCAATCGAGCTCACTTACACCCCAACCTTGTTTCTCTCCATACATCCGGTACATACGTGCAAGCATTTCTGCCCAATCCTGGCTCTCTGTGCCACCTGCACCACTATTTATTTGTAAAACCGCCGGAAGGGCATCTGAGGGCTCATTAAGTGTACTTTTAAATTCCGCTTCTTCAATGGCAACTAAAGATTTTGTATAAGCTTCTTTAACTTCATCTTCATTAGCTTCACCTTCCTTCCAGAAATCAAACAATACAGCAAAATCTTCAATGTTGGTTTCTACCCGGTAAAACATATTGACCCAATACTCATTTAGTTTAATTTCTTTTAAGATCGTAGTAGCGCGTACATTATCATCCCAGAAACCCTGGGAAAGTGAAAGTTGTTTATCGTTTTCTATTTTTGCTTCCCTGTTAGCAACGTCAAAGAAACCTCCTCAAGACCACCAAACGGTCCCTCATATCTTTAAGTAATTCTGTCGTCATAAAGGCAAAGGTAAGGGATACGGGATATTTGATAAAGGATGGGAAAGTGAAAAGTGAAATGTGAAAAAGTGAAATGTGAAATGTGAAAAGGCAGAGGAAGATGATAAATTCTTTAGATGCTGGATTCTTGATACTGGATACTAGATACTGGAATTGAAAACTGTAAACTGTAAACTGTAAACTGAAACCGACGCATAAAAAAAGCCGCCCTGGTTTAAGGCGGCTTATAAACAATAATTATTTTTATCGGCTGATAACCAATTTTGAGAGCTGACGGAATTTACCAGATGTTACATTTACAAGATATACTCCTGCTGCCAGATCTGAAACATTTACATCGGTTTTATCAGAGCCATTCAGGAGAAGTTGTTTTACAACCTGCCCCTGTTGATTACTTATGCGGATCGTTGCATTGTTCATGACCTCATCAAATTGCAGGGTGACTGTACTTTTTGCAGGATTCGGACTCATAACAAAGATATTGTTCCTGTCAAAATTCAAAGTACGGATCATAGAATATTTAAAAGTTCCATCCGTATTGATCATTTTCAACCTATAAAAGTTTTTACCTTTCAATGGTTGATTGTCTTCAAAATAATAAGTACGCTGCGCCGTGCTTCCTGTTGCAGTTACGGAACCGATAGGTGTAAAATTAATGCCATCAGCGCTTCGTTCCACTGAATAATTACTCAGATTGAACTCTCCGGTTGTTACCCATGTAAGCTTAGCATGTTGTTGCTGTTTGGTTGCATTAAATGTTGTAAGGTTAACAGGAACTACAACTCCGGGCGAAACAATAGTAAATTTAGAAAAGCCTGTAAATGTAGCTTCAAAACCATAAAAGCCCTGGGCAGAAGAATCAATGAGAACAGGTGTAACAATTATTGAATTGGTCAAATCCGACTGTTCAATTGTAGCTGCATTTGATTTCAGTATCCTTAAGTTACTGTAAGGTGGTGCAAAACCTGTAAGTTCCCCTGTTGTTAAATACAAGGTTAAAGTATACGTAGTAGATGTATTAGGTGTTTCTGGGGCAATGTCAAAAACTTTTCTAGACCGTACTCCACCACTATACGGAACCACACCGTTGCCTGTTTGTATCAGCGTATCTTTTACACAACCCAGATCTGCACTTGCATTTATTATTTTTGAGAGTAAACCTTTATCATCTTCACTATAAAAGAATACAGGATTACCCGGTTCAACCCTTACCGGAGTTGTCACAGCTGAAGCAGAATCAGTTTCAATCTTTCTACCCTGGCCGGTAACAACGATATCATCAATTGTAATACTGTTAGGACTCACAGTTAACAGTGCGTCATTGGTCCATTGAAAACCAAGATAAAATTGTTTGTTACTTACCACTTCCGGTAATATCTGATCATACGTGGAATCAATAGGACTAAGATACAATGGTTCAGAAGCGCCACCTGTTGTTCCCGTTGTATCTGAATCAAAACGATTAAAATTTATACCATCCAGTGAATAAACAACGTTACCATAATCACAGGCAGGCGCACACGCAGTTTCACCACCTGCGCTCCACACAAACTGTAATCGAACACTGTCCAGACCTCTTGCATCTATTAAGCTTGTACGCAGGATGATCTGTGATGCAACCATAGGATCATATAAAGCCTGGCCTTGCAACGGCAGATTAGGATTATATACATAAGCCCTTTTGGTTAACCATTGAATGGTTGATGGAGGAATAACCGGAGCTTGTCTTACATTCCAAACACCACCTGATGGATTAGTTTTATCAACCCTTAGCCAATCAGTTGGCAAAGCATCATCAGCTACTGTTTCAAAATTTTCTGTAAGAAGGGTAAATGTATTTCCAATCTTTGGTAAAACATCATCATCTAAAATAGTGATCGTATTAAGTGTGTTCCCTAAAGGATTGCTGCTTGTTGTAGTTATATCAATGGTTTCAGTTCCTTCTACCATATCATCATTGAAAATACGCAGGATCACGGACCTGTTTCCGGTTTCACCAGGGCCAAAAGAAACCGATGATGGTACAAATTCATAATCATGAGGCTCTGCGGTACTGGCTGCTCCCCCGGTGAAAGAAACTGTTGTTGCCGGTTCAGCAGTTGATACCACGCTTACTCCAATAGTGTATTCGCTATATGAGCCACAATCACCTGATCCTTCTGTAACTGTTGTACGTAATAAATTAACTGATAAAGCTGGCGCTGTACATCCTGCCCAGGCTGCCCCTACATTTACTGCAAACCATGCATCAGTAACAGTTTGTTCTTCCTGTGAACACTGGCCATATAATACAATGGCTGCATTTATTGATGCTACTCTTGCATCTGCAAATGTTGCATTAGGAGTTAGACTTAATTCCATCAGATAAGTGATGGCCTCTGCTTTATCAAAACCTATCCCTATGAATTCCGGTAATACCCCATAGTTGTTGCCTGCATTTTCGTCACCAACTTCAGTGCCTGCATCTGCTTGTCCATCATCTATTACGGAAGGAGTACCCGATGCATTATTTGGCCCCTCCACCATCAGGTAAAACCATTTATTCAGGATTCCGCTATTTGAATGTACTCCACACTGATCATTGGCAAGGTTTGGAGTACAATTTGGATCTGTAAAATAACGGCCTCCATAAGTATCCGGATTGGTATTTGCTTTTGGATCATCCATCCTGCGCAAACCTATATTATCAGCTGCGATCTGCTCTCCTATCTGAAATTCCTCAAATGGCAATGCAGGATCCACATTTAATTTCACAAAACGTTCCACACATGCTGCCCAGATATCACTAAGACCTTCATTCATAGCTCCAGATTCTTTTTCATAAACCAGATCAGAAGTAAAGGTGCATATACCATGGCCAATTTCATGACCACATACATCCAGGGAAACAAGGGGACGGAATCCCGCGTTTACAGATGTTCCGCTGCCATCTCCATAGGTCATTACACTTCCGTTCCAGAAAGCATTGTCATAGGCAGGGCCATAGTGAATATAGCTTCTGATAGCCGTGTTTTTGTTATCATAGCTTAAGCGGTTGTGTACCTGTTTCCAATAATCATAGACCATTTCCGCACCCCAATGGGCATCAATTGCAATATCATCATTGAAAGCTTCATTAACACCAATACTGCCATCAGAAGTAGCTCCTCTTATCAGGTCTTCCATGGTTCCAGGCGCTTCATCTTTCCACACATTATCTATATCCACAAAAGCCAGGGCCTGTTCATGAACACCGGGTAATGATAAGGGGGCACCACCTACTGCATTGCAATCAAAGGTTTCAATACCGCCACCTCTTGTATCATCTTTAAGAATATAAACCGTAGCCGGTCCAATTACAGGAAGTCTTGGGTCTATACCACTATATTGCAGAGGAAGAGAAGGATTGTTTGGATCATTGGCTGTTAGTGTAACTTCTACTTGTGTTGTATAAATATTTCTTGTACCGGCATAGCGTGTTTGCCCGGTAGTAAGTAAGGAAGCATTGGTTTGAACAGGGCCTTCAACAAATTCTTTAGAAGCAAGGTTGTAATATAGAAAATTAGGAATGTCCTTTACAAACTCCTGTGGGGTTTTCCGCATCTTATCAGCATGTTTAATGATAGCATCACTCAATAAGATTTTACCTGTTTGTGCATCCACGTATATTTTATAACGACCTATGGGTTCTACAGCATATACATCAAACATATACGCAAGATGAGCCTGCCCGTCTCCATACACATCTTTGGCAATAACGAGTTCACCCTGGGGGAAATACTGGATCTTTAATTTTTCAAGCCTGTCCAGCACTTCCGTATTTCCCGGGAAGCGTTTTTTATCTTCTTCAAGGGCTTCCCATGCATATTTTTTAGCTTTAACAAAGTCAAGTGATTTGCTGCGTAAATGATCTGAAGTTTGTACAGGTACTGCTGAGAAGGATTCATTTATTGGATAGCTTTCCGCGGCAATAGAAATAATCTTGCCGTCTTTGCTGAGAACTACATAAGCCGAATGGACTACAGGCAATCCTTTATAAAATTGCATGTAACGGTCAACTGTTATATTCCCTATTGCAGTGGTGGAATTAATAAGCCGGATCTCATTTGAAACAGATAACTCAAAATAATTACGCAATGATTGCTCTACAGCAGTTTTATTTTTTAATCCTGGCTTAAAGGAAATAAAAGAAGGCGTCCTCAAATCATCGGAAAATTTCAGAGACTGAACTGCTGGATCTGCAGATATTTTCTTTTGTAAATCTTCTGATTGCTGCAGGGTTTTCTGACCAGATGAAATAGAAAATATAAATAAAAACGGGAGGAATATTACTCTGCTTATAAATAATTTCTTCATACCATGTTTTTTGAATGTTAGCGAAAAGAGAGTTTACAAGGTAAAATGATTAAACTTATTTTTCAAAAAAAAATGATGCTCTTAATTATTTATTTTTAAATATTAAAAGCATTACCATCCGGGTAATGTCTTTATTTTATGGAAGAGTTATTTGGCTTCAATATGTGGTTTGCACTGTTATGCCGGATGCACGGTCAAAACCTGCCAGTATTCCCGAAGTGTCTTTTTTAATCATTCCATCAATAAATAATTTGATATTAATATTGGCCTGGGTGCCTGTGCCTACCCATGCATCAGGAGGATAAACGGATAACCTGGCAATCTTTGAAGTACTATTCCCGGGAACATTTACAGTTTTTGACCAGGCCTGTGTTAAAATGATCTCATCTAATATTAAAGAGTCCTGCTTATAGGCAATCCTGTATTCCGCACTCAGATTTGAAGTAAACATATATTTTATTGCAACAGCACTTGTGTTATCAGGAGAAGCAGAATTGGTACTTTCTTTATTGCATGAAATAAATAAAACTAAAACAGCCAGGATAAAGATTATTTTATTATTCATTTTTTTAAATTTATACAAATGTTTGCCTGATAGTACACTACTATTTTAATACCAGAATTAAATATGCGCCTGATAATTTACCTTGTCTGAATAAAAAATAGCTTTAATGATATACAAAAATCATGGCTATACATGCTATCATTCAGGGATCACGAAGTACCAATTTGAATGGCATTATCCTTGTAAAGATTATAGGAGAACACACAAAGAATAATATTCTTTTTAAAATGAATTAGTTTTATCTTCTAAATAATACTATAATGGCTACTAAATGGAAGATTGATCCTGCACATTCTGAAATTCAATTTAAAGTAAAACACCTGATGATAACAACTGTGACGGGCTATTTCAAAACCTTTGCCCTGGAGGTAGAAACAGAGACGGATGATTTTGACACAGCAAAAAATATGATTTTTACAGCCGATGTAAACTCTATAAATACAAACAACGAGCAGCGTGATACTCATTTAAAATCTGCAGATTTTTTTAATGCCCCGGAAACTCCACAAATTAAATTTACAGGTTTAAAGTATGAAGCTATAGCTGATAAAGCAAAACTGAAAGGAGATTTAACTATAAGAAATATTACAAAACCTATAATTGTAGATGTAGACTTTGGTGGTATTGTGGTTGATCCATATGGCCAGACAAAAGCTGGTTTTACGGTTTCAGGAAAACTTAGCCGCAAAGATTTTGGTTTGGTATGGGGCGCTGTAACTGAAGCCGGACAGGTAGTGGTTGGTGATGAAGTTAAAATTCATGCGGAAGTACAACTTATAAAACAAGTTTAATTTTTCTATAATTAATTTATACCTTATAGAAAATAATATCTGTCTGACCGGTGCTCTGAGGATTTTCATAACAGAATGGAATAACTTTTATTTCAATGTTTAAACATCATATATTTGCTATATATGATGCTCCAATAATTTTTAAATTATGAAGAGCTGGCAAAAAAAAATATTTTTTCTAATATTGGTTTTATTACTTGCAGGAATTGCAGGAGTATGGTATGTTTTTAATGAAAAGTTTACAGATATAGCAGAAACAAAAGCATTATACACTGTTAATGCCAGTGACCTGATAAATGAATTTCAAAAGGATGGGGCATTGGCAAATAAAAAATATGCAGAAAAAGTTATTACTGTAAAAGGAACGGTTTCAGAAGTTGAAAAAGCAGATACAATTGTTAATATTAAATTTTCTGATTCTGCAACACGGGGCTTTATTATATTTGCCTTCCAGCAAAAAAATGTAGTGGATGCCAGAAGATTGAAGGAAGGTGACAATATTTCAATAAAAGGCTCATGCAGTGGTGGTGCTTACAGTGAAATATTAGAGACCTATTTTATTACATTTAAAAGATGTGCTTTAACTAAATAAAACCCTAATATAAAATGAAAAAAACAATCCTTTTTTTATCCGTTTCCCTGGCAGCAACAACCCTGTTTGCACAAAAGTTGACTACTACATCTGCTACAATTGTGTTCGATGCAACAACAAGCAAAGATGCCTTACCCAAAGCTGAAAATAAAACGGTAATAGCAGCAATTGATACCCAGACAGGAACAATCGCTTTTGAGGCTATTATGAAAAGCTTTACCTTTTCAAATCCTACAATACAGGAACATTTTAACCAGGAAAAATGGTTAAACACCGACCTATATCCAACATCCTCCTTTAAAGGAAAGGTAACAAACCTCCCGAACATAAATTTTCAATTAGATGGAAATTACCCTGCAGAAGTTGAAGGAGAGCTTACTTTGCATGGCAAAACCCAACTTGTTAAAACCACCGGAACAATCGTTGTAGAAGGCAAAAAAGTTACAGCATCTGCAGAATTTACTATTAAATTATTGGACTTTGGTGTAAATGAAAGTGCGTTCACCAGTGGTAAAGTTGCAAGTGAGCCTAAGATTACAGTGATTGCAGAATTAAACTGATTTAAAAATTCATTTATAACCTTTGCTATCATAAGCAAAGGTTTTTTTTATTAGTAAAAAATTAATATTATAAAATCGCCCCGTAAAAACGGGGCGGTTATTGCATGAGAAGATTGAAATCTATTCTTTTTCAATCTTTATTTTGAAATGATCCTGTTTAAAATATTTCCGGTATTTATCTGTAATCTGGTGTGATTGCTTTGTTTCATTTATGAACAATTCCCGGTCTTTATATTCAATTGAAAAACCTTTCCCCTGATTGATAAGGCCATCCTTTTCCATTTCAGTAAACATGGCTTTCAATTGTTGCAATTCAGACCGCGCTGCATTCATACCTTTTTTTGCCTCATTCATAATTGATTCCATATTTAAATTCTTTAATTCCATTCCAGACTTTTCTATTTCCAACCTCGCATGCTGCAAATCTTTCCGTATTTCATCTTTGTCAATATCCTTTAGTTCTATTTTCACTTTCTCCATTTCTTCTCTTGCATCCTGCATAGCTTCCCTTATCTCCCCTTCCTTATCTTTCCAATCAATATCTTCAAGTGATATCTTTATATCAGCCATTAGTTCTGTTACATCAATATTTTCCAGGGATTCTTCCACATTTTTCATGATCTGATTAATATCAATTTCTTTTAATGCCAGTTCTGCCTGCTGTTGTATCAATTCCAATTCCATATCTTTCATTTCATCTACAACATTTATCATGTCCTTATCAAGCTTTTTTAATATACCATCCAACTCTTTCATCTTCATTGTGCTGTTTGAAAATTTATCAGGTATTGTATCTGGATCAGTACGGTTGTCTATTATCTGGTTTACATAAGGTGTATCCTGAAAGGACATAGTTATACCACTTAGTAAAAGGCATGCAGCAATGCCTGCAATAGAATTTTTATTTCCTAAGATAAATTTTTTCATGACTTTAATTTTTATGTACGAATGATTTCGTAACAAATATAATATTGTATTTTACATTTCCTGGTTTGTTAATATAAATTAACATTTAATTACTAATAGCCAGATCTTAAAATTCGATTACTGCATTTCTTCAAACGCATACACAGAAAAGATATCTATTTTTACTTTTTTAAATTAAACTAATCATGTAAAACCCGATCTATAAACAATAGCCAGTCATGAAAAAAATATTAACTATTATTTCTTCTATTTTGTTAACTACATTCATCCAGGCACAATCCAGGAATACTATACCTTCATCATTTGATGTGGTGGTTTCTTTTGGAAGTATGTGCTGTGGTACTGCATCTGATGCATTTTTAAAAACCCATTTTAAAAAATTTATTAAACAAAATAAAGTAAAGATTACTGCCTATAAAGCAACTGGCTGCGGAAAAGAAGGCGAATACAAAATATTATTTTTGCTTACAAAACTAAAAACATCGGTTAGAAAAAAATACCTGGGTGAACTGAAAACCCTGGTTGCAAAACAGGATAAAAAGAATAAAAATAAGGACTCAAGCAGTGGGTCTATAAACCTGGAATATAACAGCAATTCAAGTGAAGTGG
>Ga0136634_10000597_pt1 | contig 15282 bp, 10 predicted proteins | sample AntDrymUQ8332106_2_FD_104654 | JGI IMG/M metagenome (GOLD analysis project Ga0136634, IMG submission 104654) | Polar desert sand microbial communities from Dry Valleys, Antarctica - metaG UQ833 (21.06) | ecosystem: Environmental > Terrestrial > Soil > Desert | place: Antarctica: Dry Valley... | reverse complement strand
CACCGAGCACATGCGAACGCTGGCTGAGCATCAGATTGATCCGATCGAGCTGCTGGTCGTCAACCTGTATCCGTTCGAGCAAACCGTGGCTAACAGTGATTGCTCGTTCGACGATGCGATCGAGAATATCGACATCGGCGGTCCAGCCATGTTGCGTGCCGCCGCAAAGAATCATCAGAGCGTCACCGTGATTGTCGATCCTCTGGACTACGCGAGTGTCGGCGGCGAATTGCAGCGCACGGGATCGGTCGCACAGGCGACGCGACTGGCCCTGGCAAAGAAGGTTTTTGCTCACACTGCACGCTACGACGGCGCAATCGCGAACTATCTGACATCACTCGGCGATGACGGCTCGCGTGTCCCCTTTCCGGAAGTGCTGTCGCAGCAATGGTCAAGAGCGCAGCAGATGCGTTATGGCGAGAATCCTCATCAGCAAGCTGCTTTTTACCGCGATCGAAACGTCAGTGGTGGACTGCTCGCGGGCTTCACGCAGTTGCATGGAAAAGAGCTTTCGTACAACAACATCGCAGACGCCGACGCTGCCTGGGAATGTGTTCGATCGTTTGACGAAACGGCCTGCGTGATCGTCAAGCATGCGAACCCATGCGGCGTTGCGATTGCATCAAGCGTTGGTGAAGCGTATGAAAAGGCCTTTCGAACCGATCCGACATCGGCCTTTGGCGGAATCATTGCGTTTAATCGAGAATGCGATGCTGATGTCGCTCAAGCGATCTTGCGTCAATTCGTCGAGGTTGTGATCGCGCCCGGCTTTAGCGCCGCTGCCCGGTCCACACTCAGCGCCAAACCCAACATGCGCCTGCTGGCTGTACCGCCAGGCAAGGCTCACAACAATTTCGACTTCAAGCGCGTCGGCGGCGGCTTGCTGGTGCAAACCCCTGATGTTCATTCGTTGCAGCGCTCCGAGCTGCGCATCGTCTCGGTGCGCCAGCCTACGCAGCAGCAGCTAGACGATGCGATGTTCGCGTGGCAGGTGGCCAAATTCGTTAAGTCCAACGCGATCGTATTTACGCACGACGGGGCTACTGTCGGCGTCGGAGCGGGGCAGATGTCGCGCCTTGACTCGGCCCGTATCGCGTCGATCAAGGCCGAGTCTGCCGGGCTGGCGCTCGCAGGGTCGGTCGCTGCGTCTGATGCCTTCTTTCCATTTCGTGATGGGCTCGATGTTGTCGTCGATGCAGGCGCGACCTGCGTAATTCAGCCCGGCGGTAGCGTGCGCGATGAAGAAGTGATCGCGGCAGCCAATGAGCGCGGGGTGGCAATGATCTTTACCGGAATCAGGCATTTCCGACATTGACCGCGCAACTGCAATGCAGCGTCGCTATCGCGTGACGGTCAGTGGCACAATCCTTGGGTGCCCCTTCCATTGATCCGAGTTCTCGGCATCGATCCTGGTCTGAATAGGACCGGTTATGGGGTTATCGAGGTCAGTGGTTCAAAGCTTGGCTACATTTCAGCTGGCGTGATTCGCGTACCGGCTGGTGACTTGCACGAGCGGCTCGGCACAATCCTGCGAGGCCTGTCAGCAGTGATTTGCGAGACGCAGCCGCAGGTTGTCACGATCGAAAAAGTTTTCGTCAACGTCAATCCGCAGTCGACGCTGCTGCTGGGCCAGGCGCGAGGTGCTGCGATCTGCGCAGCAGTGGCAGAAGGGCTGGTGGTGCACGAGTACGCCGCGTTGCGAATCAAGCAAGCGGTCGTTGGCTTTGGCCGCGCAGACAAGCGTCAGGTGCAGCTGATGGTGCAGCGGCTGCTGTCGCTGACGCAAGTTCCTGCCAGCGATGCGGCCGATGCACTTGCGTGCGCCATTTGTCATGCGCATTCGTCAAGTCTTTCGATTGCTTTGAAATCGAAAACTCAAACCGCTTCGCGCGCCCGCTCGGGCAGCGCCCGGCGCGCGTGGACGTCGCACGTTCAGGGCGCGGAGTAGGGCGCCCGAATGATTGGACGGATTGAGGGGCGACTGCTGGAGAAAAATCCACCGGCCATCCTGGTCGATGCGAACGGCGTGGGCTACGAAATCGACGTTCCTATGAGTACGTTCTATCAACTGCCGCCGGTTGCGGAGCGTGTCGTGCTGCTCACTCACCTGGCAGTGCGCGAGGACGCGCAACAACTCTACGGCTTCTCGACGCACGGCGAGCGTGCTGCGTTTCGGGAGCTGATCAAAATCTCGGGCGTCGGCGCGCGCACCGCATTGGCGGTGTTATCCGGTTTGTCAGTGACAGAATTGGCGCAGACGATCACTTTGCAGGAAAGCGGCCGCCTGACGCGTGTGCCGGGCATCGGAAAAAAAACCGCCGAACGCCTGTTGCTCGAGCTCAAGGGCAAGCTGGGTGCGGACCTAGGCTCCGCACGTCCGAACGCAGCGGGCGATACGGCAGCCGATGTAATTCGCGCGCTGCTTGCGCTCGGTTACAACGAGCGCGAGGCCAATGCTGCGGCTCGGAGCGTGCCTGCCGACGCCAGCGTGTCGGACGGCATTCGCCTCGCACTAAAGTCGCTTGCCAAATGAGGCGCGACTGATGGACGAAGTCGAACGCGTCGTCGCTGCCAGTGCAGCGTCGCCGAACGAAGAGGCGATTGAGCGCGCGCTGCGTCCGACCTCGCTCGCAGAGTACGTTGGTCAGCCCAAGGTTCGCGAACAGCTCGGAATTTTCATTGAAGCGGCGCGCAACCGTGCCGAATCGCTTGACCATGTACTGCTCTTTGGGCCGCCGGGCTTGGGGAAGACTACGCTGGCGCATATCGTCGCGCGTGAAATGGGCGTCAATCTGCGGCAGACATCGGGGCCGGTACTAGAGAGACCGGGCGATCTGGCTGCAATCCTGACGAACCTCGAGAAAAACGATGTTTTGTTCATCGACGAGATTCATCGACTGAGCGCGGTGGTCGAGGAAATTCTTTATCCAGCGCTGGAAGACTTCAAGATCGACATCATGATTGGTGAAGTGCCGGCCGCACGTTCAATCAAGCTCGATCTGCAACCGTTTACTTTGGTTGGAGCCACGACGCGCGCCGGAATGCTGACCAACCCGCTGCGCGACCGCTTCGGAATCGTGGCGCGGCTGGAGTTCTATTCGGCCGAGGAGCTGGCTGCGATCGTACGGCGTTCGGCACGGTTGTTGAAAGCGCAATTGACCGACGAGGGCGCGCGCGAAATTGCGCATCGTTCGCGCGGTACGCCGCGGGTTGCGAATCGGCTGCTGCGGCGCGTGCGCGACTATGCCGAGGTCAAGGGCACCGGGCAGATTTCACAGTCGGTCGCCGATGCGGCGCTTGCAATGCTCGAAGTCGATCGCCTTGGCCTGGACATCATGGATCGAAAACTTCTTCTCGCAGTGATCGAGAAATTCGCCGGGGGGCCGGTCGGTATCGACAACCTGGCCGCGGCGGTGGGAGAGGAGCGCGATACGCTCGAAGATGTTGTCGAGCCCTACCTCATTCAACAGGGATTACTGCAACGAACTCCGCGTGGACGCGTCGCTGCAGTGGCCGCATATCGACACTTCGGCATTGTCCAACCGCGGGGAGCGCGCGGAGCAGACGAGTTGTTCTGAGCGCAGCGCTCGCCGGCTGCTGCGTTGCGCCATGGTTGGGCACTAACATTGCATGGTGCTTGTCTCCAAACTGGCTAGAATCGCGCGCTTTTGCAGGGCAAGTGGGAGTCTTCTTTGACAAGGCAATCTAACGTGACGACGCGAAAGGGGATCTGACGTGGACTTCTCACGGACACAGCGCGACCCAACCCGCAAATTCGTCGGTATCGGCGCCGTAATCGTGTTTCACATCATCATCATCTATGCGCTTGTTACCGGTCTTGCGCGTAAGGTGGTCGAAGTGGTCAAGGGTCCGATCGAAGTGAAGGTCATCGAAGAAATCATCAAGAAGCCGCCTCCCCCGCCCGAGTTGCTCCCACCGCCGCCGAAGGTGGTGGCGCCTCCGCCACCCTTTATTCCGCCGCCTGAAATTAACATTCAGCCGCCGCCGACACCGGCTCCTACGATTACCGCGGTAACGCCTGAGCCGCCGCCGGCCCCACAGGCGCCTGTTATCGCGCCACCACCCCCGGCGCCAGCGCCGCCGGCGCCTGCAATACAGAGCGCAACCGTTGTTTGCCCGAATTATCGCGAAGCGCTACAGGTTGCTTATCCGCGTGAAGCAGCACTAGACAACATCCAAGGCGATGTGCTGACAGAATTCACGGTGGGTGCTAACGGGCAGATCCGCGACATCGTGATCAAGAGCTCGTCCAATCGCATATTTAACCGCCCGGTGACCCAGGCAGTGCAAACGCGCTTGACCTGCAAGGGCCAAGGGCAGGACATTCGAGTGCAGCTGCCCTTCAGCTTTAAACTTAATTAAACGGCAAGGCGGCCCACTCACAAGGCAGCCGTCTGGCCAAACAATCTTCCTACAAGGAGAACTTCAAATGAACGGGTTTTTTCGTCGCCCTTTGGCAATGCTTGCGGCGCTGTTGCTGCTGGCGGGACTGATTCCGAGTGTCTCGATAGCGCAGCAAGATGCCGCGAAGTCTGCGCCTCCCGTGCTGATTCCGCCGGCAGAGCCACAAGCTCCCGCAGCTGCCTCTGCGCCGGTGGCACCCATTCCTGCTGCACCCGTCAAGGCAGGAGTCGAAACCGAATTGGTTGAGAACCCGTACGGCCTCGAAGCGTTATGGCGTCAGGGAGACTTCGTTTCGAAGGGTACGCTGATCATTCTGGTAATTATGTCGATGGGAAGCTGGTACATCCTCTTCGTCAAGCTGTGGGAGCAATACAAGCTGATGCGCGAGGCGAAAGACATGCGCACCGCATTCTGGAAGGCTCCGTCCCTGAAGGAAGGCGTCAATCGACTCGACAAGAAGAGCGCGTACCGCTATATCGCCGAATCGGGTCTGGACGCCAACGAGCATCACGAAGGCGCACTGACCGAAAACATTGATCTGAACGACTGGGTCACCATGTCAGTGCAGCGCTCGGTCGATACGGTGCAAAGCCGCACACAGGACGGGCTTGCATTTCTGGCGACGGTTGGTTCAACGGCGCCGTTCGTTGGATTGTTCGGCACCGTGTGGGGCATCTATCACGCGCTGACCGCTATCGGGATTGCAGGCCAGGCGTCGATCGACAAAGTAGCGGGGCCGGTTGGTGAGGCTCTGATCATGACTGCCATCGGTCTCGCTGTCGCGGTGCCCGCGGTCATGGGTTACAACTGGCTCGTGCGGCGCAACAAGGTAGCGATGGACGGAGTGCGTACCTTCGGTGCCGACCTACACGCAGTGCTGCTGGGGCGCCGTCCGGAAGTGCGAGCTGCCACGCCGTCTCGCTAAATGTTGGTTAGCAGAAGTCAATCGGGAATCCAGTTATGGCGATGAGCATGGGGTCGGCTGACAGTGATGAAGACGCGGTGATTTCGACCATCAATACGACGCCGCTGGTCGACGTCATGCTGGTGCTTTTGATTATTTTCCTGATCACCATTCCGGTGGTGACGCAGTCGGTTGCGCTCAAGCTGCCGCAGGAGCAGAACGTTCCGCGGCAGACCAAGCCGGAGAACATCGAACTCGCAGTGACCAAGGATGGCGACGTCTACTGGAGCATGCAACTGATCAAGGATAACGATGAGCTCGTCAACCGACTGAAGAACATCGCCGTGATTGTTCCGCAGCCGGAAGTGCATATCCGCGGAGACCTCGCGGGCCGCTACGAGTTCGTTGGCCGCGTTGTCTTTGCGGCGCAGCGCGCCGGTATTCAGAAAATTGGCTTTGTCACCGAGCCCCCGCCTCGCAACTGATTGGAATCAGGAGAAAGACCATGGCGATGAATCTCGGTACCGGTGGCAGCTCACAAGATCCGGGCGTGATAATCGATATCAATACCACTCCGCTGATCGACGTGATGCTCGTGTTGCTGGTGATGTTGATCATCACAATTCCGATCCAGCTGCACTCCGTCAACTTGAACATGCCGATCGGAACTCCTCCGCCGCCCCTTGAGCAACCCGTCGTGATCACCGTCGATGTGGACTTCGATGGCACGATCTACTGGAACGGTGAGATTCTTCAGGGGCCGGCGGCACTGAACGAAAAACTCACATCAGCCGCGGCAATGCCGGTGCAGCCCGAAGTCCATCTGCGGCCGAACAAGCTCGCCGAATATAAGGATGTCGTTCTGGTAATGGCCGCGGCGCAGCGGCTCGGCGTCACCAAGCTCGGGCTGGTCGGCAACGAGCAGTTTGTACGTTGATCTGGAGCGGGCCGTGCGAGACGCAAAAGTTCTGACGACAGCATTTCGAATGACACTTGTGGCCACGGCTTTCGTATCTCTTGGCCTGCAGATGACTGATGGTCAGATCGCCTGGTCATCCGCGCAGGCGCAGGAGGCGTTGCGCGGCGAAGTTGGGCGGCCGCTACAGGCAGCGCGCGATTTGATCAAGGCTAAGAAGTACTCCGAGGCGCTGGCAAAGTTACGAGAAGCTGACGCTGTACCCAATCGCACCGCGAATGAAAACTTTCTGACCGAGCAGATGCGTGCGTCGGCCGCATTGTCTGCCGGTGACAATGGTCAAGCGATCAAAGCCATTCAGGCTTTGCTGAATTCAGGCCGTCTGCCCCAGTCGCAACAGGCGCAATACGCTGGCAGCTTGGCGTCGCTTTACTACCGGGAAAAGGATTACAAAGACGCCGCTCAGTGGGCGGGAAGGGCGCTGAAGTCGAATCCTTCGGACGGCGCTATGCGCAGCCTGCAGATTCAATCGTATTACTTGGCCGGCGATCTCGCAGGCGCGTCGCGAGAAGCACTGGAAGACGTGCAGACGGCGGAGAAAGCTGGGCGCACGCCGCCCGAAGATCGCCTGCAGCTGTTGGCCAACATCGCATCCAAGACAGGAGATCGTGCCGCCTACGTCGCGGGAATCGAACGCCTGGTCGCGTATTACCCGAAGAAAGAGTACTGGGTCGATCTCTTGCGTAGGCTCGAAGCGAAGCCCGGATTTTCCAATCGCTTGACGCTCGACCTGTATCGATTACGCGCCGCGACCAAGACGCTCGACACGCCTAATGAAGTGGTCGAAATGGCGCAGCTCGCGCTGCAGCAACGCCAGGCAGGAGAAGCGAAGAAGCTGCTCGATGAGGCATTTGCATCAGGGCTGCTGGGCAAGGGGAGTGAAGCCGAGCGCCAAAAGCGATTGCTCGCCCTGGCGAGCGAGCGAGCTGCTGAGGCACCCACGCAGCTCCAGCAGGGGGAAGTGGAGGGATTGGCGAGCGCTGATGGCAACGATCTGGTGAATGTTGGGTTGGCCTACACAGGATTGGGTCAGTACGAAAAGGGAATCGCGCTGATCCAGCAAGGAATCGCCAAGGGCAAGCTAAAGCGCGCCGACGAAGCGAGGTTGCATTTAGGAATCGCCTACCTGCGCGCCGGTCAGAAGGCGAAGGCGCGAGAGACGTTCAAGTCGGTTAGCGGCACCGACGGTACCGCGGATCTTGCGCGGCTGTGGATGCGAGTGGCCTGATACGCGCCCGTGTTGCGAAAAAAAACCCCGCCGGCAAACCGGCGGGGTTTTAGTTTGTGCGTCGCTCTAGAAGAACTTGTAGCTGGCGCGCGCAATAAACGTCCTGCCCAGCGGATCCGTATAACGCGGATCGTAGTTGGACTGGAACGTCGTTGCCTGGTTGCTGTACGGCGGGTCTTCGTTAAACGCGTTTCTCAAACCAGCCTGCAACGTTAGACCGCGAAAGCCGGACCAGCTGATCGTGGCATCGAACGTCGTGTAGTGCTTGACCTTGTTGCTCGGATCCTGGTCTTTGTAGCCGTTCTTGTAATTGTTGGCGATCGTTGCGGTCCACGGTCCAGCCCCCCAACTTAACGTCAACTGGTGCTGATAGCGAAACACCGGTGCGTTGTCGGTGTAGGCGCCTTCGGCCTCGATAAACGTGCCGCCCTTTTCGCGCTGGTACTCGTACTTGATGACGTAAGTGGCGTCGTAGTTCAAGCCGAAGCGGCCGTAAGCGGTCGTCGGGAAGCGGTACCCGATGCTGAAGTCGACGCCGTTGGTTTTGACTTCGCCCAGGTTCTCGGTCGGCGTATCGATGTATGCAATCGGATTCAGCGTCGGTGAAAAGTTGGTGCAAACATCGATCTGCGCGCGCTCCGCCGGAGGCAACTGCCCGCACCGGATAATTCGCGAGCCGAACTTCGCGACATCGCCGAAAATCGCCTGCTCGGGCAGCGTGCTGATCAGATCCTTGATCTTGATGTTCCAGTAGTCGACGCTAACCGTCAGATTGGTGACCGGTTCGAAGACCGCACCCAGCGTGAAGCTGTCCGATTCCTCAGGGCTGATCGAGCTTATCGAGCGGCCGGCTCCTGCCGGACCGCTCAGTCGCTGCTGAACCTGCTGGTCGCACACGACGTCTGCCGGTGCACCCGGAGCCGCGGTGCCGCCGGGGCAAAAGATTGGATCGCTGTAGGCGTCCGACGTAAAGGTCAGCGCGATCGGTTGATAGATGTCAAACAACGTCGGCGCGCGGAAGCCCGTGTTGTAGGAGCCGCGGAACAGCAACTGACGGAACGGCTGCCAACGCAAACCAACCTTGGGATTAAATGTGCTGCCAACGTCGCTGTAGTCGTCATAGCGCGCCGCCAAGGTGGCTTCAAAGGTGCGCGTGATCGGGAACGCTATCTCCGCGAACACCGCCTTGATGTCGCGGTCGCCGCTGATGTCGGCCGCCAACTCAAGGCCCGACGACGCCGCCAGCGGTGCAAGGTTCTCTTTCAGGTCAAATTTGTATTCCTCCTTGCGAAACTCGACGCCGAGTGCAAATGCCGCAGCGCCGCCGCCCATCTGGAAAAGGTCGCGGCTCACGCGCGCATCGATGCCTTCGACCTGGCCTTCCGCCGACAACACAGTGCCGATGACTTTGTTACTGCCGATCAACGCGGTGCCGGCCGCCGTTTGCGGCCCGAACGGATTCAGAATTCCGTTCTGCACGCCCGCCTCGAAAGCAGGACGCTGCACGTAGCCATCAACAAAGTTGGTTTCCACCTCGTTGGTCGAGCGGAAAATCCCCGCGCGATAGTCCCAGCCGAGGGCCGAGCCGTTGACGTCGAGCAGAATGCGGTCCCCTGTGGCTTCATTTTCGTCGGTGCGCCTGCCGGCGACCGTTGTGCGCCAGTTCACAGTCGTGCCGGTGGCTCCTACGGGGTAAAACGGGCTGGTCATGGGAATCGTTAGCCCAACCAGCGGAGTCGGCGCAACACGGTTGCGCGATTCGTGTTCAGCGCGCAGATACTCAAGCGAAACATATGTCTGACCCAACCGCAGAGTGCCTTTGGCCAGGAACGACAACTGTTCGTTCTCACCGATCAGATCGATCTGGCGCACAAAGTCGTAGCGGCAGGCTGTCCCGTCCGGATTTGGGATCGAGCTAGGGGGCGCGCAACCTGCGGCCAATGACGGATTAAAGCCGCTCACGGTTGCCGGGAAAGTGGTGCCGCTGGTCCGGAACTGCCCGCGGTCGGCGACCACGCCCGAGGAAGCAAAGCTACGTTCACTCGCCTGCAATGCGTCCTGCTTGCGGTAGTCAACGGTGCCGAAGATGTTGAAGCCCTGTTTGTCGAGCGACCCGAAGCCTGCAGTGAGGCTCCCGCGCCGCGTCTTGCCTCCGCCCTCTTCCTGCGGCTCCTGGAACTCCGCGCTCACCTCGGCGCCGGTGTACTCGCGACGCAAAATGAAGTTGATCACGCCGCCGATGGCATCAGTACCGTAGATGGCCGAAGCGCCATCGCGCAACACTTCGATGCGATCGATGGCAGCCAGAGGAATCGAGTTCAAGTCGACCGCACCGCTGTCGTACGCCTGATTGGACAGGCGCCGTCCGTTAAGCAGAACCAGCGTGCGCTGACCTGTGCTTCCGGTCGACGCACCCAGCCCACGCAAGTCGGCGAAGGCGGCGCCGCCGGTCGTGGAACCAACGGCCTGGCTGACACCGAGCGCCGTTTGATTCTGCGGCAGGGTCTTGATCGCCTGCTCAACGGTGGTGATGCCCTGCTTGATCAGTTCGTCGGCGCGGATGATCGTGACCGGCAATGCCGTCTCTGCATCGGCGCGGCGCAATGACGAACCCGTGATTTCGACTCGGTCCAGTTGCTGCTGTGCTAGGGCCGGCGTGATGCTCACCAGTCCAGCGCCAAAGGCAGCACTGATCGCGAGGCTAAGTCGCGTGCGTTTCAACATGTTTTCTTGCCCTCCAGGAAGTTGCCGACCGGATTCGCGTCCCCGAGTTACGCGGCCATTTTCGGTACTCCGGAAGCGTACTCATAGTCACGCCTGCGTCACCAAATTTCTGCGTTCACTACGGTGCATTACATGGCCATGTAGCGCCGAACCAACACGCTGCGGATAGAAGTCAGCTGGATGGGGTTAGTTTGGATTCCTCGCTCGCATGGACGTACTTAACTGGCTGAAAAAAAAGGCCCCCAAAAGGGGGCCGCTGACACTAGTTACCTTAACTGATTATCTAAACTTGTAGGTCAGCCCCACTCGATACTGACGACCCCGCACGTCGTATTGCGTAAAGTCATAGAGGAACGTTGTGCTAAAGCCCGGATCGTAAGGTGGTACTTCATCCGTGAAGTTCAGGACCGCTGCGGAGACCGTTAAATTCGCAGTAAGGTTGTAGCGGGCATATAGGTCATAGCTGGTGTAAGAAGGTACCTTCTGTGGGTAAGTACCGGTCTGGAACTGCGGGTTCTGCGGCGCGCGGAACGAACCAGCCAAGAGTTGCTGATAGTAGTGATGAATATAATTCGCGCGGGCTGTCGCTGCCCACGGGCCGCTGTCCCAGTCCAGTGATATGTACCCTTTGATTCGTGGATAGGTGTTGAAGCCGCCGTTAGTTCCGACGTTTTCGGTTCCCTCTTCTTCAAACTTGGCCACATAGACGGCGTTCAGCCGGGGGCTGAACCGGCCCCACTGTGTACGTGCAACGTAACGGGCATCGATGTCAACACCGCGTGTTTCGGTCCGACTGAGATTTCGATAGTTGTTTAACACCGTCACGATATTGCCGGTTACCGGATCTCGAATAACATTTGGCCCACCCGCGTCGACCAGGTCCTGAAACGAAGTGGAACCAACAATGTTCGACCAAGAGATGTCATAAACGTCAAGGGATACATTGAACGAATTGCTGGGTTCCCACACAAATCCGACCGTAGTGCTCCGTGACTTCTCCGGCTGCAAGTTCGGATTGCCGGCGAATACGCCCGAGATCTGAACGCCGTTTTGCCCGGTTACCGGATCGTTGACTTGCACAAAAAACGTCGCGACCGACGGTGAAATCTCCGGCAGCGACGGTGCTCGGAAGCCACGGCCCCAGTTGGCACGAAGCAAAAACTCCGGCACCGGCTTGAACTTTAGACCGACCTTCGGGTTCAGCGTCGTTCCGAAGTCGCTGTAATCGTCGTACCGCAAAGCGAGCTGGGTCTCGAGCTGGCGAGTCAGCGGAATCGCCAGCTCCGCAAAGGCAGCGAAATTGTCGCGTTCACCGTTGGTTGCCGTGATGCCCTGACCGAGGATGTTGCCGCTGGTGGCGTTTACGTCGGGACGATCCGACAATTCTTCTTTCCGGAATTCTGCCCCCACCGCCAGCCCGATGGGGCCTCCCGGAAGTGTGCCGATTTCACGCGAGGCCTTCGCATCGACGAACTTGAGTGTCGATTCGGCGGTACGCGGGAAGTCGATCAGCAGTAGATTGTTGACGGCAGCCGAATTAACCGAGGGTGTGTTTAGGTTGAATTGCGAACTGGTCGAAATCGGCGTCGGAGGCTGAGGCGTCGACGGCACGCCGAACGCTGCACTTGTCCCACTCTTGGTGATTCTGCGAATGTTGAGCTGTTCGACTTCGTTCTTCGCGTAGCCGACCGCTGCTTCGCCGTCCCAGCCAAACCCTGAGAAGCGCAGCCCAGCCAAGCCACGGTACGTGTCGGACTCAATCTTGGCATCGCGTGTGCCGAGGCTGTAAAGACTTCCGGCGAACGTCGCATTGGTGGGAAACGGGTTACCCGCGACGCCCGGGCCGAAGATGATGTTGTAGGAAAACGGGCTGAGCCCTGCTGCCGTCGGCTGCAACGCGGTGGTCTGGAAGAAAGGCGGCGTAAATGTCTGTTTGGTTTCTACGCGGCTGTATCCGAATTCGGCAAACCCTTGCGTTGTCGACGTGAAATCGAAGATACCCCGGCCGAGGAATCCGATGCGCTCTGTTCCAGGCAACGCCGCCAGTACGTTGTTGATATCTCTCGAGCACCACGTGTTACCCGGCTGGTTGGCTCCGGTGCCCAGTGGCGCGGGGCCGTTCGGTACCCCGCCGGTAATTCCCAAGTTGATCAAACCGGCTGCAACTGCGCCGCTGTAGTCGAGAACCGTCCCGCCGTACCGTGCGCATTCACTGATCGCGCGGCGTTGCAGCGATTGCGGCGAGCCGGCAGGACCCGTGTTGAACCAGGTTCCACCAGTTGTAAGGTTTCCAAAATTGCGCCCACCTTCTTCACCGCGGAAGTCGCGGTTCTCGCCGAATTTGGTGTCCGAAAGCAGTAGCTCGTCGCGCTTGTAGTAATCAAGTACGCCGAATATGTTGAAGCGCTGCGAGCCGAGATCGCCGAAACCGGCAACGATACTTGCCCGGTAGTCATTGTCGCCTTCCGAAAAACCGACTCCGCCCGATGCTTCGATACCTTTGAAATCACGCCGCAAGATAATGTTGACGACGCCGGCGATGGCATCGGATCCATAGATGGCCGAAGCGCCATCCTTCAGTATCTCGATACGCTCGACCGCACTCGATGGAATCGAGTTGATGTCGACAAAAGACTCCTGCAGGTTCTGGGCGAATCCATAACCCGCGGTGCGACGACCGTTAATCAAAACCAGCGTTGTCTTCTGCCCAAGGCCGCGCAGAGATATGCCCGACGCGCCGGCCGCAAAACTGTTTGAGAAGCTTTCGCTGTAGCTACCCCCCAGATTGGCCGGGATATTGCGCAAGACATCGGCAACCGTGGGCTGACCCGTACGCTCGATCTGCTCGCGCGTAATGATCTCGACGGGCGCGACGGTTTCGGTATCGGTACGGCGAATGTTGGAGCCGGTAATGGTGATGCGTTCCAGCTGCTGCTGGGTCTGAGCTGGCGGTGTCTGCTGGGCTAACGCGGTTCCGACGACCGTAAGGCCGCCGAAAGCCAGTGCCAAGCCTTGCACCATCGGCTTCACTTTGAACGACATGTGAATTCCCCCGAGGAATTTGAAGTTGACGCTTGCCCTGCCGTGAACTTTTGCCACCCGAACACAAACCCGCGTCGCTAAACACGGGTTTGGGGTTGCTATGAATCCGGAGCTGGGACGTGCGAACGGGACGATTCTCAACGCCGAGTCACGCGAATGCAATAAAAGGGGCGGACTCGTGACCGCGTTTGTTGTACCGAACGCACACTAGCTTCTCTGGCGTGGCTGCTACGAGCGACAACCTCTGGACAACCCTAGTGCTGGTGAACATGCGGCACTGCCGCGAGCAACGCCTGCGTATAGGCATGCCTTGGTTGACGCAAGATTTCGTCAGCGGAGCCCGCCTCGATGATCTTGCCGTCTTTCATCACGGCGATGTCGTGCGCTAAATATTCGACGACCCCGAAGTTGTGGGTAATAAAAAGATAAGCGACGCCGAGTTCGTCCTGCAGTTGCCGCAATAGATTCAGGATCTGCGCCTGTACAGAGACGTCGAGTGCCGAAGTCGGCTCGTCGCAGACAATCAGCCGCGGCTCGACAGCCAGTGCCCGGGCAATCGCCAGACGTTGCCGCTGGCCTCCGGAGAATTCGTGCGGATACCGGTCGACCGCGTCGGCGCGTAACCCGACCTTGTCCAGCAGCATGGCAACCTGGGCCCGACGCTGCACCGGATCGACCGCGGGGCGCAGAGCAACGATTCCTTCTTCCAGGATTTCGGAAACCCGCATACGCGGATTCAGCGATGCATAAGGGTCCTGAAAAATGATCTGCATCTTGCGCCGTGCATTTTGCAGCTCATCGCCGGTAAGGCTGTCGAGCGGCTGACCGTCGAGGCGTGCCTCGCCTTCAATGCGCGCGCTTCCGCGCAGCAGCTGCAACAACGCCTTGCCGGTGGTCGTCTTGCCACAGCCCGACTCGCCCACCAGAGCGAGGGTGCGCCCGGCGGACAAGCTAAAGGAAATGCCGTCGACTGCTTTGACATAGCCGACCGTGCTTTTCAACAGTCCCTGGCGGATCGGGAAATACACGCGGTAGTCGTTAACCTTCAGCAACGGGACCTCCGCCACTGTCCCCGCCGCGGCATAGTTCACGCGTTCCGCCCGGTCGGACTTCGGCGACAGCAGCGCTGATGTAAGCGTGGCGTCCGCCGTCGGCCCGTTCTCATATAGAACGCAGCGCACCAAGTGGTCGGCCAACGGAGTGAAAAGTGGCGGCGGGGCGATTACGCATTCGGCGTGCACCCACGGGCAACGGTCAGAGAAGCGGCACCGGTCGAATGGCTGGGTAAGAGGCGGCACGGTTCCCTGAATTGCAGCCAACGGCCGGCCGCGTTTCTCTGTATCGGGCAGTGCAGCCAGAAGCATTTGCGAGTACGGATGCAGTGGCCGTGCAAAAAACTCGTGAGTCTCCGCAACTTCGACGATCTGGCCTGCGTACATCAGCGCAATTCGATGTGCAACCTGGCTGACGATGCCAAGATCGTGTGTGATCAGCAGCATCGCCATGCCTTGAGCCTTCTGCAGTTCGATCAGCAGATCCAGGATCTGTTTCTGGATGGTGACGTCAAGTGCCGTGGTCGGCTCGTCGGCAATCAGCACATCGGGTTCGGCGGCCAGGGCAATGGCAATCATCACGCGCTGCTTTTGCCCACCGGATAACTCGAAGGGATATCGGTCGATACGGCGTTCGGCGTCGGGCAAACCCACCCGACGCAGCCACTGCAGCGCTTTTGCGCGAGCGCCCGCGCCCTGTAGCGTGGTGTGACGTTCGATGACTTCAACAATCTGTGTGCCGACCGGCAACACTGGGTTCAAACTTGTCGCGGGTTCCTGAAAGATGATGCTGATGCGCCGGCCCCGGATGTCGCGCATGCGTGCCTCGGGTAACGCGGTGACATCCGTGCCGGCCAGAACGACCCTGCCCGCATCGACGCGACCATTTTCGGGCAGCAGTCGCAGGATCGAGAGCGCGGTCATTGACTTG
>Ga0136634_10000596_pt1 | contig 15293 bp, 13 predicted proteins | sample AntDrymUQ8332106_2_FD_104654 | JGI IMG/M metagenome (GOLD analysis project Ga0136634, IMG submission 104654) | Polar desert sand microbial communities from Dry Valleys, Antarctica - metaG UQ833 (21.06) | ecosystem: Environmental > Terrestrial > Soil > Desert | place: Antarctica: Dry Valley... | reverse complement strand
TCCGCAAGGAATGCCCTGATCGACTGACGCGTAGTGATCGAATGATCGACGACCTCGGAGCTTCCGCTCGCGCGCCGATCAGGCAGATGCGGCAAGTCAGCTGCGACGCGGGCGGCAGTCATGCTGCGATTGCCTGTAGAGCTGTGCGCAGCGCGGGCGGCAAAGAAGTCGGCTTACCGCTGGCGCGATCAACGTAAACATGCACGAGGTGGCCACCGGCACTCTCGCTGGCCGAGTCCTCAGCGAAGATTCCGACCTCGTAGCGCACGCTCGATGAACCGATATGTCCAACCCGCAAGCCGGCCTCTATGGTCTGTGGAAACGCCAACGGTGAGTGGTAACGACAATGTGTCTCAGCAACGAAGCCAACGACCGTGCCCTGCCTTATGTCGAGCACTTTTGATTTAATCAGGTACTCGTTTACGGCGGTATCGAACCAGCCTAAATAGACAATGTTGTTGACGTGTCCATATGCGTCATTGTCAAGCCAGCGCGTCGTAATACGCTGGAAGTGCGCGTAGTGACGACGTAGACGCGGCTTTTCGCGCCCGCTGACAACCGGCACGGTGGCCAAGATCACGACCTGCCTGCCCTTAGGACCAACGCCACCCCCACCATCGTGACAAACACGCCTCCCCATGCAAGCGGGCCAATAACCTCACCGAACATGAGCCATGCGATCACTGCCGTAGCAGGCGGCGTCAGATACATCAGGCTGGCTACATCCGTTGCCCGACCTCGGCGAATCATAACCAGCAGCAGCGTGATCGCGATCAACGACAACGCGAAGATCGACCACCCGAGAGCAATCCAGAATTGCAGGGTGAAGTTAACTTCAAGCGACTCAGTAGCCCACGCAATCGGCAGCAGCACGACGAACGATGCCGCGAACTGAATCACGCTCCCGGTTCGCAGATCAACCTCACCCACGAATCGCTTTTGATAAAGCGTACCGGCGGTGATGCCGGCGAGCGCAAGTAGGTTCACTGCGAGAGCGGCCACGCCAACCTGCGACATCGTAAGGCGGTCAGACAGTACCAACACAATTCCAATGAAGCCAATCGCCAGCCCGCTCCACTGCAGACGCGATGCGCGCTCATCGACGGTAAATGCGAAAACTGCAGTCAACAGCGGTTGTGCACCGACCAGCAAAGCGGACACGCCGGCGGGCATTCCCATTGAGATCGCTACCCATACGCCACCGAGATAGCTCGCCTGGAGTAGCACCCCAACAATCGCGACGTCGCACCATGTGCGAACGGTGCGCGGCCACGACGCGCGACTGGCCGCGATCAGCGGCAGAAGAACCAGAATCACGCCAGCAAATCGGTACAGCAAAAATGTAAGGGGGGGCGCGTGAGGTGTCGCGTACTTCGCAACGATAAAACCGGTGCTCCATAGCAGCACAAAGCCGAGCGGCGCTGCGGTGAACCAGGTCAGCGTACGAGTGTCTTTCAATTGCAATCCGCCCAGTTTGGTGACCAGCCTGAATCAAATTAGTGCGTTGCACCAAATCCGCTTGACTTCGCAGCATTAGTGCCTAAAATTCGCTTGTGCAATGCAGCAATTACCTGCAGCTGCCTTCGACAAGCTTACTTAACGAGCCCTATTAAGGGACATCTTTCACCACCACGAGGAGTACCCAATGTTTTCAACGCCAGCACAATTTACGGAAATTCAAAAAGGCCAGATGGACGCCGCGATCGCTTTGAGCCAGACCTGGTTCGACACCGCCGAGCGTTTCATGGAACTGAACCTTGCTGCAGCTAAAGCTACGCTGGAAGAATCAGTTCAGCGCACGCAAGCCATGTTATCGGTAAGAGACGTGCAAGAGATGCTTGCGCTATCAGGTGGCCTTACGCAACCGACGCTTGAAAAAGCAGTCAGCTACTCGCGCAACGCTTACAACATTGCAAACGGTGCAGGAACTGAAGTGTCACGGATTTTGGAAGCGCAGATTGCAGAGAACAACAAGCAGGTTGCACACCTGATCGACTTCGCCTCCAAAAATGCACCAGCCGGATCCGAGTCGTCCGTGACGATGCTGAAGAGCGCCGTTGCTGCCGCTAATACCGCCTATGACACTTTTGCACGCGCCACCCGTCAGGCAGTCGAGATGGCCGAATCGAATGTGGCAAGCGCAACCTCGGTCACGATGAAAGCGGCGTCGGCCGCCAATGATTCGGTTAAGTCGTCCACCAAACGCAAGACTGCCTAACTAAACCTAGCTGCTAGGGCAATGAGCTGGATAAACAATGAAGTTAGGTAGAAGCTGGCTTCTTCAGGCTTTCGCCCGCGCTGATTAAGCGTACAAAGACGCTGTAACGGTTGTCTCCTTGGCACCATAGTCGGGTTAACGCCCAACGCCTTCGGTCTCCTCCTTGGGTGGTGCTTTCAAAGCCCGATCAATGATCGGGCTTTTTTTATGCGTCTGCAGCCGGCTGGGAACCGATTTCGGCACCGAGGGCCAATACCTCGGACCGTAGTTCGCCGAAGGCCTTCTCGACGATCGAAAGTTCCGGACCCTTCACGCCGAGTTCAACGTGACGTCGTGCGGGCTTGCCGTCCGCCCCATCGCCGACGGAGGGCAAGCTGAACGATCGCACGCCAGGATACGTCTGCTCGAGCCGCTCCATTAACGGAGTCAGCAGCGACTCCGCCACCTCAAACACGATAAACGACCGCTCGACGCGTGTATGCGAGTTGAAGTACCGCGCGTAATGCGTGTCCAGAATCCACTCGACCATTGGCCAAGCCATCACTGGAAAACCGGGCACGAACCAATGGCGGCTAGCCGAAAAGCCAGGGATACGATTAAAGGGATTTGGAATAATTTCGGCACCCGCAGGAAACTCTCCCATTTTCAAGCGCTGCAAATTCTCGGGGGCGTCCATGTCGGCGGTGCCATGCCCCTTGCGAGCCATCGCAGCGCAACGTTCGGAAATCAACGCAGCGGCCTGCGGATGCAGCACGACCTCAACTCCAAGGGCAGCGGCGGCGGCCTGGCGGGTGTGATCGTCGGGGGTCGCTCCAATCCCGCCACAGCTGATCACAATATCTCCGCTTGTCATCGTACGGCGATAGAAGTCAACCAGTGCAGCGCGATCGTCGCCGATGTAGTGTGACCAGGAAAGCTGCATCCCACGCTTTGCGAGCAGCTCGATGATTTTCGTTAGATGTTTGTCTTCGCGCTTGCCGGACAGGATCTCGTCGCCAACGATGACCAATCCGAAGCGAGGCGATTCTTGTATAGCTGTCATGCGGCCCTGTCGATCATGCGACAGTTGCGCCTAATGCCATTCATCTTGGCCTTGAAGTGCTTCTGGACTTCCTGATTCTAATTGACGACGTGTCGGTCAGAGAGAACACGTCCCATGCAACAAGGCCCCACTCCGACGGTCCAATAGACAGGGACGGCAGGCACGAATACAGCTTTCCGGGAGATCGTTTCTTTGTTTCTGTGATTAAATCGAATGGCCTGAACGACTCGGCTGTTCTTCGCGGAGGGTTGTTAAATGATATTCGGCATCAAGTCGATAACCGCACTCAGCGCTGCTGCGCTAGTGGTCGCCGGTTGTTCACAAGTCCCCCTCCGGCAAGATTCCTCATCGACGCCGGCAAGCGACCTCAAGGCCCCAGCTGCAGGCGCGGCGTTGACCGCGATAGCGGTTCAGGTCGTCACAGCACAGTTTGGTGTTTTCGGCGCAGACCCCAGCGGCCGCCGGTTGCTCTATGAGACAGACAAATTTCCGGCGGTTCCGGCAGCACCCTACGGCTGGTACATCCTTTTTAAGACAACCAAACCAACCGTTGTCTGGCGTGAGGAGTTCGAGTTGCCCGAGGCGCCTCCCACGTGGGGACCGGGTGAAGCGCTAGGCATTTTCAGCATTTCGCCTGATCGCAAGACGGCCGTGACCGAGCGCATCATCCCGACTCGAATGGGGTTCATTGGAAACGAGTGGCGCTACGCCCCAGGCGACCCAATCGGCGCGCACAAAATGCGCGTGTACATCGACGGACAACTGATCCGAGAATTCAGTTTTGACATCGAGAAAGGCCCGGAGGATCAGCGGGGCATTCGCCGTGGGCCGAACCGCGATAACGCGAAATCGACCACCTAAACGGCGAGGCGCGAGTTCACCGCCGCGCCGAATCCCACACCTTCTGCAGGCGTTTGACGCTGACCGGTGTCGGCGTCTTCAACTCCTGCGCGAATAGCGAAACCCGAAGTTCCTCAAGCAGCCAGCGAAACTCATCGAGCCGCGGATCCTTCATCCCGCGCCGCTCAGCGACAGTGCGCTGCCACGGTATCTGCAGCAATGCGACTTCGGTCATGCGGCTCGCATCACGCGCCGGGTCGGTTCTAAGCTTGTCGATGCGCACCTCAATCGCTTTCAGATAGCGGGCAAACTGGGCAAGCTGCCCCGCTGGAGTTTGCACGATGAACCGCGGCTCAAACAGCTGCGCCAGCTGAGCCTCCAGATCCGCGACGACCTTCGGAAACGCCTTTACCAACAGCAGCCGGGATGAAATCGTTGCGGCCTGCTCGACGATCTGAGTGATCAGGCGTGCAATTTCCTGAGCTATCAAGCTGACGCGGCCGCGCGCCTCGTCTGTTCGCTGAAGAAACTCCGTGCGATTGAGCGGCAGCGGCGCAATCATGCAGGTGCGATCAATCGCAGCATCGACAATCTGTTCGCGCAGGTCTTCAAAGGTCGGCATCGCGCTCGCAAGCGCCGAAATTGTCGAAGCGCGCACCTGAACCATCTGCAGGCTTGCCAGATTTTTTTGCAGGAATTTGAGCTGCTCTTTCAGCTGCAATCGAAATAGACGGCGCAGGCCATCGTGATGCTCGGTTGCGGCCTGTTCGGCCGTGTCGAACACGTCAATGGAACAGTAGGTGACGTGATCCACCAATGCGGGGAAGCCAACCATCGTCTGACCCCCGCGCCGAATCTCAAGCACTTCGGGCAACTCGCCGAAGTCCCAGTCTGTAAATTGCTCACCCAGCCCATCGATGGATTTGGCGTCGGCTTCGGCCGCTCGCTGAAAGGTCCTGCTCGCATCACTTCCAAGCTCGGATTTCAACTGCGCCAGATCACGACCCATCGCAAGTTGCCGCCCATGCTCATCGATCACCTTGAAGTTCATCTGAAGGTGTGCGGGCAGGGATTCGCGCCTGAAGTCGGAAGGTTTGCCAGCCACTGCGCGTTCAGCTCGGATATCTTCCAGCAGCGCGGTTATCAACGACTGGGCGCCGGGTGCGCCTGCACGCGCCATGAAGGACGCCGCATACTCAGGCAGCGGCACGCAATGACGCCGCAGCTTTTGCGGCAGCGACTTAAGCAGCATAGTGACCTTTTCGTTCAACATTCCGGGCACCAGCCATTCGCACTGCTCGGCGTCAACCTGGTTCAACGCCGGCAGAGGCACCGTCAGCGTCACCCCGTCGCGAGGGCTTCCCGGCTCGAAGTGATAGTCAAGTGGCAGGCGCAGTTCAGTACGCGGTCCACCTAAAACAAACTCTTTCGGGAACAGATCGGTTGTCACCCCCGCGGCTTCGTGCCGCATCACTTCGTCACGCGACAGGAAAAGCAGGCGGGGGGCGGCTAACTCGGCCAGCGTGCGCCAACATTCAAACTCTGTTCCGTTGTTAATTTCTGCCGGGATTAATTTTTGATAGAACGCGGCTATAAGTTCTTCGTCGACCAACACGTCGAGCCGGCGCGTTTTGTGTTCCAACTGACGAATCTGCGCAATGAGCCGCAAGTTGTGTTCGAGAAATGGCGCGCGTGAGTCGAACTCTCCTGCGACCAATGCCTCCCGTATGAATATGTCCCGCGCAGCGGGTGGATCGATCGCGCCGAACGCGACCCGTCGCTGCGCGTACACCACCAGCCCATACAAGGTCGCACGCTCGAATGCCACCACTTCGGCGCGCTTTTTCTCCCAGTGCGGATTGCTGTGACTTCGTTGCAGCAGATGCGCGCCGACCCGCTCGATCCACGTCGCTTCAATGCTCGCCACGGTGCGCGCAAACAGGCGGGAGGTTTCGACAAGCTCGGCCGCCATCACCCAGCGGCCCGCCTTCTTGACCAGCGCCGATCCCGGCCAAACGAAGAACTTGATGCTCCGTGCACCAAGGTACGGCGGTTCACCGCGCTCCGCGTCCAGGATGCGCAGGCCTACGTTACCCAACAGCCCAGCGAGCAGCGCCACGTGGATTTGCTCGAACGTCGCATCCGATGAGTTGAGGCGCCAGCCATGCTCGCTGACCATTACGGACAACTGGTTATGCACATCGACCCACTCGCGTACGCGGCGCGGGCTTATGAACTGACTTTTAAGATCATCGGTCAGCTTGCGGTTGGACTTCTTGTGTGTGAGCCGATCCTGTACGAACGCCCAAAGCTTCAGCTGCGCAAGAAAGTCGCTTCGCTCATCGGCGAAACGGCGATGAGCTTGATCGGCCGCCTCCTGCGCCTCGATAGGCCGCTCGCGCGGATCCTGAACTGAGAGGGCAGCCGCAATTACCAGCATCTCACGCAGGCAATGCTGATCGCGCGCAGCCAGCAACATGCGAGCAACGCGTGGATCCAGTGGAAGCCTCGCGAGCTCCGCCCCAAGGAGTGTCAGCTGGTTACGATGATCAACTGCGTTCAGCTCGGCCAGCAGCTGGTAGCCGTCGGCTATTGCTCGCCCCGGTGGTGGCTCGACGAAGGGAAAGTTGGCGACGTCGCCGAGTCCAAGCGACTTCATGCGCAGGATCACGCCCGCAAGCGATGAGCGCTGCACTTCGGGGTCGGTGAAACGCGGGCGGCCAGAGTAATCGTCCTCGGCGAAAAGCCGGATGCAGACGCCATCAGCGACCCTGCCGCACCGACCAGCGCGCTGATCGGCCGCAGCTTGCGATATCGGCTCGATCTGCAACTGCTCCACCTTGTTGCGGAACGAGTAGCGCTTGACGCGCGCGAGACCCGTGTCGACGACGTAACGAACTCCGGGAACCGTCAGTGAAGTTTCTGCGACGTTGGTTGCGAGCACGATGCGCCGCCGAAGCGCCGAAACTTTAAACACGCGCTCCTGTTCTTCTGCTGAAAGCCTCGCATACAACGGAAGAATCTCGGCGCCTTCGGGGTGATGCTTGCGCAGCGCTTCCGCGGCCTCACGTATTTCGCGCTCGCCCGGCAAGAACACCAGAATGTCGCCTCGCCCCACGCCTGCGAGCTCGTCCACGGCGTCGACAATCGCATCCATCAAAGTGCGGTCATCGACGTCGTCGGCACGAGCGCCGTCGATCAGAGGTCGATAGCGCACCTCGACCGGAAATAGGCGGCCGGATACTTCGATGACCGGGGCGGGCGCGCCGGCAGTGCCAAAGTGTTTTGAGAAACGCTCAGCGTCGATCGTCGCGGAGGTAATGATGACTTTGAGATCCGGGCGCCTGTTGACGGGCCCCTGCAGCAGCTGCTTGATGTACCCAAGCAGGAAGTCGATGTTCAGCGAACGCTCGTGCGCTTCATCAATGATCAGCGTGTCGTAGGCGCGCAAGAGCGGATCGCCCTGAGTTTCCGCAAGCAGAATGCCGTCGGTCATCAACTTGATCGATGCGCCAGCCCGCGTCTGGTCGCTGAATCGAATCTTGTAGCCGACGACTTCGCCCGGTGCGCTGCCAAGCTCGTGCGCGATACGGCGCGCGATGGTTGACGCCGCAATCCGGCGGGGCTGCGTGTGCCCGATCAAAGCCTCACGGCCACGCCCGAGTGCCAGACAGATTTTCGGAAGCTGAGTGGTCTTGCCCGATCCGGTCTGGCCGCTGACGATCACGACCTGATGCGATTCAATCGCACGCGCGATCTCGTCGCGTGCGCCGGAGACGGGTAAGTCTTCCGGGAAGGAAATTACAGGTAATGGAGCGACGCGCACGAGGATGTGGTCAGTATACTTTTGCGAATGAATGATGCCGTTCCCGCCACGTCGATTACATCGGTGATGTCGCCACACTCGCAAACGGTGGCCGACACAGCAGCCCTCGACCATGCAAGGTTCGTCGCGTGGTTGCGCGACGTCGCGCCATACGTTCATGCGCATCGTGGCCGCACGTTCGTCGTGGGTTTTGCCGGCGGCTTGATCGAAGCGGGCGCCCTGATCGCGCTAGTTCAGGATTTATCGCTGCTCAACGCGATGGGAATTCGGCTGCTGGTGGTGCACGGGTCCCGCCCGCAGGTGCAGGCACAACTCGCGCTGAAAGGTGTCGATGCGCAGTTTGCCAATGACGTTCGCATCACGGATGCATCCGCGCTTGAATGCGCCAAGGAAGCGTCTGGCGAGATTCGCCTCGACATCGAAGCAGCGTTCTCCCAAGGCTTGCCGTCCACCCCGATGGCGCACTCGAAGGTGCGCGTGGTCAGCGGCAATTTTGTCACCGCCCGGCCGCTGGGCGTCATCGACGGAGTTGACTATCAATTGACGGGTGTCGTACGCAAGGTCGATTCCGATGCGCTGCGCTTCACGCTAACCAACGGCGCGATCGTGCTGTTGTCGCCTCTCGGTTTTTCGCCGACCGGCGAAGCTTTCAATCTGACGATGGAAGACACCGCGTGTGCGGTGGCCACCGCACTTAAGGCCGACAAGCTGATCCTGCTTACTGAAACCGAGGGTGTTCGCGGCACTGATGGCAAATTGCGCAGTGAACTGACTGTTCAATCAGCCGAAGCGTTGCTCGCAACCGGCGAGGTCAAGCCCGATGCGGCATTTAACCTGCGCTATGCGATCAAGGCGCTCAAGGGTGGCGTCGCTCGCGCACACATCCTTTCGTATGCGCTCGACGGCAGCGTGCTCGCCGAGCTCTTCACGCATGAAGGCGTCGGCACGATGGTCGCCTCTGAAGATCTAGAGCAGTTGCGGGATGCGACGCCCGACGACGTCGGCGGCATTATCAAGCTCATCGAGCCCCTCGAAGCCGACGGCACGCTGGTCAAGCGTCCGCGCGAGTTGATCGAGCGCGAAATCGACCGGTTCGTGGTGCTCGAGCACGATGGATTTATTTTTGGCTGTGCTGCGCTGTATCCGTTTCCGCGTGAGCACATGGGCGAGCTTGCAGGTTTAACGGTTCATCCGGACTACCAGAGCGTCGGTGACGGCGAGCGCCTGATGAACCGCATCGAGGCGCGCGCCCGCGCGGCGGGAATCACTAAACTTTTCGTTCTGACTACGCGAACAGCGCACTTTTTCATCAAGCGCGGATACAGGCCAGCCACGGTGGACGATCTGCCGCCGCAGCGTCAGAACATGTACAACTGGCAGCGCAAGTCGCAGGTGCTGCTGAAGCAAATCTAGGGGAAAAAATGGCGCGGATGGTGAATTGCGTAAAGCTCGGACGCGAGGCTGAAGGCCTCGAATTTCCGCCGGTACCGGGTGAACTTGGCAAACGCCTTTGGCAAAACGTGTCGAAGGAAGCGTGGGCCGGTTGGTTGAAGCATCAGACGATGCTGGTCAATGAAAACCGGCTCAATCTTGCGGACGCGCGGGCGCGCAAATACCTGCTGACGCAAATGGAAAATCACTTTTTCGGCGAGGGTGCCGATGTCGCGCAGGGTTACGTCCCGCCAAGCTGATTACCGTTTGATTCGTCGCAGTTGATAGAACAGGGCGATGTCGAAAGGTGACCACATCGGCGCACGCACTCCGGCTTCAGTCAGCGCGCTCCGCACCCAGTCGTTGCACGTGAACCAGGGCCGGTAGCGAAGGCTTGCTTCGTAGAACGCATCGTAGGCAAAGTAGCCGGGAATGTTTGCACGGAGTGGCTGCCCAGCGGCATCACGCGCGAATGAGGAGCGAATGTGTGCGGCCAATCTGAGGTATTGAGCGCGGCTCACGTTGATCTCGTGCGCCTTGTAGGAACGAGGCGAATCCACGTACTCGACATGCATTGCACCGGGGCCAGTTCCACCGAGCGCCGAGAGTGCTGTTGCAATCTTCAGGTCGCTCCATGTCGGCGTACTCGCAAAGAACCCGCGGTCGCCCCAACCGAACGCTATCCAATTGAGGGGCTTGGCAACTGCGCGCATATCGCGCGGCGGATGCGCGATGCTCCAGTCAACGCCCGCTTCGCGGGTCGGCAAAATCAGCTCGGCATGTACTCCATTGGTACGTATAAAAATTGAAACACCACCTGGCGACTCGACGAAAGCCGGATTGACTGGGATGGCGCCCAACGCCATCGCAGTCAGCGCATATGCCCCGACCACGAGAATCGCGAGCGCGATCAGCCATCCGACAATTCGCAGCATCGATGTCAACAGTGAGGGCCCCCGGTACCCCTTCGTGACTGCGGCGGTCATCGTGAGTTCAGAATGTCGGAGCTTCTCCGGGATTCGACGACACCGCCGGCGGTCCCCAGTAGCAAGACATCGGCGCCACGCGCAGCAAACAGACCGTTGCTGACTACACCGGCGATGCCATCGATGCTCGCCTCGAGTTCTCGCGCATCGTGGATCGACGTGTGATGCACATCGATGATCGCGTTTCCGTTATCGGTTGTGAAGCCCGCACGCACATGCGGATCGCCGAAACGTGCCAGCTGGCGCAACACATACGCGAGTGCAATCGGAAGTACTTCAACAGGTAGCGGAAACTTACCTAGTCGCGCGACGAGTTTGCTTTCGTCGGCGATGCAAATGAAAGTTTCGGCCACGGCAGCGACGATCTTCTCTCGGGTCAGTGCCCCGCCACCACCCTTGATCATGCAAAAACCTGCGTCGATCTCGTCGGCACCATCAACATAGATCGACAGCGACTGGACATCGTTCAAGTCGAAAACGCGAATGCCGTAGCGCGCCAGCCGGGTGGCACTGCGCTCGGAACTCGCCACTGCCCCCGGGATCCGACCCTTGACCGTCTCCAACTCGTCGATGAAGTAGTCGGCAGTCGAGCCGGTACCCACGCCAACGGGTTCGCCATGCTTCACGAATCCGATAGCGGCTCGTGCGACAGCGTGCTTTAAATCGTCCTGCTTGACCATTCAGTGCCCGTTACTTCCCGGGCCGAATGATACGGTCAGAGGTCCAAGCTAGGGGTGTGCAGAATGCGCGGCTGCGCGCGCGATCGACGATTGCACGATCCAGAACGCGCGCGGACGATGCTCGCAGTAACTGCGCATCTTTTGATCCGCGAAGCGCGCCACACGTGGTCGCAGCGCAAGGTTGGTTGTGACCAGTTGCGGAGAGTTGTCCTCGCTCTCAACGATGTAGCCATGACCGTAAGGCTTGACCACGACATTACCGCTGATACGCACATGGCGTGAACCTACGGTGACTATGCCGCGCTGATAAGACTGATGAATCAGGCACCCGATGACCGAGCTATCTGCCGCATCACCGTTGTTATGCCAATGCAGCGGGTAACGCCCTGGCCGGTTCAACTGCCCCATGCGCCGAAACTCGACACCCGAAAACCGACCGACTGACTGTATCGATGGCATCGTTCGGTCCGATGTACGGGCTACCACACAGTACGCGCCCACGCTGTCACGTTCGGAATCTGTGCAACCTTCAATCACGATGTTGCGCGAGAGCAGGACCACTTTGCCGATCGAACCTGGAACTATGTGCCGCAGCGTCGCGTGACGGCCGTGATGGCGATGCCAGATCGGCGTTGCAAGTTGGAGCGTCAAACAATCTGCGCCGACGTTGCTGATAGTTCGTTCTTCAAGCAGACAGTGCTCGGCGCCGGAAGCGATCGCTATGCTCTCGCCGGCACGCCAATCGACGGGCTTGGCCAGACGCAGCGTGTTGTGGCCCGGGACCGTGCTGGCTCCAAGCGGAACCCACGACGTGCGAGCTTCTCCATGCAGATTGATGGTTCCACCATCAAGCGCTGCAAGAAACTTACTGCCGAGCACTGGATGAGATGCCGCAGCCGTTTGGCCAGCGCGTGAGCACAGGGTGATGCGAAGAAGGTGCTTAAATGGCCTGTCAGCGCTTCCAGCACTCAAAGAGCCGCTGGCTTCCACCAGTATCCAATCGGCGGCGATGCGAACGTTCCTTCGAGCAACGATCAGCCTGCCTTTGACGTGCAGCGAGCCGACGTCAAGATCCTGATCGACTAGTACCGTGCGACCTTTCGCAATCGTTACCGCTTCTCCGCGCGCCGGACAAGCACCATCCCACGTGTCGGGATCGGACCAAAGTTTTGCGTCTGCGGGGACGTCATCAAGTTCCGCGGCGTCGGTTACGGCGCCGGTTGCGAGGAATTCTAGAAAGCCCATCGCAGGATGACGTTGACATGAAGGAGGACTGAGGCTGTATAGGGTACGACGTGTTGATTACAAATCAATCGCGCCGCACGCATCCGGACGGATGAAATTGGAAGTGACCGCGAAGGCCGGTGGACTTCAAATGCTTGCCGGGCCCTACTTACGCTGTGGGGGAAGGTCGGTGCAGGTGCCTTCGGCAACCTCCGCAGCGAGTCCGACCGATTCGCCGAGAGTCGGATGCGGATGAATCGTCTTACCAATATCGACCGCGTCAGCGCCCATTTCAATCGCCAAAGCTACTTCGCTGATCAGATCTCCCGCGTGTGTTCCGACAATGCCGCCACCGATGATTTGGTGCGTGGCCTCATCGAAAATCAGCTTGCTGAAACCTTCATCGCGTCCATTCGCGATCGCCCGACCACTCGCTTGCCAAGGAAACTTGCCGACCTTGATCTTGATGCCCTGCGCCTTCGCTTCGTCTTCGGTCACGCCGGCCCATGCAATTTCAGGGTCCGTGTAGGCCACTGACGGAATGACGCGCGCGTCGAAGAAACTCTTCTCACCTGCCGCGGCTTCGGCGGCGACGTGCCCCTCGTGCACCGCCTTGTGCGCGAGCATCGGGTTGCCAACGATGTCGCCAATCGCAAAGATATGCGCGACGTTGGTCCGCATCTGCGCATTGACCTCGATGAATCCACGTTCGCTGACCGTGACGCCCGCCTCTTCAGCGCGAATGTCCTTGCCATTTGGAACCCGCCCTGCACTGACCAGCACCATGTCGTATAGCTGAGGAGCCGACGGAGCCTGCTTCCCCTCAAAACGAACTGAAATTCCCTCCTTGCGCGCGTCGACACCGACCGTCTTGGTACCGAGCATCACCGCGTCAAATCTCTTCTCGTTGTACTTCTGCCATACGCGAACGAGATCGCGATCGGCACCATTCATCAGCACATCAAGCATTTCAACAACGTCAATGCGCGCGCCCAGTGTCGAGTACACGGTGGCCATCTCGAGTCCGATGATGCCGCCGCCGATCACCAGCATGCGTTTTGGCACCGCTGTCAGTTGTAATGCTCCGGTCGAATCGACGATGCGCGGATCGTCGGGAACGAATGGCAGTTTCACCGCCCGCGACCCTGCCGCAATGATCGCCTTGGCAAAGCGAATGACGATCTTTTCCCCGCTGCTCTCCCGGCCTGCGCCGGTCGTTGTTTCTACCTGCAATCGATGTGGACCAACAAACGTCCCAACGCCGCACACGACCGTGACCTTGCGCGCCTTTGCCATCGCGTTAAGTCCACCAGTCAGCTTTCCGACGACTTTCGACTTGTGCGCGCGCAGTTTGTCCAAATCAAGGGACGGCTTTCCGAACCCAACTCCAATGTCGGCGAAGTGCGCCGCTTCGTCGATCACCGACGTTACGTGCAACAGCGCTTTGGACGGAATGCATCCAACGTTGAGACAAACTCCGCCTAACGTTGCATAGCGCTCAACCAGAACGGTTTTCTTGCCGAGATCGGCAGCACGGAATGCCGCCGAGTAACCGCCCGGGCCGGCGCCAAGTACCAGCACATCGCACTCGATGTCGGGAACACTTGGATCCGGATCGATCATTTCCTGAGTTGCTGCGACGGGGGATTCGCTCCCGGGCGTCGCACTCGCAGAAGTTGCAACCTCAGGTGTTGCCGCATTAGCCGCAATCGCAGCCGGCGCAGCCGTCACGGTTCCGGCCGGCGCAGCAGAAGCAAATGCACCCTCGCCTGCATTTGCTTCCAGACGCAGAAGCGCGCTGCCGGTCGACACCTTGTCGCCAAGCTTGACACGCAACTCCTTGACAATGCCCGCCGCCGATGACGGAATCTCCATCGAAGCCTTGTCGCTTTCGACCGTAATCAGCGACTGGTCCTTTGCAATTGTGTCGCCCGGCTTGACCAGTACCTCAATGACCTCAACGTCCTTGAAGTCGCCGATGTCGGGGACTTTTACTTCGATGTCGCTCATGGCTGCGGCCCCTGCGGGTTTTCTTGCGGGTGTTTTTGCGGCGGTGCTTGCTCGGAAGCGGTAAACGCGGAGCCTGATGGAAAACTGAAGACACGCAACGGCAGCGCTGAACTTTTATCGAACTCTGCGCCCGCTCGCACCCCGATCTCGGCAACGCTGCGCGCGCTGACCACGTGGTCATAGGTGGAAAACATGGCACCCAGAGCGAAGTTGCGGCCCGAACCGATGCCCCAGAAGCGGTCGAAACAGAACACCTCGCGGTACGAGTACACACCGTAGATGCCCGAAGGGTTCGCAATCAACGCCGTGATCTGCGAGGACTCATACGGATCGGAATCGTCTTCCTTCGGATTCAGGAAAAACTTGTCTTTCAGGATGATGTGCACGCGCTGAAATGTGTTGAACACTTCTTCGCGGCTGCCGAGCTTGCATTGGTCAGCCAGATAACGCATCGCTCCTGCAAGCACGACAAAATGCGCGGTGCTGCCTGCCAGACCAATGTAGGAATCGCCAATGGAAAAAATTTTCAGATTAACTTCGTAGCCATGTGGCAGGCGCGTCTCACCGAAAGTCACCAGCGCATCGGACGCAATCGCGATCTCTTCGTTCTTCTTCACAACGACGATCGTGGTCATTCAGTTTCTACTGAAAAAAACGCGCTGCTCAGAGCAGAACCCTTCTGAAATCCGCCAGGATTTTTGCCAGAAACGCATTGAATCTGCCCGCGCTGGCGCCATCGACAACTCGGTGATCCCACGATAGCGATAACGGAAGCAACAGGCGCGGCACAAAGTTTTTCCCATCCCAAATGGGGCGGATTTGCGAGCGGCAGACGCCGAGGATTGCGACTTCCGGCGCGTTGATGATCGGCGTGAAATACGTGCCGCCTATTCCACCCAGCGACGAAATGGAGAAGGTGCCCCCCTGCATGTCGGTCGGGCCAAGTTTGCCGTCACGGGCTTTCGCGGCCAGCGAAGCGGTCTCCTGCGCGATCTCGATAACGCCCTTCTTGTCGGCGTCCTTGATGACCGGCACC